>Ga0075021_10000395_pt1 | contig 23399 bp, 16 predicted proteins | sample ColStrG_CSR_2012_FD_72749 | JGI IMG/M metagenome (GOLD analysis project Ga0075021, IMG submission 72749) | Freshwater sediment microbial communities in response to fracking from Pennsylvania, USA - Cold Stream Run_MetaG_CSR_2012 | ecosystem: Environmental > Aquatic > Freshwater > Creek >...
GGCGTTGTAATCTCCGCTTGCAGCGCCATAACCGACAGCAGGGTTCGCAAAGGAGGGGCACGGCGGCGCATTTGTCCCAGTAATTTGGCACACTGGCTGATAAGAATTAAAGTTCTGGGCTGTGAGGGGATAACCGGATTGGAAGATGCTAGTGCCGCTGACTCCCCACCCGCCGGTGAGATGGCCCACGGCTCCCTCTCCGTTGTTCAAGCCTTTCAACGAATAGTTGAAGCTGATAGATATGCGATTGGGCGCATCCGTGACGGAAGGGCCGTAATACTGCTGAGGATTGCCTGCGGTGGGATAGGCGAGTCCGTCATCCTTGGAACTGGAACGAGTGTAGGACGCATCCACGAATCCGCGCGAGAAACGACCTCGAACATCAAAGAAAATGCTTTCGTAGTTCCCATAGCGGTTGTTGTCGGCATACGTAATCGAGCCGAAGCTGGGATTGAGCCGAGTTGGGGTCGTACTCTCGTGTGTAATCAGATCGCCGGGCAGGGTATTGATGTCCACCCCATACGAGACGTTGCCAATTGAGTTGCCGTTGCCCACAATGTTGTACGAGTGAGATCCGGCATAGCCAACACTCGCCGCAAAGGTTCTCCCAAGCTTTCGCTCTACAGTGAGTGACCAGATATTCGACTTCGGAGACTTCAAGAGTGGGTTGATTCCGCCGATGCTGAAACTGGCGCCGACGACTCCTCCCTGCGCGTTCAGGCCGCCGGGGAAGGTTGGGAAGGTAAATCCAAATGGGGGCTTGTTGGTGGTTCCCAGTTGGAAAATGGGTGCGTTAGGAGGCGTTCCCGACGGGAAAAAGGTCGGCAGAACCAATCCCGGAGGGCTCCCACGGAATTCCTCCTGAACGTTAGCCTGGGTGAGCCAGTTGTTGTAGATGCCAAACCCGCCACGCACTGCCCAATCGCCGTTCCCCGTTGGATCCCAGGCGAAACCGACACGAGGACTAAATAGGTTGTTGACCGAGTGCAACAGCGCCTTTTGCGTGGACTTGGCATAACCATTCGCGATTTGCTGCTGCTGTGTTGTTCCTGTACCCAGGTAAAAGTTCCCGAAGACGGTGGTTGGACTCTTGGAATAGGGGTTGCCGCTATCGTCATAGCGAAGGCCGAGGGTTAACGTCAGATTCTTTCTTGCCTTCCACGTGTCTTCCACGAAGAGTCCAAAAGTTCGGGAGGCGGCATCCCAATTCCAAAGTTTCTGCTGTCCGGTCGCGGGGTCGTACATGACGCCGTTTTCGTTAGTAGGAGCATCCTGTGCCAGCTTGATTAGATTGTCGAAGGCGAATTTTGGCTGCGACCAAGGTCCCTGGAAGGGCTCGACATCGTCACCGTACCAGCCCTCATAGCCGAACTTCAGGGTATGGGCGCCTTTGACGTGAGTGAGGACGTCGCGCCAGTGATAGTTGTGCTGAATGAAATCGCCCTGAGCGAAGCCCACTCCATAGGCTTGGCCCGAATCCGCATTGATGCCGTTTACGGTAATTGTGGGAACAGTGTAGTCCTTGGCTCCGGTTCCGAGGACGCCCTCCACTCTGCTTACGCCAGCCGTGAAGTCATTGAGTGTGGAGTTTGAAAATGAGTGGGTCCAAGAGGCTTGGCCAGCGACTTGCCAGGTGTTGTTCAAGGCGGAGAATTGGGGCATAGCTGACGGCGCGCCGGTCAGTAGAAGCGTCCGGAACAAACTCACATAAACCCGGTCACTCTTGAAGCCCTTGTCTAGGCGCGCAAAATACTGTGTTCCGTTGCGTTTTGAGGTTGCGCCAAAAAAGCCGTTGTCGATCATAGGCGTTGAGCAAGGGATATTGTCAGCCGCCGCCGTTCCGCAAATGTCGTTCTTATTCGCGTCGAGGCCAAGAACATCATGCGCTGTTAGGACGCTGGTGACGGTCGCGCCGGCAGGGAGGTATTTGGCAAGTATTCCGGTTCCCACGGTGCCCGCGGTGTTCGTAATGTGCCCTGGCTGTTGCGCCCAGGTTGTAAACGCCGGGTCTGCAAACGTGATCTTATTGCCGGCACCTGCCGATGAGCGCAGAGGCTCTACCGAAAAATAGAAGAAGAAGTCGTGATGCGGAATCACCGGACCGCCCACGGAAAACGACATATTATTGGAATGAAACGGCTGATAAGGCGCTACTTTCGAAGTCACGAAGTGTTGGCTCGCGAACATCTTTTGGTAGTTGAAATAATCCGACGCCGAACCATGGAATTGGTCCGTGCCCGACCGTGTGGTGAACAACGTGAGCAGTCCCGCGGCACGGCTGTGCTCACTCGAAAACGTGTTGACCTGAATGCTGGTCTCCTGGATGGCGTCTGGTTGGGGGGTCAGATTCAAAACGCCTTGGCGAATCCCACTGGTCACGTCGAGCCCGTCGATGACGTATTGGTTGTTGTTCTGGCCCTGACCGTTGGCATTGGCGTCCACTTGTTCTTCCGTGGAGAAGTTGTCCACGCCCGATGCGGGACTTCCCGACCCGCTTGTTCCCAGGCCGGAGACCCCTGGCGCTAGCGTCACCAGCGTCACGAGGTTGCGTCCCACGACAGGCAATTGTGCCACATCACGATTTTCAAGCGTGAGTTGCGTGCGGCTGTCGGTCACATCCACGATCGGGGCTTCGGAGGTGACCGTGATGGCGTCCGTCGTCGAGCCAACTTTCAGCGAAAAGGGCACAGACAAGGTTTGTGAGGTGAGCAACGTGACATCTGCCTCGGACTTGGTGAAGCCGGTGGCCTCGGCGGTGATCTTGTAGGCCCCAGGAGCGAGGCTGAAGAAGTGGTAGTCGCCGGCTGCGTCGGTGGTGGTATCGTGCGTGACTTGGGTGGCGACACTGAGGAGATGAACGGTGGCCTTGGGAACGGCGGCTCCGGAGGGATCCTGCACAGTGCCTTCAAGGTTGCCAGTGAACTGCGCGTAGCAGAGGCAGGTACAACCAACCATCAGTCCCAGGACAAGCCAGCTGCGGGTCCGGACGAAAGCCGCTTTCACCATTGTGTTTCTCCTTAGAGGAATCGCGCAAATCCTGTTTGTTGAGCCGGGGAACCCGATGCGGACAGCAACGTATTCCGTCTTGCGTTTGCAGTAAACGCTTAGGCGAGAGTTGCAAGAAAAGCCTGTTCGAGTAAGCGTTTGCTCAACGGGTGTGAACTCTACAAGTTTCTTAGGGCGCTGTCAAGAGAAAATAGTGCTTTCCAATTAGGCGAATAAATATGGTTTCTCACAGAAAAGCTATGGGTTGCCATCGGGTTATTCGCTTGACTCAATCTTGCCGGGGCGGTATAAACGCCGGGAGAACGCTTACTCAGTCCCAACCGCTTCCCCGGAGGAATACCCCCATGAAAAACGTTTCACGACGCAGATTTCTGAAGACCAGCGCTCTCGCGACTGGGGCTGGAATGGCCGGCCGCTCGCTGCCGGGGTGGGCTTTTTCTGCCGCGAAAGTCGCGGTTGTCCCGCCTCTCTCGGTATTTGGATATTCGGAAGTGGAGCTATTGCCGGGACCGTTCCGGCAGCAATTCGACCACAACCATGATTTGTTCTTGCACCTGGATGAAGACGCGATGCTGAAGCCGTTCCGGTCGCGGATGGGGATGCCGGCACCCGGTCCTGACATGGGAGGCTGGTACGACAACGGTAACGACTTTGATCCGGCTACGAATTTCCATAGCTTTATTGCCGGACACAGCTTCGGACAGTATTTGTCGGGATTGGCGCGCGCCTATGCGGTAACGGGATCCAAGCCGACGCAGGAAAAGGTGCAGCGCCTCGTGCGTGCTTACGCCGCGACTCTGGATGCGGACGGGAAGTTCTATGTGGACTATCGCCTTCCCGCCTACACCTACGATAAAACGAGCTGCGGCTTGATTGATGCCCACGAATTTGCGGCTGACCCGATTGCGATGGATGTTCATTGGCGCAGCACGCAGTCCGCGCTGCCTCATTTGCCGGAGATGGCATTAAGCCGCGCGGCTCAGCGAGCTCGTCCGCATAGGAACGCTCCGTACACATGGGATGAGTCCTACACGCTGCCGGAAAACCTGTTTCTGGCTTATCAGCGCAGCGGGGACTCGCGTTATCGCGATCTTGCGGTTCGGTTCCTGGAGCATGATTATTTTGATCCGCTTGCCGAAGACGACAATGTTCTTCCGGGCGAACATGCCTACAGCCACGTGAATGCGTTCAGCTCCGCGATGCAGGCTTATCTTGTCCTGGGAGAAGAGAAGTACCTGCGGGCGGCATCGAATGGTTTGCGCATGGTTCAAGAGCAGAGTTTTGCTACCGGCGGATGGGGACCAGACGAAGCGTTTGTTGAGCCGGCAACCGGAGGAATTGCGGGCAGTCTGGACCGCACACATGCCAGCTTCGAGACTCCATGCGGCGCTTATGGACACTTCAAGATCACGCGGTACCTGTTGCGCGTGACGCGCGACTCCCGCTATGGCGACAGCATGGAGCGCGTTCTCTACAACACCATCGCGGGGGCTCGGCCTATCCAGCCGGATGGCACCACGTTCTACTATTCCGATTATGCGAATACTGGAGCCAAGAAGGTGTGGTATCGCGACAAGTGGCCTTGCTGCTCGGGAACCTTCCCGCAGCTAACCGCAGATTACGGGATCAGTTCGTATTTCCGGAGTGCGGATGGCGTGTATGTGAATTTGTTTGTTCCATCGCGCGTCTCGTGGATGCAAGGCAGCACCAAGTGCTCGCTGACACAGAAGACGCAATATCCTAGTGCCAATATGACGCAGTTTGAGATGGCGCTGGCGCGGCCGGAAACCTTCACTCTGAATGTGCGAATTCCGGCGTGGGCTGGCGCGAAGACCATTGTGTCGATCAACGGGAAGCGCGCCGAGGGGGAAGTCGTTCCTGGAAAATTTATGGCCGTGCAACGTACCTGGAAAGACGGCGACCGGGTGGAGATGGAAATCGAGATGCCACTGCGTCTGGAGCCGGTGGAGAAATCGCATCCCAACCTGGTGGCTTTGATGCGAGGGCCGGTGGCAATGTTTGGGGTGGGAGATGCGCCGGCGCGATTGACTCGAGCGCAGCTGCTGGCTGCAACTGCAGCTTCGTCAACTTCGGAAGATTGGGTCGCACGGACGGATAGCGGCAATGTGACGCTGCGTCCGTTTGCCGCAATTGGAGATGAGGGTTATCGGCTCTATCACAAGGTGGAGGGCTAACCCGGCCCTGGGGGCAAGCAACTATCTGGGGCAGGGGTCTTTCGACTCCGCATTCCCGCGCTGGGCGCGCGAATGCTGTGCTCAAGATGACAGGGCTGAAGTAATTTCGCGGCTTGATCAGAGGTTCCCTAGGGGAACTGGAACTGCACGATCCGCGCTATTTTGTGTCTGGCGGCTGTTCTACCAGTTTGTAGCGGTTGGTTTCTGCTTCTTTCTTGCGGGCGTCCGCCCGGAGTTCGGACAGTTTTTTCAGCAGGGCCGGGATCTCTTGCGACTGATTGCTGCGCCGTAGAGCCTGGACCAGGTGATACAACGCGACTTGATCGGCCGAATCGATTTGCAAAGCGGCCCGGCACTCTTTTGCGGCCAGGGGCAGCTTGCCCTCTTTCAAGTAGAGTCCACCTAAGATGTTGTGAGCGTATCCAAGGTTGGGATTCAGCGCGATTGCGCGTTGAGCGGCCTCGCGCGCCTCGTTAAATTCGGGAGATCCGGGAGAGGCTCCGCTTTCCAGCAGATTTTCCGCCAGCAATGCCTGTAGGAACGCGTCTTTGGGATGTTGTTTGACTTGCGCCCGCGCTTTCGGAAGAGCTCCTCCTCCTTGCTTGGATTCCATTTTCGCCATCACCTGCACATCTGGGACGAACGCCTGACTCGGGTCGAGTTGATTCGCTGTTTCAAAATCAGCTTCGCCTTTGTCGTATTCCCCTTTTTGGATGTACAAGATGCCTCGCGCTAAGAAGAGGCGCGCGGATTTTGGCAAGCGCAGGAGTCCAGCGTTGAGCATGGCTACGCCGGCGTCGAAAGAATTGTGCGCAAACGATAGGGTGGCAAAGTCGAGATAGAATTCTTCGTCATCCGGCCGGAGCACGATGGCTTGACGAAGAGAAGCAACCGCGTCGGGAGTGTTTCCCAGAGCTTCGTGTGCCTCCGCGGACTGCGCCAAGGCTTCGGGATCCGGAGGATCGGCGGTGACGAGCGGCTTCAGCACGTCGAGAGCGGATTGAGGCTTCTTGCCGCTGAGGTACATTCCTGCCAGGTTCCGGCGAGTTCCTGCGTCGTCGGGCTGCAGGGATAGGACTCGCTCAAAGTCGGCGATGGCGAGATTTAGATTCTTCATCCGGAGGTGGCAGACGCCGTCCTGTTGCAAGGCTGAAACGTTGGTCGCGATGAGTTGCGCGCTTTGGCGAAAGTGGTTCACGGCAACCGGACAGTCTTTTCGGCCAAACGCGATGGCGCCTAGCATGGCATGGGCGGTCTGATCGTTTGGCTGAAGAGCCACGATACGCGTCAACAGTCCAGTGGCCGACGCACTCTTTGCCTGATACTCGATTTCCGCTGCGCCTTCCAGGGCCGGAAGATAGTTTGAGTTGGTCTTCAACGCGGACTGGTATGCGACGAGGGCGTCCTTGCTCTTGCCCAATCGCGAGAGCGCGATTCCCTCGAGGGTGTGAAGGCGAGCATCTCCCGGCTTTGCCTGCAGCGCTGACCGCGTCATTGTCAGCGCCGCGGTATTGTCTCCGGTTTTGAGAGCTTGCTCAATCAATTGCGAATGCACAACAGGAGATGCGGCGATGAGCAGAGTTAAGGCAAGTTGTCGAAATAGCATCACTCGATTGTTCACTCTAAGCTGCGACTTCCTGCTTGAGCACATCGTCGATTTCCGCTACTTCCTGTTTGCTCAGCCGGAACTCGAGCGCGCCGATGATGCCGGATACTTGCCGGGTTGTCCTAAATCCGACAATGGCTCCCGTCACTGCTGGGTTGTCCAGCGTCCACGCGATGGCCACTTCTCCGGGTGATCGCTCATGGCGTTTCCCGATATCCCGCAAGGACTCGACGAGCCGGAGATTGCGCGAGAGTAGAGGTTCCTGAAAGTTGGGAAGATTCCTACGCCAATCTTCGGCAGATAGACTCGCGACGCGTTCCCGCGTCATGGCTCCTGTCAGAAGTCCCGCCGACATTGGGGAGTAAACAATTGCGCCGATGTTCTGACTCTTGGCGTAGGGCAGAATTTCCCGCTCAACTTCACGGGTCACAATGGAGTAGGGTGGCTGGAGCGAAGTGATGGGCGCAATCACCTGGGCGCGTTTCATTTGCGCAACGCTGAAGTTCGAAACCCCGATGTAGCGGACCTTGCCTTCGTTTTGCAGCCGGGCGAGTTCGGTCCAGCCTTCTTCGATATCTTCATCGGGTTCGGGCCAGTGGATCTGATAAAGATCAATCGCATCCACCCGCAAGCGGCGCAGGCTGGACTCGCATTCGCGGCGAATGGAATCCGCTTTGAGCGAAGAACCGATCTTGCCGCTGCTGTCCCAAACGCGCTCACACTTGGTGAAAATGTAAGGGCGCTGGGTCCGTCCCTGGAGGGCACGAGCAACAACCTCTTCCGAGTGGCCCAGGCCGTAGAGAGCGGCGGTGTCAATCCAGTTGAGGCCGTGGTCCAAGGCAGCGTGAATGGCGGGAATGGAGTCCTCGTCACTCTGCGGTCCGATGCTTCCCGCCCAGCCGCCACCGCCAACGGCCCACGCACCGATGCCGAGGGGCGTGATTCGAAGATCGCTGTTTCCAAGCGGGCGAGTTTCCATATTCACCTCGTGCGATTTAAACTCTCGAGCCGTTCACCTCAATTTTTGGGCCAGTAAACGAATACTTTCTTGCATTGACAAGGGTGAACAATAAAGTATACAACCCATCAGCTGCCCAAACTCCGCCCAGGATTGCCGTTCGCCGTTGCCTGGTCTGCATTCATGAGGTTAGGAGAATCCATGAAGAATGGCCTTTTCGCAACACCCCCAAGCAAATCTTTTTCGTTCGCTCCGATGTTTTTGCCCGATGCCACTAAGGCCGTGCCGCCGAGTCCGAACATCTCCGACGGTACGGGTCCGATGGAGTCGGAAGGGGCATGAAGAAGCTGCGCTTTGTTATATCCCTTGTTACTCAAGAAAGTGACTACCAACGAGAGCTCGCGGAAGCCGCTCAGCGGACTGCCGCCCGGTTGGGCGTCGATCTCCAGATTCTTTTTGCGGAGAACGACTCGATCACGCAGAGTCAGCAACTCATTCGGGCCATCCAGGATTCCTCGGCCGGCATAAATGCGCTGATTGCGGAACCGGCGGGAGGGACGGCGTTTCCTCAAGCGGCTCGTGCGGCGGCGGCGGCTGGACTCGGTTGGGTTGTTCTGAATCGCCACGACAGCTATATCGAGGAATTGCGGGGCAAATACAGCGTGCCCATGTATTCCGTGAGCGTGGACCACGAAGAAGTCGGCAAGATTCACGGTCGGCAGATTGCCGCTCTCCTTCCGGGTGGGGGAACCGTTCTGTATCTCCAAGGCCCATCCAGCAGCAGTGTCTCGCAATTGCGCGTGACGGGTATCAACGAAAGCAAACCCAAGAATATCCAGCTGAAGTCGCTCAAAAGCGCCGACTGGACGGAAAAGGGTGGGCAGCGCGCGGTGACTTCGTGGCTCCAACTTTCGACCTCTCGTGATTGCGATATCCAGGGCGTGATTGCGCAAAACGACTTCATTGCGCTGGGGGCTCAGAAAGCCTTCCAGGAAATTGCAGCCACAGCCGAAAGGGATAAATGGTTTCGCCTGCCCTTTATCGGCGCAGATGGGTTGAAGATTGGGCAGGCTGCTGTGCATCGAGGCCTGTTCGCTGCGACCGTGGTGCTGCCGCCCACAACCGGGCTTGCCATTGAGATGATGGTTCGCGCTTTGCGTGAAGGATTTCACCCGCCGGCAAAGACCTTGATCGATCCCACGTCTCTGCCGGAGGTGCGGAATCTTACTCCACGATCTTCGAAAGCCCCGGTTTAGCAAATCACGCCTGCGCTACTGGACAGCGGCCGCGCCCGCTTTGGCGCATTGACCGTCGTTTTCGCTGCTGTCGCCGGAGACGCCGATCGCTCCAACAATTTTGCCATCCACAATCAGCGGAATGCCGCCCTCGACCGGTACGGCGCCTTCCACTGCGAGAATCGGCATGCCTGCACTTCCCGAGGTTAGGCGATCCTGAAATGCCTTGGTAGGGCGTTTGAAAAGAGCCGCGGAGCGGGCTTTATCCATCGACACTTTCGCGCTACCGATTTGCGTGTTGTCCATCTTTTCGTAATAGACCAAGTTGCCACTGGGATCGACGACGGCCACCGCCATACTCCAATTGTTCCTGGTGGCCTCGGCGATGGCCATGGCGGCTGCCTTCTTGGCGTTGTCCAAGCTGATCGACATTCCGTAAGCTTTGGGCACGTCCGCCAGAGCACTCATGGCAAACAACACAGACATCAGGGTCAGTACGGATCGTACGGACTGTGGTGACATGGGACTCTCCTTGCGCTTTGCATGGAACGTTTGAATCGAGGTCTATGCAGGCTGAGCGACTTGATTGACTGCATTCGCAACTTGGATCAGGCGCAGCATCACGTCGCTGAAATCGGCGTTCCCAGATTCGCCGAATCCGAAGTACAGCTTGTGGTAAAGGGAGTAAAGTTCGTCGCAAACTGGGGCTTCCTGCATTTGTGGAGCAAAGACTTTGTGCGATGGGCAGATTTTCCGTTGTGCCTCTTCGACGGTCTTAAACGTTCCAGCTGCAAGAAAGGCAAAAATTGCGGATCCCAGGCCGACCACGTTTCCTTTCGGAACAAGCACAGGCCGTTTGAGCACGTTAGCGTATACTTGATTCAGAACATCATTTTTCTGCGGAATGCCGCCAGCGTTAATCACGCGCTTGATGGCGACACCATTTTCCGCCATGCGGTCGAGAATCACACGGGTGTGGAAAGCTGTGCCCTCAATCGCGGCGAAGAGCTCGTCGTCCGCAGTGCTCTGCAGGTTCCAACCCACGGTAAGGCCGCGGAGATTCGGGTTCACCAGCACGGTGCGATCGCCGTTATCCCAGGTCAAACGCAGAAGTCCGGTCTGCCCAGCGCGATAATTCGTAAGACCACGACTGAGAGTCTCAACGGTAGTGTTGGCACGAGTCGCGATCGCCTGGAAAATATCTCCAACGGCGGAAAGTCCAGCCTCAATTCCGGTGCGTTGAGGATGCACGCTGCCCTGGACCACACCGCAAACGCCGGGGACGAGGTTCACGGACGGAGTGATGCCGATGATGCACGTCGAGGTGCCGATGACGTTGACCATATCGTCTGTGCCGCATCCCGCTCCGATTGCGTCCCAGTGCGCGTCAAAGGCACCGACCGGAATTGGAATGCCCGCTTTGAGTCCCAGGAGTTCGGCCCAATAAGGGGACAGCTTGCCGGCAATCTGATCCGATGTCGCGTATTCGCCATCGAGTTTCTGGCGCACGCCTTTAAAGAGGGGATCGACTTTGCAAAGAAATTCCTCGGAGGGCAAGCCGCCGAGTTGTTTGTTCCAGAGCCACTTGTGGCCCATCGCACAAATGCTGCGCTTGACCTTCGTCGGATCGGTGATGCTACAAAGTGTCGCGGCGACCATGTCGCAATGCTCAAAAGCAGATACAAATTCGGGACGCTGCGCCGGATTGTGGCGTAGCCAGTGCAGCAGCTTGGAGAACCCCCACTCGGAGGAGTAGATTCCTCCGCACCACTGGATGGCTTCCAGCCCTTCGCGGTGCGCCGCCTCCGTGATCTCCGCAGCCTCACCTTTGGCGCGGTGGTCGCACCACAGGTAGTACTCGCCTAACGGCTTGAGATCCTTACCAACTGGAACGACGGAAGATCCTGTAGTGTCGAGCGCGATTGCTTCTACCTGGTTGGCCGGGATGCCGGCCTTTTTCACGGCCTCCCGTGTGGCAGCGGCCAAGGCACGCATGTGGTCGTCGTGCGACTGGGTTGCATATTCTGGGTCTTCGCGCTTGCGGTGAAGAGGGTATTCCGCGATGGCGGATTGCAGTAAGCCGCGCTCACTGTCCACGATCGAGACGCGAACGCTGAGTGTTCCAAAATCAACTCCAGCGACAATTGCCATCCTCAGGCTCCCGTATTTCCATGCCAGTACATATCCCAGCCCAAATAGCGGGTGGCTGCCTCGTGCACGGACGCTGCGACCGATGAAAGGTTGGCGGCTACGTGATGCTCGAAGCCGTTTTCGCAGATGAAGTGCAGCAACTTCTGCATGTTCTTGATTTCAACCACGCCAGCGCCACCGAACGTATTCAAGGCATCCTCGGTGAATCTGCCTTCTCCTACGTAGCCGCGCATCTTGCCCGCCGTGTCGTCGGTGGAGAACCGGGCAAAGCTCATCTTCTCCGGCTTGATCAAGCCCACACAAGTGCCAAACGTGTTTTCCTTGCCGACCGTGCCGGCGATAATTTCCTGGAAATCCATCTTGACGGAACGGAAAAAGTGCTTCGGCAGATTCGAGCAGTGGAAGCACACCGCTTTATTTGGGTCGCTACCATAGTTGTTGTTCCAGTCAAGCAACGCTGAAGGCGTCTCGGAGGCAAGTCGCAAAGCATGCATGCCGAGAACCCCGCAGATATCCACCTCGCAGGCGCTGGAAAGGAGGCCGTCGCTCATCATGCTCATGATGGTGCAGGGAACTACCCCAAGATTCTCTTCGATGGAAGTCCAGCATTGCACGGCGCTCACGGCGACCTCAGTTGCCGCCATCCATTCGTCAACCACTGCTCCTAGCTTCGCCATCTTCATTAGGGCAGCGGCGGGCACGCCACTCGCATCCACGTATTTATGGATGGCTGCCAGCTTAGCTTGAGCGCTCTCGTCGCTGTCCTTCATGCGATCAATGCGCCCCAGCACTTCGGAGAGATCGAGGGTTTCAATGGAGATTCCCTGCGACTCCAAAATCTTTTCACTGTAGCGTACGGTGTTGAATGCGGTTGGCCGCGCGCCGATGGCGCCGACGCGTAGGTTCTTGAAGCCGTTGACCACGCGGCAGACACCAAGGAACCACTGCAGATCGTGGGCAAACTCTGGGGAATCCAACGCTTCCGTGTGCAGGGAAGTCAGCGAATAGGGAATGCCATATTGCTTAAGATTGTTGCAGGCTGACATTTTTCCGCAGAAACTGTCTCGGCGGGACGCGATGGTCATTTTCGTGGGATCGTCCGGCGTGGCCTGAACCAAAACTGGAACGCGAAGATCGGCCCAACGCAGGGTATCCGCGATGGCGCGTTCTTCGCCAAAGTTTGGCAACGTGACAATGATCCCATCAATACGATCCCGATTCTTCTTGAAGAGGTCCGCGCACCGATGGGATTCCAGTCGTGTTTCCACGGCTCCATACTTGCTCTCTTCCGTACTGAGCGTAACAACGTCGATGCCCGCTGCCGTCAGGACGCGCAGGATCTCCTCACGGCCGCTCTTGGCAAGATGATCGGGAAAGAAGCCGCGGTTGCCTACAATCAGGCCGATCGTCATTTTTTTGTTCGGCATACAATCCTCAGTCTGAAAAAACGGTTTTTAGGCTTGGCGCACAGGAGTGAACTTGACGCAATAAACAAGTCCAACCGTCGTGAGAATCGCTCCCCACCATACCCCGGCGTGGAGCTGGTGCAGCACCACGGGATTTGCCGGCGGAGCCACAAACTCGTACAGACCCGCGCCGGTAATGAGGAGGCCGTTGACAAAGAGCGAGAGGCCGATGAAGAACCAGATTGAGATTCCACTGTTATGCATAAGTCCCCTCCGAAAAAAGTGCTCCGTTACCACATCACAAAGCGCTGCTTTACCACATCACGATGTTCAGAATGATCAGCACCACGCTCACCACCACCGCCCAGAAGATCGGCTTCTGGTAGAGAGCCACGTTGCCGATCGAGGGCACCTCGGTCAGTCCGTAGACCAGTCCCGTGAGTTCTGAATCCGGCTTCGGCTTCGTCATCAGGCTTACCGCCACGGTCACCGTCACGCACACCAGAAACGACCACAGCGCTTGGTACATATCTTGTGCCAGGGCTTTCGCATCGGGCGACAACGCTACATACCGCAGCGCCGAAGGATCGATCTTGACCCACGCCCACATGCTGATCGAAGAAACCGTCCCGCACAGCAGCCCCCAGAAGCCGCCCTGACCCGTGGCTCGTTTCCAGAGCATGCCCAGCACCACCGTTCCGAAAAGTGGCGCAATGAAGAAGCTAAATAACGCCTGCACATAATCCATGATGCTGGCGAACTGCATCACCAGATACGCCGTGCCCACACTGATCAGCACGCCAATCACCGTGGTCCACCGGCCCATGCTGACGTAGTGATCGTCGCTGGCGTTCTTGTTGATCAAGGCGCGATAGATGTCATAGGTCCACACCGTCGTGAAGGCGCTCACGTTGCCCGCCATCCCCGACATGAAGCCCGCAATCAGCGCCGTGATTCCCAGCCCCAGCAGCCCCGGCCCGCAGTAGCGCGCCAGCATCAGCGGTAGAACGTCGTTGTAGCTGTGCCCTCCGGCCACCACCGCCGACTCCGCCGTCAGTTTCATCGGGAGAACGGCGAGTCCCAGCAGTCCCGGCAGAATCACGATCAGCGGGACGAACATCTTGAAGCCCGCGCCGATGATCGGAGCCATCTCCGCGCTGCGGATATCCTTCGCCGTCAGGATGCGCTGCACCACCAGAAAATCCGTCGTCCAGTAGCCCATCGAAATAATCGCGCCCAGCCCGAACACAATCCCCGTCCAGTGAATTCCCATCGGGTTGGTTGTAAACGAACCCAACCCGGACCACATGTGGACATATTCCACAGACGCCCTTTGCGCGATCAGAACTTTCAGATTGCTCCAGCCGCCGGTTTCATAGAGACCGAGAATCGGGATCAGCAGCGCTCCGGCCCAAATCAAGAAAAACTGCAGCACCTCATTGAAGATGGCCGACCGCAGCCCGCCCAACGCCACATACACCGCTACTGTCAGCGACGACACCCAGATGCTGAAATTAATATCCCAACCCAGCACGATCTGCATGACCTTCGCCATGGCGAACATGTTGACGCCGCTCATCAGCACGGTCATAAACGCGAACGACACGGCCGACACGATGCGGCTGGGCTCGCCGAAACGCAGCTTCAAATACCCCGGCACCGAGTGCGTCTTCGAAATGTAATAAAACGGCATCATCACCAGCGCCAGAAACAACATCGCCGGAATGGCCCCGATCCAGTACCAGTGCGTGGCGAGAATGCCGTACTGATACGCGGAGCCCGCCCAACCCATCAGCTCCAGCGCGCCAAGATTGGCGGAGAGAAAGCTCAACCCCGCGACCCACGCCGTCATCTCGCGCCCGGCCATGAAAAAATCTTCGCCCGTATTCGCGCGACCCCGCAGATAAAAACCAATCGCCAGCACCAACGCAAAATAAAACACGATCACCGCATAATCCACCGGCGATAGACGGACTAGTCTCTCGGAGAGAGCCAACCAAGTTGCGAACGGTATCATTGAATTCACCTGATCTATTGGCGTTTCGTAGAAGGGACAATTCCCGCCCTACGGTGACCTGCCGCGTTAACGTTCACGGCATAGTACGTGAAAACCAAAATAGTTTCCATCTCAACATCAATACTCTTCCTGCTCACCCGCACTCGCATCCGGCGACACGGAAACAGCCGGCTCCTGAACTTCCCGAAACAAATGCAGGTTCGACGAAAATACTAGGCCCGGGTTGATGTGCCTTCGCGGCGGTATCGGCGTACCGTGCACCAGGTGTTGCGCCAGTACACCCACCGCGAGCCTTCCCTGTTGGTAAGGGTGCTGATAAATGGAGGCTGCAATCGTCCCGTTCTTCAGGTAAGGCACCATCTCCCGGAAGAAATCAGTGGTGATCAGCTTGACCTTGCCTGTCATCTTGCAAGCAACCAATGCATCACAGACCGGCAAGCAATTCACTGTGTTGACGTAAATCCCAGCGAGAGAATCGAACCGTGCCAGCAACTCCTTCGTCCGTTGAAAGCTCTCCTGCTTGTTCTCGTGCGCCTCCACCACGCCCACCATGGAGCCCTTTGGACAGTGCTGAAAGAACGAGCGAGTGAACCCTTCCGTCTTGCGCGCGTGATCCTCGGTGCTCAGCATCCCGGTTACCGCAGCGACAGACGACCCCGGCTGTACAAACTTGGCCATCAGTTCTCCGGCGAGGGCGCCGTTCAGCAGAGGATCGACACAGACAATGCCGGCGCGGCGGCTGGCGGGCGCATCGGTCGAAACGCAGACGACGCGAATTCCTTGCGACTCCGCGCGAGTAATCAACTCGCTCGCCAGTTCGGGATGGCCAGGGGTCAAGACAATCCCGTCGGGAGCCGACTGCAGGATCTTTTCGAGGACTACCTGTTCTCGAGCGCCCAACTCTTTCAGAGGATGGTGCTCAAACCCAACGCCGAAGTCCGTCCACCGCTCGGCTTCGGCATAGACGCCCGCCCACAACTGGTCGTAAAAGTAGTGAATCTCGCGAGGAATGCAAACGGCGATGCGGATGCGTTTCTTCTTCCCTGAAAGAGCACGCGCAGCAAGATTGGGCCGATAACCCAACTTCTCCGCCGCACGCATCACGTGCCGCCGCGTCGCCTCGCTGATGCCGCGACGGCCATGCAAGGCGCGGTCCACCGTGCCGATGGAAACACCGGCCGCTGCCGCAACTTCGTGAATGCCTGCCCGCACGCTCATCGCTTCGCCCCGGCAACCGCGTCTACTACTACCGCACCATGAGGGGCACTGATTTCAGACTCGCCGAACTCGGTCCTACCATGATCTGGAAGCGCCCCGGTTCAACTACCCGCTTCATCTCGCGGTTGTAGAACCAAAGCTTGTCGGGAGTAATCGTGAACTCCAGCGTGCGTGCCTCCCCGGCCTTCAGAGTCACGCGGCGAAAATCGCGCAGCTCTTTGATTGGGCGCGTCACCGAGCTCACTTCATCGCGAATATAGAGCTGCACAATCTCGTCGCCTTCCCGCTTCCCCGTGTTGGTCACCGTCACCTTCACCTTGGCGCTGTCACCCGGACCAATCGTGGCGGGCTCGACACTCGCAGTGCCATATTCGAATGAGGTGTAGCTCAGCCCATAGCCAAACGGAAAGAGCGGCTCCTTGCTGGCAAACAGATATCCGCGTTTCCCGGAAGGTTTTTGATAGTAATAATCCGGCAGCTGCCCGACCGTGCGCGGCACAGTTATCGGAAGTTTTCCGCCCGGATTGTAATCGCCGAAGAGAACGTCGGCCAGAGCAGTACCACCTTCTTGCCCCAGATACCAGCCGTCAAGAATCGCGGGAACGTTCTCCGCAATGTAGTTGATGGAATTCGGGCGTCCATGCAGCAGCACAACGATGGTCGGCTTCCCAGTCGCCACAACCTGCCGCACCAATTCATCCTGGCGACCCAGCAAGTCGAGGCTGTCGCGGTCGCCCAGGTGCGTCGGCGACCACGCCTCTCGCGAAGTGGATTCATTCTCTCCGACTACGACCACCGCAACATCCGCGCTCTTCGCCGCTTTCACGGCTTCTGCGATACGCCCAACATCCAGCTTCGCGTCGGCGGGAGTTGAAGCATCCGCATCCCACTCCGGCTTGCTTTCCGTGATTCGACACCCTTCGGCATACACGACTTTCTCGGCCCCAAGCTTTTCCTGAATTCCTTGCAATATGCTGACGCCGCGACCGGGCTTGTCGCTGTACCCTCCCAGATGCACATCGCCCGCATTCGGCCCCAGCACCGCGATTTGGCGAATCTTGCTCTTATCCAGTGGAAGCAAATGATTGTCATTCTTCAGGAGCACAATCGCTTCCTTCGCAGCCCGCAATGCAAGCGCCTGATGCGCGGCGCTGTTCGTAATCGCCTCCGCCTTCGCGGGATCGACGTAAGGATGATCGAACAGCCCGATCATGAATTTGGCTCGCAATACGCGGGTCACTGCGGCGTCAATCATGCTCATGGGAATCTTCCCCGACTTGATCTGGTCGGGAACAGTGAGAAACGTCGCAGCCGAGGGCAGCTCCACATCCACCCCCGCGAACAGTGCCTGACGCGCGGCATCCGCGGAGTCGCTAGCTACATGGTGGTAAACATTCAAATCGTTGATGGCAAAGTAGTCGGAGACAACGAGTCCATCAAAGCCCCACTCCTTGCGTAGAATTCCATCGAGCAGTGGACCGTTGGTATGCGAAGGGATTCCGTCGACCTCGTTGTAGGAAGGCATGATGCTCTGCACGTGGGCTTCCTTCACAATGGCTTCGAACGGCATGAGGAAAGATTCTCGAATCACGCGTTCAGAAAAGTTTCCGGGCGCTGTATTGGTCCCAGCTTCTGGTTGGCCATGCACCGCAAAATGTTTGCCGGTTGAAATCACATGTTCGCCATCAATCCCGGGGTTGTTGCCTTGCAAACCGTTGACAGCGGCCACACCCATACGCGACACGAGATACGGGTCTTCTCCGTAAGTTTCTTCGGTGCGGCCCCAGCGCGGGTCGCGAGCCAAATCGATATCCGGCATCAGGCATTGTTGCGCCCCACGCGCCCGAACCTCGGCCGCAATGCTGTTAAAAATTTCGCGGTTCAAATCGGGGTCCCACATGGAAGCCAGGCCAATCGGAATCGGAAAATTGGTTCCCTTCGGCGCCGCATGACCATGCAGACATTCTTCGTGGAAAAGAACGGGAATTCCCAAACGCGTGTGTTCCAATACCCATTTCTGCACAGAGTTGGTAAACTCGGCCATCTCACGCGGGCCCCGCTTTTCGCTGGGCCGGGTCATCTCCCCCAACCCGTTGCCCAGAGTCGCCGCAGCCATGCCGGGCAAGAATTCGCCTTTGGGCCCCACAAACGTTTTCGTCTTCTCGTCCGGAGAGAGTTGGCCAGGATTCTGCCATGTCGCCTCCAACTGAGCTACTTTTTCGTCCACTGTCATCCGGGACAAAAGATCCTGCACCCGCTCCGCAATCGAGCGCGTGGAGTCCTTATAAGCAGGCTTTTCCTGCGCGAGAGCTAATGACCCGCTCCAGCAAAGAACGAACAGCACAAGACCGGCAAAGGAAGATGGCCGTAGGCGGCAGATCATGGAACCCTCCGTGATTCTCTAAGGCGAGTTAAAACTCAGCGCGTAACTATAGCACCAACGTTAACGTACACGTCAAGGATTTTTGTGCGCCTGCTACGGTTTGCCATCACCGGCCCTTGCAACGCGCTCCAGACGTCTGCCGCAGTTACGACCTTAGTACCCTGCCGCCCTTCTTCGACGCGGACTATAGTAGCCTTAAGGAAATTGGCGGCTGTCCCGAATGCCGGTTCCTAACGTTCGCTATCGAGGGCGAAATCCATGTCGACATCTGTTGAAACGTCCGGCCCCTTCGCCACCGGCACCATAGTGCTGGTCACCTTGTCGTCCCCGCGCGAGAAATTTTGGGGCGTGATTCTTTCTCTCTCCGTTTCCGGAATCGCTCTGCGTGGTTGCGAGCTCAATTCTTTTGAAGACTGCGTCAGCATGGTCAAGTCGGGCGAAGGATTCGCTCAGGGAGCCGTATTCTTTCCCATGCATCGCGTGGAACGCATGGAAGCCGACGCCTCGTCCAACGGCATCCCTTCTCTGACGGAAAGATTTGCCCACCAAACCGGCCAGGACGCGGTGCAGGTTCTGATGGGAAACGCATCGCAAGGAGCGGGGGTCTAAGCGCTTGCGGCTTTCCGAGATTCTCACGGCCCCGAACCAGCTCACTTTGTTGCGGATGGTGTTTCTTCCGTTCATCATCCTCAATCTGATCGACCGTCACTACAAAGTGGCGCTGATCCTGTTCGTGCTCGCTGGCCTGACGGACATGCTCGACGGCCTGATCGCCCGTAAGTTCCATCAGCAGTCGCGCCTCGGAGAATATCTCGACCCCATCGCGGACAAGCTCTTGCTCAGCACAATGTTCATGGTGCTTGCCATCCTTCACCTGATCCAGTGGCGCTACACGGTAATCGTCTTCAGTCGCGACATCTGCATTCTTGGAGTGAGTGCCGTGCTGTATGTGATCGCGGGCCTGAGGAATTTTCGCCCCAGCATATTCGGCAAAATGAACACGCTTTCGCAGATCGCGGCTGTCTTCTTTGTCATGCTCTTTCTGGTGGTACGCACGCGCTGGGCTTTCTTCGGCCGCGTGCTCTTCTTGCGGATGACGTTCGCCTTCACAATCCTTTCCGCCCTCCACTACGTCATGCTGGTAGGCCAACGCCTGCGGGCGCAAGGGGCTGTGGAAACTCCAGACGCGCAACCCGTTTAGAATGGCTGGCATGAACTCCTCCGTGAAACGCTTCCCACAGTCCGCTTTCGTCCTTCTTTTTCTTTGTTGCGTCGCCTGTACACGCGTGCAATCGCAGGCTCCGCCCTCGGCCGATCCGGTCGAACTGCAGGCGACGGTTACCGCGCCCTTCCACTTCGTCGCCTATGGAGATTCGCGCTTCCACAATCCCAAAGACACGGAAGCCGCGAATCCAACTGTCCGCCAGGCGCTGGTGAAAGCGATCGCCGAAACCAGTCCCGCGTTTGTAGTCTTCGGCGGCGACATCGTCTACAACGGCAATGACGCCGACGACTGGAAGGTTTGGGACAGCGAAACCGCGGTCTGGCGTGACAAGAGCATTCCCGTATACCCGGCCCTGGGCAATCACGATCTGCACGGCGATGAAAAAGTAGCTCTGGGCAACTATTTTCAGCGTTTTCCCGATCTGAAGAACAATCGCTATTATTCTGTCCGCGCCGCCAATGCTCTGCTCCTTATCCTCGACAGCGCTCTCGATGAGACCTCCGGCCCGCAAGGCCAATGGCTCACCAAGAAACTCGACAACCTTCCAGGCGATGTCGATTTTGTTTTCCTCGTCCTGCACCACCCCCCCTACACCAGTTCGTCGGATGACAAGATGTTCGGAGGAGGACACTCGGCCCGATCGCACGAACAAGACCTGGCCAAAGCGCTGGAAGCCCGGCAACAAAATCTTCGTGCCAGAATCGTCGTCATTTCCGGACACGTACACAACTACGAACGCCACGAGCACGGCGGCGTCACGTATTTCGTAACCGGCGGCGCGGGAGCTCACGCGTATCCAATCGAACGCGGCAAGGACGATCCTTTCCAGAGCAAAGAAGTGAACTATCACTACCTGAACATGGAAGTCGATCACGGAAATCTCAAGGTCACCATGCATCGTCTCGACATGACAAGCGGCACAGCTGTATGGAGCGAACCTGATTCAGTGACGATCGCGGCGCCCGTGGCCAATGCTGCCGGCCAAGGAAAGTAAAGGAAAGTAAAAGTAGAAAGCGTCAGCGATCACTCCGCATTTGGCCGTCTTTCCGCTAGAATCGAACTTCGGTTCTGATTCATGGCCCTTCATCTTTACAACACACTCTCCGGCACCATCGAGGAATTCCAGCCGCTGGATCCCAAGCTCGTTCGCATGTACGCCTGCGGGCCGACTGTTTACGACTACGGCCATATCGGCAACTTTCGGACCTTCGTCGCGGTCGATTTGCTCAGCCGTTTTCTCCGCCAGAGCGGCTATCCTGTGCGTTACGTCATGAACATTACCGACGTGGACGACAAAATTATTCGCAACTCCGCGCGCGACGGAGTGACCGTGCAACAGTACACAGCCAAGTATGACAAGGCCTTTATCGAAGATTCTGCCTTGCTCAACATCCGCAAGCCTGAACTGATGCCGCACGCCACGGAATACATTGCCGACATGGGCAAATTTGTTGCTAATTTGGAATCGAAGGGCTTTGCTTATCGCACGGAAGACGGATCGTATTACTTCCGCATTGCCAAGTTTAAGGATTACGGCAAGCTCTCCAAGAAAGACTTCGAGGGCATGACCGATGGCGCGCGCGTCGACGTGGATGAATACGAAAAAGACAGCGCCCGCGATTTCGCGTTATGGAAAGCACCGAAACCCGGCGAAGCGTCCTGGGATACGGTGATCGGTCCCGGGCGCCCGGGCTGGCACTTGGAGTGCTCCGTGATGGCAATGGATACGCTGGGAGTAACCCTCGATTTGCACGCGGGCGGAGAAGATCTGGCCTTCCCTCATCACGAAAACGAAATTGCGCAGTCCGAAGCCCTGACCGGCAAACCGCTCGCCCGTTTCTGGATGCACGCGCGATTCTTGCTGGTGGAAGGCGAGAAGATGTCGAAAAGTCTCGGCAACTTCTACACCCCTCGCGATTTGATTCTCAAAGGCCACAAACCATCTTCGATTCGGTACCTGCTCACGTCGGTCCCTTACCGTAATCAGCTGAACTTCACATTCGATGGACTGCGTCAGGCGGCAACCTCGGTTGAACGGCTCCGAAATTTCCGTCAACGGCTCACGGACAGTAACTTTCCAGACGGTGAAAATGGCGAGTTACGGAAAGTGGCTGCCGACGCAGTCAGTCGCATGAAAGCCGCGCTCGACGACGACCTCAACACAGCGCAAGCCCAGGCGGCAATCTTTGAAATGGTGCGCGCCGCCAATATCGCCATGGACGCTGGGCAGATGCAGAAGACCAACGTGGCCCCGTTCCTGACAGCATTGCAGAAGTTCGACGAAATCTTCGCCGTGTTGCAGGATGATGATATTGCGAAAATGCAGCAGATCCTGGAATGGGCGAAGGCAGAAGGCCGCGACAAGGACATGAGCCCAGAGCTGCTAGCGCTGGCTGGAGCTTCAGGACCTTCCGATCAGGATGTCAACAATAAAATCGCAGAAATGGAACAAGCCCGCAAAACCAAAAACTTCCCGGCCTCCGACAAAATCCGCGCCGAGCTAACCGCGGCGGGAATCCTGGTGGAAATTACAAAAGACGGCATCCGCTGGCGAAGAAAATAAAGAGAGTTTAATGGAGCCACGGGCGCCCTCGCCCGTAGGCGTTACCCGCGAGCCTGCTCGTACGCATGCGCCAGCCGCAGAATCGTCGACTCGTCAAAATGACGGCCAAATATCTGCAACCCAATCGGCAGCCCTGATTTCGTATCGCCGCAAGGTACCGAAATCCCCGGAATCCCCGCCAGATTCGCCGTCACCGTGTAGATGTCAGCCAGATACATCGCGAGTGGATCATCCGATTTCTCGCCCAGCTTGAAAGCCGCCGTTGGGCTGGTGGGCGTTACAATCGCATCCACTTTCTGGAACGCATTTTCGAAATCTCGCGTTAGCAAAGTCCGCACGCGCTGGGCTTTCAAATAGTAAGCATCGTAGTACCCGGTGCTGAGCGCGTACGTCCCCAACATAATGCGCCGCTTCACTTCCGGCCCAAAACCCTCATCGCGCGTCTTGCGATACATATCGGAGAGCGTTCGCGCTTCCTTGCTGCGCAGTCCATACCGCACTCCGTCAAAGCGCGCCAGATTCGCCGAGGCCTCCGCCGTCGCCACGATGTAGTAGGCCGGAATCGCATATTCAGTGTGCGGCAACGAGACCGGCACAACTTCGCAACCCAGGCTGGCGAGCGTCTGGATGGCCGCTTCGACCGAGGCGCGCACTTCCGTATCCAGTCCTTCGGCGAAATATTCCTTCGCCACGCCGATGCGCAGCCCACGCACACCTTTCCCCAACTCAGCAACGTAATCCGGAACTGGAACATCCGCCGAGGTGGAATCCATCGGATCGCGCCCGGCCATGGTCCGCAGTACAAGCGCGGCATCTTCCACCGTGTTCGCAAACGGTCCAATATGATCCAGCGAAGACGCAAACGCAATCAACCCATACCGCGACACGCGCCCGTAGGTTGGCTTCAGCCCAACGACTCCGCAAAATGAAGCGGGCTGGCGAATCGATCCGCCGGTGTCAGACCCCAGCGTCGCCACAGCCATGCCCGCAGCAACCGCTGCAGCCGAACCACCCGATGACCCTCCCGGCACGCGTTCCAAATCCCGAGGATTCCGTACCGGCTTGTATGCCGAATTCTCATTCGACGATCCCATGGCAAACTCATCGCAATTCAACTTGCCAAGAATCACCGCGCCCGCCACCTCCAACCGCGCCACGGCAGTGCAGTCATTGGGCGGAATGTAGCTCTCCAAAATCTTCGATCCGGCGGTTGTGCGCAGCCCGCGCGTCACCAATACATCCTTAATCCCAACCGGCACGCCACCCAACGGAGGCAGCGTCTCGCCCTTGGCCGCAAGCGCGTCCATCCGTGCAGCCTGTTCCAAAGCACGATCTTTCGAGAGTGTCAGGTACGCGCCAATCTTCGGATCGTCGCTAGCAATCTTGGTGTAAAACGACTCAGCCAGCGCAGCAGCCGAGGTCTTGCGCTCCTGCAC
>Ga0075021_10000397_pt1 | contig 23312 bp, 24 predicted proteins | sample ColStrG_CSR_2012_FD_72749 | JGI IMG/M metagenome (GOLD analysis project Ga0075021, IMG submission 72749) | Freshwater sediment microbial communities in response to fracking from Pennsylvania, USA - Cold Stream Run_MetaG_CSR_2012 | ecosystem: Environmental > Aquatic > Freshwater > Creek >...
ACGACGGGCACGGGGCGCGGGCCGTACCCCTCGTCGGCAGGGGTGAAGGAGTCGGCGCAGCCCAGCGCGAACGTGGGGATCATCTCCAGGGAGAAGGCCGACGCGTGGTCGTTGTACACGAGGAGCACCACGTCGGGACGCTCGTCGACCGCCCACTGCTTGGTCCACTCGTACCCGTCGAACAGCGGCTTCCAGTACGGCTCCTCGGTCTTGCCGAGGTCGATCGCTGCGCCGATGGCGGGGATGTGGCTGGTCGTCAGGCCGGCGGTGATGCGTGCCATGTCAGGTTCCGTCCTTCACCGAGCGCCAGCCCTCGGGCGAACGCCCGCCGGCCAGCATCATCTGCTGGTACTCCTCGACGCTCATGCCGGTCATCGTGCTGACCGCCTGGACGAAGCTGAGCCCGTCGGTGGCGAAGATCTTCGCCAGGAAGTAGATGTTCCCGCCGACGTCGAGCATCGCGTTGTAGTCGCGGTCGAGGACGGCCTGCTTCTGAACCGCCGTCATCGGCCACTCGTCGAGGTAGGCGCGCTCGTCAGCCCTGAAGCGCTCGCGGCTCTCCGCCTTCATCAGGCTCATGCAGAACTGGTTCAGCTGGTACCCCTGGCGCGACCGGACCGCGGTGAAGACCCGGGTCCCGGGGATGTCGTCGAACGCGGAGTTGTCCATGGCGTCACGCCTCCCAGTACAGGCGTCGAGGGTTGTCAACAAGCAGCCGCTGCCGCAGGTCGTCCGTCCGTGCGATGCGCGGGATGACGTCGACCAGGTCGCCGTCGTCCGGCATGTGGCTCTTCATGTTGGGGTGCGGCCAGTCGGTCCCCCACAGCACCCGGTCCGGGAAGCTCTCGACGACGCGCCGTGCGAAGGGTGCGACGTCCGCGTAGTCGGGCGAACCGCTGAGCGAGAGCCGCTCGGGGCAGCTGACCTTGCTCCACACGTTCTCGTGCTCGCGCACGAGACGCAGGAACAGCTCGAAGCCGGGGCCGTCGACCGGTTGCGCGACGTCCGGGCGGCCCATGTGGTCGACGACGACTGTGGTGGGCAGGTGGGTGAACAGCTCCCACCGCTCGGCCAGGTCGGCGGCCTCGAAGTACACGACGACGTGCCACCCCAGCTCCGCGACCCGGTCGACGAGTGCCAGGTAGTAGTCGTCCGGCTTGGGGTCGACCAGGCGCTTGACGAAGTTGAACCGGATCCCGCGGACGCCAGCCGCGTGCAGGTCGTCGAGCTCGGCGCGGGACACGCTCGGGCGGACTGTGGCCACCCCGCGGGCGCGGTCCCCGGCGGTGAGCAGCGCGTCGACCATCGCGCTGTTGTCCGCGCCGTGGCAGGTGGCCTGGACCAGCACGTTGCGCTCGAAGCCGAGGTGGTCCCGCAGGGCGAACAGATGGTCCTTGCCCGCGTCGACGGGGGTGTACTTGCGCTCGGGCGCGTACGGGAAGAGGTCGCCGGGTCCGAACACGTGGCAGTGCGCGTCCACCGCGCCGGCCGGGGGGCGGTAGGTCGGGGCGTGCGGGCTCGGGTGGACCGGCAGCCAGTCCGCGTCCGCGACGAAGGCCGCCATCACAGCCCTGCCTCGGTGGACCGCGCGACGAGCAGGGCGTCGAGCCGCGGGTAGACCCGTCGCGCGTTGCCCTCGTAGACGAGCGCGCGGTCGGCGTCGCTCAGGTCCGCGGCGTGGACGTACCGCTTCGTGTCGTCGAAGTAGTGGCCCGTCTCGGGGTCGATCCCGCGGACCGCGCCGACCATCTCCGACCCGAACAGGACGTTCCGCACGTCGATGACGTCGAGCAGCAGGTCGATGCCCGGCTGGTGGTAGACGCACGTGTCGAAGAAGACGTTCCGCATCAGGTGCTCGCGCAGGGCGGGCTTCTTCAGCATGTCGGCAAGTCCGCGGTACCGCCCCCAGTGGTACGGCACCGCCCCCCCGCCGTGCGGGACGACCAGTCGTAGGTCGGGGAAGTCGGCGAAGAGGTCGCCCTGCAGGAGCTGCATGAAGGCGGTGGTGTCGGCGTTCATGTAGTGCGCGCCGGTGGCGTGGAAGCTCGGGTTGCAGCTGGCCGAGACGTGCACCATCGCGGGCACGTCCAGCTCGGCCATCTTGTCGTAGAACGGGTACCAGTACCGGTCGGTCAGCGGTGGGGCGGTCCACCAGCCGCCGCTCGGGTCGGGGTTGAGGTTGCAGCCGACGAAGCCGAGCTCGGCGACGCAGCGCTCGAGCTCGTCGATCGAGGCGTCCATCGACGTGCCCGGCGACTGCGGGAGCTGGCACACCCCGACGAACGTCTCGGGGAACAGCTCGACCACCCGCGCCACGAGGTTGTTGCACGCCCGGGTCCAGTCGGCGCTGACCCGGGCGTCCCCCTCGTGGTGGGCCATGGCGGACGCCCGCGGGGAGAAGATCGTCATGTCTGCCCCGCGCTCGGTGAGCAGGCGGATCTGGTTGTGCTCCACCGACTCCCGGATCTCGTCGTCGGAGATGCTCGGGTACGCCGGGGCAGGGCGCCCCTCCGCGAAGGCAGTGAGCTGCGCCTCGCGCCAGTCGTTGTGCGCGGCGGGCGCGGTCGTGTAGTGACCGTGGCAGTCGATGATCACGGCAGCTCCCCACGGATCCGGTCGATGGTCGCGCCAAGGTCGACATCCCCTTGCTCGGTGACGAGCGCGTCGCGGCGGGTCGCCGCCCACTCCTGCCGGCGGACCGCGGCCAGCGACATCACCGGATCGACCCCCGCGTCCCGGACTGTCGCGGCCGCCTCCGCCATCTCCTCCGCGCGCCGCTCCCCGTGCTGGAGCGAGCGTGAGACGAAGTACGTCGCGACTGCCTCCCAGTCGGCGGGCGGCAGGATGTTCGACAGCGAGTCGAGCACCTCCTGCTCGACGCCGAAGGCGCGCGCGGCCAGCAGCGACTCCATGAGGAGCGACTCGAGGCCCTTCACGATCACCGAGCGGCACAGCTTGGTCGCCGCTGCCTGCCCGACCGTCGCGGAGAACACCGTCACGTCGGAGAAGCCCCAGGTCCCGGCAGCACCGGCGAAGTCCGCCGCGCTCGGGCCGCCCAGCAGGAACGGCGAGCCCAGCCGGCGCGGCCAGATGGGCGACATGAGCGCCGCCTCGACGTACCGGCCGCCCGCCTGCTCGATCACCGCCGCAGCACGCTGCTTCTGGCCAGGCGAGCTCGAGTTGAGGTCGAAGAACCACGCTCCAGCGTCGATCCCTTCGGCCGCGTCCCGGGCGGCCTCCTCGCACCGGGCCGCTGTCACCGCGCTGATCACCAGGTCGGCGCCGCGCACGGCGGAGGTCGACGACGCCGCCGCCTCGACGGGCAGCTCGCGGGCGTTGCGGCTCGCCACGCCGGCCGGGTCGGCGAAGGCGACGTCCCAGGCGACGAGCACGACCGGCCCCGATGCAGCGAGGTCCTCGGCGAAGACGCGTCCCACCTCCCCGAGCCCGACCAGGGCGACGCGGCTCACGGCCGCGCCCCCTGCGTCGGCCACAGGTGGGACGGGACGAGGACCTCGCCCCGCATGAGTAGGCGCGCCGTCCGCAGCAGGGCCGACTTCCGGACGACCGGCGCGCCGTCCTCGACGGCCACGTCGAGCGTCACGGTGAAGAAACCGGTCGGGTGCTCCACCTCCACGTCGGTGGCGCCGTACGCCCCGGTCGCGGGCAGGGACCCCGCGGCCGCCGCGACCTCGTGCGCGACGGAGCCGGGCAGCAGGCAGGCCGTGGCCACCGAGACGGCGCCGAGCACGCCGATCGCCTCGTGCACCCGGTGCGGGATGAGCGTCCGGGTGGAGACCGTCCCGCCGTTCGCCGGCGCGGACAGCAGGCTAATCTTCGGCACAGTCGAGCTCGCGACGTCGCCGAGGTTCATCAGCGGGCCGACCGCGAGCCGCAGCGACTCGATGCGTGCGACGGCCTTCTCGTCGGCCTCGATCTCGGCCGGCGACCCGGTCCCGGAGAGCCCGACGTCCGATGCGGCCAGGCACACCACGGGCATCCCGTTGTCTATGCAGGTGACCCGGATCCCGTCGACGACGTCCACCACGTTCCCCGTCGGGAGCAGGGACCCGCAGGTGGACCCGGCCACGTCGGCGAACTCGATCGGGATCGGCGCGTGCGACCCGGGAACGCCGTCGATCCGGGCGTCGCCCGCGTAGGAGACCTGCCCGTCCGGCGTCCGGACGAAAGCGGTGGCGAGCGTCCCGGTGTTACGCATCCAGATCCGGACCGGTGTTTCGCCGTCCTCGGCTGCCAGCAGCCCCTGGTCGATCGCGAACGGACCGACCGCCGCGAGCATGTTGCCGCAGTTCTGGCTGTCCGACACCTCCGCCCGGTCGGGCCACACCTGCAGGAAGAGGTACTCGACGTCGGCGTCCGGCCGCTGCGAGAGACCGACCACGGCAACCTTCGACGTCAGCGGGTGCGCCCCGCCCATCCCGTCGATCTCCCGCGGGTCGGGAGAGCCCATGGCCGCCAGCAGGACGGCGTCACGGGTCGCGATGTCGGCGGGCAGGTCGTCGGCCCGGAACATCAACCCCTTCGAGGTCCCTCCGCGCATGACGCTGCACGCGATCGCGGTCTGCGTCACGGGGACTCCGTCTGGTCGACGTAGCCGTGGTCGACGTAGCCGTGGTCGACGTAGCGCAGGCCCTTCTCGGCCAGCCGCTCGCGCATCGAGTAGAGGTCGAGCCCCAGCTCGCCGGACGCGAGGCGAGCCCGCTTGGCCGTCTCGTTCTCCTCGCGGGACCTCGCCGCCGCGAGGACCGTGGCGGCATCCTCGCGACGGACGACCACGACCCCGTCGTCGTCAGCGACCACGACGTCCCCGGGCCTGACCAGCACGCCTGCGCAGACAATCGGGGTCTGCACGTTCCCCGGCGTCTCCTTGACCGTGCCCTGCGCGAAGATCGCCCGCGACCACACCGGGAAACCCATCTCGGTCAGGGTGGCGACGTCCCGCACTCCGGCGTCGATCACGACCCCGCGCACGCCGTGGGCGCGCAGGCTCTCGGCGAGCAGGTCGCCCAGGTAGCCGTCCTGGCAGGGGCTCGTCGGCGTGACGACCAGCAGGTCCCCCGGCCGGGCCTGCTCGACCGCGACGTGGATGGACCAGTTGTCACCGGGCGCGACCTCGCACGTCAGGGCGTTCCCCGCGACACGGGCGGGCCGAAACATGGGGCGCACGTCCGACCGCAGCAGGCCGGTGCGGCCCTGCGCCTCGTGCACCGTCGCGACACCTGCCTCGGCCAGCCCGTCCACGACCGATAGGTCGGTGCGGGGCGTGTTCCGTACGACGATCGCCACGCGCGCTCTCCTCTCCGGGAGCGGCCCCGGGCACGGTGTCGGCCGCTGACCGGTGACACTGCCAGAAGGGCACGCTCCAGGGTACGGTCGACTTCCACTGGGTGGAAGGCGAGGAGGATTGACCGTGTCTGCTTCCGATGCCCCCGCCCGGCCCAGCGTGACCGCGCGGGTGCTCGGCCTGCTCTCCGGCTTCGACGAGGCGCACCCCCGGATGTCCTTGACCGAGCTCGCCACCTTGGCCGGCCTGCCGCTGTCCACGGCGCACCGCCTGCTGGCCGAGCTGGAGGCGTGGGACGCCGTCGAGCGTGACGAGGAGGGCCAGTACGTCGTCGGCCGGCGGCTCTGGCAGCTCGGCACGCTGGCCCCGGTGCAGCGGCAGCTGCGGACGGTCGCGCTGCCGGCCATGCAGGACCTCTACGAGGCCACGCACGAGAACGTGCACCTGGCCGTCCGGCAAGGGACGACCGCGCTGTACGTGGAACGGATCCACGGCGCCAGCTCGGTCCCCGTCGCGACGAGGGTGGGGCGGCCGCTCCCCCTGCACGCGACGGGGGTGGGCAAGGTGCTGCTCGCGTACGCCCCGCGCGACGTCGTCGAGGCATGCCTGGTGAGCCTGGCGCCGGTGACGCGCTACACGATCGTCGAGCGCGGCCGCATGCAGCGCGAGCTGACCGGGGTCCGCCGCAACGGGTACGCGCGCAGCGCCGAGGAGATGACGCTGGGGACGTACTCCGTGGGGGTCCCGATCTTCGCCCCGTCGGGGGACGTCGTGGCTGCGCTCGGGCTCGTGACGAGCACGGTCCGGCGGGACGTCGCGAGGTTCGCCCCCGCCCTGCGCGTGGCGTCCGCGACGATCTCGCGGAATTTGCCGGCCCGCGGCCTGATCACCTGAGTCTTCCGCCTGACGGAAGGCCGCGCTGGCCGGACGACCGACTCACCCACCACCATCGGCGCATGCGAACCCAGGTAGGCATCATCGGCTCCGGCCCGTCCGGCCTTCTCCTCGCCCAGCTGCTCGCGCTGCAGGGCATCGAGTCGGTGATCGTGGAGAACCGCTCGCGCTCCTACGTCGAGTCGCGGATCCGCGCGGGCGTCGTCGAGCACGGCGCGGTCGAGGTGCTGACCGCCGCCGGGGTGGGCGATCGGCTGAACCGCGAGGGGATGCGGCACGACGGCATCTATCTCCAGTGGCCGGGCGAGCGGCACCGCATCGACTTCCCCGGGCTGTGCGGGCGTTCGGTGTGGGTCTACGGGCAGACCGAGATCACCAAGGACCTTATCAACGTGCGGCTGGCCGCCGGTCAGCAGATCCACTGGGAGGTCAGCGGCACCACCGTCGTGGGCGCCGATACCGACCACCCGCGGATCACGTTCGTCGACGCCGAGGGGAACACCCAGTCCCTGGAGTGCGACCTCGTCGCGGGCTGCGACGGGTTCCACGGCGTGAGCCGGCCGACGGTCCCGGAGGCCCTGCGCACGGTCCGCGAGCGGGTCTACCCGTTCGCCTGGCTGGGCATCCTCGCCGAGGTCGCGCCGTCGACCGACGAGCTGATCTACGCCTGGCACCCCGACGGGTTCGCGCTGCACAGCATGCGGTCGGACAGCATCAGCCGGATGTACCTGCAGGTCCGGCCGGACGAGCAGGTCGCCGACTGGTCCGACGACCGCGTCTGGGACGCGCTGTCCACCCGGTTCGCGCTCGACGGGTGGACTCTGCGGTCCGGACCCGTGCTAGAGAAGAGCATCACGCCCATGCGCAGCTTCGTGAGCGCCCCGATGCGCTACGGCAAGCTCTTCCTCGCCGGCGACGCCTCGCACATCGTTCCCCCCACGGGCGCGAAGGGGCTGAACCTCGCGATCGCCGACGTCACCCGGCTCAGCGATGCGATGGCGCGCTCGCTCAACGAGGGCAAGGACGACCTGCTCGACGGCTACTCCGACGCCGCGCTCCGGCGGGTCTGGCAGTCGACCTACTTCTCCTGGTGGATGACGAGCATGCTGCACACCCCACCGCCGGAGGACCCGGACGCCGACTTCCTTCGCCAGATGCAGCTCACCCAGCTGCGGTACGTCACGTCCTCCGAGGCGGCCTCGACGACCCTGGCGGAGAACTACACGGGCGCGGTGCCGTAACGCCTGCGCCGCCCTTGACCCCGGCCGACCGGGCTCGTACGTTCGGCCCAGCCTGCGGCAGCGACGCCGCGGCACACGAGAGAGGCTGGCCATGGCCCTGCTGGACGCCGACGTCTGGACCGGCAACATCTTCCTCGGGGGTTCCTGGGTGAAGGCGTCCGGCGGGGACTACTCCGTGGTCGAGCCCGCGACCGGCGACGAGCTCGGCCGCATCGGCAACCCCACCCCGGACGACGTCGCCACCGCCGCCGCGAGCGCGGCCGACGCCCAGCGGGAGTGGGCCAGGACCCCCTACCCGGTCCGGGCGGCCGTGCTGCGCCGGGCGGCCGCGCTCTGGTCGGAGCACGCGGACGAGATCTCGTGGTGGAACGTCCGCGAGGTGGGCACCATCCCGCCGATGGCCGGCTTCGCGCTGCACGTCGCGGAGCAGGAGTGCTACGAGGCCGCCGCGCTGCCGAGCCGGGCGTACGGGCAGCTGATCCCCAGCGAGGAGCCGCGCCTGTCGCTGGCCCGGCGCCGGCCCGCCGGCGTCGTCGGCGTGATCTCGCCGTTCAACGTCCCAATCATCCTCGGCATCCGCTCGGTCGCACCGGCGCTCGCGCTCGGGAACGCGGTCGTCCTGAAGCCCGACGCGCGGACCGCCGTGACCGGTGGCGTGACGATCGCGCGGATCTTCGAGGAGGCCGGCCTACCGCCGGGCGTGCTGCAGATGCTCCCCGGCGGTCCCGAGATCGGCGAGGCCATCATCACCGACCGCAACGTCGACGTCGTGTCCTTCACCGGGTCCACCGCCGCCGGGCGGCGGGTCGGCGAGCTGGCCGGACGCCACCTCACCCGGGTGCACCTCGAGCTCGGGGGCAACTCCGCGCTCGTCGTGCTCGAGGACGCCGACGTCGACCAGGCGGTCACCCTCGCCGCGTTCGGGTCGTTCTTCCACCAGGGTCAGGTCTGCATGACCACCGGCCGCCACATCGTGCACGAGCGCCTCTACGACGACTACGTCGAACGGCTCGCCGCCAAAGCGGCGCACCTGCCGGTCGGCAACCCCGCCACCGAGGAGGTCGCCCTCGGGCCGGTGATCGACGCGGCCCAGCGCGACAAGATCCACGCGCTCGTGACCTCCAGCGTCGGGGCGGGGGCCACGCTCGCCGCGGGCGGCGAGTACGACCGGCTCTTCTACCGCGCCACCGTGCTCGCCGGGGGGCCCGCCGGCTCGGCGGCCTTCGCCGAGGAGGTCTTTGGCCCGGTCGCGCCGGTCGTGAAGTTCGCGACCGTCGACGAGGCGGTGGCCCTGGCGACCGACACCGACTACGGCCTCGCCCTCGGCATCGTCACGCGGGACGTCATGCGCGGGCTGGCCCTGGCCGACCGCATCCCGACCGGGATCGTCCACATCAACGACCAGACCGTCAGCGACGAGGCCAACATCCCCTTCGGCGGGATCGGCGCCTCCGGGACCGGTTCCCGGTTCGGCGGACCCGAGGCCAACGTCGACGCGTTCACCGAGACCCAGTGGGTCACGGTGCGCGCCGAGCCGCCGCAGTACCCGTTCTGAGCTGAGGTTCCGGTGAACCCACGTCCGAGCCCGCCGTTCCGCGCCGACCACGTGGGCAGCCTGCTTCGGCCCGAGCGCCTGCTCACGGCACGTGCCGCCCACGCGGCCGGCGAGATCACCGCCGACCAGCTGGGCGAGGTCGAGGACGAGGCGATCCGCGAAGTCGTCCGGATGCAGGAGGACGTCGGGCTCCGGTCGGCGACCGACGGGGAGTTCCGGCGGGCCTCCTGGCACATGGACTTCATCTACCAGCTCGACGGCGTCACCAAGTCCGACCAGTCGATGCACGTGCAGTTCTTCAACGAGCAGGGATCCCTGGAGTTCGACCCGCCGGCGCTGCGGGTGGACGGCCGGCTCGGGGTGACCGGGACCATCTTCGGCGACGCGTTCGCGTTCCTGAAGGGCGCTGTCAGCACGGCCGTCCCCAAGCTGACCATCCCGTCGCCGAGCATGGTCCACTACCGGGGCGGTCGCGCGGCGATCGACGCCGGCGTCTACCCCGAGATGGACGCGTTCTGGGCCGACCTGTCCGCCGCCTACGCGGTCGAGGTGGCGCGGCTCGCCGCGCAGGGCTGCACCTACCTGCAGCTCGACGACACCAGCCTCGCCTACCTGAACGACCCCCGGCAGCGCGATCTGGTGGCCAGCATCGGCGGCGACGCGGACCACCAGCACGAGCGGTACATCCGGCAGATCAACGCGGCCCTCGCCGACCGTCCGGAGGGCCTGTCGGTGACCACGCACATGTGCCGCGGGAACTTCCGGTCCTCCTGGGCGGCCTCGGGCGGCTACGACTTCGTGGCGGAGGCGCTGTTCTCCCAGCTCGACGTCGACGGGTTCTTCCTGGAGTTCGACGACGAGCGGTCGGGGGGCTTCGAGCCGCTGCGGTTCGTGCCCCCGGGCAAGACGGTCGTCCTCGGGCTGGTCACCACCAAGAAGGGCCTGCTGGAGCGCAAGGACGACCTGAAGCGCCGGATCGACGAGGCCGCGCGCTTCGTGCCGCTGGAGCGGCTGTGCCTGTCCCCGCAGTGCGGGTTCTCCTCAACGGTCGAGGGCAACACCCTGAGCTACGACGAGCAGGTCGCCAAGCTGGCACTGATCGTGGAGACGGCCGAGGAGGTATGGGGCTCTGCGTAGCCCGAGACGATCTTCGGTCCCGTTCGCAAGGGCGACCAGTTCGACTTCCGCGAACTCTTCATCTACCGGCTGAGGCCCGACGCGTTCGCCCAGATCTGGTCAGGCGGACGCGTACATCGCTCACATCTGGGCGAGCGCAGCGGCCCGGCGCCGACGACTACCACATCGACCTCTTCTGGCAAGGCGCTCGAAGAGCCCGGGGTCACGCGTCCACCCGGGCGGAGGTCCCGCTCGACCGGTCGAGCAGCTCGACCAGGTTGCCCTCGGGGTCGGCGACGAAAGCCATCCGCACCCCCGGCTCCGGCGACGGACGGGGCGAGAGAACCGGCCGCGCGCCGAGGGCCACGAGCCGGTCGAACGCCTCGTCCACCCCGGACACGTCGAACGCGATGTGCCCGAACCCCTCGGTGAGCACGGCCACCGGCGGGTCGCCCGCGCGCAGACCGGGCGTCGAGCCGGGACGGTGGAGCAGCTCGAGCCGGTCGCCGCGCATCGGATGGATGAGCATGACGATGTCGAGCTCGAATGTGTCGATGCGTACCGCGAGGTCGCGGACGTACCCGAACGCCTCGGCATACCACGCCTCGGCCGCGTCGAGGTCCGCCACGTTGAGCCCGACATGGTCGAGCCGTCGCGAGTCAGGCATGGACGTTCAACCGCTCGGGAGACGACACCAGGTAGGACGCGAAGATGTGGTCCGGGTCGCGCACCGAGCGGATCTCCTCGAGCCGACGGAAGTTCTCGTCTGACAGGAAACGGTCGGGGCGACGCGTGAAGTCAGTGTCACCGAGGTAGACACCGACACCGCCGCCGCGCGCGATCGCGGCGGTCTGCTCGTGCACCCGCGAGCGGTACTTCTCGTCGTCCGTCTCGTCGCCGTAGATCAGGTAGGTCGCCACGTACACGTCGCCCTCTACGGAGAACGCCATGTCCGGGAGCTCGCGCACCGGGTGCCAGCCGTACCAGATCGAGAACGAGTGCTCGGTGTCCAACGCCCGCCAGATGTCGAGCAGGAGCGGCGCGAGAACGTCGGCCGACGCGTTCGTCCAGGCGCAGTCGACGGCGTACCGGTATCCGTCCGGGTTCTGGCCGGTCTGGGCCAGGCTCTCCTCGGCGACGGTCGTCGGCCCGGTCACGTGACCGAGCTCCCGACCGGCCACGGGGCACTCGCCCAGACCGGCAGTGATGAGTGCCCGCGCCTCCTCCTCGGAGTCGGCCATGCAGGTCGTGTGCAGGACCAGCAGAGTGCCACCGGGATGCTGCACGCCGTCGTACAGCGGGACATCCGGCAGCCGGGTAGCGGCCATCACCGGCTCGACCCGGCGGTCGAGGGTGGGCAGCACGTCGTGGAGCCAGTGCACGACCGCTTCGGCGTCGTCGAGTCGGAAGGTCCAGGTGTCCTGCAGCATGACGGCGGGCTTCTCGTACGTCTGCAGGTCAAACCGAGTGACGACGCCGGGGAAACCAGGCCCTGCACCGCGAGCCGCCCAGTACAGGTCGCTGTTCTGCTCGGCGTCGGCGCGCACCTGCTCCCCCGCGGCCGTGACGACGTCGACGGCGACCACACTCTCGCAGGCCCAGCCCTTGAGCCGGCCGTTCCAGCCCTGACCGCCCTGCAGCAGGTAGCCGCCGATGCCCACGGTGGCGCAGTGCCCGCCGGGGAAGGCACGGCCGCGCTCGGTGATGAACGGCGCAAGGTCGAGCGATCCCATGGTGGCCGGTCCGGCGGAGACGACCCCGGTCTGCTCGTCGTAAGTGACCGAGCGCAAGGCCCCGAGGTCGAGCAGCAGGGCCTCGTCGTGCAGGCTCCACGCCGCCCAGGAGTGGCCGCCCGAGCGCACGCTCACCTTCCACCCGCGCTCGGCCGCGAGGCGCACGCCGGCCACGACGTCCTGCTCGTCGGCCGCCTCGAGGATCGCTGCCGGGTGGCGGTCGGGGCGGCGGGCGTTGAAGATCCGGCCGACCCGGGCCTGCTCGTAGCCCTCGTCCCCGCGCAGCAGCAGGCGCCCTCGCACGCTCGCGCTCATCCGACGACCGCCGCACCGCCGTCGACGGGGATGTTCGCGCCGCTCACGTGAGCCGACTCGTCGCTGGCCAGGAAGAGGATGGCGTTCGCGACGTCCTCCGGCTGCCCCCACCTGCGCAGCGGCACCCGGGACAGGATCTCTGCGGAGGGTCCCGCCGGGTCGTTCAGCATGGGGCTGGTGTGCGGCGTCTCGGTCATCGCCGGGCTGACCGCGTTGACCCGGATGCCGTGCGGCCCGCCCTCCACGACGAGCTGGCTCGTCAGCGCGAGCACTCCGCCCTTCGCGGCACCGTGCGCGTTCTGCGGCATGAACCACGCGCCGCGCGAGCCGGAGATCGAGCCGATGTTGACGATCGAGCCACCCCCGCGGGCCACCAGGTGCGGCCAGGCCGCCTTCGTGACCAGAAAGACGATGTCCAGCTCGTTGCGCATCGTGAAGGACCAGTCCTCGTACGACAGCACGTCGATCGCGCCGAACCGGATGGCCGACGCGTTGTTCACCAGGACGTCGACGCCGCCGGCGAGCTCGGCCGCCTGCTCGACCCAGCGCACGGCGCCGGCCTCGGTGGACAGGTCGACCGGAGCCACCGCGTCCATCCGTCCACCGGCCGCGCGCACCAACCCGACCGTCTCGATCGATGGCCCGGGGTTGAGGTCGCAGCCGACCACGTGCGCCCCCTCGCGCGCGCACACGAGCGCCGTGGCCCGGCCGATCCCACCGCCTGTACCCGTCACCAGCACCACCTTGCCGTCGAGCCGACCGCTCACGACGGGTCCGTCTCCGCGGTGGCCTCCGCGAGCGCGCCGCCGCCGAAGTTCTTGTCGTGGTCGAGCGTCATGCGCAGGATCGGGTAGGCGCTCTCGCGCATCTGCGCTTCGTACGTGCCGATCGCGGCCAGCAGGTCCGCCTCGCCGCGGCCGGCGCGGTCGAGCTGGTCCACGAGCAGAGCGGCGTCGTTCAGCGAGAGGTTGGCGCCCATGCCGAGCGTGGGCAGCATCCCGTGGGCGGCGTCGCCGACGACGGTGACCCGGGACGGCTCCCAGTCCTCGGCCGGCTCGAGGAAGCCGAACGGGATGGCGAACATCGAGGCGGGGTCGAGCCCGGCCACGATCGCGCGGGCGGCCGGGTGCCAGCCCTCCAGCGCCGTGAGCATCGACTCCTTGAGGTCCAGCGACGTCTGGGCGGTCCACTCGGCGGCGGGCCGCACGACCGTCCCGGGGGCCAGGCTGCAGCTCACCATGATGTACGAGGGCACGGCGTCGAGGGTCACGTCCGGAGCGATGTCCTTCGCTGCCTCGTCCGCGGGCCGGCGCGGGCGGAAGTTGGCGATGAGCAGCCGCGAGCCCTTGCGGTCGACGGCCATCAGGACGCCCTGGTCGAGGATGTCCGGCATCAGCTCGTCGAGCTCGGGCGTGATCAGCGTCCGGCCGAAGACCCCGATCCCCTTGATCCCGGTCGGGATCACCGGTACCTGCGGCATCAGCTGGGTCCGCACCGCGGACCGGATGCCGTCCGCCCCGACCAGCACGTCCCCACGCGCCGTGCTGCCGTCCGCGAGCGTCACCGTCACGCCGTCGGCGTCCTGCTCGAAAGACACGACGGGCGCCCCGGTGCGCAGCCGGTCACCGAGGCGTCCGGCGAGCACCTGCCGCAGCGTGCGCCGGTGCACGCCGGTGTGCGCGCGCGGCCCGGGGTTGGGCGGGCCCATGTGCGGGCGGGAGCTCAGCTCGTTCAGCTGGTCGTCGAGCACGATCGACTCGGGGCGGTCGTACGACCGGCGGGACGTCTCGAGGTACAGCTCGAACAGGTCGTCGGGCAGCACCCGGCGCAGCGCCTCCCCACCGATGGCGTTGAAGTGCAGGTAGTAGCCCTGCTTGCGGTCGAGGTCCGCGTCGCGCTCGAAGACCTCGACGGTGTTGCCGGACTTGAGCATCCCCTGCGCCACCGCGAGACCCGCGAGGCCGCCGCCGGCGACGAGGACGTGCAGCGGTCGTTCGTTGCTCGTGCCGCTCATGTCGTGCTCCTGTCGTGAGTGTCAGTATCAGTGGCCGTCGGGGCGGACGACCGGGTCGAACGAGTCGTACCCGGCAGCCTGCTCGTTGATCGCGTCGCGGACCTTCGCGTGGCTCTGCGCGGTCTGCAGGATCTCGGCGTAGTGCGCTCGCTTCTCCGCCATAGAGATCACCGAGGTGGTCAGGTCGGTCCACTCGACCGAGAAGTCGTCTGCGAGCCTGCCCTGGGCGCCGCAGGTCGCGCAGTCGACCGTGCGGCCGCGCAGCTCCACGACGTCGAGGTGGCACAGCGGGCACAGGCCGGGCTCACCGAGGTACTCCGCCTCGTCGAAGGAGCGGCCCAGCTGGCCGGCGACGTTGCGCCCGAGCTGCGCCGAGCGCGCGAGCGCCGCGCCGTCGAGCACGACGGACCTCGGGGTCCCGGCCCCGGAGATCACGAACTGGTCGACGACCGCGGTCTGCATCGAGAAGGTCAGGAGGTGCATCGTCGGCAGCGCCAGCGTCTTCCACTGCGGTGTGAGCGCGCCGCCGACCGCGATGAACCCCGCCACCCGGGGCTTGAGGACCCGCTCGTCGAGCCGGAACGGGACTGCGGGCTCCTCGCCGCTCGCCCGCATCGCGACGAGCTTCTCGACGATGGCCCGGTCCGCGTTGGGGCCGAGCAGCCTGTCCATCAGCAGCTTGAGCCGCGCCGGGACGGTGCGGCTGAAGATGGGCGAGCTCACGATCAGCCCGTCCGCCTCCATGAGGCGCTCCCAGAACCACCAGGCGTCGTCCGGCTCCTTCGGGTCCGGACCGCTGGGCAGCCGGAGCTCGTCGAGCCGCACGAGCTCCACGGAAGCACCCTCGGCCTCCGCGGCGCGCAGGGCTTCCTTGAGCACGATCTCGGTGTTGCCGGCCACCGAGCCTGCGTTGAGGCCGAGCAGTCGCAGCGCCATCAGTTCTCCTTCCTTTTGGGCATCGTGCCTTTGAGCATCGTCCGCGTGAGGATCGTCGTGCGTCGTCCCGAGACGCGGTGCCGGCTCATGGGGCCATCGGGCGCATCGGGTCCGAGCCGTCCCAGCCGTCGGCGAGGGCCACGAGCCGGGGGTGCATGCCGAGGATCGGGGGGCCGGCCCGGTGGACCTCGATGGGGTGCGGGAACAGCACTCCCCCGTCGTGCCACGCGACGGCGACGGCGCCCAGCGAGGCGGTGTGGATGAGGGGGCAGCCGCGGGCGTCCAGCCGCTCGCTCTCGGCCGCGAGGTCGTCGACGACCCAGCTGACGTGACTGACGTCCCCGGTCCCGATGCGGTAGGCCGCGGCGATGTCGGGATGGGCGGTGTGCACCTGGCCGAGCTCGAGCACGATCGGGCCCCAGGACGTGAAGGCGGCGGTGTGGTCGAAGTACTCGGGATCGGTGATCGTGGTGCCGTCCGCGAGCGTGAACTCCTCGAAGCGCACGTGCGGGTGCACCAGGAAGGGCCCAACCCCGAGCGTGCGCACGGCCCGGTCGATCGCCTCCTCGAGGTCGTCGACCCAGTACCCCACGTGGTGGAGTGGGTTCACCGCGTGCCTCCCGTCCGACGGTTCAACATTCGGCCTATGGAAGTCATGTTCTGACAGTGAGAGTATGGACCTCATCACCCGCCTACGGGAAGACCCCACGCACGAGGAGCCGCGATGAAGCTCACCCACCTCGGGCACGCCTGTCTGCTCGTCGAGACGGACGGCGCCCGGCTGCTGATCGACCCCGGCACGATGTCCTCGTTCACCGACGTGCGCGACCTCGACGCCGTCCTGGTGACCCACCAGCACCCAGACCACGTCGACGTCGTCCGGCTCGCGGCGCTGCTCGCGGCGAACCCCGGAGCCAGCCTCGTGGTGGACCCGGACAGCGTGACCGCGGTGGCGGGCCTGCCCGAGCACGTCGTCGCGCGGCCCGGTGACCGGCTGGCCCTCGGCGGAGCCGAGGTCGACGTGCTCGGCGGTATCCACGCAGCCGTCTACGGGGACGTGCCCGGGTGCACGAACTCGGCGTACCTCGTCGACGGTGGTGCTCTGCTGCACCCCGGCGACTCATTCTTCGTCCCCGCGCAGGACGTCGACGTGCTCGCGGTCGCCGTGGACGGGCCGTGGGTCAAGCTGGCCGAGGCGGTGGACTACGTCCGCGCCGTGTCGCCGCGCGTCGCGGTGCCCATCCACGAGGGTGAGACCACGGACCCTGCCAAGTACGCCGGAATGCTGGCCGCGTTCAGTCCCGACGGCGTAGTGCGGCGGCTGACGGTCGGGGAGCAGACCGCGACCTGACACCCAGCCCGCAACGAGCGTGGCGACGTGGCGGTGCCGGAACGAGATGACGGCGCCCTCGCTGTAGCGGCGGAGCGAGTTGTGCGCCTGACCGATCGACGCCGAAGCGCTAGGACCAGGACGACTCGAGGCCGTGCACGAGCGCGACCATGGCGTCGTGACCGGGCGTGGCGATGCCCACGCGCCGGCCCTCCGCGGCCACTCCCCCGTTCAGGACGTCGACCTCCGTACGCCGCTGGGCCTGGACGTCCTGCAGCATCGACGGCTTGTGCCAGAACGCCTCGTCGACGGCCTCCTTGACGGAGTCCCCGGGGTCGCGGAGCAGCTCGATACCGGCCGCGTCGCACACCGCGAGGGCCTCCGCGATCAGGCGGTCCACCTCGCGGCGGAGCTCGGGATGGGTGCATACCTGCCCGACGGTCAGGCCGGTGAGCGCCGCGAGCGGGCTCGTGGCGGCGTTGAAGACCACCTTCGTCCATTGCGGGCCGCGCGCGTCCGCCAGCGCGAACGTTCGCAGGCCACCCGCGGTCAGCAGCGCGGCCAGCCGGTCGATCTCGTCCGCCCGGGCCGGGCTCGGCTCGAACGGGCCGAACCAGGAGTCGCCAGGCGCGTCGTACCGGACGCACCCCGGCTCGGTGACGTGCCCGGCGGTCACGATGCTCCCCCGTACCACCCTCGGCAGCACCTGCGCGAGCACCTCCTCGTTGCCGATGCCGTTCTGCACGCTCACCACGGCGGCGTCGGCCAGCGCCACGCGCCCGGCCTGCACCGCGTCACGGGTGTTCAGCGCCTTGGTCGCCACCACGCCGAAGTCGCACGGCGGGAGTCCCGCGGCGTCGGTCAGCGCACGCACGGGAGCGACGAAGTCGGCGTGGCCGGTCACCCGGAGCCCGCCGGCCTCGATGGCCGCGACATGCTCCGCCCAAGGGTCCACGGCCCACACCTCGACGCCCGGCACGCGCGCGAGGTGCGCGGCGTACAGGCTGCCGATTGCGCCGCAGCCGAGCACGGCGATCCGGACGGTCCCGTCGGCACCGCTCACGTCCCGGACACCTCGAGCGCGATCTCGGCGCAGGTCTGCGGGTCGGCGCCGCCGACACCGAGGCCGCCCACCACCCGGCCGTCGACCTCCAGCGGCACCCCGCCGGGGGCGGCCAGGAAGGGCGTCGGGTGCAGCGCCGCGAGCGACGGCGTCGCGTCGCCGAAGCGGAAGGGGACCTCGGCGCTCGCGCACCCGAACCGGGCCGCGGTCGCCGCGGTGGCGAGCGCGAGCTCGACACCCGCCGCCACCGCGTCGTCCATCCGGTCCTGCTGCACCGGGTCGCCCCCTCGGTCCACCACGGCGACCGACACCCGCAGCCCGCGCTCCAGCGCAGCCGCGAGCACCCGGTCGCAGAGCCCGCGCGCCCAGGCCAGCTCGTGCTGGCGCGAGGCGGTCGGGGCGGCCGCGGTGCCCAGGCTGTCCTGCGGGGCGACGACGAGATCGCCGAACCGCGCCTCCCAGCGGACCTCGTCGTCGCCGTGCTGACCCACGTAGGCCACGCCGAGCGCGTAAGCGATGAGCAGGTCCTCCGGGTTGGCGGGCCCGCCGTCGGCGCTCACCACCTCGGGGGCGACACCGGCGGGAAGGAAGGGGCTCACCGTCGCCCCGCTCGCGGCGATCCCGCCTAGCACCACTCCGTCGGGATCGAGCACCGGCATGCCGCCCGCACCCGGGAAAACCGCCTGCGGCGACACCTGCACGAAGCCCGCGGAGATCGGCTGCGGCAGCGTCGTCATCCGGTGGAGGTGCTCGGTGCTCGGGATCTGCTGGGTACCCGAGATCCAGGCCTTGGACGCGGCACGAGCCATCCCGCCGGGGCCGCCGTGGTCGAGCCGCGACGCCGAGACGAGCGCACCACTAGCGCCGACAACGGCGATGCCGCCACGAAGTCCGAGCTGCTCGGCCTTGTCGACAGCCCGCTGGATGAGGGCGCGCGCCTGCTCGAGCGGGACGTCGCGTGGGTGCGGTGAGCTCATGTTCAGGCGCCGACCATGTTGTAGCCGCCGTCCGCCACCATGTACGTACCGGTGATGTGATTCGCGTCGTCGGTGGCGAGGAACAGTGCCGCGCCTGCGATCTCGGCCGGGCCGGGGATGTGACCCATCGGGGTCATCTTCCGCAGCTGGTCGCCCCGGCCGGACTTCCAGTCCTCGCGGCCGAGCGTCGCCTCGGTCTCGATGAAGCCCGGCGCGAAGATGTTGACCCGCACGGTGGGCGCGAAGGCGTGCGCGTACGACTTCGTGGCTCCCAGCAGGCCGTACTTGGCCGCGGCGTACTGCGGCGCCCGCGCGCTGCCCCGCACGATGACCGTCGAGCCGATGTTCACGATGCTGCCGTGGCCCTGGTCGAGCATCCGCTTCCCGAACTCGTGGATGCAGGCCATCGTCCCCTTGATGTCGACCCCGAGGACGTGGTCGATCGACTCCTCGGTGATGTCCCGCCACGACATCTGCTCGCGCGCCACGTCACCGACGTTGTTGACGAGCACGTCGACACCGCCGAGCTTCTCGAAGGCCTCGTCGGCCATCGCGGCCACCTGCGCCCACTCGACGATGTCGGCCTTCAGCAGCACCGCCTCCGCCCCCTCGGCCCGTACCCGGTCCGCGGTGGCCTCGGCGCCCGCCGCCGAGCTGCGGTAGTGCACGCCGACGACGCGTGCGCCTTCCTGCGCGGCGCGCACGGCGATCTCGGCACCGAACCCGGTGCCGGCTCCGGTGACCACCACCGAGCGGCCCACGAAGCGACGGGGGATGGGAAGCGGCGAGAGAGGCACGGGGATGTCCTTAGAGGGAGCGAGGGCGAGCAGGTCAGACGAGCGTGCGCCCGCCGTCGATGTAGAGCACCTGACCGGTCACGAACGCTGCCCGGTCGGAGGCGAGGAAGGCCACCGCGTCGGCGACCTCGTGCGGGCGACCCAGCCGGCCGGCGGGCACGAGCGACTGCAGCTCCTCCCGGTGACCGTGGTCGTCCAGGTAGGCGCGGGTGAGCTCGGTCTCGACGTAGCCCGGTGCCACGGCGTTCACCGTCACGCCGGACGCGGCCCACTCGCGCGCCATGACCCGCATCATCTGGTTGATGCCGCCCTTGGTCGCGGCGTACGGCGCGTGGTTGGCGTGGGCAAGGAGCGCGGAGACCGAGGAGCAGAAGACCATCCGACCGTATCCGGCGGCGACCATGCGCCGGCCGACCTCCTGCCCCAGCCACCAGGCGGTGGAGAGGTTGAGGGTCAGGATCGAGGCCCAGTCCTCGTCGCCGAGCTCGAGGATCGGGCGCCGGTCGTTGCGGCCCACTGCGTGGAGGAAGATCTCGGGGGTGCCGATGATCCCGGCCGCTTTCTCGACGGCGGCGCGGCTCGCCTCCGGTGATCCGACGTCGAGCACCAGCGGGGTGATCTCGCCGCCCGCGTCGGTCACCCGGCGCGCGACCGCCTCGACCTTCTCCTCGTCACGGTCGACGACGACCACGCGGGCGCCCTGCGCGGCCAGACCCACGGCGCTCGCGGCGCCGAGCCCGCCGGCCCCGACCACGAGAGCCGGACGACCCGTGAGCCCCAGCCAGTCCGCCATACACCACCTCGACCGTCGTTCTCGTATGATGAAAGTCGCTTTCCGCTAAAGTAGACGAGCGCGGCGGCGCTGTCCAGGCTCCGCGGCGTACCGCCCTACGCTGAGCCCCGACCCGGTTGCCCGTCCCGGATCCGCCCGGCCACTTCTCGCGCGAGGAAAGGTCCCCGATGCCCGCGAAGCGCTCCGGCACGTCGACGGCCGCCGAGAAGGTCGAGGTTCCCGCTGACAAGCCCGAGTATCGCGTCGAGGCGCTGGCGAAGGGCCTGCGGGTCCTCAGCCTGTTCGACGAGCAGCGACCGTCGTGGCGCGTCACGGACCTGGCCGCGGCCGCGGGTCTGCCGATGCCGACGGTCTACCGGGTCGTGATGACGCTGACTGCCGAGGGTTACCTCGACCACCTGCCCAACGGCGACTACCGGCCCGGCGTCAAGACGCTCACGCTCGGCACGGCGGCACTTCGCAGTCTCGACCTGGTGGCTGTCGCGACCCCCAAGCTTCAGCAGCTCGGTGAGGCGACCGGCGAGACGGTCAACCTCGCGGTGCTCACCGGCGACCGCGTGCTCTACCTCGTGCGCCTGCGCAACTCCGACCTCGTCACCGCGAACATCCAGGTCGGGTCCACGCTTCCGGCCGTCACCACGTCGATCGGAAAGCTGCTCCTGGCCAACCTCGACGAGGCCGACCTGGCCGAGCGCATCACCGCCGAGTCGTTCGCGGCTCAGCACGGCCCCAACGCCAAGGTCTCGCTCGACGGGCTGCGCGAGGAGCTCGTGAATATCCGCGAGCAGGGCTGGGCGATGCAGGACGAGGAGCTCGCCTATGGCCTCCGCTCGGTCGCCGGCCCCATCGTCGGGCCTGACGGGCGGGTGGTTGCGGGCGTCAACCTCGCGGTCCAGGCGCGGGACTGGTCCACTCAGCGCATCGTGGGCGAGCTGCGCCGAAGCGTCCTCCACACCTGCGCGGAGATCTCCGCCCTGCTCACGGACGGCACCGCGGGATGACCGCGCCCGGCCCGGGCCCAGGTACCACGCGGCTCGCCAAGCTGGCGCCCGAGAGCCTCGACGCCGACCAGCGGGCGGTCTACGACGCCATCGCCGGCGGGCGGCGCGCGCAGGGCCCCCAGGTGTTCCGGCTGATCGACGACGACGGCCGGCTGGAGGGGCCGTTCAACGCCTTCCTCCTGCAGCCGCGGCTGGGCGGCGCGCTGCAGGCGGTGGGTTCCGCCGTCCGCTACGAGACGTCGCTTTCGGACCGTGCCCGTGAGATCGCCATCCTCGTCGTCTCCGACGCGTGGGAGTCCGACTTCGAGCGGTACGCCCACGAGGCCGTCGGCCGGCAGGTCGGGCTGACCGAGGACGAGCTCACCGCGCTGCGCGAGCAGCGCTACGACGCCCTCCCCGCCGAGGAGCACGTCGTCGCCCGCACGACGGCGCTGCTCGTGACGCCCGGCGATCTCGACGACGCGGCGTACGGCGAGGCGGTGGACGCCCTCGGGCTCGCCGGCCTGTTCGAACTCCTCACGCTGGTGGGCTACTACGCGACCCTGGCGCTCCAGCTGCGGGTGTTCCGCGTGCCCGCGCCCGGACCCTGACAGACCCCCGGCACCGCTTGACATCGGCGGCCCCCGATCGGGATCATTCAATGAAATTGACTTTCATCAGGCGAGAGAAGGTGCGTCAGCCATGAAGCTCGTGACGTTCGACGAGGGCCGCGTCGGCAGGCTGGACGGCGACACAGTCGTGGAGCTCGCGGTCGGGTCGACGCGCGAGTACTTCGAGCGCGGCGGCGAGGTGAGCGGGGTCCCCGAGACCGGCGAGCGCCTCGCCGTCGCCGACGTCCGGCTGCGCGCGCCCATCGTGCCGAAGAAGTTCTTCCACACCGCGGGCAACTTCACCGACCACCACAAGGAGCTGCAGGCGGTCGACTGGTCGCACCCCGTGCACAAGGGCATCGTCTTCTTCCAGAACGTCGATGCCATCATCGGGCCGGACGACGCGATCGTGTACCCCGAGGGCCTCACCAAGGAGCTGGACTACGAGCTCGAGCTCGCGATAGTCATCGGGAAGAGCGGCAAGTTCTTCGGTCCCGAGGAGGCCGAGGACTACATCGCCGGGTACCTGGTCTTCAACGACATCACCGCGCGCGACATCCAGCGCCGCGAGATGGAGTCGGGCGTCTTCTCGTTCTCCAAGGCGATCGACACTTTCTGCCCGATCGGCCCGTGGATCGTCACCAAGGAGGACGTCCCGGACCCGCACTCGCTGGCCATGGAGCTGCGGGTCAACGGCGAGAAGCGCCAGTCGGGCAACACCGCGCAGCTGGTCATCTCGATCCCGCACCTGGTGGCGTACCACTCGGCGCAGGGCTACAGCGCCGGCGACATCATCACGACCGGCACGATTTCCGGCGTGGCCGCGGTGCAGCCCAACCCGTTCGACTTCTACCTGCGGCCCGGCGACGAGATCGAGGCGGAGATCGAGGGCATCGGGATCCTGCGCAACCACGTCGTGCCGTGGAGCGCCGCGCACGACACCGAGCCGTACAGCATCGACCTCTACGCCCCTACCGCCGACTGAAAATGAGGCCACCCACGACGGCGCCGACTGGACCCGAGGCGAGCAGCAGAATAGTTAGAGGGATCATGGAGGCCCAAGTGGTCCCGAACTGATCCCACGCATCTAGCCACCAGCGGTTGACCGTGCGCATCACCAGATGATTGTTACCCCAGACGCCGTTACACAGCCAGGTAGCCCGCGCCGCCGAGGGCTGTTCCCAAGGTCCCCGCGTGAGACCAGGCGGGCAACGAGCCGATCACGTCGCCCGGGAGAGGAGCCGCCCCGGAGACCGAGCGTCTCCACCGGTCTGCTACGAACGGATCTCCCAAGACAACACGCAGCGGGGCATGCGGCAGTCGTGACATCGACGGCGCCAGCACGACCCGGCTCCCTCGGAACCTGGGGGAAACGCTGTGGTCACGAGGCTGGTCACAGAACCCGCGGACCCCGGCGAGTCTCGACGGACGCACGTGGACCCCAACACGACCCTGAGCTGCGACGATATAGCTCCAGGCTGCCGAAGACGGCACGAGGCGGACACGCAAAGTCGGAGTTCAAATCCCGCCCAAGCCTCGGTCTTTCATGCGGCGCCGCGGATGAGGTCACTCGGCGGTAGATGATCTTGCGTGGGTGCGTCGCTGGATGTGAGCATGAGGAAGGTCCGGCTGGCCGGCCGGGTGGGTGTTCT
>Ga0075021_10000400_pt1 | contig 23244 bp, 18 predicted proteins | sample ColStrG_CSR_2012_FD_72749 | JGI IMG/M metagenome (GOLD analysis project Ga0075021, IMG submission 72749) | Freshwater sediment microbial communities in response to fracking from Pennsylvania, USA - Cold Stream Run_MetaG_CSR_2012 | ecosystem: Environmental > Aquatic > Freshwater > Creek >...
GTCATCAAGCAGGAGTTGCTGCTGCCGTTCATTGGCGGTGTTTTTGTCATTGAAGCGCTCTCGGTGCTTCTCCAGGTCGGCTCCTACAAGCTGCGGAAGAAGCGCATCTTCAAGATGGCTCCGATTCATCATCATTTTGAGCTGCTGGGCTGGTCGGAATCGAAAGTGATCGTTCGTTTCTGGATTGCGTCGTTGGTGTTTGCGCTGTTCGCGCTGACGACTTTGAAACTGAGATAATGCGGTTGTCGGCCTCTCTCATGGATCTCCAGGACAAACGCATCCTTATAGTAGGGCTCGGGAAATCGGGCATTGCTTCGGCGCAATTTCTACAGGCGCGCGGGGCGAGGGTCACGGTTTCGGATTCCAAGAGTCCGGACCAGTTGCGCGCTGAAATTCCGGCCCTGCTGGATCGCGGTATTGCGGTCGAGACTGGGGGGCACGGCGAGCGCACGTTTCGCGGGCAGGATTTGATTGTCGTGAGTCCCGGTGTGCCGGCCGATGTGCCGCAACTGGTGCAGGCTCGTCTTCATGGGGTGCCGATCATTGGGGAGATCGAGCTGGCGTCGCAGTTTTTGCAGGGGCGCATTCTGGCCATCACGGGTTCGAACGGCAAGACGACAACTACCACGTTGACCGGAGAAATTCTCGCAGCGTCCGGATTCCCGGTCGTCGTTGGCGGAAATATCGGCACGCCTGCGGTGTCGCTGATCGAAAACACAACTCCGGGAAGTTACGTGGTCCTTGAAATATCAAGTTTTCAATTGGAGACAATCCAGACTTTCCAGCCATCTATTTCCTGCATTCTGAACATCACGCCGGATCATCTGGATCGGCACCGTACGTTTGAGGCTTACGTCGATGCCAAGGCGCGCATTTTCGAGAATCAGAAGGGGACCGGTTATTGCGTGCTGAACGCCGATGATCCGGCGGCCAACCAATTGACCAGCCGCGCGCGTTGTCCTGTGCTTCATTTCAGCCGGAGGAAAGAAGTCGCGGCGGGTGCTTTTGTTCGCGATGGCAAGATTTTCTTTCGCGATGAGAAATCAAACCAGGCGACCGAGCGCGAGATACTTCCGGTTGCCGAAATTCCCTTGAAGGGCGCGCACAACCTGGAAAACGTTCTGGCAGCAGTGTGCCTGGCGAGTCTGTCGGGCTGTACGCCGGAGTCCATTCGGCAGGCCGTCAGAGCTTTCAAGGCCGTCGAGCACCGTCTGGAGTTTGTGGCCGAGATCGCGGGCGTCAGCTATTACAACGACTCCAAGGCTACCAACGTGGATGCCACAATCAAGGCGCTGGAGTCCTTTCCGGCCAACATTCACCTGATTCTGGGTGGCAAAGACAAAGGCAGCAACTATTCCGTGCTAAACGATTTGCTCCGGCAGCGCGTCAAGCGGGTCTACACGATTGGGGCTGCAGCCGAGAAGATCGAGGGCCAAATTGACGATGCGGTCGAGATTTTCGCCGCCGGGACGCTGGAGAATGCCGTACGCCGCGCTACCACCACGGCTGTGCCCGGCGATGTCATTCTTTTGGCTCCGGCTTGCGCCAGCTTTGACCAGTTTCAGAGCTACGAGCATCGGGGCCGGGTGTTTAAGGATGTCGTGAAGGCGTTGGCCGACGCGCAGGACCGTTGAAGGTTCATCCGTTGAGGTTTCACCATACGAGAGAGGAATCCATGCACGAGTTTGTTCGCAGATCTGTATCCATGCTGTTCATTGCGTGCGTGTTCTTCCATCGCTCTTGTTCTGTCGCTGCTGATGCCCAACAAGTGCCGCCGCAGCTCAACCCGCCGAGCGACCAGCGGCCGCTTCTGCAAGTTCATGCCAAAGGTGATCAGATTTACACCTGCAAACAGGATGGCGCGCAATTTAGCTGGACGCTGAAGGCTCCAGAGGCTCGACTCTTTATAAGGACGGCCAGGACAAGGACGGCAAGCCTTTCGGTAAGCATTTTGCCGGACCGTCTTGGGAAGCGAACGACGGCAGCCGCATTGTAGGCAAAGCAGCGGCCAACGTGCCCTCACCCGAGGCCGATTCCATTCCATGGCTGCTCGTCACGGTGGTCGACCGAAGCGGAGACGGTGTGCTCGCGCATGTCGCATCCGTCCAGCGCATCAACACGAAAGGCGGAAAAGCACCCGCTTCCGGATGCGATCCCGCGCATGTCGGGCAGGAAGTTCGGGCACACTATTCCGCGGACTATGTTTTCTTCGCCCCCAAGTAGACTACCCTGCGACCTGTCGCAATCTTCATCGGATCCTGCAGTGAGACGACCCTCGTTGAAAACTGGCTGAGGGTTGCGTATGATTCGGTCAACGGTCCTGCATCCTCAAGCACTTCATGACATCCCCCGCCCAATACGTTCGCTCTGAATCGGTTGTTTCTCGTGTGATTGCCGGGGAAACTCTGATCGTTCCTGTGCGGCGTGGTACGGCCGATCTGGCTTCCTTATATAGCTTCAACGCCACCGGCAATACCATTTGGCAAGCGCTGGAAGAGCCTCAGACCATTGATGAACTCGTGAATTTGCTGGGGGAAACCTACGACGTGAGCGAGGAAAAGGCTAGGCGGGATGTCGACTCGTTTCTCGCCGAAGCGCAGGGCATGGGCTTGATCCGCACGAATGGGCAGTAATTTCTGGGAAACCAAGGCGCGCATCGGGTAAACTGACGGGAGCATTCAAGCTATCCCGCAACGAGAGGCACATGGATTTAGCGAAGTATAGCGAGTTCAGCCAGACGATCCACACACACTATTCTGGCCAGCGCGTGCCGCTGGAAGTTGCCATCGAAGTGACCCGACGTTGTCCGCTGGAATGCCTCCACTGTTATAACAATTTGCCCATGGGCGACCTGCCGGCCCGCAACCGCGAGCTGAGCAAGGAAGAGCATTTCAAGCTCCTCGACGAACTCGCTGATCTTGGGACGCTGTGGCTGCTTTACAGCGGCGGAGAAATCTTTGCGCGCAAAGATTTTCTCGAGATTTACGCCTACGCCAAGAAGAAAGCGTTCCTGATTACGTTGTTCACCAACGGGACGCTTATCAACGACAAGATCGCCGACTACCTTGCTGAGTATCCACCTTTTGCAATTGAGATCACACTTTACGGTCGCACTAAAGAAACCTATGAGGCGTTGACCGGAATCCCCGGTTCCTATGAACGTTGCCTGCGCGGCATCGAACACCTGCGCCAGCGCAAGCTTCCCCTCAAACTGAAGACCGTAGCGACGACGATCAATAAGCACGAAGTTTTCGCTATGAAACGCTTTGCAGAAGAGGATCTGGGGCTTGAGTTCAAGTTTGATGGGCTGATGAATGCTCGCCTTGATTGCTCGCAGAGCCCGCTTGCCGTGCGATTGTCGCCCGAAGATGTGGTTGCCCTTGACATGACTCCGGCAAGGAGCCGAGTGGAATACCTCAGCCTGCTGGAGCGCGACTTGGCGAAACCGCCTGCTATGGAAGGCCAGGAGAACCTCTATTTTTGTGGTGGCGGGATAGGTTCCTGCGCAATCAATCCTTACGGCGAAATGAGCATCTGCGTTCTCTCCCAGCAGGAGACCTACAGCGTTCGCGAAGGCGGCGCGAAGGTGGGATGGAACAAATTTCTCGGACAGGTTCGGGAAAAGAAGCGGTTTCGACCTACGAAGTGCATGACATGCAAGATCCAGAGCCTTTGCAGCATGTGTCCCGCCCAAGGTGAACTCGAAAACAAAGACCCCGAGTCGCCCGTGGAGTTTCTCTGCGAAGTGGCGCATCTGCGTGCCATGTCATTGGGCCACGAAGTACCCACTCACGGCGATTGCGACTGTTGCAACGGAAGTGAGCGTCATTTGGCGCTGAAAGAATCAGCCGCCCGCATCGCAGCGCAAGAAATTGACGTTGAGGGTTGGAAGGCTCCAACGGTCCTGCTTCCCGTTTTAAGCAATGCAAGTTCCGGCGGCGGTTGCGGTAGTTGCGGAAGTCACAGCTAGGTTCAGCTTCACAGATTGTGTTTGAGGGAGAGATAGAGAGCATGAAGCAATTAGAAATTGATCCGGTTGCAAAGAGGCTTTACGAGCCACCGAAGATCGTCGCGATCAGCCTGCGTCCAGAAGAAGCCGTTCTGGGGAACTGCAAGATTTCTGCCTCGCCAGGGTTGGGATTTCCCACCTCGTGCAATGCCGCCGGCAATTGCAAGACCATCGGTTCCTGACCGAAGTTATCGGTAAATGGGGTGCGAACCGATGAGCGACCGATTCAGTCCGGGTACGTCGTGTCTGGCGGTGGAGCCGCCCGCTGGATACTGGCGCGCCGCGTTTCGCATCGGGGAAGTCTCGCTCGGCCTCAGCGGCGATAGCTCTCTTCCGCAAGTCTTCGGTGCTCAGATCGGGCTGTTTCGCGTTGAAGAGACGGCCTGCGACATTGAAATTACGCTGCAGTGGGCCGACGAGTTGTTACCCCCTCCTGGAAAGCTAATCTTCGATTCTGGTTCTGTCTGGAAGCTCTATACCGATATCGCCGGCGAAGAGGGCGACATGATTTTCGATTTTGCCTCCTCGGTCGTTAGCCCGGATCCCTACAAGCGTCTGCAGGTTGATCGAGACTTCCGCAAAGCACTTTTGCTGCTGAACCGCAGTTGTTTTCCGGAAGGCTCCTATTGCAATCCTTTGGAGTATCCGCTGGATGAGCTGGTGGTTATGCACCGTCTGGGCCGCGAGCGCGGGGTCGAGGTTCATGCTGCGGGGCTCTATGATCCGAGCCTGGGAAATGAGGGCGGCGGCGGATTCCTCTTTATTGGCCACTCCGGCGCTGGGAAGAGCACCACTACCCGCCTCTGGCGCGAACTCCGAGACGTCACCATCCTGAGCGACGACCGCATCATCCTTCGTAAACCACTGCGCAAACCACAGCAGGAGCCCGGCGGACAGGTCTGGATGCACGGCACGCCGTGGCATGGCGAAGCGGCGTTTGCGGCGGCGGAGAAGTCGAAGATCGACAAGCTTTTTATTCTGGAGCACGCTCCGCACAATCGAATTACGCAGTTGCGCGGGAGCCGGGCCGTCGGTGAATTGATGGCGCGGAGCTTCTTGCCGTTTTACGACGGTCCGGCGCTGGAGTCGACGATGGCCTTCCTCGAAGAGATTGTGGAGACGATTCCGTGCTATCGGTTGGAGTTTTTGCCCGATTCGAGCGCGGTGGACGCGGTCTTGCACTTCAGGCCGTAACGCCGTCCGGACGAGTAACTGTAAGTGCCTCAAAACGGGAGGGTTGTCTCCCTTGAGGCGGGCTGTAAAGTGGCCCAATTTGGTGATAGCCATAAGGCCGCGATTGCTTGAAAATATAATCTTGCACTGAAATATTTATGCGGACTCCTCGGCTGGATTCGTCGGCTTTCCGTGCGCTGGCTCACGAGCTGCTGCAGGCGGGAAAGACTGTGCGTTTTCAGGCTCAGGGACTCAGCATGTTGCCTACGATTCAGGATGGCGATCTTTTGGATGTGGCGCCCGTGACGCCGCAGCAGTTGCGGCGCGGCGATATTGTTCTGGTCGATTTGCTGGAAGGCGCACACGGCAGCGCTGGCGGGAAACTCCGCGCACATCGTTTAGTCCGCAAGGATTTGGTCCGCGATCAATTTGTAACGCAAGGAGATGCGAGCCTGGAGCCCGATTCTCCAGTGCGCGCTAAGCAGATTATGGGGCGAGTCATGGCACGAGTCATTACACGGGATACGGCAAAGGAAACCACAATGAATGGTATGGAGCAGCGCGTGGAACTCACAGGAATGCAGGCCCGAACCCGCCGTAACATGGCGGTTGTACGAGGAGTCGCGTCCAACTGGGTGAAGAGGGTCTTGGGAATGCGGCGGGTTGCCGCCCTGAGCGCGCTCGCGCTGATGGTGCTGGGGCTGGCGCTTACGCCCGCCTCGGCGCAGGTGGTTTTCGATGCGACGAGCTTCCAAGGTGCGAGCACGACGTCGGGATCCACGTTTAGCTTCACCCATACCACCGGCACGGGCCTGCATCGAACGCTGCTCGTGGGAACGACTTCGAACATCACGCCCAATACCGCGGCCAAGGTCGCATCCATTACCTACGCAGGCAAGCCGCTAACATTCCTGGGTGCGCACAACGACGCCGGGAACACGCGACGTGTGGAGATGTATTTCCTGCTGGCGCCTGCCTCGGGTACCAACACAATCGTGGTCACGATGAATGCTTTCGGAGCTGGAACGGTTGGGGTAGCCGCCGGGTCAGTTACGGTTTCCGGCGCCGACCAGACCGATCCCGCGCGCCCGTTTGTTTCGGGGGATGGCAACGCTATATTTTCTTCGCTCGATGTGCCGTCGGCCGCGAATGAGTTTATCTATGCCGTCGAAGCCCTTGCGGGCAATGTTACGCAGGCTGGTTATACCACCACCGCCAACGGTCTGGTCCAGCAGTGGACGGGCAACACCGGCGGCGGTACCGTGAACGACGTGGACGGCGGCGGGTACACCATTGCGGGAGCCCCCAGTGTTCCAATTCCGGTTGTTTTCGCGCCGGCTGCCGCGACCAACTGGGCTGCAGGCGCGATTGCCATTTTTCCGTTTCAAGCGGACATGGGCGTGACCGTCACCGACAAGGGCGCGATTATTGCCGGTACGAATGCGACGTACACCATCACGGTCAAAAATAACGGTGGGACGGATGCGGCCCTCTCGTCGCTCACGTACACGCTGGCGGCGGGGCAGACCTTTGTCTCGGCCACTCCGAGCCAGGGCTCTTGCAGCGGGACGACGACGATCACCTGCGCCCTCGGCACAATTCCCAGCGCTTTCAGCGCCACGGTTACGGTGGTCGCATCCGTGGCAGCGGCGGGCAACTACACGACAACCGCGACGATCTCCTCGGCCATTCCGGATCTGAATCAAAGCAACAATAGCTTCACGATTACGTTGCCAGTGCAAACCGTGGTCTGCGCCACGCCGGGGAAGGATGGCGCGGGCGGCACACTTGCCGGTGTGGTGAATACGTACTATCCCGGGACGGCGAACGCAGCCTCCGGCGGAACGTCGATCACGGTCGGAGCTCCTACAGGATCTGCCACCGCGATCGCGAACGGCGACTTGCTGCTCGTGATGCAGATGCAGGATGCCGCCATCAACGTCTCGAATAACTCGAATTACGGCGACGGAAAGGGCGGCGGATTTGGCTCCACTACCCTCAACAACGCAGGTACCTACGAGTATGTAAAGGCGACCAGCGCTGTAGTCGCGAACGTGGTCTCGATTGTTGGCGCAGGGCCGAGCGGCGGCCTGATCTACAGCTACACGAACGCAGCCGCCAGCGCCACGCAGGGCCAACGGCGCTTCCAGGTAATTCGCGTGCCGCAATACTCGTCGGCCACACTGGGTGCGACTCTCACAGCCAACGCGTGGGACGGCGCGACCGGAGGCGTTCTGGCCCTGGATGTTCGCGACACTCTGACCTTGAATAGCGTCACGGTGAGCGTCGACGGACTGGGATTCCGCGGCGGCGCCTCGCTGCAACTGGTTGGCGGTATCGCAGGGTACGCGACCACCGACTTCCAGAATGTGGCTCCCGCTGCCTATAGTGGCACTGCGGTGGCCGGGTACCACGGCATTAAGGGAGAAGGAATTGCGGGAACGCCGCTTTGGGTGCAGTCCGCAGGTTCGTTCCTCTCCAGCGGTTCGGAATACCCCAGCGGGGTTGGAGGCGTCGACGGCAGCATGGCGCGCGGCGCACCGGGCAACGCGGGTGGCGGCGGTACGGATTCCGATGCGGTCATCGGCGGCGGGACGACCAACCAGCATAATACCGGCGGCGGCGGTGGCGGCAACGGCGGCGCGGGCGGTTACGGAGGCAACTCCCAGAGTCTCGATGCTGAAATCGGCGGAGTCGGCGGGGCTGCGTTTCCCGCATCTGTCAACCGGGTGGTTATGGGCGGCGGCGGCGCTGGCAGCAGGAACAACGAAAACGGCATCGCGCAGGCGAGCGCCGGCGCGTCCGGCGGCGGCATCGTCCTCATTCGCGCGGGTTTCCTGACGGGCTCGGCGACGATTACGGCCAGAGGCGCATCCGCGTTCCAGACAACGACCAACGACGGCGGCGGCGGCGGTGGCGCGGGCGGCAGCATCCTTGTGATTACCGAGGCCGGAGGCGAGGGCGGACTGACACTCAAGGCGGATGGCGGAGCCGGAGGCAATGCCAATTCCCTCGTGGTCTGGAGCACGTTCACGGGCGGCGTCCACGGACCGGGCGGCGGCGGCGGTGGCGGTTTCATTGGCGCATCAGGATCTATAGGCCTCACAAAAACCGGCGGCGTCCATGGAACTACGGAGACGGCTGCTTTGCAATGGGGCTCAACTTCCGGAACGGGAGGACCGAATCCCTCCACCACAATCGATTTAAGCCAGGTGGCTGGCGTACGCAGTGGGCCGGAGTGTAACGCGCCGGATTGCATCATCAGCAAGACGCACGCGGGCAATTTCGTCCGCGGCACCGCCGGCAACAACTACACCATCAAGGTCACCAACGCGAGTCCCGCAGTTGCCATTACTGCGGGCAATACCGTGACAGTTACTGATGCGATCCCGGCAGGGTTAACTCTGACTGCTGTCTCGGGTACAGGTTGGAATTGCGGCGGCGGGGCGGGCACATTCCCCTGCACCCGTAGCGACGCTCTTGCGCCGCTGGCAAGCTATCCCGCGCTCACCGCGACGGTGACCGTGGCTGGCGCTCCTCCGAGTAACCTGCTGACTAACTCGGTAACGGTGTCCGGTGGAGGCGAAACTCAAACCAACAACGATACTGCGAACGACAAGACGACCATTATTGGAACGCTCCTGACGATCAGCAAGACGGGTGCGCCGAATCCGGTTAAGGTCGGGCAGACGCTAACCTACACGATCAACGTTGCGAACACCGGCCCGAACAACGAAGCCACGGGAACGGTAACGGATCCGCTGCCCACAACGGATGTCTCGTTCGTGAGCGTCACTCACGTGGATACGGGCACGGTGGGCGTCTGCGGTCAGGCTGCTGGTACGGTGACCTGCACCTACACGCCGTTCAACAACGGCGCTACCTCGGCAATTACTATCACCACCACCACGCTCATTCCGGATACAGTGACGAACACCGCCACCATGACGGACACGGATACGGCGAATGACACCGTCTCCGCGACCGCGAACACGATTACCACTTTCCCCACCAGTGTCGAGATGCGTTCGTTCACAGCGCAGCGGACCGCCAAAGGGAACGCTGTGGTTTGGAAGACGGGCGGGGAACTGCATAACATCGGGTTCAATGTGTACCGCGAAGAGAACGGCGCGCGTGTGAAGGTTAATTCTTCACTCATCGCCGGATCGGCGTTGCGCATGCGGCTGAGTTCGCAAATGCATAGCGGCAGCGGCTATGCGTGGATCGATTCCACGGGTAAGCCGGGCGCCGCGTACTGGCTCGAAGATGTGTCGCTCAATGGGATCCGGACCATGCACGGCCCGGTTTATCTCGATGCTGCCGCCTCTTCGCAGTCTGGCGTCGCTGCTTCCTCAACGCTGGCGGAACTGAACCGCGAAGCAGCGTCCGCGACTACACCCGCCGCGAAGCTGGATGCTGCCGCTACCACGGCTGCTGATAGCGCGCATGAGCGCAGCCACGAGGTGCCGCATTTTGCTCACGTCGAGGCTGTCACGCAGCAACAGCGCGACAAGCAGTTTGAGCTCGCAGCGCATTCTGCCGTCAAGCTCTCCATGCGGAGCGAAGGCTGGTACCGTGTTTCGCAACCGCAACTAGTGGCGGCGGGACTCGATCCCTCCGTCGATCCGCAATTCCTGCGCCTGTTTGTCCGTGCGATTGAGCAACCAATCCGGGTAACCGGAGCAACTGCGGGACACGGCGGATTTGGTCCGAACGCAGCCATAGAGTTCTATGGCACCGGTATCGACACGCCGTATTCCGACGCCCACATCGGGTGGCTGGTGGCTGGCAACAGCGCCGGTCTCCGCATTCAGGAATTGCCGAATACGGGTGGCAACCACGATCAGCTCACCAGCTTCCCCTACGCTGTTGAGTTGCGGCAGAAACTCGTCTACTTTACTGCGCTGCTGAATGGCGAAGACAAAGATAACTTCTTCGGCGCGATCGTGAATGCAACGCCCGTCGACCAGGTGCTGACCACGCACGGTGTGGCCAATGCCGGATCGGAAACCGCTCAGTTGGAAGTTGCGATTCAAGGCGTGACAGACAATATTGCGCACTCCATCAGCGTGACTTTCAACGGCGCCTATGTGGGCACCCTGAACTTCAACAACCAGGAACTGAGTAAGATCACGTTCGACTTACCCGCCGGGCTGCTGCAGGAAGGCGATAACACAGCCGTTCTGACCGCGTTGAATGGCGACAACGATATCAGCGTGGTGGATCATTTGACCGTGCACTACGCTCATACCTATACCGCAGACTCGGACGCACTTCGCTTCACAGCGCCTGCGGGCGGCCACGTCCAGATCACTGGCTTCCAGAACAAGCCGGAACGTCTCGTCGATATCACCGATGCGACGCATCCGATCAATCTGGCACCCAAGGTTTCTGGAACCGCCGGGAACTATGCGCTGGATGTGAATGTGCCCTGGAATAACTCTGGTTCGCACACGCTGTTGGCGCTAGGCTGGAAAGAGCTTGGGCACGCACCGGCAGAAAAGAACGAACCTTCCACATGGCACGCGGCACAGGCGGGCAGCGATATCGTTATGCTGACTCACCCGTCGTTTGCCCGCGGTTTGCAACCACTCGTCGATCTGCGACGCAGCCAGGGGAAGACGGTTTCCGTCGTCAGCATTAACGACATCTTCGACGAATTCAACTTTGGCGAACGGAGTCCGCACGCGATGCGCGACTTCCTTGCCACAGCCTCCGCGAAGTGGAAGACTGCGCCGCACTACCTGCTGCTGGTGGGTGACGCGTCGTTCGATCCGCGGAACTACCTGGGCTTCGGGCATCTCGACTTCATGCCAACCCGCTCAGTCGATACTTTTTACATCAAGACGTCCTCTGACGAATGGTTCTCCGACTTCAAGAACACAGGTGTGGGAGAGATCGCCACCGGACGTCTGCCAGTGCGGACGCAAGACGACCTGCAAACTGCGGTTCGCAAAATCACCGGCTACGACAAGGTCTCCGGAACCTGGTCGAACGGAGCGCTGCTGGTTGCCGACAACGATCCAACGCAACCCTTCGATCAGGATACAAAGACGGTGCAGGGGCTGTTGCCTTCCAGCATGAAGGTCACCGGCATCTTTGCCGATCAGGATCCCAACGCCCACGCCGACATTCTGGCGGGGATTAACGCTGGTCAACTGCTCGTCAACTACTCCGGACACGGTTCGGTGGAAGTCTGGGGACATCTGCTCGACGACTCGGACGCCACTACACTGGCTAACGGCAATCGTCTGCCGGTGTTCCTGATTACGGATTGCCTGAACGGCTTCTTCGATGACGTGTACACCACAAGCATGGCGGAAAGCCTGCTGCTGGCACGAAACGGAGGGGCAGTTGGGGTGCTGGCGGCGTCGAGTCTCAACGACGATCCGCCGCAGGCTCAACTCGACAAGGACGTTGTCCAGGGTCTGTTCTCAGGGCAGAACCCGGCGCTGGGCGATGCGATCCGTGCGGCTAAGTTGAAGTCCACCGACTCCGACGTCCGTCGCACCTACATGCTGTTCGGAGATCCGGCGATGCATTTGCACCGGACGGGAGCGGCACCGAGCCAGAAATAGGGAGCCTGCGGAACGAACCTGCAGAGCGAACTGAAAAACGATCCGCGGATATTCCAACGAATATCCGCGGGTTTTTGTTCTCGATAATATTGAGACCGTGAAGGAAACAGGAATGCTCACCCTACGCGAGCGGCAGCTGAATCTCGATCACCAGTCCCCCGCTGGGCAGGTTCGCCGCGCTGACACTTCCGCCGTGCAGCCGTACTGCCCGCTCTGTGATAGCCAGTCCTAATCCCGATCCGCCGGTCTGCCGTTCGCGCGCGTCGTCGACGCGAAAGAATGGGCGGAAGAGCTTGTCGAGCGCAGCTTCGGGTACGCCCGGTCCATGGTCGCTCACTCGAATCACCGCCACTTTGCTGTGCGGCTGCTCTTCACTTTCCACGCGGACTTCCACGCTCGTGCCTTCGCGCGTGTAACGGGTGGCGTTGCGCACAACATTTTCGATCGCACTCCGCAGCAGAGCAGGACTGCCGTCGACGGTGCACTCCTGCGTCACGACCGCCACCACGTGGCAGTTCCGGCTTTGCGCTTCAAAATCGGCGTCCTTGGCGATTTCCTGAATCAACTCTCCAAGCGGCACGGAAGAGCGGTCCAGCAGATCCTGACCTGCCTCCAAACGCGAGAGTGTGAGCAGGCGAGCAATCATTTCTTCCAACCGACCTGACTCCAGCTCCATGCGATCCAGAGCGCTCGCCGCTTCCGGTCCCGTGCGCTTCCGGGCCAGACCCAGCGCGACGTTCAGTCGTGCCAGCGGAGAGCGCAGCTCGTGCGAAATATCGTTGAGCAGCCGGTTCTGCTCGTTGACCAATGTTTCCATGCGTGCCGCCATGCCGTCGAAGTCACGGACGAGCTCCCCGATTTCGTCATGGCGGCTGTTCTTGATTCCTGCGCGTGCCGTTAAGTCTCCTCCCGCGAGCTTTTGCGTGGCAGCTCGCAGCCGCACCACGGGCGCGGTGAGGTAGCCCGCCAGCAAATAGCACACAAGGCCAGAAGTCAGAACTGCGAGCAGGATTCCTACCCCGTGCAAGCCGGCCGGTCCCATGAACGTGGTGCCCGGAGGCAATTCGGCAATTAGCGTGTACGAGTGTCCACTAGGTCCGATGGCAATCTGTTTCAAGAAACGAGGGGGTAGGAGCCAGTTGAAGGGCCTGTGAGGTTGATTCCTTAACGCATCCGCGACCCACGGCGGTACGCGCCGGCCGGAAACTTCCTGAGCATCTTCGTCGAAAAGGAAAAAATGAAGATTCTCCTCATCTTCCAGCTTATGGATGTAGTCAATCAGCGTGATGGGTCCGCTCTGCTCGTAGACGGCCGCCGCGTCCGAAGCCGCGTCCGGTGGGAGCCTCGCTGGCCGGGGACGCAGAGCCAGCGTTAACACGATCGCCAGCATGATGAAGAGCGCCAGCGCCAGCCAAAACGACAGGAAAATCCTGAGGAAGAGGCTTCTCATGATTTTGCGACGCGTTCACCCTCGCCTTCGGTTCTTGCGCGGCCAGTCTCGAGGGTCGCGGCGAAAATGTAGCCTACTCCCCGAACGGTCTTGATGTGGTCTTCGGCGCCGCCTGTGTCGCCGAGCTTCTTGCGCACTTTGCTTACGTGCATATCAATGCTGCGGTCGAATGGGGCGAACTTGCGTCCCAAGGCGGCATCGGCCAGCTTTTCTCGCGTGACCACCTGTCCGGCAAAGCGTAGCAGTACCTCCAGCAGATTGAACTCCACGGAAGTAAGATCGATCGCGATCCCCGCCTGCCGGACCATCCGCGTGGAAGTATCCAGCTCAATGTCACCGGCCTGCAGGACCGATGGCAGTCCGGCCACGGCCGGATTCTGGGTGCGCCGCAGAACCGCGCGAATGCGTGCCACCAGCTCGCGTGGATTGAACGGCTTCGGAAGATAGTCGTCGGCGCCGAGTTCCAGGCCAAGAATGCGATCGACATCTTCGCCCCGTGCCGTCAATAGAATCACCGGCGTGCGGGAGGTCGCCCGCATCCGCCGCAGCACCTCAAACCCGTTCAGCCCGGGCAGCATGACATCCAACACCACCAGAACGTGTTCTGTCTTCTGCGCGCGCGCCAGTCCGCGGTCGCCGCTATGAACTGAGTCCACTTGAAAGCCCTCGCTGGAGAGATATTCCGTGACCAGGGCGCAGAGTTCGGTGTCGTCGTCAATGATGAGGATCTTGTCCATACAGTCGTTGCATGCCTCTAACTCTATTGTTTTACTCTCATTACAGGCAAATCGCTGTAAAGAAGTGTCAATCCTGCGCGGTCTCGACTTGACGAACTTTTACATGGTTTGACTGATTCTTTACTGCACGATTTCGCGGAAAGCGTATTTATAGTTACAGACCATGGTGCTGGGACGGCAGTAAGCACGAATCTGGCAAGAGAGAAATCAGGAGAAGAAAATCATGCAGTGGACACGCAACACGAAAATCGCAGGTATCGCGGCTGTGGTGGCGCTCGCGGGAGCGCTGGCCATTTCGCAAACGGGCCATTCCATGGGCGGAATGCCTTTCGGCCCCAGCCCAGATCATATTCTGGCGTTCATGACCGACTCCCTGGACTTGACCGATGCTCAGCAGACACAGGCGAAGGCCATCCTGGATAAGGAAAAGACGACCTTCGAGCCTCTGATGAAGCAGCTGATGGAAGCACACAAGCAACTGCAGACACTGGGAGAGAACGGAGCGTTCGACGAAACCGCAGTTCGCTCGCTGGCGAATCAGAACGCCCAGAATATTGTCGAGTTGATCGTCCAGACCGCGCGTGTGAAGTCGGAGCTGTTTGCGATCTTGACGCCGGAGCAGAAAGCGAAAGCAGCCAAGATCATGCAGCGCCATCATGACCACATGATGATGCAACACATGCACGGTGGCGGCGACGGCCCGGGACTGTAAAACAGCCTTCTAACCAGGTTGTACTGCGTAGTGAAGAGGGAAAAACTCAAGGGAAGGGGGAGCGGGATTCCGCTCCCCCCTTTCTTTTTCTGGTGGATTTGTCGTGACCCGCACGGGCGAGGACGCCCGCGCCTCCATTACGACATCGTCAGCACTGCCCGGAAGCGTACTTTGCTGCTCATCATCCGCTCGTAGCCTTCGGCGACCTTTTCCAAAGGAAAGCGTTCAATCATCGGGCGCACGCCGGTTCGAGCGCAGAAGCGCACCGTATCCTCGGAATCAGGAGCAATACCCGAAGGCCAGCCCTGGAGACCACGGCGGCCTAGAATCAGAGGAATCGGATTCACCTCCAGCGTCTGCGCGGGCGCAGCCACAACCAGCAGCTTGCCGTTCACGGCCAGTCCGCCCACCATGGACGAAATCGCCTTGCTGTCGGGTGCGGTTGCGAGGATCACGCGCGCGCCACCCAGCTTTTGCAGTTCGCCGGCGGCATCCACGGCTGCCGAATCGATGTACTGGAGGGCGCCCAGCTTCTTGGCCAACGCTTCCTTTTCCGCTCCCCGCGCAATGGCGACTGTATGGAAGCCCATCTTATTGGCAAACTGCACGCCCAGATGACCGAGTCCGCCCAGCCCGTGGACCGCAACCAGATCTCCGGAGCGCGCTCCCGCGTTGCGGAGCGAGTTGAACGTAGTGATTCCCGCGCATAGCAGCGGGGCCGCTTCGTCGGCGGAAATGCCATCGGGGAGCGCGGCAACTGCCTCTTCCGGAGCCAGCATGTATTCCTGATAGCCGCCGTCGTAGGTAATTCCGCAGAGTTTCTCGTTCTGGCAAAGGCCGAAATCGCCACGGCGGCAAGGATTGCACTCGAAGCAATGACCGCCATGCCAGCCCACTCCGACTTTCTGGCCCTTCTTCCACATCGTCACGTTGGCGCCGACTTCGTCGATAACGCCAGCAACTTCATGCCCCGGAACCCGCGGGAATTTGAGCCCGGGCCAATAGCCCTCTTTCACCAGCGAATCACTGTGGCAGATTCCGCACGCTTCAACCTTGATACGTACTTGCAATGGACCCGGTTGTGGAATTTCACGCTCGACAATCTCAAAATCGCCGCCTGCTTTCGATACCTGAACCGCTTTCATCGTTGCCATGATTGCTCCTCAATCCATAAGTTTTTCTTTGTCATTCTGAGCGCAGCGAAGAATCCCTTTCAATCCCAGCACTCTTCAGGGCAGCAGGGATTCTTCGCTGCGCTCAGAATGACAATAAGGCCACTAGGTGCGGGCAATTTCTTCCGTTTGACCCTCTCCCACCTGTTGCCGCCACATGGCATAGTAGAGGCCCTTTTGCGCGACCAATTCCTCATGCCGTCCGGCTTCCGCTATGCGTCCTTTTTCCAGAACGAAGATTTTGTCGGCGTGCATGATCGTCGACAGACGGTGCGCGATCAGGATGGTGATGCCTTCCTGCTCTCTCGTGATATCGCGGATTGTCCGGCTGACCTCTTCCTCTGTGAGCGAATCCAAAGACGAAGTCGCTTCGTCGAAGACCAGCAATTGCGGCTTTCGCAGCAAAGCCCGTGCGATCGAAAGCCGCTGCTTTTCGCCGCCGGAAAGCTTGACGCCGCCTTCGCCGATGAGTGTATCCAGGCCGCGATCCGCGCGGTCGAGCAGGCTCTGCACCGACGCTTTGTGTAGCACGTCCAGGCACTCGGCATCGCTGGCGCCCGGCTTTACAAATTGCAGGTTCTCGCGAATCGATCCGGAGAAAAGCTGCGAATCCTGCGTCACAAATCCAATTTGCTCGCGGAATAAATCGAGATCAATCCGGTTTCCCGGAACGCCGTTGTAGAGAATTTCGCCGGATTCCGGAGGATACAGTCCAACCAGCAACTTCACGAGCGTCGATTTGCCGGCGCCCGACGGGCCCACAAAGGCGATCGTGTCGCGGCTGGCGGCGCTGAAGGAGATCGCGCGGAGCGCCGGTTCCGACGCCGTGGGATGCTTAAACGTAACGTCTGCGAATTGCAGCGTGAGCAGGTCGTTCACCGCCACCGGATTCTCCGGCTTTGGATCGCGCGGCGTCTCCATGATGGTCTGGAAATTCTTGAGCGAGACCTCCGTCTCGCGATAGGTCCCGATGATTGTTCCAAGCTCCTGCAATGGCGCAAAGATGAAGAACGAGTAAAACATCAGCGAGAAATACTGCCCAACCGTAATTTCGTGGCGGAAGATGAGATACAGCATCAAGAAGAGAAGCGACGTGCGCAGCGCGTTGACGACGGTCCCCTGGACGAAACTCAAGCTCCGGAGGTAGCGTACCTTTCTCAGCTCTAACTGCAGAATCTTCCCGGTTGTGTTATTGAGTCGAGTTATTTCCTGTTGCGCAAGCCCCAGGCTCTTCACCAGCTCGATATTGCGGAGCGACTCGGTCGTAGCTCCCGCCAAAGCCGTAGTCTCTCCGACGATCGATTTCTGCACCTTCTTAATGCGCTTGCTGAGCAGGGAACTGATCCACCCCAGCAGCGGAACCGCTATCAGGAACGCTGGCATGACGGCCCAATGCGTCCTCAACGCGTACACCATGACAAAGATCACGCCGATTAACGACGTAAACAGGGTATTTACGCCCGCTGTGATGAATTTCTCCACGTCGGACCGCACCCGCTGTAGCTTCCCCAGTGTCTCGCCGCTGCGCTGATCTTCGAAGACCGAATAAGGCAGCTCAAGGGAATGCCGCAGCCCGTCGGAATACATCTCCGCGCCGACGCGTTGTGTGATCGTGTTGACGAAGTAATCCTGGAAATTCTTCGCCACTCGCGAAATAAACGCTACACCCACAGCCATTCCCAGGAGCTTGCCAACGCCATGTAGGAACTTGGAAAACTCGGCCGGCGGATGCACCGCGTAGCCATCGATCACATAGCGCGCAATGAGCGGGTCCAGGAGAGAAAATATCTGGTTGGTAGCGGCCAAAAGCAAAGCCACCAGCACGAGTTTCCAATATTTCTTGAGGTACTGAAGAAGAAGGTTCATAGCGGTCGGCAACGGCCAGTGATTTCCTGACTGCTGTCCTAGAAAAGATGTTCTCGGCGCCGTCCATGATTCATGAATATTGGCTGCGGTCCCCAGCATCCGTTCCGGTTGGGCCGCATCCATATGTGATCTTCATGCATGGGATGTTTGCGGAATTTTACTGACGTGAATAGACTTGCACCGCGGAGAATTAATGCACATCGTTTTCGCATTGCTGGGACTGGCGATCTTGCTGTTCGTATTGCTCGATGCCTTTGAAACCATCCTGCTTCCACGTCGCGTCTCGCGGACCTACCGCCTGACGACATGGTTTTACCGGCTCACTTGGCGTCCCTGGGCAAGGGTTTCGCGACATATCACAGCCCCGGCACGTCGGGAATCCTTCCTAAGCTACTTTGGGCCGCTTTCCCTGATCTTCCTGCTTGCGGTCTGGGCGTTTGGGCTGGTTTGCGGATTTGCTCTTCTTCAGTACGGAGTCGGAGAGCATGTCCAGCTGGCGGGCGAAAAGATAGGTTTCGCCACCCTGCTTTACCTGAGCGGCTCCACGCTTTTTACGCTCGGTTTTGGCGATGTAACCCCCGTCTCTGGCGTGGCTCGCGCTCTCTCCGTGGTCGAGGCGGGCATGGGATTTGCCTTTCTCGGCGTCGTCATTGGGTATCTTCCGGTCATCTATGCGTCATTCTCGCGCCGCGAAGTGCAGATTTCGCTTTTGGATGCCCGCGCCGGGTCGCCTCCCAGTGCGGCCGAACTCCTACGCCGCTTTCGCCACTGCCAAGACAGCACGGTGCTGGATTCGATCTTCCGAGACTGGGAGCACTGGGCGTCTGAAGTGCTGGAAAGCCACATTTCGTATCCCGTGCTCTGCTTCTTTCGCTCCCAGCACACCAATCAATCGTGGCTGGCTGCGCTCACGACTATTCTGGATGCGACTGCTCTCGTTCTGGTGGGCGTGGAAACTCACGCGGAGAAGGGGCAGTCCCCCTACCGGCTCAAGCCCGAACAGGCCAAGCTGACGTTTGCCATGGCGCGCCATGCCATTGTGGATCTCACCCAGGTGATCGGAGTTCGATATGCTCCCGGGGGCGCCGATCGCCTCCCGCCGGAAACCCTGCGGGCCTTGCGAGAAAGTCTGGCTCAACAGGGGCTGCGGCTGCCATCTACTCAGGAGGCGGAGCAGAAACTCGCCAAACTGCGGTCGCTGTACGAACCTTATGTACAAGGGCTGGCGGCCAGACTGCATCTCGAGCTCCCCCAGTGGCTTCGTACCGACCAACGACGGGATAATTGGCAGGGAGGCCCCTGGGATGCGCTCCTGAGGGCTCAAGGCCCGACTGTCCCGGCAGCCGACCGCTACGACCACTTCTAACTCGATAAACGGCCTGAGGCTCCCCAGGGGCCTCGTAGCCGACCTCTGGAAAGCCTTGAGAACGCGGCTTTTGAGACGCCAAGTGCTGGGTCGTCCCTGCCCCTCGGTAACGTCTCTAGTACCTTAGTTACATTCTTACGGGCCACCCCTCCCGGTCTGCAGATACACCACAATTAGTTGCGTATAGGTTGGTAATAACTACTACTAATGGGTTCGCTATGCACCCGTGACCAAAGTCATTTCCAGAAAACCCGCCAAAAAGCCGATAAAACCCAAAGATTCGCCATGAGCTAGGTCATTTTCGGGTTGCGATAGAGTTGGAACCGAAGTTAACCCCCGCGAGTTGTAAATACAGCGCGAATCTGATGCCGGCCTTGGGCGGCGCAGAGAGGACTACAACCGGTGAAAGAAACGCAAACGAACTCGGACGCACGGGAAGTGATGAACATCCGCCAGGCGAGCCAATACCTGGGAGTGAGTCCGGACACGCTTTACAAGTACGTGGGTGAAAACAAGATTCCAGCTTTCAAACTAGGCAATCGTTGGCGCTTCAAGAAGTCGAAGCTCGACGAGTGGATGGAAACGAAGTCCAGCGAGTCGGAAGATCTAGCAAAACGGAAACCGAAGGCTAAAGCAGCAGCGCACTAGACAGCAACGGACAAAGGCGGGCAAACATGTTTGGATTTGGCGCAAAGACGATTGTGGGTCTGGATGTGGGTTCTTCCAGCATCAAGGCCGTGGAACTGAAGAAGGGTCGCAATGGCATTGAAGCCGTCCATGTGGGTCTGGAACCGCTCGGCCCGGATATGGTCGTCGATTCCATGATCGTGGACTCGGGCACGGTTTCAACGGCAATCTCCAAACTCTTCGCCGATACCCAGATCAAACAGAAATCGGTGGCGACCGCGGTCAGCGGACACTCCGTCATCGTCAAGAAGATCTCGCTGCCTTCCATGAGCGACGAAGAATTGGCCGAGACGATCCAGAAGGAAGCCGCGCAACACATTCCCTTCGACCTGGCCGACGTAAACCTCGACTACCAGATCATGTCCGATGACACGGGCAGCCCGACGATGGATGTCCTCCTGGTCGCGGTCAAGAAAGACAAAATTCTGAACTACACCAACGTACTCTCGATGTCGGGCCGTACCCCGGCTATTGTGGACATCGATGCGCTGGCCCTCCAAAACTGCTACGAGTACAACTACGAGCCGGCGCCGAACCAAGTGGTGGCTCTGTTGAACCTGGGCGCGAGCGTCATGAACATCAACATCGTTAAGGGCACGACGCCGCTGTTCCCGCGCGACGTTAGCGTGGGCGGACACCAGTACACGGACTCGCTGCAGAAGGAACTCGATCTGAGCTTCGAAGATGCGGAAGCGCTGAAGCTTGGTCACAAGGTGGGCACGGTCAGCGAAGACGCCAAGCAGCCGATTTTGCAGCAGGTGACGGAGATTATCGTTCTGGAAATTCAGAAGACGTTCGACTTCTTCCGCGCCAGCGCTTCCGGCGAGCACATTGAAAAGATTTACCTCGCGGGCGGTTCCGCGAAGGTTCCGGGACTGATTGAGGCTTTGCGGCAGGAATTCTCGCTGCCGGTGGAAGTACTGAATCCGTTCCAGCGCATCGCGCCGCCATCCGATGGTTCGGCCAGCGGCATGGTGGAAGAGAATGCGGGCCAGATGGCAGTGGCCGTGGGCTTGGCCCTGAGGAGCTTTGAAACCCTATGATCCGAATCAATCTACTCGGAGTAAGCAAATCGAAGGGCAAACGCGGCGGTGCACAGGCGACAGCCTCCTCCTCATCCTCGATGGGGCTGGGAATGCCGTCCAGCGGCTCGCCCATGATCAAAGTGGCGGCGGCCATCATCGTTCTCGGCGTGCTCAACGGCGGTTACTGGTTTGTCCTGGACAAGCAGAAACGCGATATCGCCACTCAGATGTCGGTGGCGGAACGCAAGAACCGCGAGCTGTCCGAAGTCAAGGCGCACTATCTGGAACGCCAGCGCGAAGCGGAAAACTACAAGCGTCGCGTGGACGTGATCGATCAGTTGCGCAATGGTCAATCCGGCCAGGTCGTCAATCTAATGAATACGGTGGGCGACACCGTCAACAAGACGGAAGCGGTCTGGCTGAACACAATGAAGGATTCGGGCTCCAACATCGATCTGGAAGGTTACGCGCTCAGTTCCGACGCAGTCGCAAACCTGATCGCGAACCTGCAGAAGACAGGCTACTTCAAGTCGGTGGAAATCAAGGAGAGCGCGCAGGATTCCTCGATCAAGGAGATGCAGGCATTCCTGTTCACCTTGACGTGCGAAAAGGGGAGCGGAACCGTTACTGCCGACAAGGCTGCTGCGGTGAAGGCGAAATCCTAAGGCTGCGTACTTAGTTTGTGCAGCTTTGAGTTTTGGAATCTGGAATTTCAGAAGGCGGACTATGGCGAATCTTGGCGAAATGACGGGCGAGAAGCAGTGGCTGGCGGCGGTGGGCGGGGTTCTTCTGCTCACGGCGGCGATCTACTTCACCCTATTCCGCGGCATGCGGGATACGAACGCAACGGCACAGAAGGAACTCGAGAGCAAAGTGGCGGAAAATGCCCAGCTCGAACAGTACCGACCGAAGCTTGCTGACATGGAGCGCCAACTGGCGAACCTGAAGCAGCAGCTCGAGATCGAGCGCAAAATTGTGCCCGACGACAAGGAAGTCGAACAGTTCATCAAGATGGTCGATGGAGAAGCTGTCAAAGCTGGAATTGAAATTCGCCGCTACACCGCTAAGCCGGTCAGCTCGAAAGACTTCTACTCCGAGATGCCGTTCGAAATTGAAATCGATGGCCCGTACTTCGGAGTGCTCAACTTCTTTGATCGCCTCGGAAAAACGGAACGCATTGTCAACGTATCGAGCTTGCTGATGGCGAACCCCAAGCGTAGCAGCGACGCTAAGGCGAAAGGCAACTATCAGTATGCGCCCGGCGAAAGCGTTGTGGCGACCTGCACAGCGACCACGTTCTTCAGTCACGACATGACGCCGGCGGCCAGTGCGGCCAGCGCCAAGCCCGGAACGCCAGCAGCGGGGGCGAAATAAGGATCCCTATGAAACTCAGCACAGCAATTCTGATGGCTACACTGACGACGGCGGGAACGGGATGGGCTCAGTCGCCCAACGTTCTGCAAAACGTGCACGACAAAATGAATGGCGTGCAGCAGCAGCAGAAAGCTGCCAGCGATGCTGCTCTGAGCGGAACGCAAGCCAAAGTTCCGGCTGCGAAGCCCGCCGCTGGATCTACGTCCAAGGCGGCAGGCGCACAAGCTTCCGCGAAACCGGCGTCTCCCGCGGCGCCTGCGAAAACGGCATCGGTGAAGCCTTCGACATCCAACTCAGCGCCGGCTAAGCCCGCGACTGCGAACACTCCGGCGGCCCATGCATCCAAGGCCGGCCCGGCAAAAGCCAATTCTGCTCCTGTTGCGGCTGCCAAGCCAGCTTCGGCTCCTGCGCCCGCGAAGGCAGCCGTCGCTGGGAAGGCAGCTACGACAAATGCCCCGAAGAAGGATGCGCCGAAAGCGGCTGCTCCGGTCGTCGCCAAGGCAGATTCCAAAAGCGATACACAGAAGTCCGATTCGGCAGCCGCGGCGAGCGCCGAAAAAGATGACGCGAAGAAAGAAGAGCGCTACGTCACAGCGGGCAACCGCCGCGATCCGTTCGTCAGCCCCATTGTGCAGCACATGGCTTCCACGGGTTGCAGCACCGGAAAGCGCTGCCTGGCGATCGACCAGATTGCGCTGCGCGGCGTGGTCAAGTCCGACAGCGGCATGATCGCGGTTGTGGTCAACGGTCTCGACAAAGCCTATTTCCTGCGGGAGAACGATCCCGTGTTCAACGGATACGTCGTCAAGATCAGCGGCGATTCCATCGTGTTCAAGGAAACCGTCCAGGACAAGCTGGGCCACCTCAGCACGCGCGAAGTGGTGAAAAAGATTACGACCCCGGCAGTCTAACGCTGGGAGATTGAGAACAGAGTTTCAGTACCGAGATTTTGAAAAACAGGATTTCAGCAAGAACATTCTTGGCACTAAGAGACACGCGGCCTCAAGCCGGGTGTGGGGAGAAGCGAGATGCAGAAGCAATTGCTGGCGATAGTTCTGACGGCGCTGCTGACCAACCAGTTGGCACTAGCCGAAA
>Ga0075021_10000401_pt1 | contig 23215 bp, 22 predicted proteins | sample ColStrG_CSR_2012_FD_72749 | JGI IMG/M metagenome (GOLD analysis project Ga0075021, IMG submission 72749) | Freshwater sediment microbial communities in response to fracking from Pennsylvania, USA - Cold Stream Run_MetaG_CSR_2012 | ecosystem: Environmental > Aquatic > Freshwater > Creek >...
CCATGCCTGAACAGCGCCACGACAGGGTTGTACGTGGGGGGCGGCCGGCCCACCCACTCCCACCACTCGCGGAAGCACCTCGATTCCGTCGACCGTCAACGGATGATCTCCTGAGCGAGGACCTGTGCGCTGGGCCGAACGCATCGATCCCGATCGATGAGCCCGAAGGAGACGTCGTAGCCATGGAGCCATTCGTAGTTGTCCACCGCTGTCCAGTGGAAGAACCCGCGTACGTCGATGCCGCGGTCCAGAGCCTCGCGCACGATGACGAGGCCCCGGGCGACGTAGGGCGCCCGGACAGAGTCGTCGTCGGTGCCGATGCCGTATTCCGCAACGAGAAGCGGAGTGCCGGGAAGCTCCTCGTGGATCCGGTCGAGGACCAGCCCGAGCCCATCTGCCCATATCCCGTAGCCCAGCGGCGAGACGGGCGCATCCGGCGGGTGCACGTTCAGCTTTCCCGCGCGAACGCCCATCGTGGCGTAGTAGGAGAATCCGACCATGTCGGCGAAGCCGACGAGGTCAGGCCGCTCGACCGGGTTGCGCCCGGGCACCCGGAGGACGCCGTCACGGATCAGTCCGACCCAAGGAGCCCAGTGGTAGTCGAACAGGGCCTCGGCCAGAGAGATTGTCGCAGGGTCGTTGTCCTGGCACATGATCGGCGACAGGCCGTAGATCGTCGAAACCGGACGATCTGTCTGTGCCAACTGGATAGAGGCTTCGGCAGTGGCCAGGTGCACCGCCTCGTTCACGATGGCCGTCTCGATCGGGTCCTTGTGGCCGGGAGGCCAACCCCGGCCCCCATAGGCGGCTTGCGCGTAGTAGTTCGTCTCGTTGACCGGCTGCCATCCGGCCGCCAGGTCACCGAATGTCTCGGCCATGAAGTCGACATGACGGCGCCAGATCTCGGTTCGGTTCGTTTCGACGAGGAAACCCCCGGACGCCACGAACCACCGCGGAAGGGTGAAGTGGTGCAGGCTCACCCAGGGCGAGATACCGGCATCATGGGCGGCGGTGAGGATGGCCCGGTAGTGCCGGAGGGCGACCTGGTCGTGGACCCCTTCTTCGGGCTCAATCCGGGCCCACTCGAGCGACAGTCGGTGATGGACGAGGCCGAGACCGGTGAGGAGGGTGAAGTCTTCGCCGTAGCGAGTGCCGAAACCATTGCCGGGTCCCGAACGAGGAGCGTGGCCGGAGCGTTCCCAGTCCCACCAGTCCGAGGCGGGCGCGGCACCTTCGCACTGCGTCGACGATGCACCGGTCCCCCACAGGAATCCGTCGGGCCAGTCCATGCGAAGGAGTATGACAAGCGGGCAGGGCTCCGACAAAACGGACGGAAGCGTTGCACTTGCCACCGATCCCGGACACGTTCGGTCGGTCACTCGGGTCGAGCTTCTTCCACATGGCTTCACGGTGGGCTCGCCTGAGGGTCGAGCCTGCCCCGGCTCGCGGGTCAGCGGCGCTATTGACCATTGTTGAACTGCGCGTTTGGGATACCTCGATTCGTGAGCGAGACCAACCTGAATCTGATCCGTCCGCCACTCATCCATCGGGCGATTCCGAGATCGCACCGCGCAGTTCTCACGCCGGCCCACGTTCGGCAGGCTCGTAAGCGGGGATTGTCGGTTGCGAGTCGGCGATGAGCATGCGAGGCTCTCGATGAGAGCGGACTGGTGGAGGGATACCAATGGCCATGCATTCCAAAGGGATCCGGAAGGCACTTCTTGTGGCATCGGTATCGGCATTGGCAATGCCGGTGAGCGCGATCGTTGCCACCGGCGTGACCGCCGCTGCGACTCATCAACCTGACCCGCCGGTCACCTGCAGCGTGAGCGGCACCTTCGAATTCGGTCAGGGTGGCATCTCGACGAACGGGGGTGTGGGATTCCACGTGCTGAACATCCTTCAGACCGGCACCTTCGGAGGTTGCAGCGGATCTGGAACGTTCAACGACGTCATCTACGGGGTGCGGTGCGACAAGCATGTACCGGGCCTTCCGGCCTCGAATCCAGCTTGCCAACCGAAGGCCTACGGATACAATTCTTGGGCGAACGTCACAGATGGCACGTTGGCATCAGAGATCCAAAAGGACTCCAGGGGCCAGCAGGGATGGCGGATGATCATCAACGGGAGGGGTTACTACGCGAACGCCACGACGGCGGTGACAATCCCGGTCGGTGGTGCGTGCGGTAGCTCGGAAATGGGTTTCCAGATGGTTGCAACAGTCAGGGGGCCGCGAATCGACAGGTTCCAGACCATGACCCTCACCTACTGTCTGGGCTCCATCACCGGATCGGGCCTGAACCCTGGCGACAACTTCTACGACGCTTCCGTCGATCAGGTTGGGTTCGTCTCCACCGCTGCGATCGACCCAGCAACGAGCACGGTGCACATCACCTGACGTACGGGCTGGGACCAACGGGCGCCTTGTTTCCGCCAGCGCTCGACCCGCTCACATCCGGAGTACCCACAAGTTGAGGTAACCCATTGACCAGGGTCATGCTCCGAGCGCTCGATGGAGATCGAACGACGAACAGACGACGTCACTCCTCACGGACATAGCCGACATCCGACCCCTATGCCCCGGGCCCCCCGGGGGATGCGTTGCGCGGGACGTCGCGGAATGCGACGTTGCGGTCCAGGGTCAGTTCCCGGGGCATCCCGAGCACCCGCTCGCTGATGACGTTCCGTGCCATTTCGGTCGTTCCGCCACCGATGCACGACACCTGTCGCATCAGGAAATCCGTGCCGCAGTAGGCCAGTTCGCCGTCGTCATCGGTCCAGGCGGCACCGGCCAGGCCGGCGATCTCGAATCCGATGGTCCGGATGCGAGCCGACACGACTCCACCGAAGAGGCGACCGATGGCTGCCGACTGATCTGCCATGACTCCTGTGGCGATTCCCTCGCTGATCCGCTGGCGCAGGGCACGATCGGTGAGATCGAGCATGTGTGCCTCGCCGACCAGATCGCGGACGGAGGGATCCGAAAGACGACGCGTGTCACGGGCCACACGACTCACAAAGGAGGCACCGTCGCCTTTGTGCGCGTCACCCATCGGCACGGTGACCAGGGGGGAGTTGGTGAGCATGCGCTCGTGGAACATCCAGCGGGTTCCCACCGTCCAGCCGTCGTCGATCTCGCCGATGCGGTCGCTGTCCGGAACGACGACGTCGGTGAGGAACTCCTGGCAGAATTCCTTGGAGCCGTTGAGCATCTCGATGCGGTGGACTTCGAGGCCCTGCTGCCGGATGGGAAGCATGAAGACAGTCAGGCCACGGTGCTTCGGGACGTCCCAGTTGGTGCGGGCCAGGCAGAGCCCCCAGTCAGACCACCACGCACCCGTCGTCCAGATCTTCGAACCGTTCAGCATCCACTGGTCACCGTCCCGGACCGCCGCCGTCAGGGCTCCGGCGACATCGGATCCTCCGCTCGGTTCGGAGAGGAACTGCATCCAGATCTCCTCGCCTTTCAGGATGGCGGGGATGTGCCGTTGCTTCTGCTCCTCGGTTCCGAAGTCGAGGAGCACAGCGGCGCATGGCGAGAGAGTCGGAGCCTGCAGGCGGGCCGGGAACTCGTACCCGGCCAACTCAGCGTTGAGCACATGTTGGTGAGCGGGCGAAAGACCCTGCCCGCCGTACTCCCGGGGGAAGCAGATGCCGGCCAGGTCGGCGTCGAAGAGCATGCGCTGGACCTCCCGGTCCCGGGCCACTGCCGCCAGCTCCTCCTCGTCGGTCCGCTCGTTCCGCAGCGGGTCCACAAAGGCGGTCGACGAGACCGGGTGCAGGTTGGCCTGGACGAAGGCCCGGACCCGCCGACGGAAGCTCTCGAGGTCCTCATCCGTGCTCATGCGACCTCTCCGTGGCGTTCGACGAAGTCGCAGAGGCGCTGGCGATGTTCTGCGGGAGTTCCGAAAAGCGCGCGATCCACGGTGTGGCGGCGGAGGTAGAGATGGAGGTCGTGTTCGAACGTCACCCCGATTCCACCGTGGATCTGGACGCAGTCCTGCATCAGTTCCGAGCCGTAGTCCCCGATGAAGGCCTTGGCCGCGGCCAGAAGCTCCTCGGCATCGGGAGAACCACTTGCCACCGCGTCGGTGGCTGCATCACTGATGGCCTGGCTCGCCTCCAGCCAGGTCTTCATGTCGGAAAATCGGTGCTTGAGCTCCTGGTAGGACGCCAGTGGGCGACCGAAGGAGTAGCGGTCGAATGCCCACTCCACGGTGATGTCGAAGGCGGACTGCATCGCTCCGACCGCTTCGGCGTTGACAATGGCAACGGCGCGTTGCAGCTGTCTCCGGACCTGTTCATCTGCCTTGCCGACGTCGCCGACGATCGCCGAGGAGGGGATCCGGACATCTTCGAACGTGATCACCGAAAACCGTCGGGTCATGTCGATGGTGTGCATCGGTGTGACGGACACCCCCGCAGCTCCGGCGGGAACCAGTACCTGGGTCATCCCATCTCCGGTGCGACCGGTGACCAGTAGCTGATCGGCCCGGGCACCCGATTCGACCGGGCGCTTGATGCCGTTCAGAACGACGTCGCTGCCGTCGACACCGATCTGCATCGCAACTCCGTCGAACGGGCTGTTCGGCTCGGTCTCACCGAGGCACCACGATGCGATCGACCGGCCGGACAGAAGCTCACTGATGACCGACCCGTGTCCGCCGTCCCCAGACTCGCTCAGTGTGGCGGCGACCACGTTGGTCACGACCAGCGGCCCTGGCGCGGCGTGCCGGCCGAACTCGTAGGCGACGAGGGCCAGGTCGACGAGGCCCTTTCCCCCTATGGAGCCGCCGCCGTTCTCTTCACCTACCAGAAGTGATGTCCATCCGAGTTCGGCGCCCCGACGCCAATACCCGTCGTCGAAGCCATCCGGATCGTCGCGTCTGCGGCGGAGCTCGCCCACGGGGACCAGCTCATCGAGGAGCTTGGCGGTGGTCTCCCGAAAGAGCTCTTGGTCGCGGTCGAGGTTCAGCAGCATGCACCGCTCTGTTTCTGGGTCGTGGGATCTCTGGCGACCTGGGCTCGGTCCGCGGCCGACACCCCTTACTGTCGTGGCGTGATAATAGCGTTCCGCCCGATGCGGCGCACCGAATGTCCAAATCGGAAGTCAAGTTGTGGTCAGTGAAGATCATGATTATCGTCGCCTCGGGTGGGCCTCCACTGGTGCGCCCCCGATGCCGGAGAAGGGAACGATTTGATGGAGGTGGAAGGAAGTTCGGCCATCGTCAGCGGTGGGGCCGGTGGCCTCGGGGCGGCGACGGTTCGGCGCCTGGTGGCGATCGGTGCCCGGGTGGCCATCTTCGACCGGGATGCGAACCGGGCCGGCGATCTGGCGAAGGAGCTGGGCGATGTCGCCATTGCGGTGAGCGGAGACGTCAACCGGGACGAGGATGTGTCGGGGGCGATCGAGGCGGCACGATCCCTCGGGCCGCTCAGGATCCTGGTCAACGTGGCCGGTGGGGGAGTGGGCGGCGGCCGTACCGTGGGTCGTGGGGGCGTGCCCCACGACAAGGAGTCCTTCATTGCGACAATGGAGATGAACGCGGTGGGCACCTTCAACATGACGCGGCTGGTAGCTGCGGCGATCGGGTCGGGCGAGCCTGATGCGGATGGACAGCGGGGCGTCGTGGTCAACACCGCCTCGATCGCAGGCATGGAGGGCAAGGCGGGACAGGTGGCCTACGGTGCTGCCAAGGCGGCGATCCTCGGCATGACGCTGCCCATGGCACGCGACCTGGCCCCGATCGGAGTCCGGGTGTGCGCCATCGCACCCGGTGTGATGGGTACGCCCCTCATGCTCGGCGCCCTCGAGCATCTCAAAGAGGATCCGGCCCAGGGTATCGCCTTTCCCAAGCGGATGGGTCATCCCGAGGAGTTCGCCCTCATGGTCGAGTCGATCGTCCGGAATCCCTACCTCAACGGCGAAAACATCCGTCTCGACGGCGGCCTGCGCTTCACGGCGAAGTAGGCCATCGGTATGCGCATCGGCCTGATGATCGGCCCGGAGCGTGGCCGCTACCGGACCAAGGTGGAGCGGCTCCAGGCCGACGCCCGCTGGGCAGAAGAAGCGGGTCTGGCCTCGGTTTGGATCCCGCAGATTCCCGACGAATTCGACGCCTTGACGGCGGCGACCGTCGTCGGCTCGGCCACGGAGCGCATCGAGATCGGAACGGCGGTGGTGCCTGTCCAGCCGCGACACCCGATTGCGCTCGCCCAGCAGATCCTGTCCGTCCAAGCCGTCTGCGAAGGACGCCTGGCGGTCGGTCTGGGCGTCTCACACCACTGGGTCATCGACGAGATGCTCGGGCTGCCCTACGAGCACCCGGTGGCGACCCTGCGTGCCTACCTCGACGTGCTCGACCAGGCCCTGGCCGGACCGGGGTCCGTCGACGTCGAGAACGATCGCTTCGTCGTGCACAATCCGATCGACATCACGGATATCAAGCCGACGCCGGTATTGTTGGCTGCGCTCGGCCCGCTGATGCTCAAACTGTGCGGCGAGCGGGCGGATGGCACCATTCTGTGGATGGCCGACGAGCGAGCGATCGGATCGTATGTCGTTCCAAACTTGATCCGCTCCGCCGCATCCGCCAATCGGGCGGCACCCCGCGTCGTCGCCGGTATCCCGGTGTGCCTGTGTGGCGACAACGAGATCGATGTCGCCATCGCCCGCACCAACCGAATTCTCGCCGAAGCAGAGGTCTCACCGAACTATCAGAAGCTGCTCGAGCACGGTAATGCGCGCAATGTTGGCGACATCCTGGCCGCAGGCAGCGAGTCCACGATCCGGAAGCGGCTTCAGGCCTTTGCCGATGCCGGCGTGACCGATCTGTCGGTGAGGGTGGTGCCGATCGGCGAGGGCCGAGACGAGCTCGTCGCCTCGTCCAGGCGCACGCGTGGCCTTCTGGCCTCCCTGGCGTCGTCCTTCTGATCGGTCGGGCCACGTCCGGCGCCGCCGGGACCGCCATTCAGAGGGGCGGCAGGGGCGGAAGCTTCCGGGTGGTGAGCAGCTCGGCGCCCAGGTTCCTGGTCAGGGCCCGGGCGGCGCCGAACAGCTCGTCGAGCACGAGGATGCGGCGGACGAAGAGATGGAGGTCGTGTTCCGTCGTGAACCCGATGCCGGCCAGTACCTGCTGGCAGTGCCGCGCGGCCGTCCGAGCGCTGCGCCCCGCCTGAGCCTTGGCCATGGCCGCCGCCTGCGTCGACCGCACCTCCCAGGCGGAGTCCAACGCGGCATCGGCGGCCTCGATGGCGACCAGCGTGTCGGCCAGCCGATGCCGGATCGCCTGGAACGAACTGATCGGCCGTCCGAACTGGACCCGATCGAGCGCATGCTGGCGGGCCAGCTCGAGCATCGACCGGGCCGCACCCACGAGCTCGTGGCCGGCGGCGATCCGAGCCAGCGCGATAGCCTCCGGCCAGGCGATGGGAGGGAGCTGGCGGGGCGCACCGTGCGGCACGCTGTCGCCGGACACCTCGACCAGGCCGAGGCTCGGATCAATGCCTTGGACGGTCCGGATGGTGAGGTCGGCGGTCGCCACCTCCAGGGCCAGATCGTTGTCGCCGACCCTCGCCACCACCGTCGCGGTGACGCGGTCGACCAGTGAGGTGGTCCCGAGACCGCAGATGACCAGGTCGCCCCCGACCTTCTGGCCGGGCGCATGCCATTGGCCGAGCGGAGGCAGAACGACATCCGCGGCGCGGCCGGCTTGCAGTCCCAGGGCGGAGCTGAGGACGGCACCCATCGCCGACGAGTCGGCGTGTGCCGCCCCCTGGAGCTCGAAGAGGACCGATACGGCTGTCCGTGGTTCCACCGAGAGCGCCTCGGGCCACCCGAGCTCGTCGAGCGCGATGTCGAGTGCCGCCCCCGAGTGCGACTCCATGGCACGACGTAAGGACCGCTCGAGCAATTCCCGGTCGTCATCTTCCATCAGCGATCGGATCCGAGGTCGAGCAGTCGGCGGGCGATGATGTTCCGCTGGACCTCTGCGGTGCCGCCGTAGATCGTCGCCGCCCGGGAGTAGAGGAACTCACGACGCCAGCGCTCGCTGTCCGGGTCGTCGCCCAGCGCCAGGGCGGGGCCCAGGCCGTCGACGACGAGATCGAAGACCGCCTGTTCGGCGGTGGCCATGAGCACCTTGTCGATAGAGGTCTCGGGGCCGAGGCGATCGCCCGCGGCCAGTCGATATTGCGTCGCCCGGGAACGGGCACGCAGTGTATAGACGAGCTGGGCGACCTCGCCGACGGCGGCCGGATCGAGCCGGTCCTCAGGAACGGCCTCCAGGAGGCTCTGCAGTCGCCGGTGCAGATGGGCAGCGCGATGCCACAGAGCCGTGCTCCGCTCGAAGGGAAGCAGGTCCATGGCCACCGACCAACCATGTCCCTCCTCACCGAGGGTGCGATCGGCCGGCACGACGACCTCGTCGAAGAAGACCTCGCAGAACTCCGGCGCACCGTGCATGGTCTCGATGGTGCGCACGACGATCCCGGGGCTGTCCATGTCGACGAAGAGGGCGGTGATTCCCTTGTGGGCCGATTCGGTCGTACCGGTGCGGGTGAGGAGCACGCAGCGATCGGCGTATTGGGCGAGGCTGGTCCAGACCTTCTGCCCGGTGACGACCCAGGTGTCGTCCGACCGCCGGGCCCGGCAGGAAAGCGCGGCGAGGTTGCTCCCCGTGCCGGGCTCGGAGAAGCCCTGGCACCAGGTCTCCTCGCCCCGGAGCAGTCGCGGCACCATGTCCGCCGCCAGTGGCGGCGGGGCGTAGTCGATGATGGTCGGCGCCAGGACCTCTGTCATCGAATAGATGCCCGGCGCGACCAGGTCCCGGGAGGTCAGCGCTTCTCCGAGGTAGGCCCGTAGGAGCGTCGACCCCCCGAGCCCGCCGACCCGGGGGGGCCAACCCCAGCGCATCCAACCGGCCTCGTAACAGAGCCGCTTCACCTTGGCCAGATGGTCGACCTGACCGTCCAGTGTCCGGGTGGCGTCGGGATCCGGCCTGAGCGTGGTCTGATGCTCCTCGAGCCAGAGGTCCAGGGACATCCGGTACTCGTCGACCTCCATCAGCGAGCCGTCGGTGCGGGCCGGCTCGGGTCGTGCGACCGTCCGGCATCGCGGGCACCGCTCTTGCGGAGGAAGGTCATGGACCGGGTGCGCAGCCGCCAGCCGTCCGCAGTCCGAACGTAGGTGTCCGAGTAGTAGCCGATGCGCATGTCATGAGTCTTCTGGTCGACGAAGCAGAGTGGCTGCTCCCCCGTGCCGACATCTCCGTCGAGGTCGAGGGCAGGGGGCCCGACCAGGAAGAGTCCCTTGGGGGCGGCGGCCACCAGCCGGGGGAAGTCGGCGAGCTGATAGGTGTCGCCGAAGGCACTGTAGGTACCGTCCGGAGTGAACACGTCCATGACCGCCTCGACGTCGTCCTTGCTCATGCCGACCGCGTAGCTGGCCAAGAGCTGTTGGAGCTCGATGACATCAGCCACCGGAAGCTGGGGCATCATCCCTCCTCATAGCCGTATGTGACGTGCACGAGGGGACTTGTGGGGAGCGCCTGACAGGTGAGCACCCATCCGTCGGTGACCTCCTCGGCCGTGAGGGCATTGTTGACGTGCATCGAGGCCGAGCCCTCGATCAACCTTGCCATACAGGTCGCACAGCTTCCCGATTCGCACGAGAACGGCGGGGTCATCCCCAGTTGCCGGGCCGTCTGGAGGATCGTGGTGCCCGGGCGATGGTCGGTCGTCTCGGTCCGGCCGTCGAGTTCGATCGTGACACGTGAGGTCGCGGCGGATGGGACGTCAGGCTCCGGGTCGGACAGCCAATCCCCAGGGGTGAAGCGCTCGATGTGGATCCGCGCCGCATCGACACCGTCGGCGAGCAACGTCTTTTCCACCAGGTCCATGAACGGTTCCGGGCCGCACAGGTAGAACTCTGCGCCCTCTGCGTCGTTGGCGAAGTCGCTGATCGTGTTGGGCCGGACGAGACCGTGCACGGCGTCGAGGTGGTGGGACAGGGTGAACCGTTCGTGGTGGGCGCCCTCCAGAGCTTCGATCTCAGACCGGAGAATGACCGCATCAAGGTCCCGATTGGCATAGAGGAGACGGACGCGTCGCGAGGTCGTGGCCAGCGCGGTCTTGAGGAGAGAGTGCACCGGCGTGATCCCGCTCCCGGCGCTGAACGCGACGATGTCACCTTCACCGGCTCCCAGGCGGAAATAGCCTGCGGGCCGCGCCACTTCCAGGGGATCCCCCGCCGCCAGGTGGTCGTTCATCCAGTTGGAGACCACACCGCCGGCCGTGCGCTTCACGGTCACCCGTAGCTCGGGGTCGACGGCCGGGGAGGAGGACATCGAGTAGCACCGCACGTGTTGCTCGCCGCCCACGGCCACCCGGAAGGTGCAGAACTGCCCCGCCTCGTAGGCGAAGGCCGGCCGGAGCGCCGCGGGCACGTCGAGGATGATCGAAATCGCCTCTCCTGTCTCCCTGACCACCCCGCCCACGCGAAGAGTGTGGAATCCGTGGTCAGCCGGCGCGCCCGGCGCGCCGGGCGCGTGGGTGGCGGACTCCGAGAGTGCCATGTTGACAAATGATAACGAAGTTCTCCTAGACTGGCAACGGAACTAGGCAGTCCTGGGAGCCGGGTCGGACGGCCCAGCCGATCGGAGACGGTGTGGGGGAATCGAGTAGCACGGGGGCAGACAGGTGGGGCCTGCGATCGGTGCCCTCGGACCTGGCACAACGGTACCTGGCCGAAGGTTGGTGGACGGATGCCACGCTGGGTCGGATGGCGGCGGACGGACTGGCCGAAATGGGCAGGGCGGGCTTCCAGGTGCATTCGCAGACCCGGCCGTGGCGGGGCACGTTCTCCGAGGTCGACCGGGCGGCCCGTTCGCTGGCGGGCAGCCTCCGGGCCAGGGGAGTGGGCCCGGGTGACGTCGTGGTCGTGCAGCTTCCGAACTGGCTGGAGGCCGGCATTACGTTCTGGGCATCGGCCTACCTCGGCGCCGTGGTGGTCCCCGTCGTGCACTTCTACGGCGCCAAGGAGATCAAGTACATCATCGAGGTGACCTCTCCCGATGTGATCGTCACGACCGATCGATTCGGGCACAGTGACTACCTGGCCATGTACTCCGAGGTGCTGGCACGACAGCCCGTGCCGTTGTGGCTGGTAGTCGGTGATACAGCCACCCGGGCCCTTCCGGCCGGGGCGACGCACTTCGAGTCGATGCTCGACGGCCGGCCGATGGCCGACCTGATGGAGGTGGACCCCGATGCCCCGGCCCTCATCGGGTTCACATCGGGCACAACCCGCGATCCGAAGGGTGTGGTGCACTCGCATCGCACGATCGGGTGTGAGACCCGCCAACTCGACTATCTCTTTCCCAGGGGCGGGCCGCCGCAGATCACCGGGGCCCCGGTGGGGCACTTCATCGGGATGCTCAACGCCTTCCTGGTGCCGCTGCTCCGTGACCACCCCGTGCATCTGATCGACGTGTGGGACCCGGCGGAGGTGCTTCGCCTGATGGATGAGGAGGGTCTGGGCGTCGGCGGCGGCGCCACGTTCTTCCTGACCAGCCTGTTGGACCATCCCGACTTCAGGCCCCGACATGTGGCCATGATGCCGTTCGCCGGCCTCGGGGGGTCAGCCGTCCCGGTGACGGTCATGGATCGAGCGGCGAAGCTCGGGATCAGGGCCTTCCGCTCGTACGGCAGCACGGAGCACCCGTCCATCACCGGCAGCCTCATCGACGAACCCGAGGCCAAGCGGCACCGGACCGACGGCCGGCCCCTGCCCGGGGTCGAACTCCGTCTCGACGGAGAGGGTGAGATCTTGAGCCGGGGGCCGGACTGCTGTCTCGGCTACACGGACGCGGCGCTGACCTCCGCCGCCTTCGACGCCGCCGGCTGGTATCGCACGGGTGACATCGGCGTCCTCGACGGCGACGGCTATCTCACCATCACGGATCGCCTGTCGGACATCATCATCCGCGGTGGCGAGAACATCAGCGCCCAGGAGATCGAGGAGCTCATGTCGGGCATCAAAGCTGTTGCCGAAGTGTCGGTCGTCGCCGAACCGGACGAGCGGCTGGGTGAGCACGCGGCGGCGGTGGTGAGGGTCCGGCGGGGGATGGCCGCGCCGACGCTCGAGCAGGTGCGTAAGCACCTCGCCACCGCCGGGCTCGCCCGCCAGAAGTGGCCCCAGTCGATCCATGTGGTCGATGAGTTCCCTCGGACCGCATCCGGCAAGGTTCAGAAGTTCCGGCTGCGGCGGCTGCTGGCCGAACGGCAGCAGGAGGCGGCGGAGCGGTGATAATAGGATTCTGGGATAGTAATAATGTTCCTCTAAGGGTAGGGCGACCGGAAGGAGAGCCAGATGACCGTGGTCACCGCTGAGAGACTCGGCGCCGGCGTGGGAGCCGAGGTCGTGGGGGTGGACTGCGACCAGCTGATGCACGACGACGCCCTGCCGGCCTGGACGCTCGAGGCCCTGGAGGTCCACGGCACCCTGGTCTTTCGTGAGCTGCACATCGACGACGGCACTCAGGTGGCGTTCTCCAAATTGCTCGGCCGGGTGGAGATCTTCGGCTCCGGGGATCATCCCGAGATCTTCCGCGTGACGCTCGACCCCAAGAAGAATGCTGCCGCTCCCTATCTACGCGGGACGTTCGACTGGCACATCGACGGCTGCACCGATGACGTCCCGATCATGGCGACGGTCCTTAGTGCCCGTGCCGTCGCCGAATCAGGTGGCGAGACCGAATTCGCCAGTACCTATGCGGCATATGAAGACCTGTCGGATGACGAGAAGGAGAGATTCCTTTCCCTCCGCGTCGTCCATACCTTCGAGGCCTCGCAGCGTCTGGTGAACAACGATCCGTCACCCGAGGAGCTGTCCATGTGGCGGTCCCGGCCCACCAAGGAGCATCCCTTGGTGTGGACCCACCGATCGGGTCGGCACTCTCTGGTGCTGGGCGCCACCGCGTCCCACGTGGCCGGGATGGATCTCGACGTCGGACGGGCTTTGCTCGCTGACCTGCTTGCCCGATCGACGACCCCGGACCGCATCTACCGGCACGAGTGGTCGGTCGGTGACATGGTGATCTGGGACAACCGCGGGGTGCTGCACCGGGCATGTCGCTACGATGCCATGTCCCCCCGCGACATGCACCGTACGACGCTCAGCGGAGACGAGCCGATCCAGTGACGGCGGCTCGGACCGCGATCGTCACCGGAGGTGGATCGGGGATCGGACTCGCCATCAGCGAACGACTCGCCATCGATGGGAACGCAGTCGCCATCTTCGACCGTGACGGCACCTCGGCCGAGACGACGGCGAACAAGATCGCGGCAGCCGGGGGGCGGGCCCTCGGTCTGCATGTCGATGTCACCGATCGCGCCCAGATCGACAAGGCGGTCGTCGAGGTTCGTGAGCGCCTTGGTCGACCCACGATCCTGGTCAACAGCGCAGGCCTCGACGGATTCGACCCGTTCCTCTCGATCACGGCCGAGAAGTGGAGCCGCATCCTCGCCGTCAATCTCACCGGAACCTTCGATTGCTGCCAGGCGGTCGTGCCGGAGATGGTCGAGGAGGGATGGGGACGGATCGTGAACATCTCGTCGTCGAGCGCGCATGGCGGTCAGCCGCTCATGACCCACTATGTGGCGGCCAAGGCTGGTGTGATCGGGTTCACCAAGGCCCTGGCGCTGGAGCTCGGCCCTCAGGGCATCACGGTCAACACGATCCCGCCCGGTTTCATCGACACTCCCATGCTGCGTGCGTCGGAACGGAGGGGGTTGCTCGGCAAGGGTGTCGACTTCCACGCCTCGACAACACCGGTGCGCCGGGTCGGGACCCCAGAGGACATCGCTGCCACCACCTCGTTCCTCGTGCGGGACGAAGCCGGCTATATCACCGGGCAGGTCATCGGCGTGAACGGCGGACGCAACACGTGACGGCCCGGATCCCACCCCTGCCGCCCGAAGAGTGGCCGCCGGAGATGCGTGATGCTCTCGCCGCCTTGCGTCCGGCAAACCCCCGTCACCCGTTCCCCCGCCGGGAGGGTCGTCCCAAGGCGCTCAATGCGCTCGGCACGCTGGCCCGGCATCCCGAGCTGGCACGAGCGTTCAACACCTTCAACGGCCATGTCCTCTTCGCCTCGACCCTGTCGCCCCGCCAGCGCGAATTGTTGGTGCTGCGGGTAGCCCGGCTGCGGGACTCGACGTACGAGTGGGAGCAGCACGCCTTCCTCGCCGCCGATGCCGGTCTCGAGCCTGACGAGGTCGATCGGATCGCCATCGGACCGGACGCCCCCGGGTGGTCGGTGCTGGATCAGGCGATGCTGCGGGCAGTGGACGAGCTGGTCGAAGGCGCGATGGTGGGCGGCGAGACGTGGACGGTACTGGCCCGAGAGCTCGACCAGCAGCAGCTCATCGACCTGGTCTTCACCGTCGGGGCCTACGAGACCCTGGCCATGGCCTTTCGATCCTTCGCCGTCGAGTTGGACGACGACCTGCGGCGGAAATGAGATTCTGTATTTTGAAGATCGGTGCTATCATCTGAGGACCGGACCGGGAGGGAGTCATGGCGCATTTCACGAAGCCCGCTGAGGGCAGCTGGACCGAGCACTACCCCGAGCTCGGCACGGGACCGGTGTCCTACGAGGACTCGATCTCGCCGGAGCACTACGAGCTCGAGCGCAAGGCCATCTTCGGTCGCACGTGGCTGAACGTCGGCCGGGTCGAACAGCTACCCCGCACCGGGAGCTACTTCACCAAGGAGATCGACGCGGCCGGAACCTCGCTCGTGGTCGTCCGTGGCTCGGATGGTGAGATCCATGTGTTTCACAACATCTGCCGGCACCGCGGCAACAAACTGGTCTGGAAGGACTACCCGGATGAGGAGACGAGTGGTACGTGCCGACAGTTCACATGCAAGTACCACGGTTGGCGGTACTCAGTGGAGGGTCAGCTGACCTTCATCCAACAGGAGTCGGAATTCTTCGACCTCGACCCCGACGACTATGGGCTCGTCGCGGTCCAGGCCGAGACCTGGCAGGGCTTCATCTTCGTCAACCTCGATCGTGACAACACCACGTCCCTGCACGACTATCTCGGAGACCTAGGTGCCGGTATCGACGGATACCCATTCGGTGAGATGACTCAGGTCTACAAGTACCGGGCCGACGTCGGGAGCAACTGGAAGTTGTTCATCGACGCGTTCGCGGAGTTCTACCATGCACCGATCCTCCACGCCAAGCAGGCCACGGCCGATGAGTCGCGCAAGCTCTCCGGCTACGGGTTCGAGGCCCTCGCCTACGAACTTGACGGTCCACACGGCATGGTGTCGTCGTGGGGCGGCATGTCGCCCCCCAAAGACCTCGAGATGGTGAAGCCGATCGAACGGGTCCTCCGGAGCGGACTGTTCGGTCCGTGGGACCGTCCCGACATCGAGGGCCTCGACCAGCTGCCCCCGGCCGTGAACCCCGCCCGTCACCCAGCCTGGGGGGTCGATTCGTTCGTGTTCTTCCCGAACTTCATGCTGCTCATCTGGCAGCCGGGTTGGTATCTCACGTACCACTACTGGCCGACTTCTTACAACACCCACATCTTCGAAGGCACTCTGTGCTTCGTCCCACCGAAGAACGCCCGCGAGCGTCTGCGCCAGGAACTGGCGGCGGTGACGTTCAAGGAGTACTCGCTCCAGGACGGCAACACGCTCGAAGCCACTCAGACGATGCTCGAGTCTCGGGCTGTCTCCCACTTCCCGCTGAACGACCAGGAGATCCTGCTCCGCCAACTGCACAAGACGGCGCGGGACTACGTGACCGAGTATCAGCAGAAGTCTGCGACACCGGTTCGGATCTCCAACGCATCATGACCGAGGAATGGAGACCGAATGACCACCCTGCCTCCTGATTTTGCCGACCTCGAACCATTCACCCGGTGGGCCCTGGAGACCGAGGCCGAGCGCTACGCCAAACGGCTGTCGAGCACGATGGGCGAGCTCCAGGCGTTCTACGACAATGCCTTCCCCCGCCTTGAAGACGTCATGGTCTATCTCGACCAGTTCGACTTGAAGGCCCTGCCCGAGGAGGCCAAGCGGTTGCTGTGGCTGTGCTACTCGCTGATAAACGCATCCTTCCCGGTCGAGGTGTGGCGCCAGCCAAGGGTGCCGGACAGCGGTGCGGCCAGCATGGACGTCGTAGTGGAGCCGGCGGTCTAGAGCGTCCAGCCGGCCGGCGACGGGAACGGTCGGCGCAGGGCCGGGCCGGGACGCCCCGAGTCGCAGGTCGTGGGAGGTCAGAGCTTCCTCGGGTACGCTCTGCCCGGTGACGAAGGACGAGCTGGCACCCGACTCGCTCGAGGTCGAAGGGATCAGTCGACGCCAGCAGGCGGTGGCGCGGTCTCTGGATTCGGCGCGCTTGCGGGCCGAAAGCCGGGTGCAGCGCTTCCTCGATGCGGCGAGCCAACTCCTCAACTCCAGGTCCGGCAGGGATTTCACCGTCCAAGAGGTGGTCGAGCGGTCGGGCCAATCGTTGCACAGCTTCTACCAGTACTTCGGAGGTAAGCACGAGCTCCTCCTGGCCCTGCTGGAAGAGCTGGTTTCTTCCACGACCGCGCGCCTCCACGAAGAGATTGCCAGGGAGGACGAGCCACTCGAGCGCCTCCATCGCCTGGTGGTGGAGTACTACCGGCTGTGCCGGCCTACGGAGGACACCGACGCCGGCGAAAAGCGGCAAGTACAGGTCATGGGCGAGTTCGCCCAGCAGCTGCTCACCCAGCATCCCAAGGAGGCAGCCCGGGTCTTCTCCCCCCTGGTCTCCCTGTTCGACGATGTCCTCCGGGAGGCCACGGTCGCCGGATCCGTCCGTTCCGGTCTCCGCCAGGGCCCGATCGTGGGCATCGTGCTCGAGGTCGTCATGTTCAACACGTTCTCGTCGACGATCGGTGGCCAGCCATTGGGGGCCGACGGGGATTCGGCCGAGGATCTCTGGAACCTGCTCCTCAACGGCATAGGCGCACGTTCCGCGTCCTGACCGGCCGAGGAAGAGCGGGTGCGGCGTCAGGCCGCGTCGTCGCCATCGTGGCGGTAGACCTGGCCGCCCTTCATGACGAAACGGACGTTCTCGGTCACGCCGATGTCAGCCAACGGGTCGCCAGGCACGCCGACCAGATCGGCTAAGAGACCGGTCTCGATCCGTCCTCGGTCGTCGACATCGATGAGCTCGGCGGCCACGGTGGTAGCGGCACGGATGGCTCCGAGAGGGGTCATTCCCCGGTCGACGAGAGCGATCAGCTCCTTGGCGTTCTTCCCGTGAGGTATCGCCGGAGCATCCGTTCCGCAGGCGATGCGCGCTCCTCGGGCGATGGCCTTTCGGATGGTCTCCTTGGCCCGCGGAAATACCTCGGCGGCCTTTGCCTGTAGCTCGGGTGCCGCGTGCGACACGTCCATGCCATCGGCGAGGTAGGTGGTCGGCACCAGGAACCTCTCGAGCTCGATGAATCGGTCGAGGGTCTCATCAGTCATGAGCGATCCGTGTTCGATGCAGTCGATGCCGGCCTCGATGGCGGCACGGATGCCGTCATCCCCATGGGCGTGGGCGGCGACCCTCAGACCGGCTCGGTGGGCTTCGTCGACGATGGCCCGGAGCTCCTCATCGGAGTACTGCTGGGCCCCCGCCGGACCTGTGTGCGACATGACCCCACCGGAGGCGCAGACTTTGATCAGCTGGGCGCCGTACTTGATCTGATAGCGGACGGCCTTGCGCACCTCGTCCACGCCGTTGGCGATGCCCTCCTCGACCGTCAGGGGCATGATGTGCGGTGCCAATGCCTGGAACATCGTCGGATCGAGGTGACCGCCGGTCGGGGTGATGGCGTGCCCGGCGGGGACGACTCGAGGGCCCTCGATCCAGCCGCGATCGATCGCCTTCATCAGGGCGACGTCCAGGAGCAGTCCGCCGGTCTGGATGAAGAGGCCCAGGTTGCGCACGGTCGTGAACCCGGCTCGCAGGGTGCGGCGGGCGTTGGCTACGGATCGCAGGGTGCGCAGGGCCGGGTCGTCCTGCACCGCGTTCAGGGGACTGCGATGGTCGGGACCGCCGAGGAGGAGATTCACCTCCATGTCCATCAGACCCGGAATGACGGTCAGGTCACCGAGGTCGACGACGACCGCGTCCCCGGGCACCGAGGTCGGCGCCACCTCCAGGATCCGCTCGCCCTCGATCAGGAGGTCGCCCGGTGACACCAGCTCGCCCTTGACGACATCGAGCATCCGGGCGCTGCGCAGGTGGATATATTCCGGAGTGCGCGGTCGGGCCATGATGTGCTCCTCCAACCTGGATGGAAGTGGGACTATCGCAGAGCGAATACTTGATTGCTGAATGTCAAGAGCCTGGATATCGTAGCTCGGCGGCGGGCTTCGCCGCCGGGAGCGGGAGGTCGGATGGAAGACGAGCTCGGCACTTCGAAGCTTCGGATCGAACGGACCGGGTCGATTGCCTGGTGTGTGATCGATCGGCCCGAGGCGAGGAACGCATTGACGCCGGCGATGTACTTCGGCCTGAAGCGGGCCGTGCACCTCGTGAACGACGACCCCGGACTCGCTGCCCTGATCATCACCGGGGTCGACGACGTGTTCGCCCCCGGCGGCGATCTGGGAGGACGTTCCGAACCGGGCGAGGCCCTGCCTGACCTCATCGGACAGGATGTCCTCCCGTTCCTGGCCATCCGCGACAGCCGGGCACCGGTGATTGCCGCCGTCAACGGGATCTGTCAGGCCGGGGGCCTCCTCATCGCCATGATGGCGGACATCGCGGTGGCCAGTGAACGTGCCACGTTCCGTGTGCCGGAGCTCCTCCGCGGCATTCCAGACGCAACGTATGCGGCCGCACTGCCGGCCCACGTTGGCCTGGCGGTGGCTCGCGACCTGTTGCTGTCGGCGCGGAGATTCGACGCCGGCGAAGCCCAGCGGCTCGGAGTGATCTCCCGGGTGGTTCCCCACGGGGAGTTGCATTCGGCGGCGTTGCAAGCGGCCCACCAGGTGCTCCGGACGGCGCCCTCCGCCAGGGCCCACTTGAAGCGCATGCTCAACGAGCGATACGGGAACATCGACTATCAGACGATGTTCTGGGCGCTCGATCAGTCGGAAGAACCGCGCGAAGGCATGAGCGCCTTCATGGAGAAGCGGCCGCCCCGGTGGGTTCCACCCGGACTGCCCACGGAGGAACGGCGACCCGCCCCCGGGCCCGCCGGGAGTCGGAGCCCCCAGAGTCCCGGCGGTTGAGAACGGGAGTCTCACTGAGTTAGAGTGCTCATTGCCGCTTCTGGGGTGTAAGGCTCTCCATGTCTGACTCGTCAGTGCGGAACACGTCCGGGGGACCGCCGCTGAGCTGCAGTTCCCCACCGTTCGGGAATCGTCGGAGGTTGGGGAGTGACCGCTGTTCTTCAGGGCGTCCGGGTCCTTGAGGTGGCCGAGCACACGTTCGTGCCCGCCGCATCCGCCTTGTTGTCCGATTGGGGTGCGGAGGTCATCAAGATCGAGCACGTCGAGCGGGGCGACGCCATGCGCGGTCTGGCTTCGTCGGGACTGGCCATCGTGCCCAGCGACGTCCATGCCCTGCTGGAGCATTCCAACCGGGGGAAGCGGAGCCTGGGTCTCGACCTGGCGTCGCCGGAGGGGCTCGCCATCCTCTACAAACTGGCGTCCACAGCCGACGTCTTCCTCACCAACAAGCTTCCGAGCGTCCGGGAGAAGCTCAAGATCGGCGTCGAAGAGGTCCGCGCCCACAATCCGGACATCATCTACGTGCGGGGAACGGGTCAGGGCGAGCGCGGCCCGGACGCCGACAAGGGCTCATATGACTCGCTGGCCTTCTGGGCCCGCGCCGGCGTGGCCGTGGGAGCCATGCGCCCGGAGTACGACCTGGTGCCCCCTCCCCCCGCTCCGGGCTTCGGGGACTCGATCGGCGCCATGACCATCGCCGGCGGGATCATGGGTGCGCTCTTCCACCGCGAGCGGAGCGGCGAGCCCAGTGTGGTGGACGTGTCACTGCTCGGCGTCGGGCTGTGGGCGATGGGCCAGGCTGTGGCCCTGTCGCTCGTGCTGGGGACCCCCTGGACACCTCCCCCGGCGGACCGTCTCTCGTCCAACCCCCTGTCGCGCAACTACGAGACCAAGGATGGCCGGGTGCTGGCGTTCACCTGCCTCCAGCCGGGCAAGTACTGGCCGTATCTGTGTGAGGCCGTGGGTCGGCCGGAGCTGGTCACCGATTCCCGATTTGCGGACTATGGGTCGCTCATGGCCAACGGTGCCGTCGCCGCGGAGATCCTGGCCGAGGTGTTCGCTTCGGCGACCCTCGACGAGTGGCGCGAACGCCTCTCGACCTTCGTCGGGCAGTGGGCCATTGTGCAGGACACGCTCGAGGCGGCGGCGGACCCCCAGACCGTGGCCAACGGCTACGTCCAGGGGTGCACGACGGCGGCCGGTACCCCGTTCCAGCTGGTGGCGGCGCCGGTGCAGTTCGACGAGAAGCCGGCGGTGCCGGAGCGGGCGCCCGAGTTCAACGAGCACGGTGACAGCATTCTCGCCGACATCGGCTTCGATGCTGATGCGATCATCGACCTCAAGATTCGCAGAGTGGTGGCCTGACCCCTTCAATTCAAGACAGGAGACTGACATGGCGATTTTTGACGCATTTCGCTACGACGGGAAACGGGTCCTGGTGGTCGGTGGCGCCACCGGCATGGGAGCCGCCGCGGCACAGCTGGTACAGGACGCCGGCGCCGAGGTGGTGGTCATGGACTTCGCTGAGGTTACGCTGCCCGGAGCAAAGTCGATTCACGTCGACCTCGCCGATCGGTCGTCAATCGATGCCGCCATCGGTGAGTGCGGTGGGCCGGTGGATGCACTGATGTCATGCGCCGGTGTGGCAGACGGGACCCCGGGCATCGAGAGAATCAACTTCATCGGTCACCGTCACCTCATCGACCGCCTGATCGAAGGGAGCATGATGGCCAGGGGCTCTTCCATCGGCTTCATCTCCTCGGCGGCCGGGCTGGGATGGGAGGCGAACCTGCCCCAGATCCAGGAGCTCCTGGCCACGCCGGACTTCGACAGCGCCGTCGCCTGGGTGGAGGAGCACGGAAAGGCGGACTACATGTCGATGAAGCAGGCGGTCTGCGCCTATGTGGCCAGTCGGGCCTTCCCGTTCCTGAAGAAGGGCATCCGCATCAATGCAACCTGCCCCGGCCCGACCGAGACGCCGCTGGCCCAGGCCAACAAGGAGACATGGCTGGCGTTCGGAGCCGACTACCGGGGTGAGCTCGGGATCGAGGCCTCCATCCCCCTGGAGCAGGCGTACCCGCTGGTCTTCCTGTGCAGCGAGGCGGCTGCCGCCATCACCGGGATCACCATGGTCACTGACGCCGGGTACATGAGCTCCGGCATCACCGGTTCGTTCTCCGGTGCCACCGCCATTGCCAACCTGCTACTCGGTCGATAGGGACCCCGCGCTCTGACGGGTTCCGTCAGGCCGGACGGCGAGGTGTAATGGCCACCAACGGGATGTGGGCGCTCGCCCCGCACCGCAGCACGGTGTCCACGACGCGTACGAGCTCGTCGACGTCCAGCAGGGAACCGCTCAGGTAGTTGCGCGCGCTCCAGATGGGATGGAGCTCTGCCGCCAGGTCCCAGTCCCAGTTGGAGGCGAACTCCGTGCCGGATGCTCCCTCACCACCCGCGCAATCGCCCACGATGACCCGGGTGAACCCCACCGCCGGGTGTTCGTCCCGCCACGCTTCGATCATTCTCTCCAACGCGGCTTTGCTGACGGCGTACGCACCGAGGCCAGGCCAGGGGGGCGTGAATGATGCACTGACAGAAGACAGGTAGGCGGCCACCCCCCCGGAAGCAGTGAGATGAGGGATGGATGCGGCAGTGACCAGGGCCGCCCCTATCACGTTGGTGTCGAACGTACGCCGCCAGGTTTCGGCGTCCACGTCGACCATTCGGGCCAGGGGGCCGATTCCGGGGGCGTAGACCAGGGCATCGATGCCGCCGAGTCCCTGCGCGGCGGCATCGATGGCGGCGACGCAGGACGCCTCGTCAGTGACATCGCAGACGATCGCCAGCGCACCGGGTCCGGCTTCCTTGGCTGCATCGATCAACCGGTCGTTTCGCCTCGCCAATAGCGCGACGGTTGCTCCCCGATCACCGAGGCCCGTGGCAATGGACCGGCCGAGGCCACTCGAGGCGCCGACGACCACCGTTCTCATGGTTTGGGCTCCTCTTCTCTCGGGATCGGTTCGAGACGGCTCAGGCGGTGACTACCGGCAACCGCTCCCAACCACGCACCGTCGAGGTGCGGGCTTGGACCGCATTCTCCCAGTCGACATCCCACGTGGGAAACCGCTGGAGGACCTCGTCCAGTGCGATTCGCCCCTCGAGCCTGGCCAGAGCCGATCCGAGGCAGAAGTGGATGCCATAGCCGAAGGCCAGGTGATGGTCGATCTGGCGGTGGATGTCGAACCGGTCCGCATCGGGGAACCTGCGTTCGTCGCGATTGGCGGAGGCGGTCAGCAGCAGCACTGCACTTCCGGCTGGAACCGGCTGCCCATGGTGCTCGACGTCCTTGGTCACGTACCGGGCCTGGACGGGCGACGGTGCCTCATAGCGCAGCAGCTCCTCGATGGCGTTGGGCACCAATTCGCGGTCCTCGACCAGCTGCCGGCGCTGATCGGGATGGTCCGCCAGGACCTTGCCCGTCCAACCGATCAAGCGCGTCGTGGTCTCGTTGCCGGCAGCGGCGATCAGGTTGACGTAGCTCAGGACCTCCTGGCGGGTCATGCGGCGCATGATCCCGGTCTCGTCTTCGAATTCGGCCTGGAGCAGATCGGTCATCAGATCGTCCGAGGGGTGGGTCGCCCGCCACTCGATGTACTCCTCGAACCCGTTGGCTGCATCGATGCCGTCGGCGAACTTGGCGTTGAAATCGGGCATGGTGCTCTCGGTCAGGCGCAGTCCCTCATCGATGCGATCGCGGATGGCCTCCTGGTCCTGTTCGGGGATGCCCAGCAGCATGCCGATGGTGCGCATGGGCATCTGGGCGCCCAGGTCGGCGATGAAGTCGAAGCCTCCCTTCTCGACGAGTGGATCGAGGCTGCGAGAACAGAATTCGCGGATCTTGGGCTCGAGGTCATTGAGGTTGCGGGGTGTGAA
>Ga0075021_10000402_pt1 | contig 23203 bp, 18 predicted proteins | sample ColStrG_CSR_2012_FD_72749 | JGI IMG/M metagenome (GOLD analysis project Ga0075021, IMG submission 72749) | Freshwater sediment microbial communities in response to fracking from Pennsylvania, USA - Cold Stream Run_MetaG_CSR_2012 | ecosystem: Environmental > Aquatic > Freshwater > Creek >...
ACGGACGACGGCTGGATGCAGTCGTCGTCGAAGGGGTCGATCTTGATCCGGCCGGCGGCGAGCGCCTCACGTATGGAGTGGTCTGAGAGAACCATGCCGGACAGACGATAGTGGGGCGCCGGAGCCCAGGCGTAGTCCGGGGCTCGAGGGTGCCGTTCCGGATGCAGCAGCTGCCGCCTGGGGCGGCCACGGGATAATGTGGCCCCCGCAAGCGGGCGTAGTTCAGAGGCAGAACACGAGCTTCCCAAGCTCGGAACGCGGGTTCGATTCCCGTCGCCCGCTCTCTCTTCGCACCTCCGGAGACCCCCCGGGGGTGGTGGGCCTCCGGGAGATGGACGGTCGAATCAGCTGAGCGCTTCGAGGGAGGCCTTGGCCCGCCGTTCGATTCCCCCGTAGCCGTGGATTGCCGCCGACGACCGTGCCCGCTCGACGAGCTCCCGAGCCCGCTCGAAGTCGGTGGGCCGGCCGCGGCTGGCGAGCATCTGCCCCCAGAGGAGTGCGGTCCGGGCCGCGAAGAACCTGGCACCGACCCGATTGTTGAACGCAGACGCGTAGGTGAAGTCGCGTTCTGCGTCGTCGTAGCGTCCCAGCACGCTGGCGAGGCCGCCGAGGACGAGGCTGACCGGGCCCTCGGCCGTCACACCACCAGCGCTCGAGAACTGCGTGGTCCACGGTGCGAGGTGCTCGAGCAAGGGCTCGGCATGAGCGGGGTCGCCGCAGGCGATGGCCGCTTCCGCGTACTCGGTCATTCCATTGAGCCACGCCGCGTCCGGGGGGAGGTGGAAACCGGTGGCCGCGAATTCCTCGAGGAGTCGGTGTGCTTCGTCGGCCCGATCGTCCTCGGCATAGGCGACAGCAAGTGATGCCTTCAACGTCGGCAGTCCCGGTGTTTCGGCGATCATCTGCTCGATGAGGGGGGCGAGCTCGCCCAGTGTTCCGCGTTGCCAGTTCACCACGGCCAGCTGGACACCGTAGAAGGTCGCCGCGTCAGGTTGACCGCTTTCGGTGCCGATCCGGAGGGCCTCGGTGGCAAGTTGCTCGGCCTCGTCCGTCCTCCCGGCGATCTGGGCCCGCTTCGCCCGATGGAAGGTGTACTCCCAGTTGAGCGAGGGCTGGTTGAGCTGGCGCACCAGCGGTCCGGCGATGGCGTAGCACCGATCCACCTCCTCGACATCGCCGGCACGTGTAGCCACCGTCGCCCGGTACATGGCCGCAAAATAGAGCAGCACGGGGTCGCGGACCCGCTCGGCCCTGGCCAGCGCGTCGGCCGACCAGGCCAGCGATTGCTCGAGGAGGGAGGGCACGAGGAGCGGGAAGACGAGGTGATTCAGGGTTCGGACAACCGCGGCGTCGTCGCCCGACGACTCGACGATGTCCAAGGCCTCGTCGGCCAACGCCTGACGGTGTTCGAGAGTGCCGCCGAATGCGAGCTCCGCGCACAGGGTGCCGAGGATCAGGGCCCGGTCGGGGTGGCCGGCTGGCAGACGCTCGAGCGCCAGCTCGAGGAGTTCGACCTTGTCGGAGTCGACGACACCGCTGGCGGTGTACCAGCCGCGGTCGTTGGCCAGGGATGCGACCACCAGGCGTTCGGTGTCGCCGAGCGTTGCCGCGCGCCGGGCGGCATCGAGGAGGGTCTCACGAAAAGCCGGATCGCCCGTCTGGCGCTGGGCCGTGCCGAGGCCGATGGCCAGGTCGATCTCGAGTGTCGGGTTCGACACCTCGAACTGCACAGTGAGTTCGATCGCCTTGGCGTAGTAGCGCAGCGCGTCGGCAGGGGCGAGGGCGCCGAGCGCAGCGTCGCCGGCCTGCTGCGTGTACTTGATCGCTTTGCCGGCGTCGATGGCCCGCGGGGTGTTGCCCCAGTGCCTTGCCAATTGGCTGACCCGTGACCCTGGTCGATCCCCGCACAGTTCCTCCAAGGCTTCGGCCAGCAATCGGTGCGTCTTGGCTTGCCGGGTGGGTCCGAGGTCCTCGTACACGGCGTACTGGATCAGGGCGTGGGCGAAGAGGAAGTGCCCGGGGCTGTCGGACAGCTCGCGGACCAACGAGGCCGCGGTTGCCGCGTCGAGGACTTCGAGCAATTCGTCCTCGGGAGTCTCGGCGGCCGTCGCCAGCAGGTCGAGATCGAAGTCTCGGCCGATGACGGCGGCTATGGCGAGAACTCGACCGGCGAGGCTCCCGAGTCGCCCGATCCGTGCGCGGATGACTTTGCGGATGGTATCGGGGAGCACCATCCGTCCGAAGGAGCCCTCCGCAACCTGGGTTCCCCGCTCGTCCTGTCGGACGGCACCTGTCTCGGCCAGATGGCGCAAGACCTCGGTCACGAAGAACGGATTGCCGTCGGTCTCCCGATGGACGACGTGAGCGAGGTCCATCATGGGATCGTCGAGGGCGTACCCCGCGGCCGACATGAACGCCACCACCTCGGTTTGGTCCATCCCGGTCATCTCGATGCGGCTGACACGTTGCTCACGACTCAGCGCAGCGAAGGTGTCGAGGAAGGCCTGGGAGGGGGCCAGGTCGCCGTCGCGATAGGTGCCCAGGACCAGCACCCGCATGGGTTCAAGGGCGGCGGACAGGTGTTGGAACAGAAGCAGGCTCCCCTTGTCCGCCCACTGCAGGTCCTCGAAGACAAGAACAATGGGCTGTCCAGCGGACGCGTCGGCAATCAGGCCGACGGTGGCAGCAAAGAGCAGGAAGCGCTCCGAATCGGGGTCGGTCGCCCTCGTGGGTGGGAGGTCCGGGATCCGGCTCGCCAGCATGGGCACGAGCCGACTGAGCTCTGATCCATGGGCCGACACATGTGCCAGGAGCTGGTCCTCGGGCGCGTGGGTGATGTAGTGGCCGAGTGCCTCTGCGAAGAGTTGGTAGGGGGTGGCGAGGTCCTCTTCGCAGTGGCCGAACAGCACACAAGCTCCGTTGTGGAACGCAATCCGAGCGGCTTCGGCCACAAGGGTGGTCTTCCCCAGGCCGGCTTCGCCGGACACGATGATCAGCTCTCTCCCCTCACCGACCGCCGTGCGTGTTGCGGCGTCCGCCATCACTCTCAATTCGGAGACACGGCCGACGACACCCGTTTCGGGATGCACCTCGAGTCGCCCGGGAAGCGGAATGCCGACCTTGTCGCCGGCGCCCTCGACCGGCTCCCACATGATCTCGACGGCATCGACCGGGTGGGGGAGTCCTTTGAGAGGGACCGCCCCGACCGCCTTGTACCGGTGACGGTTCCGCCTCCCGGCCATGAGCCGCACCACGTCTGAGGCCAGGATCTGACCACGTTGGCACGCGGCACAGAGTCGGGCCGCCTCGACGACGGGGTCGCCGAAGTAGTCGTCTTCCTCACGGGCGACCTCTCCGCCGCTCAGGCCGACCCGGAGCCCCACCGAGTGGCGGCATCGATGGTTCTCGAGATCTACGCCCTGTTGCATGACCACTGCGCATGTCATTGCGGACGACGCCGAGCCGAAGACCACCATCACGCCGTCGCCCAGATGCTTCAACTCGGTCCCACCCGTTTCGGCGATGGCTTGGCGCAGGATCGAAAAGTGGGTGCGCCTGATCTCGTCACCCTCTTCCGGCGAGTGCGCCGCGGCCAACTCCGTCGAACGAACCACGTCGGTGAACAGGAAGGCGAGGTTCTCGGTACTCATTGCGTTCCGTCCGGACCGTCTGCTGCTGATGCCATTATCATGAGCTAGGGGTGCAGCGCCCCGAGGTATTTCAGAGCCCTGATGCTCGGCAGGAACAGGTAGGCACCGCCGACCGTGCGGACGAAGCGCGGAAAGCCCCGGAGCACGATCGAGGACGACCCGACCGGCATGGTGAAGGAGCTGAACTTCGGATCGTTGTTCCCGAGCACCGGGTCATTCGTGCCGGTGATCTTCGGATGTTGGAGCCCGAGGTTCATCCAGTCGTACTGGATGGCCTCGAATTGGGCGATGAGGCTGGCGCAGATGAATGCTCCGAGGAGGCCGCGCTCCTTCCCATCGTCAGGATGGGCCGGGTCGTAGGGAGGGCCATAGGGCATGCCCCGTCGCACGATGCGGCGGGAGTGATTGGTGCTCCGCTGGACGATACGGCCGGCGCGCGGGTTGCAGCGGCGGATGTGGCTTCCCACCGGGCAGCGGAGTCCGTCAGGGTCGGTGACGTAGTCGAAGTCGTTCAACCCGCCGCAACCGGGCAGGTTCGGCGAAGTGGGGGACAGATCAAGCGGCACGCCGGTACGCCAGCGGCCGAGGATCTTGGCGGCGACGAGTTCCCGCATTGCCTCGGGGCGGGACATCGGCGGACTCCAGGTCTTCTCGACGTCCGGTGGGAGCATCTTGTGGGCCAGCCCACTCTTCGAGATGGCCTGGGCGGACCGGGTGAGGAACTTCTCGAACTCATCGACCTGCTGCTCGAGGACGCGGAAGGCGTTGAAGCTGCCGTTGAATCCGAGCCGTTTTGGTTGCGGGACTTCCCACCGCACGTCCTCAACAGGGGTCGGGTGGCCGAGCAGCACCGCGCCGACCTCAACCAGGGGCTGCCGGTCGGGACGACGGGGCGGGTTCCGGATACCGGCAAAGTGGGGCTGGGCGATGTTGTCCCGGTAGCCAAAATGAACCTGCTCGCCGGGGAGGGCATCACCGTCCAGGCGCGACAATTCGGCGAACGCAGCGCCATGTCCGGCGCCGAGGACCTCCTCGGCTGTCTTATCACGCTGACCCGGCTTGTCGGCGTATACGGACACGACCAGCTGCAGCTTGGCGGAGTCCCGCCATTCAGGCTTCCAGTGCCGGGGGTGGCTCAGCCCGGTGTCACCCAGCTTCAGAGCCCGGGAGGACATGCCATCGATGAACTCGTGTGGGAAGGACTTGAGGTGCGCCGGGGCCACGCCCAGTCTCTCGAGTCCGGTATGGGTCAATCCGATGTTCAGGCATGTCGATGCCTTGTTGCGACTGGCCTGCTCAGTAGTTACCTGAGGCGTGTGCGGCACATCGCCGCCGGTGGCGTCGAGCAGCCAACTCCTCGCCACCGCGGGATCTCGCACGGTGAGGAGCAGATGACGGACGTGGGGCTTCTTGTAGCCGCGCAGGATGTTGCCTTGGACATCGGCCAGGTCCGGAATGTGCCTCACGGTCACCAGTCGACCCCGGTGGCGAGTCGTATTTGGGCGGCGGACAGGCCGGGGTAGGCGCTGTAGCGGCCCAGCTGGACGTTGGGATGCTGCTCGAGCAGCAGGACGACATCACGCGGCAGGTTGGCGATCTTGCGTTCATTGGGGAAGAGCGACGGCACATCTCCCCGGATCTGGAACGCATCGTGGGCATTGACCCAATCGATGAACGCCTCCGGGTTGAGTCGGCACGGCGTCGGCGGCTTGTGCTCGACGAATTCCATCAGCGCGTCGAAGACGCTCCCGAAGACCGAGATGAAGTCTCGGATGTAGTTCTCGAGGTCACCGTCATAGACCGAGAACATGCAGAGGTTGCCATCGATGAGATCGAAACGGGCGAAGTGGACTGTGCCTACATTGCTCAGCCCGGTGAAGATCTCGTCGACATTGGCGGCCACGGCCCCGGCGGCCTTCGCCCGTCCAACTGCCGTCTTGTCAGCCAGCGGCATCACGAGGTTCATGCACTGCTGGAGATTGTCCGCCGGCGCCGTCTTCCACGCCCACGTCGGAGTCTTCACCGGCGCGAGGCGCTTCCAGAACTGGACCAGGAGCCACTCCATTGGTTGGGTCACTACCCTCCCGATGAGGACCTGAGTCCATGAATCAGTCCGGGTCGTCGTCATCGGCCCCTTCCGAGCTGACAGCCGACGCCGCCGCGCTCCAAGCATGAGTACTCATAGGCGGCACCTCTGGCCGCCAGGACCAGGTCGCCCGAGACTTCGAATCCGCGCATGACGCGGGTCGGGTTGAAGCTGAGCCGCTCGGATGCCCCGCCTCCCTCCTCGGCCAGTTCGGTGAGGACGAGTTCGCCCATCACGAGTCGCAGCCTGGTCGTGTCCCATCCCACGGTCGGGTCGTCCAGTGCGTCCCCCTGGCCACCCACCACCGCACGCAGGACGAAACGGACCGGAGCCCGCATGAGGCGCTGCTTGAGCTCGGTGTGCAAGTAGTCCTCGGGAAGACCCGATCGGGTCTCCGGTCGAACACCGGCAACCGGCTCCCAGGTGAAGCGGCAGTAGTGCACGTTGCCATCGGGGTCGGTGAGTCTGAATGTGTGGATGGCGTGGTACGTCACTCGGGCATAGCTCGTGGGGGCTGGTTGGGTCAACGCGGCGATGGTGCCAGCCCGGGCGAACGGGTGGTCGTCGGCATAGGCAATGACACCGGCCACGCCGTTGTCGGGAGTGTCGGGACCGGGTGGGGTTCGGGGTTGGCGCAGCCTGAGCCTGTCCGTCAGACAACTCCAGCGCGGCAGGGCCTTGACCGGTTTGGGCTCACCGGCTCCGGCGAAGTCGAGGAAGTCCTGGGGGGTGCGGGAGAAGAAGACCGGGAGCGAGGACATGATGAGGTCGGTCGGACCACTCGGCAGGAGGAATTTGGTCGCCATGCCGCGGATGTCGAGTGCAGGGTCGTTCTCGACCGGCGAGCCCGACCCGTTGGAGAACCGCACGGTGACCTGGACCCGGTCCCCCTGGAAGTGATCGGCCGTGGTGAACCTGCGTGCCACGTGGGACGGCACGAAGTAGCCATCGGCGCCGATCCCCACGGCATGGACGGGGCGGGTCCCCGGTCTGTGGTCGGGGAAGTCGTCGATGAGCGCGTCGAAAAGCCGCTCGGAAAGTCCGCCCTCCCTCGGAGATTTGACCATCGCGCCGTTCTCCCGTCTCGCCTGCCCAACCCTAATCCTTGAGGCCCGAAGCGTGCTCCGGGACAAAGACCGCTCGGATCACTGACCGCTCCCGATCACGGCCCGCTCCGGATCACGGCCTCCGGTGCAGCCGGCAGGCTGAGCCGCATCGAGCAACGCCCCAGACGCCCGGTGATCAACCCCGGACTCCGGTCGATACCCGGCTGTCGGAGAGGGCGTACCCTGTCAGCAAGATGTCGAGTTCCTCGTTGTCATCGGAGGAGATCTTGGAGCGCCCCGACCCGGACGACACAGGTCCGGGGAAGCGATGCCGTGTACTCACCATCGACGGGGGCGGTCTGCGGGGCATCATCCCCGCCATGATCCTGGCCGAAATCGAGGAACGGACGGGCAAGCCCACGTCCGGCCTCTTTGATCTGATCGCCGGCACATCGACGGGCGGGCTCATTGCCTTGGCTCTAGCCAAGCCGGCGCCGATGACGGCGGCGGAGATCGTGGAATTCTACCAACGCGACGGGCCCACGATATTCCGCCGCCGCCTTCTGAAGAGCGTCCAGCAGCTCTTTCGAAGCGCCTACTCGCCGAAGGGGCTCGAAGAGGCCCTCCTGTCGATCTTCGAAGATGACCGGCTCAGCGAGACCAAGCCGCGCGTCATCGTCACGAGCTATGAATTGCAGAACCGAATCCCGTGGTTCTTCAAAACCCACCTGTCACACAAGCCGGGCTACGACTTCTTTCTGCGAGACATTGCCCGCGCCACGTCGGCAGCACCGACATACTTCCCGCCGGCGCGCATCCACATCGAAGGGACCAAGCTGATACCGGATGGACTCTTCATCGACGGCGGTGTGTACGCCAACAATCCCGGAGTCTGCGGTTTCGTCGAGGCTTCCGGCCTCGCCGGGTTCGGCGGCTTGCCGAAGACACTGGTTTCCCTCGGTACCAGTCTGTCGGCAAAGGCAGGCACGATCAGGGCTGAGGGGTGGGGGATCTTCCACTGGCTCAACCCTCGCCAGCAGGTGCCTCTGCTGAATGCCATGTTCGACGGCATGAGCAAAACGGTTGACCACCAACTGGACCACTTGTGCAATCCGGACACACCAAATCGGTGCTTCAGATTCGATCCCGATCCAGGAGACATCAGCGTGGCAGTCGATGACCCGGGCCTCCGGCTTGATCTGGAGAAGCTGACGCGGTCGTATCTCGCCGGTCCGAAAGTCCGCGACAAGTTGAACGAGTTGGAGCCCTTGTTGGCGTAGACCGGGCCGGTCATCCATGTTGCCCGACGGCCGGCTTCCCCCAGGGACGGCATCGGCTTCCGGATCCGGGTGGGCCACGGGCCCCGCATCGTCCGAGGTCACACGGTTGAACCGTGCGGCGCATCGCCGTAGGATCCGTGGGACCTCAGAGACGGGAGGTCACCCATGGCAGCTGCCGTTCGAGGGAACAGGGTGCTCCGGAGGGTACTGTCGTCGTCCATTGTGACGATCGGCCTGGCAGGCGGGCTGATCGGGGCAGCACCACCAGCGGGCACGGCAGTGGTCCACCACGGTGTCGCCGGCACCTATCAGGCGTTCGCTCCGAACCTCACCATCGGTTCGTGGAATCCGTTTGCGCTGGTGCTGCTTCGGAACCACACCGTGCACGGATCCGCCTCTTCCTGGTCCGTGCACAAGCACATCGTTGCGATCGACCGGACAGGAGGCCCGGCAACGGCCACCCTCTGCCGGGAGTTTCAGCAGCCGTTCGGATGTGTATTCAGCGACGTATTGACAGGACCCAAGACCGCGGCGGGTATCGCAAGCCAGCGGGCCCCCGGATCGGCGATTCTGTACGTCGGCAGTGCCCCCGCGTTCTCGTCGCCATTTTGGGCCGTACGAACCGGCAAGCCCTGAATCCATCGGGTTGATCGACGGCACTCCTCCCGCGTGACGGCTATGCCTCATGGCCCACCTCAGATCGAATTGAGAGACTCGGCCGGGTACGGTCCTGGAATGACGCTCGAACTCACGACGGTCGATGCCTTCACCGACACCCCATTCGCCGGCAACCCTGCGGCCATCGCCATTCTCGACGTATTTCCCCCCGAGAGCCTCATGCAGGCCGTGGCCCTCGAGATGAATCTCTCCGAAACGGCCTTCGTGGTCGCGAGGGAGGATGGAGATCACGATTTGCGCTGGTTCACGCCGACGGTCGAGGTGGACCTCTGCGGTCACGCAACTTTGGCCGCCGCCCATCTGCTGGGTGGCCGAGCACGGTTCCACACGCGGAGCGGACTGCTCGAATGTGTGCCTGCTGCCGATGACGGATGGATCGAAATGGACTTCCCCGCCGATCGGCCCGTCCCCGCCGAGCCTCCCGTCGAGCTCGGCCTGCCCGGCCTGGTCTGGTTCGGCACCGGTCGGTGGGACGCCCTCGCCGAGTTGGACGCACCGTCGAGGGTGCGGAACCTGGTGCCGGATCTCACGGGCATCGCCGCAACGGACAACCGGCTGGTGATCGTCACCGCCCCCGGCGACAGACCGGGGATCGATTTTGTGAGCCGGGTGTTCGCGCCCAATGCCGGCATACCGGAGGACCCGGTCACCGGGTCCGCCCACTGCACCCTGGCTGGGCACTGGGGTCAGCGTCTCGGCCGCGACGTCCTCGTAGGGGAGCAAGCGTCCACAAGAGGGGGAACGGTACGCATGCGACTCAGTGGAGAGCGCGTCGTCCTGGCCGGCCAAGCCGTGACCATGGCCCACGTGACCCTCACTGTCTGAGCCCGCACGTGTCACCCGTTCGGGTCGACCGGCGGAAGCCGGCACGCCGGTGGTCAACTCCACAAGCTGGTTCTCTACGCCGGGCCGCCCTGCAACGAGCCGCGCAGGAGAGCACCCATCTTTGCGGGATCGTAGGCCGTCTCGGGGTCGGCCCGCACCTGCACGTCGAGTGCCTCGGCGTCTCGTCCCACCAGGATCCTCCACGCTCCCCGGCGCACGCCTTCGAGAATGATCTCCGCTGCACCCTCTGCGCTCAGAGGCGCGCTCCGCTTGAAAACCTCTCCCATGTTGGCCACCGCCTGGCGGAGCTCATCGGTGGACAGGTGATCGACCGCCTGGCCGAACCCGGCGAGGCTCGCCCGCCACGCCTCGAGATCCGATTCGCTCATATCGGCCGGGTCGGCTTCGCCGTGGGCCCGGCGGCTGTTGGCGACGATGTCGGTTCCGACGTGTCCGGGCATGACGACGGCCACCTTGACGTGGGGCGCATTCACCCTGAGATCCTCGATGAGGGCCTCGGTGAACCCTTTCACCGCGAACTTGGCAGTGCTGTAGGCGGTGTGCGGCACCCCCGGCCCCAGCGACGCCCAGAATCCGTTGACGCTGCTCGTATTGACGAGGATGGCCTCGTCGCTCTTCATGAGGAGGGGCAGGAAGGCGCGCGTGCAGAAGTAGACACCCCACCAGTCGACCCCGAACGTCCGCTCCCACGACTGGCGGGTGTCGGTCACGAAACTGCCGCCTCCGCCGATCCCGGCGTTGTTGAACACGAGGTCGACGTGATCGGAATCGTGTCGTTCGACCATTTCGTCGCGGAACCGGACCACCTGTGCTTCGTCGGCCACATCGCAGACGTGGCCGGTGATCGAGACGCCGGATGGCGCCCCCGCCAGAGCCATCCGGACCGTGTCGGCGACGCTTTCCTCGTTCAGATCACAGGTGGCTACGGCACAACCCTCCGCCGCCAACTGCAGCACCAGCTCCCGGCCCATCCCCGAGCCGCCACCGGTGACCACTGCCAACTTCTGATTGAAGGTTTCCACCCGACCTCCCCTGGTCCGAGCCAAGGGTAGATCATGGTCCTCCCGGCGCCGACGGTGCCGGGCCGGGACGGTGCGCAGCTTGTCGGCGCGACCTCAGTGCCGTCTCACCAGCAGATACGAACGCTGGCTCAGGTGCTCGACATCAGGGTGCGGTCCCCGGTCCATTCGGGCCACCAGTTCGAGACCCACTTCGGCCATGGACTTCACCTCGGTGGCAGGGTCGAGGAACCGGAAGACGAGATCGACCTCGTAGCCCCACCAGTCCTTGCGAGCCCGTTCCCCACCCACCGGCACTTCGGCGTCGCTGGTGTGGAAGGCAACCAAGGCGTACCCGCCGCGGCCGAGGACCCGGGAGAACTCACGGTATGCCGATGCGCGCCCCGGGGTATCGAGATGGATGAGGGCGTAGAAGCACACGATCCCGGTGACGGCGCCCGATGACAGGGGCAGGCCGACCATGTCGGCCGCGGCAAACGGCAAGCCTGTGTCCCGGTGCCCGACGGCGCACATTCCCGGTGAGAGATCGAGGCCGATGGCAGCGGTCCCGCAGCTGGCGAGATGGGCGGCGACATGGCCGGGGCCGGCGCCCACGTCCACAATGCATCCTCCGCCTGCCAGCTCGGCCAGGGCGACCAGCAGCGCCCGATCCAGGGGCTTGCCCGCCAGTTCGCCGCTGAGCTCCGCCGAATACCGATCGGCGACCAGGTCGTAGCTCCGACGGGTGTCTTCCAGCTCTCCCACCTCGGCCAGCGTACGGCGGATCGATGCCGCCCACCCTGCCGGTCAGACGTACTCGCGCCTCCGCAGCCACACCAGTGTGCACCAGCCCCAGATGGGTGGGAGGTAGGAGGTGAAGAGCCGCTGGATGAACACCGCGGCGGTGGCATCGGACTCGGAGATGCCGGCCGCAGTCAGCCCCAGGATCATCCCGGCCTCCACCACCCCCATTCCCCCCGGCACCGGCGAGACGCCGCCGATCATCGAGGCCAGGGTGATCACGATGATCAGGGTGGCCAGACTGAGATGGTCGCCGAAGGCCCGCAGTGAGGCGGCCAGGGCCAGGGCCACCGCCAGCTGGGTGATGATTGCGCCCCCGAAGAGTTGGACCAGCTTCCTCGGGGCTGACAGCACCCCCTTGGCGTCCTGCCAGACGGCGGCGATCCGAGGGCGGACCTTGGCGGTGGCCAGCCGGCGAACCCGGGGTATGGCGAAGAGCAGCCCCAGCACCAGCGCCACGGCGAGCACGGCGACCAGCAGGACCCACACGGTGTGACCGCTGCCCGAGGCGGGATGGTCCTCGAGGTGGAGCGTGCTCCAGGCCAACGGGATGCAGATGACGAAGAGGACGCCCTTGACCGCCCAGCTGGCCGCGGTGATGACCGCGCCGGAGCTGACCGCCAACGAAGCGTCGTAGCCCTGCTGCTGGAAGAACCGGACCCGGGTGGCGAACACGGCCGGCGCCCCGCCGGCCAGGGAGCTGAAGCTGTTGGCGATCTCGATGGCCACCACCCGGCCGAACGGCAGGTCGCCGGCCACGCTCCCGAGGTCCTCGACAGCCGAACCGACGAACGCCGTCTGGGTGAGCACGAACACCAGGACTACCCAGGCCCAGTTGGCACCCACGATGGTGTCGAAGGAGTTGGTCACGTTGATCAACGTGCCGATGAGCGCCCAGCCACCGATCAGGGTGCCGATGACCAGGATCAGATTGGGCCAGCTGACCCGGCGGGGCTCGGCCAGCTTCGGCACCTCGATCGACCCGGCTGTGGCCGCCAGCGTCCGGACGTCGTTCAACACTGACGCCTTGCCCCGCAGCCGCCGGGCCAGGACCGGATCCAGTCCCGCCCGACGCAGGTGTTGGAGGACGCCACCCAAGAGCTCGGGGCTCAGGCAGCGGGCCGCCGATGCGGCGGCCCGTTCCGGTCCGACCACCAGAGCCACCGAGGCGACGGCTCCGGCCAGGTCGCGGTTGAGGCGGTTCTCCTCGGCATTGGAGGTGGCGTTGCGGAAGTCGCACAGGCCGACGGTCCCGGTGGCCGGGTCGACGAGAATGGTCTCGCCGTTGACAGAACCGTGGGCGATGCGGGCCAACCGGAGCCCGAGGAACTGATGACACAGGTCGTCGAGCATGGTGTCGGTGAGGGCGTCGGGCTCGGCCTCGGCCGCGGTGAGGGAGCCGCCGACCGGCACCCGGGTGACCAACAGCGCGTCACGGGACGAGCCCGAGGTCCCGGCAGCGACCACTTCGGGCACAGTGACCCCGGTCCGGCCGGCCAGGAGGGTCAGGTAGGCCTCGTGCTCGACCTGCTGGAGCCGGGTGAAGGTGAGGGTCGGCCCCGAGTCCCGGTAGAAGAGGAAACGCCCGGCTTTGGCCAACATCTTGGCGTCGGCGGCGTCACGCCCGTAGACAGCGATCCGCAATCCGGCGCCGGCGCCACCATCGGCCAAGCTCTCCGTGGCGCGATAGGTGGCGACCCCCCAGACCTGATGGGGCAGGGAACGGGTGTCCCGGACGCTCACCCCCAGCCCAGCGAGGAGGGTCTCGACATCCGACACCGATGGCAGGCCGAGCGGCGAACTGAAGACCAGATGGACGGCGGCGGCGGCGCCCCAGCCGATGACCAGGCTGCCGAGCACGTTGATCGGGAGCCCGTGGCCGCCGGTCACCGTAGACACGCTCACCAGCAGGACGAACACCTCGATGAACCGCTGCACCATCCGAGCCAGATAGGGCAGGGCGGCGGCGGCCACCGCCATGAACACCGCCACCTGGATGACCGGGAACCGGAGATGGATCCCGTTGATGACCGTTCCGGCCGGACGACCGCCGTTGCCGCCCAGGACAACGATGAGAAGCAGGCTGATGACCACGGCGCCGGCCGCGGCCAGACCGATGTCCCGGGCGATCACCCAGCGGCGGGCCACCAACGCCAGCACGATCAGCACGCCGGTGATCCCGAAGGCGCCGACGTCGTACACGACGGTGACCAACCAGCTGAGGCTGGGGGGCGAGGGGTGGAGGACCCCTCCGACCACCCGGTCGAAGTGGGAGCTGTAGCCGATGGCCAGGACACAGCACACGAGGGCGATACCGGCCAGCGCCAGCTTCACCCCATCGCTCCCGCGACGGCGCCGCTGACCGTCGCCCAAGGGGGCGAACAGGACCGACCGCCACCGTCCGGGTACCGGGCCCGGCGCCACCGTTTGTGGACCGGCGCCGGCGCTGGTGTCAACCGCCATCAGGGGGGCGAGTGTACCGGACCGCCCTGAAGCGACCATGCGGTCTCCGACCGATCGACGATGGTGTCCGCCCTCAGCACCGGCCGGTGGGGGCGACCGGTCCGACCGGTCCGGGAGCGGGGTAGGCGGCTGTGAACCAGCGGGAGACGTGGCTGGGGGCGGTCGCCGCCCGGCCGAACCATGTCGACGCCCTGGCCACCTTCCGGGCCCTTCCGGGTGCGGCCCCGTCGAGTAGCTCGTTCCAGAAGATGCCCCACCCGCCGGCCAGCGCATCGCCCAGCCGCGGGGCGGTGAGCAGGCGCCCGACGGCGGCGACCGCCCAGGGCCGGCTGACCAGTGCGGCATGACCGGCGGCGGTGATGCGCTGATAGGGCAGGTGGGCGCGGGCCAGTTCGTCGCGGTAGCGGACCGCGGCTGTCCCCGGCGACCCGAGCACGGCCTCGGCCGCCGCCCGACCGCTGGTCATCGCCTGGGCGATCCCCTCCCCCTGGAGCGGGTTGACCAGCCCGGCGGCATCACCGACCAGCAGGACCCGTCCGGCGCCCGGCCTCGTGCCCACCATCCCCATCTTGAGCCAGCCCCCCAGGCGGCGCAACGCCCGAACGTCGGGAGGCCGCTCGAGAAGGCCCAGTTCGGCCAGATGGACGAAATAGTCGGGCAACTCCCGCACCGCACGGGCACCGGCCTGGCGGTCGGACCGCGTCCCGATGCCGACGCCCACATTGGCGATGCCACCGGGTCCCGGGAAGATCCACCCGTATCCCGGGAAGGCCCGCCACCGGACCGGCTCCCACAAGGTGATGGCCGGGAGGGCGACGTCCTGCTCCAGATAGGTGCGCACCGCGAAACCCCAGAGCACCTTCGGACCCTCGACCAGGCCGGCGCTGTGGGCGACACGGCTGGTGGCCCCGTCGGCACCGATGACGAAGTCGGCACGGACCTCCCCGCCGTCGCCCTCGCCGGCGCCGAGCGCGAACCCGTCGATGTCGGCACCGGACCACAGCGGACGGTCAGCCCGGCCCTCACAGGCGACGGCACCGGCCTCGAGGGCGGCAACCCGCAGGGCGTCGTCGAACACCGTCCGGGTCACGGAGAGGGCGCGTCCGGGGTACGAGTGGCCGTCGAAGCACGGGAGCAGGACCCGCCGCCCGGTGGGGCCCACGACGGCCATGTCACCCACGTACAGCCCGGCCGGCCCGGCCGGCCCGGCCAGGCCCAGGTCGGCCAGGACCTGGAGGCCCCTCGGCCCGACGAGGTCCCCACAGGCCTTGTCCCTCGGGAACCGGGCCTTGTCGAGCAGCGCCACGCGGGCCCCGGCGCGGGCCAGCACCAGGGCGGCGATACTCCCGGCGGGGCCGGCGCCGACCACCAGCACGTCAAAACGCCTGGGACTCACACGACTCCTTCCGGGCGCCGACCGCCTACGGTGAGATCTTCGCACCCGAGGAGGCGCGGTGGACACTCCCGAATCCGAGGACCCCAACCGGTTCGCCCGGCAGCTCTTCACCCCGCTCCCCGACCGCTATGACCGCCTGGCCGAGCTGCTCTCCATGGGACAGAACGGCCGCTGGCGCCGGGCCATGGTCGACCACATCGTGCCGGACCGCCCCTGCCTGGTCCTGGACGTGGCCTCCGGGCCGGCCGGGGTCGCCCTCCAGCTCGCCGAGCGCACCCCGGCCCGGGTGGTGGGCGTCGACCTCACGCCCGACATGCTCCGCCAGGGCCGGGCCAACGTGGCCCGGCGGTCCATGGCCGAACGGGTCCAGCTGGTGGCCGGGCGGGCCGAGCAGACGCCGTTCGAGGACCGGACGTTCGATGCGCTGACGTTCACCTACCTCCTCCGCTACGTCGACGACCCCCAGGCCACCCTGGTCGAGCTGGCCCGGGTGGTGAAGCCCGGCGGGGCCGTCGCCAGCCTGGAGTTCCTCGTGCCGGACCGCCGGTTCTGGCGCTTCTGGTGGTGGCTGTACACCCGCCTCGCACTACCGGCGGCGGGATGGCTCACCGGGGGCCGGCCGTGGTTCGAGGTCGGCCGGTTCCTCGGACCGAACATCTCGGCCCACTACCGGCGCTACCCGGTCGACTGGACCGTCGGGGCATGGCGGCGGGCCGGCTTCGTCGACGTCGGCGTGCGGCGGATGAGCCTCGGCGGCGGTCTGGTCATGTGGGGGCGACGGGCCGGTGGGTGAAGCCCCGGCGGCGCGTGAGCCGCCGCCCGAGCCGCGCACCGCCTTCTATGCGGCCCGGCCCGGAGGTTGGCGCGACTGGTGGACCCTGCTCCACCCGCCCTACACCGGGTGGCACCTCGCCTATGTGGTCATCGGTGCCTGCCTGGCCCCTGTCGTCAGCACCACCCGGCTGATCGCCACCCTGGCGGCCTTCTTCCTCGCCGTGGGAGTGGCTGCCCACGCGCTCGATGAGCTCCACGGGCGGCCGTTGCGCACCCGGATCCCCTCGGGTGTGCTCGTCGTCGCCGCCTCGGTGGGGCTGACGGGTGCCGTGGCCATCGGGATCGCGGGTGCCGTCGAGGTGGGCTGGGCGCTGGTCCCCTTCCTGGTCGCCGGTCCGGTCCTGGTGGTCGCCTACAACTTCGAGCTCTTCGACGGAGCCGTGCACAACGGCGCCGGATTCGCCGCCGGCTGGGGCGCCTTCCCCGTTCTGACCGCCTATGTGGCCCAGAGCGGGCGCATGGCGCTGGCACCCCTCATCGCCGCCGTCGGCGCCTTCGCCCTGTCGTTGGCCCAGCGGGCGCTCAGCACCCCGGCCCGGCTGCTTCGCCGGCGGTCGGCCGAGGTGACCGGGAGGGTGGTGATGACCGAGGGCGGGGAGCTCCCGCTGGACCGTGCGGTGTTGCTGGCCCCGCTGGAGGTGGCCCTGCGGACGACGGCGTGGGCGGTGATGCTGTTCGCTGCGGCCCTGGCCGTCGGCCGGTTGCGCTAGACCCCCGACAGCCGCCGCTGGAAGCCCGCCACGGTCATCTCCACCACCCGGTCATGCCCCCACTGGAGGACCGGCCGGCCGATCCGATTGGCCAACCGCATGGCCGGCTGGCGCATCTCGACCGTCCAACCCACGTCGGCCCTGGTTCCCCCGCCCTCGGGGTGCAGGCGGAGCTGCGCCTCCCCCACCAGGTCCCCGCCCACCGCGGCGTCGATGGAGTATGGACGCTCGCAATCGACGAGCTCGACCCGGAGCCGCATGCGGTACGGCAGCGGAGGGGTGACGGCTCCGAAGAGGACCGAGCCGGTCGTCAAGCCGTCGCCCTCGAGCCGGAAGTCGGTGAGCCAGGGCCACCAGCCCTCGAATTGGTCGACCTCCTCGAGCCGATCCCACAGGCGATCGGGTGCCAGCTCGAACCGGTAGCCACGTTGGTAGGCGATGACGGCCGCCGGCACCTTCCTACGGTACGGGGTGGACGGCCGGACTACGGTCGGCGTGTGCCGAAGGGTGCTCCCGCCACCGCCGACCAGGGAAGATGACCGACCTCCCCCGGCCGCGCACCGCCGATCTGAGCGCCGCCGACCTGGGCGCCGCCGACCTGAGCGCCGCCCTGGAGGCGTCCGGCGGAACGGTCACCCGGTTCCTCGAGGAGCTGGCCGGCGAGGCGGTCGACGCCGACATCCTCGCCCAGGAGACCGAACCCGCCGGCCCCGACAATGGGCTGGGTCTCCACCCCGGGGCCGAACTCCTGCGCCGGGAGGTGCTGCTGACCGGGCGGGCCACCGGGAGGAGGTTCGTCTACGCGGAGTCGGCCATCGCCGCCGAACGGCTCCCCGGATCCCTGCGGAGGCGCCTCGAGCAGAGCCGGGAACCGATCGGTCGGGTGCTCACCGACCAGGCGATCGGGATCCGGAGGACGGCACTGGACGGATCCGTCGTCGCCCGCAGTACCGACCGGCGGGTCGAAGCCCTCATCCGTGACGCCCCATTGTCGCGGCGCTACCTGATCGTGTCCGGCGGTGACCCGGTCATCGTGGTGAAAGAGTGGTTCCTGCCGGTGGTGGCCGAGGCCCTCGCCTCCCTGCCCCGGGGGTGAGCCGCCGGCGGGTGCCTCAGGCCGGAGGCCCGCTGGCCAGGGTGACGCTGGCGCTCTGGTGCTGGCCGGACCCGTCGGTCCACTGGAGTTGAACGGCGTCTCCGGGATGGTGGGGCCCGAGCAGGCCGGTCAGGTCGGTCGGGGAACCGATGGCCGTCCCGTTCAGGGAGGTGATCACATCGCCCTGGGCCAGGCCGGCCTTGTCTGCCGGACCGCCGGACACGACGGTGGCGACGGTGGCGCCGGATGTCGAGGCACCCCCGCTGCCGAAGCTCCCGAAGCCGCTGGAGCTGCTCGAGGACTGGACACTGACCCCGAGGAACGCGGTCTCCCCGATGTGCACCGTGGACGAGGCCTTGCCACTCTGGATCTGCTTCGCCAGTGAGAGCGCGGCGCCGATGGGGATGGCGTAGGCCTGGTTGCCCGACACCTGGTACCCGGAGCCGGCCGACGCCGCCGTGTCCATGCCGATGACCTCGCCGGCGGTGTTGACCAGGGAGCCACCCGAGTCGCCCGGCTGGATGTCGGCATTGATTTCGATGAGCCCGGTCAGGTTCTCGGCATTGCCTCCGCCGCTGTCGCTGGCGGTGATCGACTGGTTGACCGCGGTGACGGAGCCTCCGGCCGAGCTCGGTGTCCCGCCGGTGCCGCCGGCATTGCCGACGCCCACCACGGCTTGGCCCACGGCTGCCGGCTGCTTGCTGATGGAGACCGTCTGCAGCCCGCTGGCCCCGGACAGCTTCACCACGGCCACGTCGCTCGTGCGGTCGTAGCCGATGACGCTGCCCTTGTAGGTCTTGCCGTTGCCGACGTCGGTCACGCTGATGCTCGTGGCCCCTTGGATGACGTGGTTATTGGTGAGGACGACACCCGACGAGGAGATGACCATGCCGGTGCCGGCCGCCTGCTCGTTCTGGTAGCTCAGGTTGGTGTTGATGTCGACGAGGCCCGGGGCCACCTTGGCGGCGATCGAGGAGATGTCCGACGGGGCACCCGCTCCGGTAGAGGAGTTCCCCGACGAGCCCGACCCGAACGGATAGGTCTCGGCACCCGATGATCCCGACCCCCCCGGGGAGTTGAACGTCGGCGCGGCCGCGATCCTCGTCGTGCTGCGCACCGGCCAGGCCAGGTGGCCGAGTCCGGCGCCGGCGAGGAGGGCCACGACGACCAGGAGCGTCGCCATGGCGACCACCACACCGGTGCGGCCTTTGGAGGCGGCCGGTCCGTGACCCGGATCAGCCGTGTCGCCGGGCGGCCATCCCCCGTACGGCGGCAGGCCGCCTGTTGCCGCGTAGGGTGGCAGTTCGGCCGTCGGCGCGCCACCCCATCCGCCGGTGGGTGGGGTGCCTGCGGGCGGGGTCGGTGGCGGCGGCGGAGCCCACGTCGACGGGCCCTGGGCGGGTCCGTACGGATAGCCGGGCGAGGTCGGGGATGCGCTCCCGCCGGCCGGTTGCTCGTCTGCTTGTCCGGTCGCTGGTGGCCAGGTCTCGTTCATGTCCATCTACCGTCCAATCCGTACCGCGAAGGCGATCCTCACCCGACCATTGGACACGGGCCACCTAAGGGCACGGTGAACCCACTATATGAATTGCGTAAACCCGATGAATTGCGTAAACCCGCTCGTGCGGGCCGACGGGCCGGCCGTCGTTCCGGCAACGGGGCCGGCACTGCGATATGACCGCCTGGTTGTAGCTCATGCCCTTTGAGGGCAGCCCACCACCGGGCGGCGACAGAATTCGGGAATTGCCCGGTCGTGGGCGCGCTGATCCGTGGTAGTAACGGTAGGTGACGATCCTCGGCTCGCGGCCAACGATGGCCGGGCCCGACGGGAGGACTGCCGATCGATGATTCCTCATGCATGGGGCCATGAGTGCGACGACGCCGACGATGCCAAGGTGGCCAATGCCTACGGGCGGTGGGCGGACCGCCTCTATCTCAGCCTCGCCGTGCTGTTCCTGCCGGTGGCCGTCGGCGACCTCGTGGTGTGGATGACCGGTGGATCGCTGATGAGCCTGCTGGGCCCCACCGCCTTGTTCACTTTGTGCATCGCCTATCTGGACCAGCGGCGGCGGTTCCGCCGATCGGTCCGGGAAGGCGGCGCGCCATCCCGGTCGACCTCCGGTGGCTGGGAGCAGCCGGACCTGCACGCGCTCTGAGCCTGGGTACGACGGCTGACGGCACCGGCCGGGGACACGTCGAAACCCTGAGGCGGCTCCGCACGAGGATCGGGCACGCCGATCAGGTCGGGGTGTGACGCTCGAGTATGGCGGTGGTGCCCGTTCCCGCGGGAAGGGTTCCGAACACCCCGGCGCCCCCACCTCCGAGGCGTGAGGCGCAGAAGGCGTCCGACACCGCCGCCGGGGCGAAGCGGACGAGGAGGGAGGCCTGCCAGACCAACGCCATGCGCTCGACCACTGTGCGGGCCCGCATGTCGAGCGACTCGGGCTCGGCCAGGTCGACACGGAGGTCGTCGACCGCCCGGGCCAGGCGGGTGTCCCCGCCCTGGGCCAGCCCGACCTCGGACCAGAAGGCGTCGAGGGCGTCGGGCTCTCGGGAGAGGGCACGGAGCACGTCGAGGCAGATCACATTGCCGGAGCCTTCCCACACGCCGTTGACCGGGCTCTGGCGGAACAGGCGGGGCAGTCCCGAATCCTCCACGAAGCCGTTTCCGCCCAGGCATTCGAGTGCCTCGGCGGCGTGTTGCGGGGCCCGCTTGCAGGTCCAGTACTTCACGATGGGTGTCATCAGGCGTTGGAGGAGCTGCTCGCCTTCGTCGCCGTCGGGAGCGTCGTAGGAACGGGCCAGTCGGAGAGCCGAGACGGTGGCGGCTTCGGACTCGACGGCGAGGTCGGCGAGCACGTTGGCCATCAGGGGCTGCTCGGCCAGGAGCCTTCCGAAGACGCTCCGGTGGGCGGCGTGCCAGGTGGCCTGGGCGGTCCCCTGGCGCATGATGGCCGCCGAGCCCAGGATGCAGTCGAGCCGGGTGTGGTTGACCATCTCGATGATGGTGCGCACCCCCCGGCCCTCCTCGCCGACCAGCCGGCCCGACGCGCCGAGCAGTTCGATCTCGCTCGAGGCGTTCGACCGGTCGCCGAGTTTGTCCTTGAGCCGCTCGATCCGTATCGGGTTGCGGGTGCCGTCCGGCCGCCACCGCGGGGTGAGGAAGCAGCTGATCCCACCGGGGGCCTGGGCCAGCATCAAAAAGGCGTCGGACATCGGTGCGGAGCAGAACCACTTGTGGCCGGTCAGCCGGTAGGTGCCGTCCGGGCCGTCACCGACGGGATCGGCCCGGGTGGTGTTGGCCCGCACGTCGGAACCGCCCTGCTTCTCGGTCAGCGCCATGCCACAGGTCACCCCGGACTTGCCGGTCGCCGGCCGGTCGGCCGGGTCGTACTCGGTCGAGCAGATCATCGGCTCCCACACGGCGGCCACCTCGGACTGGTGGCGGAGCGCGGGGACCACGGCGTAGGTCATCGAGACCGGGCAGATGTGGCCGGCGTCGACCTGGTACCAGACGATCACCTTGGCGGCCCGGGCCACATGGGCACCCGGACGGGGGTCGGCCCACGGAGCAGAGTGGAGACCGTGGGCCAGCGACGTCCTCATGAGCTCGTGGTAGGCGGGGTGGTACTCGACGACGTCCACCCGGTGCCCGTACCGGTCGTGGGTGTGCAGCACCGGCCCGTTCTCGTTGGCCAGCCGTCCGAGCTCCTGGGCCGCCGCCGACCCGGCCAGGGCCCCGAGCTCGCCGAGTTCGGGGAGGGCCCACCCCGCGCCCTCGCGTCCGACCGCCTCAGCCAGGGCCGGGTCGGCGGCCAACACGTCGTAGTCCGCGAGCGGCGGGGCCTGGTTGAAGACGTCATGGGTGTCGAACCCGACTGTCATGGATCCCTCCTTCTGCCCGAGGCCTGACTCCTGGCGACACCTTCTGTCGGGACCCTAGCTGCGACTGCGCCGCGTCGGACCGGTCCGATGTCCGGGCAATGGGCCCCGGTCACGGTACTGTTGGCCGTACCGGCCGGCATCGGCCGGGTTCGAGAACCGGGGGGTCCGCCGTGCGCCACCGTCATCTTCGTCAGCTGGCTGCGGCCGTCGGCCTCCTGGTGCTGTGCACCTCGACCATGGTGCCTGCTGTGGCGGCGTCGGCGGCCCAACCGGACATTCCGGCGCCACCCGGGCTGCCCGCCTTCTACAGCGTTCCCCAGCCACTGCCGGCCGGCGGGGCGGGCACGCTCATCAAGTACGAGGTCGTCCCCGACCCCAACCTGGTCGGTGCCACCCTGTACGTGGTCATGTACAAGTCGGTGGGGCCAAAGCGCTCGCTGGTCCCGGTCACCGGAATGGTGGTGGTGCCCGACGGAACCGCCCCCGCCGGCGGATGGCCGGTGGTCACCTGGGGCCACGGGACCAACGGCATGGCCGACGTGTGCGCCCCCAGCCTGGCCGGTTCGTCGCAGATCCCCGCGGCCAACCAGCTGGTGGCGGCCGGCTACGCGGTGACGGCCAGCGACTACCAGGGCGAGGGGACGCCCGGCCTGATGCCCTACATCGTCGGTGCTTCGGCCGCCGAGGACACCGTCACGATCGTGGCGGCCGCCCATCAGCTCCCCTCGGTGTCGCTCAGCCGCAACTACGTGGTCTGGGGCCACTCCGAGGGCGGCCAGACCGCCATGTTCTCCCTCTACGGCCAGCGCTATGCACGTCAGTTGCGGCTGCGTGGCGTGGTGGCCGGGGCCCCGCCATCCCAGTTCCCGCTCATCTACGCCTTCTTGGTGACCAGCCCGTTCGACTACTACCTCTTGATGGTGGCCGGGTCGTACAACAGCTACTACGGGAGCAGGCAGGCGCCTCTGGCGAAGATCATGACCCCGCCGGCGGTGGCCCTGGTGCCCCAGCTCGACCAGGGGTGCTCCAGCTACGTCAAGGGAGTGGTCGACGCCGCCGTGGCCGCCACCCCGCACAAGACCCTGGCCGACCTCATCCCGCAGAACCCGTTCAACGTCCCCCAGTGGGCCAAGCTCCTCTCGGCCAACGATCCCGAGTCCTTCACCCGCAAGACGGGAGTGCCGCTCCTCATCATCCAAGGGGGCAATGACGAGCAGATCCCGGTCGTCTCGACCCAGCTCCTCCAGTCCCACCTGTGCACGATCGGCCAACCGACCGAGCGGTGGGTGTACTCGGGGCAGACCCACGCCGGCGTGATCGCACCGAGCTTCCCCGACATGCTGCACTGGATCGGCGACCGGTTCAGCACCAGGTCGGCGGTCGATCCCTACGTGCCGACCGCCGGCGGCAACACCACCATCACCATCTCCCAGA
>Ga0075021_10000405_pt1 | contig 23093 bp, 21 predicted proteins | sample ColStrG_CSR_2012_FD_72749 | JGI IMG/M metagenome (GOLD analysis project Ga0075021, IMG submission 72749) | Freshwater sediment microbial communities in response to fracking from Pennsylvania, USA - Cold Stream Run_MetaG_CSR_2012 | ecosystem: Environmental > Aquatic > Freshwater > Creek >...
GTCTACGGTGGGCTGGCCGGGGGGACCTGGGTCAACGGTCGGCAGAGCAACATCGTCGACGGCGGCGACTTCCGCTACGCGACCTACGAGTGCGCCGACCGCCGCCACGTCGCGGTCGCCGCCCCGCTCGAGGCATTCCTGGCCCCGCTGACCGAAGCGCTCGGCCTCGACCTGGCCGAACTGGACCTCGGTGACTCGGACGATCCGGGCAACTGGCCCGCCTACCGGCGCGTGCTCGCCGACATCTTCGCCACCCGGACGCGGGACGAGTGGATGTCGGTGTTCGACTCCGACCGGCACTGCGTCACCCCGGTGCTCGACCTGCACGAGGCGCCCCGGCACCCGCACAACGTGCATCGTCAGGCGTTCGTCGACGTCGACGGGGTCGCGCACCCGGCGCCCGCGCCACGCTTCAGTCGCACGCCCTCGACCATCAGCGGTCCCCCGCCGGAGCCCGGTGCCGGTGGGAGGGCCGTGCTGGCCGATTGGGGTTTGGACGCGGGCGAGATCGCCGACCTCCTCGACTCGGGTGTGATCGCCTGACCCTGCCGAACGCTGCCAGTCACGCGACTGCTGCTGTGCGGCATCGGCACCGCGTCCTCGTCGGTCACCTCCCAGCGGCGATGACGGCGCGAACAGGAGCTTGTGTGGCGGAGGGTCGCCACCTTGACTCGCTCCTGAGCGCGCCGTTAGGCTAAGGCCAATAGGCAACTAGCCTCGGTTGCTTGCTCATCGAGTAGTCGTGGTCAGACAGGAGGGCTACAGCATGGATGTCGGTTTCCACATGACTTTCGGCGCGGACGGGTGGGAGGGCATCACCGACAGCCAGGTGTACAAGGAGGAGCTCGCCCTCGCCAAACTGGCCGACGCGGTGGGCTTCGACTGTGTGTGGGCCGTGGAGCACCACTTCACCAGCTACGGCTTCTGTCCGGACAACCTTCAGCTGCTGTCGTGGGTTGCGGCGGCCACCGAGAACGTCGACGTCGGCACCGCCGCAGTGATCCTGCCGTGGAACGACCCGTTGCGCGTCGCCGAGAAGGTCGCCCTGCTCGACCTCCTCACCGACGGTCGCCTGCGGTTCGGTATGGGCCGGGGCCTGGCCCGTCGCGAGTACGAGGCCTTCCGGGGCGTGGAGATGGACGAATCGGCCGACCGCTTCACCGAGGCGGCCGGCATGATCCTCGAAGCGCTGAAGACCGGGTACATCCAGGGTGACGGCCCGTTCTACAAGCAGCCCAGGACGGAGATCCGCCCGCGGCCCGAGCGGCCGTTCGAGGACCGGATCTACATGGTCGCCGCGAGCGACGACTCAATCGAGGCGGCCGCCCGGCACGGCGGGGCGATGACCATGTTCGCCGACCGCCCTTGGGATAAGCGGGCAGTCGGAGTGGAGAAGTGGCGCCAGCTACACGAGCAGTACCACGGGCACAGGCCCACTCGTAGGCCGTTGACCTGCGACTTCATCGTCTGTCGCGCCAACGAGGACGAGGCCAAGGAGCTCGCCTTCCAGCACCTGACCACCTACCTGCACAGCGTGCAGGTGCACTACGACATGCTGGGTGACCACTTCGCGCTGACCAAGGGATACGAGAGCTACGCGGCTGCGGCCACGGTGCTCACCAAGCGCGGTGGCGAGAGCGCGATGGTCCAGGGATTCCTCGATGCCGCGGCCTGGGGCACTCCGGACCAGGTCCTGACGAAGCTGGAGAAGCGGCGCGAGCTACTGGGCGACTTCGAGTTGACGACAACGTTTCGTTTCGGTGGTATGCCCTTCCCGAAGGCGAAGAGTTCCATGCTGCTGTTTGCCTCCGAGGTCCTGCCGGTTCTCAAGACCTGGACCTGACCGCTCGATGGCATCCGAGGCGAAGATCCTCCCGCTCGCACCGGCCGACCGGAGTGAGCGGGCCAGGAGTTTACTGGCGCAGCTGACCGCCGAAGGCCGGCAGATGAACGTGTTCACCACCGTGCTGCGCCACGAAGGCCTGTTCGCGCGGTGGACACCGTTCGTCGGCAAGCTGTTGTCCGGCAAGCTGCCCGCCCGGGACCGGGAGATCCTCATCCTGCGCACCGCGTGGCTATGCCAGTCGGCGTATGAGTGGGGGCAGCACGACATCATTGGCCGGCGTGCCGGGTTGACGGGCGCTGACCTGTTGCGGGTCGTGGCCGGCCCGGACGCCGAGGGGTGGGAGCCGTTGGAGCGGCTCCTAATGCAGGCGACCGACGAGATGCACAAGCAGTGCGCCGTGTCCGACCCGACGTGGGCGGGGTTGGCTCGCCGCTACGACGAAGCGCAAATGATCGAGATTCCGATGGTGGTCGGCCACTACCACATGGTGGCGTTTGCGCTGAACAGCATAGGTGTCGAAGCCGAGCCGGGCCTCCCGGGCTTCCCCAGCACGGGCAACTGAACGGACGCCACGGTGGTCGAATCGCTGGATCACGCACTTCATCGCCGGGCGCAGCAGACCGTCCCCGATTACGAGGCGCCCGCCAAGTGACCGTCAGCGAGCGGCCGTCCCTGCGGTCGACCCTGCTCCGCGTCCGTTGATGGCGCCGACCCGGGTAGCAGCGGACCCGTCGTTCAGCGACGAGCAGAACCAGCTCCGAGAGGTCGTCCGGGAGTTCCTCGCCGCGCGGTCCCCGGAGTCCGAGGTCCGCCGGCTGATGAGCACCGAGACCGGGTTCGACCACGGCGTGTGGAAGCAGTTCGCGGTCGAGCTGGGCTTGTGCGGTCTCGCGGTGCCCGAGAGCCACGGTGGCGCCGGGGGCACGTTCGTCGAGGTGGGCATCGTGCTCGAGGAGCTCGGCCGCACCCTGGGATGCCTCCCGTATCTCTCGAGCGTGGTACTCGCGCAGAGTCTGCTGCTCGCGGCCGAGGACGAGGAGGCCGCCGCGCGCTGGCTTCCCGGTCTGGCCTCGGGAGCGACCACAGGTACCGTTGCATGCGCCGAGGAGGGCGCCCGCTGGGACGAAGCGGCGGTCAAAGGCTGCGCCCGTCACACGAACCGCGGCTGGTTGGTCTCCGGATCCCGTAACTTTGTGATCGACGGCCACACCGCCGACGTGATCTTCATGGCCGCCCGGACCGGGGCCGGCACCTCACTGTTCGCCATTGATGCGACGGCCGACGAACTGACCCGTACGCCGCTGAACACAGTGGATCTCACCCGCAAGCAGGCCCAACTGGACTTCGTCGACGTGCCGGGACAGCTCGTCGGCAAGGACGGACATGGCTGGACGGTGCTCGCGCGGGTTCTTGACCTGGCCGCCGTCGCGCTCTCAGTGGAATCGGTCGGCGGTGCGCAGGTCGTTCTCGACATGTCGGTCGAGTATGCAAAGAACCGTGTCCAGTTCGGCCGGCCGATCGGTAGCTTCCAAGCCATCAAGCACAGGTGCGCCGACACACTCGTCGAGGTCGAGCTGGCCCGATCCGCCGCCTACTACGCCCTGGCCGCCACCGCCCACGAGCTGCCCCTCGCGGCCAGCATGGCGAAGGCCAGCGGCCCGGACGCCTACTTCGAGGCGGCGGCCGCAAACATCCAGATCCACGGCGGAATCGGCTTCACCTGGGAACACCCGGCGCACCTGTACTTCAGGCGCGCAAAGACCAACCAACTGCAGTTCGGCGACTCGATCCTGCACCGCGAGCGCCTCGGCCACCATCTTCTAGCGTGAGCCCGGACCCGCCAGCTTTTGGGACCTGCACTCACCATGCGTCGACTAACCCGGCGATGGCAGCCAGGGCCTCAACTGTGGACTTCGACAAGAAGGGGGGAGTGCCCACCCCGGTCTGGCGCCTCGCCCGGGGCCCGAGTGCGGACACCGAGTTCAGCGAGTGGCGATCGATGGACCTCCACGCCACACATGGTCAGCGCTCTGTGCAGCAGACCGTCCTCCTGCTCGAGCTCGACCCCGTGGACCTTCAGATCGCGCAGTATGTGCGCGATCGCCTCGACTTGTGATTGTGATGACGACGACCGCGACAGCGGTCTCTCGCCGTCGGGAAGTACCGGAGACGGAATGGCTCGCCGTTCGCCGCCGGTGCGCGTAGAGCTCATTTGAACCGAGACGTTCGTGCCGTCTCGCATGTCGCCGTGCACCAACACCAGATAATCCGAGCCGTCGAGGTCGTAGCGGTAGGTGTGGACGTCGACAGGCACCGCACCGCCGGACACCCGAACGGAATGCAGCCGGTGGGCGTGCTGCTCGAAACGGTGTCGTGTCGCCACCATGTCATCGACCGACACCGATGCAAGTCCGTTGCGGCTCGCGAGCCGCAGCAGATCATGACGGTCGGCCATTTCGCCGGTGTCGGCCACGAGGTCCGCGATGACCGCCACAGGGGGCAGATCGGCCAAGTCGCACAGGTCGACGGCGGCTTCTGCCGATGCCGCGCGGGCGAGTACCCCACCGGCCCGCGTTCGCAGCATGACGACGTGACCGGGTCGGGTGAAGTCGTCGGATGTCGCGGCGGGAGAGGCCAGTTGGCGCGCGGTAACGGCGCGGTCGTGCGCCGATATGCCACTGGTAACCCCCTCGGTGGCGTCAACCGTTACCGCGAACTCTGCGTCACCGGGGTTCTGCCGATCGGCGACCATCGGTGGCACACCGAGTTGGTCGAGCCGAGCGCCGTCCATGGCGACTGCAACGAAGCCGCTGGTGTGGCGAATCATGAACGCCATCGTTGCCGTATCCAGCAGGGCGGCCGGCGCAATCAGGTTGCCCGCAGGCGAGGATGCGTCGTGATGGGTCAGGATTACCAGCCGGCCGCCGCGCAGGTGACGCACGGCCTCCGCCACCCGCGGCGTCGGTGGTCGGCGACCGCTAGGCATCATGGCCTTGCACCGCACTGCTGACCGTTTTCGACCTGCGCCGCGGTAGCCCGCAGCGGCTATGGTCACCTGGTTCGACCGTCTCAAGCGATCGACCAACCGCGCTCCTCAAGGATATGGGCCTTCGCTCGCAGAGGCAGGACCGCACTGGCCTGCGCTGGTCGACGCCGCGGGCTATCGCGTGCTCGACGACGTCTCACCCCGTAGCCTATTTCTATTAGGTATCTGGGTCAACCGACTGTGCCCTAATACGCGCCGTTGACACCTTCTGTGGGAGAGCCTTAGGCTAATTCGATTAAGCGAAGTGCCCGTAGTGGGGTAGACGTTCGTTGCTTACGAGAGGCGTTACTCGTGTCGTTGCAATCACTGAACGATGCCCCGAGATGGTGGGCGTATGAGACGCCGGATGCGGTGGCGCTCGCCGTCGGTTCCGACTGCGTTACCTATCGGGAGCTCGACGACTGGGTCGACCGAGTGGCCGCCGTGATGACGGGTGAAAATGTGCGGGTCGGCGACCGGGTCTGTGTCGCAGGGGGCAACTGCCTGGAGTGGGTCGTGGTGGCCCTGGCTGGGCTGCGGTGCGGTGCGATCGTCAGCGGTTTGAATCACCGCTTCGTCGCAACTGAGTTGGCCGGGCTGATCCGACAGTACGAACCCGCAATGGTGTACGCAGCCGAGTCACACATGTTGCGGATCAAGGAGGTCCAACGATCGGGGGTGGATTTCGTCCTCCGGTCCTTCGTAGAAGTCACGACTGCTCGCCAAGGCGATCGCGTTCAGCACGTCGGACCGTCGATGCACAGCGACGACCCCGCGGTAATTGTTTCGACCAGCGGTACAACGGGCTTGCCCAAGGGCGTTGTTCTGACTCACGGCAGCATCTTGAGTGGTTTCCTCGAGTGGTCAGTGATGGAACCCGAATGGGGTCATCGGTCACGACTTTTGGGCGTCGCGCCGATGGCGCCGTTCGGTGGCTTCGTGTGGAGTGTTTGCTCGCAACTTCTCTGGGGGGGAACGGTTTACATCGAGCCGGATTTCGACCCGCAGAGAGCCCTGAGAGTGATCGTTGACGAGAAGATTTCGGTTTTCACCGCACCGCTGGTCTTCTTCGAGCAGATTGCACTAGTGCCAGGATTCGACGATGCGGATCTCTCCTCACTGAAGGTCGCGACCTGTGGGGGTTCGCCGGTACCGGTTGCAGTACTGGAGCGCTGGCGAGCAAAGGGCGTCCTGCTTCGGCAGGTGTACGGACTGACCGAAGGTGGGGGCCCCGTCCAGGCGACCTCGGCGCGTGATGCGCTCACCCATCCCGACCGCTGTGGCCGCCGCGGCCTGCATCGCCAGACTCGAATCGTTCGGCCCGACGGTACCGAATGCGATCCCGACGAGGCGGGCGAGATCGTCATTCAGGGTGCTGCTCTCAGCCTGGGTTACTGGAACGACCCGGAGGAGACTGCCCGAGCATTCCGTGACGGCCGTTTGCACACGGGGGATCTCGGGGAGAAGGACGAGCCGGGTTTCCTCAAGGTGACCGGCAGGCTCAAAGACATGATCATCTCCGGTGGATTCAACATCGGTCCAGCGGAAATCGAGCACGTCGTACTGAAGCTTCCTGAGGTGTCGGAGGTCGCCGTCTTCGGCGTTGCGGACGAGAAGTTCGGTGAAACACCGGCTGCCGTAGTCCACCTTCGTTCTCCACTTCCGGTGGAGCACCTGATCGCACACTGCAACAGCCACCTTGCGGACTACAAGGTCCCGCGTTACGTCGTGTTCGCCCCTGAGCCGCTACCGCGGAATCAGAGCGGCAAGATCGTGAAACATCAACTGAAATCGCAGTATCCAGACATTCCGGCGACAATGCCCCGAGTCCGGTGATCAGCCGGCCGGTTTTTGATGTCGCCGATATTTGGTTTTCACGATATCGAGCACGCCACGTTGGCGTTGCGCGCCGGGCACAACGACTCTCCTGGAGGTAGGCATAGTGGGTAGGTTCGATGGAACCGTTGCGTTCGTCACCGGAGCAGCGCGCGGACAAGGCCGCAGTCACGCCGTGCGGTTCGCCAAAGAGGGCGCGGACGTGATTGCGGTTGACATTTGTAAGCAGATCCCCTCCGTGGACATCCCTTTGGCGACCCCAAGCGATCTCGGCGAAACGGTCAGATTGGTTGAGGCGCTCGGCCGGCGCATCGTCTGGGCGGAAGCTGACGTGCGGGACGCGAGCGCGTTGGAGAAGGTGGTCGCGGAGGGCGTTTCGACACTGGGCAGGATCGACTTCGTCATTGCCAATGCCGGAGTCGTGTCGATGGGGACTGACGAGCCTGATCCATTGCAGGCCTTCAGGGATGTCGTCGACGTGAATCTGACTGGCGTCTGGAACACCGTGACCCTGTCCTTGCCGACACTTCTGGCTCAGGGAAGAGGTTCAGTGGTCATCACCAGTTCCACCGCCGGAATCAAGGGCATCGGGGGACCCAGCGGTGGGGGGCAAGGGTACGCCGCAAGCAAGCACGCCGTCGTGGGCCTCATGCGCAACTTCGTCATGAACTACTCAGCGCAGGGCATTCGCTTCAACACCGTGCACCCGACCGGCGTCAACACGCCAATGATCGTCAATGAATTGATGGCGAAGATCTTCGCTGAGGCGCCCGACATGGCCGACGCCGCCAAGAACTTGCTTCCGGTCGACATGGTGGAACCCGACGACATCTCGAATGCGGTGTTGTGGCTGTGTTCAGAAGAAGCTCGCTACGTGACAGGCGTGGCCCTGCCCATAGACGCCGGCTTTACCGTCCGATAGCCCCACGTCCCCGATGGGACGGCAGCAGCCGATTGCGAAGGATCTGAGCTCAATCGAGCGCGCTTCACAGCTCGATCTTCTCCACACCAATGGAGGCCGCAATGTCGGGGAGCAGCGCGGTGAGTTCGTGATGCGGAAGTGGGTTCTCACCGTAGCCGGGGGTCAGCGGCATCAGCGCTTGGGCAGCTGCTGGTTCGCGATATAGGCCCGCACGGTGGCCGACCGTCTATAGCCCGCCGGCACCACCCGGCCCTCCAACTTGGCTGAGGCCTTCGTGGCGCGCACCCCCGCCTTCTTGACGGCAGACTTCGACACCACCACCTTCTTGGGTGTCCGGCGTTCCACGACTTCACCTCCGACGAAGCCTCGGCAGTGGCTAAATTCTACCGGCCGACCGGCCACCTCCCACCACGACATTTACGACCCGCTGCTGCCAGTCTCTGAGGGTCATCGACAGCTTTGTCGGCGCTGGACGGCCCGGGTCGCTCAATAGCCGCTGGGGGGACCATCCAGGATGATGGTCTTGGTTTCCAGATAGGGCAATAGGCCCTCGACGCCACCTTCGCGCCCGATACCGGACTGCTTGAAGCCGCCGAAGGCGATGCCGAAGTCGACGCGAAGGGCGTTGTGCCCGACTGTGCCGGCTTTCATCTGTGCGGCGACCGCACGGGCCCGATCGATGTCTTGGGTGAAGACCGCGGAATTCAGGCCGTAGATGGTGTCGTTGGCCAGTTCGATCGCCTCGGCGTCGTTGCGGGCCGGGATCACCGAAAGGACCGGACCGAAGATCTCTTCCTGAGCGATCGTGGAGGAATTGTCAACCGCGGCAAAGAGAGTGGGTTCGACGAACCATCCCCGGGCCAAATACGACGGGCGCCCACCGCCGGTAACGAGTTTGGCGCCTTCGTCGACACCCTTGGCGATGTAGCCTTCGACCCTGTCGCGCTGGCGCTGCGTGGCTACCGGGCCCATGTGTGAGCTCGGATCGAACGGGTCGCCGAGCCGTACGCCAGAGAAGTAGACCGCAATTGCTTCAACGATCTCGTCGTGCCGGGACTCGGGTACCACGATGCGAGTCAGCCCCGCGCATACCTGACCGGACAGAAAGCACTGGGCGCCAGCCAGATGGGCTGCAGCGCCGACGATGTCAGCGTCGTCGAGAATGACCGCGGCCGACTTCCCGCCCAGTTCGAGCGTGCACCGGCCGACACGGCCGCCCATGATCGCCCCGATGGCGCGGCCAGCTGCGGTCGAGCCCGTGAAGGTGATCTTGTCCACTCTGCTGTCCCGAACGAGCAGCTCGGAGACTTCGCGATCGGCGGTGACGATGTTGAGCACGCCGGCCGGCAACCCGATCTGCTCGGCAATCTCGGCCATCAGATAGGCGGCACCCGGGGCTTCGGGAGACGACTTGAGCACCACGGTGCAGCCTGCGAGCAACGCTGGTGACATCTTGGTGGCGATCAGAATCAGCGGCGAGTTCCATGGGATGATCGCGCCGACAACACCGACGGGCTCGTGCACCAGCAAACCGAAGTTGCCACACGGTATGGTTCCGGGAGTCGGCTGCACCTGCTTTTCGAAGGGGTAGCTGGTGGCCATATCGGCATAACGGTTGAACGTGGCGGGAACGTCCATGAGACTGTGCTGCGCCATGGGGTACAGCACGCCGGACTCGCGCGACCAGATCTGTGCGAACTCATCGAGTCGCTCGGTGACGGCGGTGGCGAAGGCACGCAGGTACTCGGCACGCTGTGCATGGATCATTCGGGGCCACGGGCCGTTGTCGAAAGCATCGCGTGCCGCCGTGACGGCATGCTGAAGGTCGGCCTCCTTGGCCTCGGCGACGCGAACGAACAGCTCCTCGGTGGCCGCCTCGATGACATCGAACGTAGCGTTCGTGGAGGGGGCGACCCACTTCCCTGCGATATAGAACTTGTCCGGGTGGCGAAGCGGTGAGGCGGTCCCAGTCGTCAGAGTCATTGTCAACGTCCTTCGTTACTTGCGGCGTGTAAGCGGCAGCCGGATCATTCCCCGGGTTTCCCGCACCACCCATTCGACCTCTGCGGGGTCAGAGATCTCGTAGTTTCCGATCTGCGCCGCGATCTCCGGTATTGCGACACGCAGAATCCCTTTGGCGACATGCGATCCGACGCAGCGGTGCGGGCCCAGACCAAAACCCAGGTGCTTGTTTGGACGGCGATCCAGACACACGCTCTCCGGGTCGTCGAAGACGGTCTCGTCGCGGCTACCCGAAGCCCACAGCAGCCATACCCGATCGCCTTCCTTCATCGGGCAGCTGGCGAACTCGGTGTCCTTCGACACGGTTCGAGCCGTCCCGGTGAGTGCGGCGGACCACCGGATGAATTCCTCCACGGCGGTGTCGAGGAGCTCCGGTTCGTCGAGCAGCCGTTGGCGATCGGCAGGTGTGTCCATCAGGTGCATGGCAAGCGCCGCCAGCGCGCCGGAGGTGGTATCGAGTCCGCCTAGGGCGACAGCGACGATCGTCAACTGGATCTGTTCGTCGGTGAGCGGCTCACCGTCGATGGCTCCGTTCACCAGGCCGCTGATGAGGTCGTTCTCCGGCTTTTCCCGACGGGCCGCCATCAGTTGGCTGATGGCGGTGAGGAAGGCGCCGGCGGCCTCAGCGACGTGCGCGTGACTCAGGTCGCGGTCGGCCATCAAGACGTCGATATTGCGGCCCAACTCCTGGTCGTCCGGGGAGATGCCCATGAAGTGCAGCGCAGCGCCTCGGGTGTATGGGCGAGCAAAGTCCTGAGCGAAGTCGAAGGAGTCGCGGGCAAACACCTCGTGTGTGAAGGACTTCGTCCATTCACGAAGCCATCCTTCGTTGTCGCGGACCCGGGTGGGCGACAGATAGGGGTTGATGATCGTCCGGAACTTGTGATGAAGGGGGTTGTCGTACTCGATGGGAGGCATTGGGGGCCAGGGCAGCGCCGGGATCGCCGACGACGGGAAAGACCGGAAGGTGTCGGTGTCGGCGGCCGCCTTGCAGAGGTCGGAGTACCGGGGGATCACATAGAACCCGCCATGAGCTTCGCTGCGGAGCACGGGCGCGGCCCGCCGGAACTCTCGCCATAGGGCATACGGTGATGCCGCGAGCGATTGATCGGTCATATCGAAGTCGATGCCGAGTGGTTGGTCGCCCGTTCTCGCCGGTGTGGTGTCATGGGTGGACATTGCATCGATCCATTGGTTGATGGTTGTGCCGCGTCGGCAGACTCGCCTCAGCCGGCTGTTGTCCGCGGTCGCTCATCGGTACCTCCTCGATCGGCACACCGGGCGCCTGTCAAGCGTCACGCGGCCACGCGAAAGCGCCGCCCGCACCCGTATCGGCGACGGCCGAGATCCCGAGGACGTCAAACTCGACGTTGGTTGATTGGCGCAAGAACTTCGCCCGAGATGGGGGTTCTCAACGCCGTTAGCCGTTGATCGTCGTTCGCCGGGGACCGTGGTCGCCGCGACGGTCCAGCCCTCGCCCCGGCCCCGATCGTTGGGGACGACCATCCCATCGGAGCCGACGCCATGCCGGAAAGTGCCGCCCCGGCGCGGAAGTCGACTGTCGAAGGCGTCCCGCGGATCGGCTGACCACATCGTCATCTGACCTCAGCTCTCATCATGACTAGGCAATTCAAGCCGTCGACAGCTCTGGCGGCAGGCGGCTGTACCCACCGTAGCGGTCCTTAGCCTAATTCCGCTAGTCTCAGATCGCGCTGGAATGTCCTGCCGATGGCCGAGGCGGCGAACGCCAGCCGAGCGCTTGACGATGGCCATTAGCCTAGTATGATTAGCCTAGGTCGGCCCCATCGGCTCGGCCGACAGCGGTGATGTCGACCTGGCTGCCGGACCTAGCCGCCTTGACCTGGACCGTTCTTCCGGGCGGTGACCCTGTCACGACCCGGCCGATCAATCACGTGCTAGCAAGGAGCGAGATCTGATGCTTGAGGGATTCCCGCATAAGTCCTACCCCACGGGTTGGTTCCAATTTGCATGGTCAGCCGAGATTGCACCGGGTGACGTCAAACCACTGCGCTATTTCGGCCGTAATCTCGTGTGCTATCGGGGCGAGGGCGGCGATCTGCATGTCCTGGATGCCTACTGCTTGCACATGGGTGCTCACCTGGGGCACGGGGGCACCGTCGAGGGTGATGACATCCGGTGCCCGTTCCACGGCTGGCGCTGGGAAGGTTCTGGAGTCAACTGCGAGATTCCCTACGGTTCCCGCCCGCGGATGAAGCTGCGAATTCAGAGCTACCCGGTGGAGGAAGTCGATGGCTTGGCCTTGATGTGGTTCTCGCCGTCAGGTGTGGCGCCAACGTGGCGGCCGCCACTTATCCAGGCCCAAGAGACTCTGGGCGATTACTTCGACATTTATCCGAAGTGCACCCGATCAGACCGCATGAAAGTCGTACCCCAGCTCATCACAGAGAACACGGTCGACTTCCCGCACCTGAAATGGGTTCATCGATGGGACGAGGGTGAGCCGGAATTGCTCGACTTCGAGGCCGTCGGTCCCAGGTTCACCTCGACCATGCGTGGAGAACTCGCGACTCCCAACCGTTTGGCGAAGATGGAAACGACGATGAACAACTACGGCGTGGGTCTGTCGGTGGCGCCCATGACCGGGTTGCGTCACATGATTCAAGCGATTAGCGCCATACCGATCGACACGGACTACTCCGAGGTGCGGATGACGATGTTCGTGTCGGCGCCTCCGGGGTCGGACAAGAGCGAACCGGATAGCCTCGCAAAGGGAATCGTGCGAGGGCAGGCGCGTGAGGCTCTCGAGTACCACAAGAATTCCGGCGACCGGCACATCTGGGAGAACATGCGGTACGTCGCGTCGCCACCGTTGGTCAGTGAGGAGAGGGCTCCCACCCAAGCGCTGCGCAAGTGGGCCGCGCAGTTCTATGAGGACGACGTCAGCGGTGTGAAGACCCCATGACGCTCCCAGGCTAATCTCATGCTGGGTGGCTGACGAGCATTGGAGTCGGCACCGTGTGGGTTTCGGACGAAGGATCAGCCGATTTTGGATTTTGGATTTTGGATTTTGGATTTTGGATTTTGGAAAGGATCCCCATGACCTTCCTGACTTCCAGAACAGCGACGCCGTCCGAGCCGGCCGGGAGGGCGACAACGCCGGTCGCGACCGCGGCTGCTGACCCGGCCGTGACCGAGCGCCGGCGTGGCGGCGTAGCGGTGTGGGCCTCCGTCGGGGTGGTGTGGCTGGTGGTGGAAACACAGGCCATCGTCCGGTGGATCTTCTCGCCGACAGAGTTTGCGCCCGCCCCTCTTCTCGGGCCCGACCAGTTCCCGGCATGGCGGGAAGCATCGCTGCGCGGTCTCGAAGTGCTCAGCCTCGCGGTGCTGGCCGGCTTCGTGTGGTTCTGCGTCATCAAGCCGTGGCGGCGGGACGGGAAGCTGTCACTGGATGGCAAGTTCGTCATCGCCGGGTGCTTCACCGCGGTGGCCGATGCCTGCCTGAACTTGTACAGCTATCTGTTCGCGTGGAACGCCCACTCGTTCAACCGCGGAGTCTGGGCTGCATTCATGCCCTTTCACTCGCCGAGAGCATCATCGCGGTACGCCGAGGGCCTGCTCTGGGGCGTTCCGATGTACATCTACTTCTGCCTCGGAGCGGCGATCATCGGCTGCCAGATCATCAAAGCGCTGCGAAACCGATTCCCCACCATCGCCAACTCGACCGCGTACTCGATCGTGTTCGTCTGCACCTTCATCGGCGGAATGCTGCTGGAAAACGCGATCATCCGCATCACCCAGGCCTACGGGTACGCGCAGACACCCGAACACCTGACGTTGTTCGCCGGGTCGCAGTATCAGTTCCCTATCTACGAAAGCATTTTCACCGGATGCCTGGCCGTCGCGTTCACCTACGTGCGGATGTCCGCGCTCGAGAGCGCGGACGGTGTGTCGTGCATCGAGCGTGGCTACGAGCGCTGGCGTCCAGCGCTTCAGACGCCGGTTCGCCTGCTGGCCGTCTGCGGGTTCAGTGCCGGCGCGCTGCTGTTGGTCTATCACCTGCCGTTCAACTGGCTCGGCGTCGGCGGCACATCGTTCGCCGATCTGCCGTCCTACATGCTGCCTGGCTGACAACGACCCGTCGCCGATCGCGTCGACGTCGACGCGTAACGGCGAGCTCGTGCGTGCAGTGCTGTGCGCGACGAGGCTCTACGCCATGGCCACGAGGCGCCGCTACGGTTGCAGCTGTGCCACCAGGTCGGAAGCTGCGTTCTCGCCGGAGACCGTCGCCGTGCACATGTTCGACGACGAGCGGAACACGCCGGCCAGCCTGATCCGTGATGTGATCGCCGCTTGGCGCGCCTGGAACTGTCCGAGTTCCTTGTACAGCCCTGGCCTGCTGTAGACGATGACCTCGTTCCAGCGGGCGATCCGGGTGTAATCCACCGTGTCGGTCAGACCGGGGATCACCTTTTCCATCCGGCGCAAGATCTGGGTGCGGATGGTGTCGTCGTCCTCGTCGATGAGTTGTTCGGCGAATTCTGTCATGGTGAGGATGTCGAGCAGGCCGTGTCCCTCCGGTGCACGGCCGGGCGCCTTGTTGTGCTCGCAGGTGAATCCCATCAGGTCGGGGTCGACCGGTTCGGGGATGTTGATGACGGACGCGACGATGCCCTTGGGCTTGCGGGTCACTCCGGTGTTCATGACGACGCACTTGGTGTAACGCAAGCTGCGCAGGAACGCCTCCGACGCCGCGTCGAAGTGGCCGGGCACGAGGTCGGGAATGGCGTCACCGCGGGCGGTGATGACCGCGCCCGCACCGGAGTCGGTCTGGGCGACATCGTCGGAGTCGGTCCAGCTGACCGTCACCCCGTCGGAGGTTTCCCTGATCTCCGTGACGGTCGCGTTGAGGCGGATGTCCATGCCCGCCGACAGCCGGTCGATGTAGGTGGAGTAGCCGTCCCGGAACGCGTAGAGCTTGCTGCCCAGGATGTTGTAGAGCATGAAGAACAATTCCAGGTTGGAGATCGCGTCCCCACGCACACCCAGAACACCGCGGACCGTGGAGTTGATGACGTAGTCGTAGACCTCGCCGGACAGACCGAGGTGCAGCGAGCAGTATTCGCGCGGTGTCATCGTGTCGAATGCCGAAGCCCGGGAAAGGTCCTCATAGTTGAGCAGTTTGCTCGCCCGCCTCGCGTCGATGCCAAACCGTGCCATCAGTGCCTTGGACTTCATCGAGACCAGCGGCGTTGTGAGGACGTCGAGGAACAGGTGATCCGATCGCAGGTTGTGAATCGTGTTGTCGCGGGCGAATCCGATGATCGAGCCGGCTGGTATCAGGTCGGGGCCGCTGCCGATCTCCTGCGCCAGCTTGACCACCGGCTCGTAGGCGCTGGGCAGGATGGTGGCGCCTTCCTCCATTAGGTAGCCCTGTTCGCGGTGGGTGTGGATCATACCGCCGGTACGGTCGCGTTTCTCCAGGACGACAGCCGGAATGCCGTGCTGGCGAAGGCGATACGCCGCGGTCAGGCCCGAGGGCCCGGCGCCGACGATGAATACCGGTCCGCGGTCGGACAGGTCGCCGCGGTGGGTGGTTGTCATTTTCGTGTCCTCTTTCGTGGTGGTCTGCCGACGGCGAGCAGGGAGGGCAACACGAAGTCGGCGACCAATGCTCTCTCGGCGTCGGTATCGAGGTCTTCGCGCAGTATCAACATCAGGTACACGCCGCGCAGCCATTCGACCGCTCGGTCGTCACTGACTTCGGGTCTGATCTCGCCCTGGGCACGACCTCGCCGGAGCATCGGCCCGAGCACGTCCAACACGATGGTCTGCATGGACGATTCGGGACCGGTGATCAAGCGGTGCAGTGACACCGTCGTGGTGGTATCCAGCAAATGGCGTAGCTCGGGGTCCGAACGCGCCGCATCCACCGTCGCGATCGAGGTGTCCAGCAGCAGGTCCGCGAACGGCGCGTCGCGATCAGCGATCGGGCGGATGCCTTCGCCGAGTTCGCGCAGCCTGCTGACGATCGCGGCCTCGGTGAGCTCCGGGCGGGTCAGGCCGAGGCGGTACACACCCGTTCGCCCGATCCCCGCCTCCTTGGCGATGTCGTGCATCGTGGTGCGGTCGACGCCGTAGCGGGCGAAGCACCGGCGTGCAGCGGCGACCACGCGGTCATACAGAGCCGGATCTTCGATCTCTGCGAGCATGGTGGCCATCTAACCGCCGCCGGTGCTGACCACGTCCGGCGTGGGTGCCGGCGCGTGACCGCTATCGCTGTAGGTGTGTCGCAGCTCGTCCAGATACTGGTTGGGGCACAGTGGCTTTCCCGGCTGGCCGCAGTAGAGGCTGCCCTGCTGGTAGGACGGCAGCACCGGAATGCTGTCGCGACCACCGGTCATGGCGATCCAGTCGTTGGGGATCTGGTAGGCCGCCAGTGTGGTGAAACCCGCCCAGCCGCACACGGCCAAGGTGGACAAGACGGTCTTGACCCCCGTTCCCACGGGCAGTGCGTCCACGTCGCGGTCGACCGCGCACCGCCCGCGGGCGTCGCGTGAGTCCCGAAGCCAGGTGAACATCAGGCAGTACGACGAGATGAAGAGCAACTCGGTCACCGGGAGCCGGTGGGTGGTGTCGGGCCACAGCGTCAGGGCTCTCGGCGAGGATACGTAGCTGTAGACGCCGGTGCGGTTCCAGGTGGTGGCCAGGCACCCGAACACGACCATGAAGGTCAGCAGCACGACGGTGTAGATCCCGACCGTGCTCCATCGTGGGAATCGCCGGCGCAGCACGTTCAGGTAGGCGCCCCCGACGATGGCAGCACCGACACCGAGCCAAATGTAGGCGGGCATGCACCACGCCAGGCTCCACGCCCAGCGGTCTGCCTGCGGTGCGGCGAAGCCGGGAAACTGTGCGGCCCACGTGCCCAGGTTCAGTGAGTGGGCGTTCATCGCCCAGGTGGGGTTGAACATCTGGCACAGGACGTCGAGGACCGATGCGAAAAGCCCGCCCAGGAAGAGCTTTCCGTCGAGGGTGATGGTCCGTTGCCGGTAGGCGGGCCGCACCAGCGTGTACCACAGCAGCAGGACGAAGACCGCGAGGCTGATCACCTCGGTCAGCCGGATCATCCAACCGTAGGCATACGGATCGGGCCCGGGATCGACCGGTCTCGCCTGCGGTGAGAGCAGCCATCGAGACCAACATGTGAGCGCCAGTACCACCAGCGCCGACCCGAGCGCGGCCCACAGCCACACCGTCCCCGAAGGCCGTGAAATCGCGTCGCGCGAACTCGTTGACCGTTCGGCGGCAACAGAATCGATCGTGTCGCTCAGCGCAACCCCATCCCTCGCTGCATCTACGACTGGAACCGTAACACATGGAACAAACGGTGTTCACCGTTCCAACACAAGGCGCGGGTTCGGCGGTGCGGCGGACCTGAATCCAGCTGCCGTTCTTCACGACCGGACCGTTCGCCTGGAGCGGGCTGTTCGTGTTCTGATCCGGCGTGACGCATCATGATGCAGTCAGGTGATGCTATGAGCCAGACGTGCGGACGACGCTGAACATCTCCGACGACCTGCTGACTGAAGCGAAGGTGCTCGCCGCCCGGACGCGCCGTTCGGTGGGAGACGTCGTCGACGACGCGCCGCGTGTGCTGATCAGGCGTGACGGTCCGGAAGCGGCGGCCCCGGCGTGGACCTTCCCCACCAGCGGCGCCGGCGGCCTTGCGCCCGGAGTGAATCTGGACGACAGCGAAGCCCTCGCCGACCTGCTCGGCGACAATGCTGTGCCCTGACGTGAACATCCTGCTCCACGCCTTCCGCCGCGACAGCACCGATCACTCCCGATACGCGCAGTGGTTGCAGCTCGCCATAACCGGGCATGAGCCCGTCGGTGTCAGCGAACTCGTTCTGTCCGGGGTGGTGCGGCTGGCCGCCAATCACCGGATCTATCCCCAGCCGAGCAGAGCACGCCCTCCTTGGACCCGAAGTAGCGGTAGACCGTTCGCGGTGAACATCCGGCCGCCGCCGCGATGTCATCGACACTGACGCGGTCGTACCCTCGATCGAGGAACAGCGTGTGCGCGACGCCGGCTATTCCCTCCGCCGCCTGCTGCCGACGCCATTCCCGCAGGGCCACCAACAGCGACTCCGCCGGCCGCGGACACTCCCCCGGCACAGCGTCACTCATGCCGCGCCGAGCCACTCTCGTCGAATGCCGCCACCGCGCGGCGCGGTCTACCCGGCACCGTCATCGGCCGTTGCGCGCTCCGATCGAGCAGACGGGGGGCGGACTCCATGACGGCGACTTTGCCGTGGCGGCGGGTTATGCCAGAGGTGGCATCTGCTGCCACATGGTGGTCGGGGCGCGGCAGAGGGCCGCAGAGCTGCACCGCGAATCGTTGCGACCTCTGCAGCTCCATTTTCGCGACGCGATGCAGCCGGGAGAAATCCGCCCGCGAGGTTTGCACACCATATGTTTGTTTTGCGACAGGCACCCATCGTCGTCACCAGCAGGAAGATCACGACACTTGGGTCGATCGCCGAGACCCCGGCTGATCTGACACCGCAGTCCGGGGCACTCACGATCGAGGGTCTCGCGGCTGAGGTGGCAGCGCTGCGCAGGGACCTGTCGAACACCAGGACATAGCTGCCCAGGGTCGACTCAGCCCGAGGTTGGCGCGGTCACGAGCTGCAGATCGTCGGCCCCGGATCGCGCGCCGACGATCCCGTAGCGCTCGCCGGAGGCCACCAACCAGGCACCGGCGAGACCACCGAGCAACGAGAACACCCCGAGGGTGATCCATTGCCAGCTCTGGAACGTCGGGCCGAAGTAGATGGTGGTCAAGCTGAACCAGCCCGCTGCCAGCACGGTGAAGCCCACCCACATCAGTGCGGACTGTCCGCGCAGCGACTGGCGGCGCAGCGTCAGTGCGAACGCGAACGGCGGATACACCGCCACGGTCAGGCCGAACGCGATGAGATAAAGGCTGTCGCCGAGGGCGGCCTTGAGCATCGTCCAGATGACCACTCCCGACACCACCGCCCCGATCACCAGCCACGAGTATGCCCGCTGCGAGAGCCGGGGGAATTCACGGCCGCCGAATCGTATCGTCTGGCCGATGTAAACCATCTCGGTCAGTGACGTAACGACCAGGGCGAACCAAAAGAGTTTAAGGAACCAGTGATCATAGGTGCCAAACCACTCGTTGAAGCGGGCTACGTATGACGTGTCGTGGGCGAACCAGAAGGCGGTGCAGAACATCGGGAACGCATAGGCGCGATCCCGCCGCGCCACGACGAACGCCTGTTGGAACCAGATGGCCATACCGACGATGGTGATACCGGCCAGCGCGAGCACCCCGGCGGTATGCGTGTCGACAACCTTCAGCACAGTCTGCGGGTCATACATACGCGCACGCTACCAAACCCTGCGGATGACATCCACAATTTATGAGATAAATCGTCTCACAGTTCGCTGAGCGAGCGTTCACCGCGCCGGTTGCGGGTTCAGAAACAGGCGCAATTCGATCCCCCGCAAACGATTCCACGGCACAAACCCGCAAACGCGGGCCGCAAGCTTCATCATTGTGGGTGCCACCAGTCGCTGTGGAATGGTCACCGTGTTGCTATGTGGACAAACGATTTGATGGAGGCGATCTCGGCGTCGAGTGCGGCAAGGCGATCGGTCATTGCGACCAGCTCAGGTTTGGGTTCATTGTCGTTGTCAATGGCGCGGGCGGTCATGACCGTTGTTCCAGTCACCCACAGGAAGTAGACCGTCACGGGAGTCCAGAATCCCAGCAGACCGTTCCACGCCAGCGGCCCGGTTTTGAAGATCCACACGCCAAAAGTCAGGCCGACGCCCAAGGCGCACCAAAGCTGGAAATAGGCGAACCAGCGGGGGTATACGGGGTCAGGCCGCGGGTCACGCAGGGTAACCGCGGCTAGCGCGACCATCTGAAACATCCCTGTGCAGACTATTCCGAGAAACGGCAGCCACCCCAGGTCATTGAACGTCTGCACGCGCGAAGCGGTTTCGGGACGATACGCCGCGACGAGCCAGAACGCACACGGGTAGACAAATTCGATGACCACGCAGCCTTGTGCGGCGATCCACGCCCACGTCAACGGCGACCGCGGGCCCTCTATCCGCAGCATCTGTGCGCAGATCGCACCACCCCAAGGCAATAGCAGCGCCGCAGCGAAGATCGCGAGCACCATCCCTACGCGGATTCCGGTCAGACGGCTAAGGTAAAACTCAGCAATTTGGTCCGGGGTCTCCATGGGCGATGGTGGCGGAACCATTCGCGCGAGAAGAACCCAGCCGGTCAAGAACAACCCGATGAAAACGAATACCGAATAAACACACCATTTCTGCATGCGCCTATCACTCATCGTGAGGCCCCTTGTCGTTCGGCTCTGAATTGCTCCCCGCTAACCGCGGTTGTACCGATACTGCGGTGGATAGTTTCGCCCGAAGTCGCGGCCGCTGGCGCCCTGGTCGCGATTATCATTGCGCAGCAACGGGATATCGGGTCCCGGACAGGCAATGTCCGGCCCTTCGCCGCATGTGTAGGTCAAATATGACCGGGTTTGGATGTCTTTGTTCCACGACGTGGAGTGGGCACCGAACCACGTGTTCGGCATTGTGTAGCCGATCGTCATCGCGAGCGTTACCAGGCCTGTTACCGCCAGTGCCCTGACCGCGGTGACGCGCACAGGGCCGCCACCGAGCCGTTCAGCGCCCCGCTCGGCCAGCGACTGCCCACGGTCATTGGTGAAATGCTTGATGCAGGCGAACATTGTGAAAATCGCACCGGTTGTCAGCGCCTCGTTAAGCGGATACCCGTGGTAGGTGTCGGCGAAGATCTTGATATGCCCACCGGGATACTCCCAGGAACCCATGGGCATGAAGACAATTCCCTCGAAAACGAGGTCGAACGGCACCATCACCGCATAGCAGATCGCAGCCAGACCAAGTCGCGGGATGCCGGGCCACCGCGCGTGTGCGCGGCGCATGATCGTCGCGCCCATCATCGTTACCAGCAGAAACACCACGATGTAGGCGCCGGGCACGATGAGCAGCGGGTAGGCGACCTGGTGATCGGGGGTGCCGGGTGACAGCGCGCCGGGCACACTCTGCAGCCACGAGCCCATGTTCACCTGCCAGGCGTTATAGGTGTACCAGTGGCCAACATAGGCGCTGAGCGGGTCGTGAAACGACAGCGCCAGGAACGCGATCGTCATCAGTCCGTCAAGCCCGACGCGCCGCCCGCGCCGCCATGGCCGCACGACAAACCAGTACAGGCAACAGATTCCGGCGATCGGCAAGACGATCTGGCAGGACGTGAGGGCGATCTTCATCCATGCCGGAAGCGGCGTCGGGCCGGGCGACACGTGCTTGAAATACGGCCCGGTGAGCCACCGGACCAAGACGAACGCCTGAAACGAGAAGATCCCCACACCTAGCGCCGCCCACCACTTGACGGGAACGGTCACGCGATCGGGGGCGATCGTGGGTGGCGGGCCAGTGGCCGCAGCGGTGACGCTCATGCTCGCACTTCTCGGGTCACGCGCGGCAACGGTTGAGCGCCCGTGTGCGGACTGGCAACCACAACGGCCACCAGCTTGACCACCGCGCACGCCGCGGCGAAGGTGGCCAGGCCTCCCACCTGGGTCAAAACCCAGCCCACGTCGGTATTGATGACCAACCACGACGGCCAACCCACCGCGGCGTTCACCGCTGCGCTGGTGGTGAGCGCCAACGGGATCACCGCCGAGGTTCGCCAGCCGCGGAAGTAGGAATCGAACCGGTAGATCAGCGCCGCCAGCACCAGCGGGATGGCGGCATTGACCGCCATCCATCCCAGCGGAAACTTGCCGAGCAGCAGGGGCTGATGCCCATAGTAGACATAGGGATTCATGGTCAACAGCACCGTTTCGAAGACCAGATCCCCCAGCATCGCGGCGCAGAACACCAACCAGATCTGCCGCCGGGTCAGGCCTCTGCGCAAGCCCTTCCAGATTGCAGAGGTGGCGATGCCGAAGTAGAAAAAGTAGGCCAGACACAACCAGACCGGCATTGGTCTGCCCCAGGCGGAAAATGCCGTCCAGGAATTCGAGGGGAACCAACAGGCGCCCACAGTGTCGACCATCGGCTCGAAAATCATGATGGCGCCGCCGGAAATCATCAGAAGCAGAACCAGTGGTCGACCGGTCCGAAACCAATCGATGAACGACAAGACCAGGGCAACAGCCACGATGCCGGCCAGGGCGATGGTGATGCCCAACTCTGCGGTTTTGTCGACGACCATGTCAAGCGGGGGTTGCGGCGTGAGCATGTCTTCATCTCCTCGGTCCAGAACTGAAGGGGCTCTGGTCAACTCGGTTGGTCCTGCTGTCCCGGCGCGGGATGGGGACACCCGGCCCCGGGCAGTCGAAGTTGGTCTGCGGGCCGCACACGCCCGCAAGCCGCCATGGTTGGTTCAGGTACACACTCGACATCTCCGAGTGCAGCGCATACAGCTGGTACGGGATGTTGTAGGTCAGCAGAATCGACAACTGACACATGCCAACGATTGCCAGGAAACGAAAGAAGGTCTTCAGCCGGTCACCACCGACCCGAAAGGCGTCGATTCCGCGTTCGGGTAGCGAACGGCCGTGATCATCACGGAAAAAGTGGAAGCTGGACAAGAACACGTACGTGCCGGCCCAGCTGATCGTCTCGTACAGCGGAAATTGGTGATCCGTTCCGGCGAAAAGGCTCAGCTGCGGGATGACGCTCCCGTAGCTGAACAGATTGGTTCTCGTGATGAACGCTTCCAGCACCAGATCGAACACGCAGAACGCCAGGTAGGTCAGCGCAATCAACCGCAGCTTGCTGATGCCGGGGTTGCGCCGGGTCAACCAGCCCATGAATCGCGAGCCCGCCATCGCCGGGATGGCCACCAGCCAGAAGTAGGCGGTGCCGGCCCACATGGACACCGGTGTCAGCGCGGCGTTCGGCGAGCCCCATCCGGGGATGTGGCCCAGCCAGCTGCCGAAGTTGATCGAGGTGGTGCTGTAGAGGAACTGATAGCTCGTCCAGTTGATCCACGGCTCTTGAAAGAACATCAGACCGCAGGCGAGAACGAACAAACCGTCGAACGAGAACCGGCCATCCCGGATTTTCGGGCGAATCACGAAGACCCACAGGATGACGACGGTGACGACGAGGGCGAAGACTTCCCAGCCGCGCATCAACGTGGCGTACCAGCCGGGCTCCTGACCGCGTCCGAGCGTGTTCGTCTTGAAGTCGCCGCTCACCACCCAAGCCGTCCAGCAATAGCAGATCAACGCCAACCACAGACCGCCGTGGATCACCCACATGGTCGCTGTGTTGCGTTGGGCGACTTGGCGATCGACTAACGGATCACGGTCTAGGGTCGCCATGGCGCCCTGGGCATGGGCACGCCTGGT
>Ga0075021_10000406_pt1 | contig 23033 bp, 29 predicted proteins | sample ColStrG_CSR_2012_FD_72749 | JGI IMG/M metagenome (GOLD analysis project Ga0075021, IMG submission 72749) | Freshwater sediment microbial communities in response to fracking from Pennsylvania, USA - Cold Stream Run_MetaG_CSR_2012 | ecosystem: Environmental > Aquatic > Freshwater > Creek >...
CAGTCGTACCGTCGATGATGACGATGGACTGGTCGGTCCCCGCCGAAGCGCCTGCGCCGGCAGGAACATGCACCCGCAGCGCGGCGGTCGGCCAGCCCCACGAGCCCGTGGCGTTCACCGTCACCACCGGGTCGCTGGACTTGGAGATGTAGACAGGATTGGAATAGCTCGCGTAGTTCACCCACCAGTCCTGGGCCCGCAACGCAGCCTTGTCGTGCCACGTCGTGCCCGACGACAGCGGCGTGTTCCACGGGCTCACCGCCGAGAAGAACGTGGCGCTCCGTGTGGTGGTCGGAGGTGTCGTGCTCGGAGGTGTCGTGCTCGGAGGTGTCGTGCTCGGAGGTGTCGTGCTCGGAGGTGGCCGCGTCGCAGTGATCAGCGTCGTCGGTGAGGGCACCGTCGTCGTGACCACTGGAGGCCGCGTGATCGCGGCCGGAGAGTTCGCCTGGACAGGCTCCGTCACCGGTCGAGTCGTTGTCGGTGTCGAGGGTGAAGAACCTCTAGCGTCACCGGAAGCCTCTGCGAGTTGCGCTTCTGCATCTGGCATTCGCGGTTCCGAACTGAGCTCCGCTGGTGAGACCTGATTCGCCGTCGATAACCCTGCGGCCTTCCCAACCGCTGCTTCGGTCGACGGCGCGCCGGCTTCACCATCTCGTCTGCCAGACGGCTCCTGTCTCGACGATTGCGTAGGCTCCGGTTGCGAAGTCGATGCCGGCTGCGGGACCGTCAAGCCCACGTCAGGAACATCGCAGCGAATGTCGCTCGACTCCGCCGAGGTGCGATGCGATTCCCGGAGCGGACGCCGAGTCGTGAGACTTGCGCGGCCAGTCGCTCGGCGCGTCACCAAGGTATCGCTTCGCGCCCGCGTGGTGCCTCTGACCGGCCGCGCGGACAGAGCAGATCCCGAGCAGCGCGAGTTGACTGCGGTGCCCGCCGCAAACGAGGCGTCGACGATCCGGGTGGCCAGCAGGCGAGACGAGGGCGCGGACGTCGTCTCGGGCTGGCTCCACCCGGAGATGAGGGAAGAGCACGCCAGGCCGATCGCGATTGACAGGTAGGCACAGATTCGGTGCCGTCGCGACTGGAGCAGTCGAAGCATCTCCGAAGCTTTGGCGAGCCGGATTGCGCTTGGACCTCCACTCCGTGGCCCACGGGTGAACTTCTCAGGAACACAGGCACAACCCGACTGGCCCATGGGGCAGACACCGCTGGTGCGCCTGCCGAGCGTCGACACGGGACGCTCAGGGCTTCGACCAGCGGCGACCTCGACATCCTGGTGGAGTGCAGACCGGACGAGGGGCACCGCCCTTGCGGAATGGGGACCTTCCACGCGCAGCAATCGCCTCCACTGTCGGCGCGCTCGATTCCCAACCGACTTCGTCACCGAAGTCCGGGTCAACCGGTGAAGCGCAGACCGCCCGAGACCGGAGTCGCCGGTTGTGAGGGCGCAAGGACGACCGGAGGCGTGGCCTCGACCTCGATCGGAGGCGTGGCATATGTATTGACCGCCTGGACGACCGCAGTCGCGCTGGGTGCCACGACCACCGGGTTGGGGGTGATCGTCGCGCCCGGCGGCGCGTTCAACTCGACGAGCGTGTAGACGCCCGGCGGGATGTCGACCGACACAGCGTCCCCGTTCGCCGGCACGGCGACAGTCGTGACCACCGAGCTGTCGGCGCCGTGGACCTCGAACTGGAACGGGCCGGGCGGAGCACCGTCTCCCGCCACCGACTTGTGGATCTGGATCCGTCCGGGTCGCGTGTCCACGCACTCGGGCGGTCGATCGACGGTCAGCGACTCCGTGACCTCGACGGATGTGACGCCCGTCGGCGTCGGGTAGCTCCAGAACCCGGTGAACGTCAGGGTGATGGAGGCCTGGCTCGCCGGGATCCCGGGACTGCTGAACTCGAGCGGGCCGAACCCGCTCGGCGGCACGATGGTGCCCCCACCCTGGGAGGCGTCCGGGTGGTTGGCGTCGACGATCCCCTGGTAGGTCGGGTTGGCCACCACACCTTGCAGAGGTCCCGCATCGACCGACGCAGCCCGGACGAGCATGTAGTGGTCAGGTTCGGGCTGGTTGTTGATCGCCTCCCAATTCACCGTCCAGGTGCCGTCGACCTGACACGACGTCTGGCCTGAGAGGAACACGTCGTGCGCGCTCGCCGGCGCGGCCGAGAGCACCAGGGCAGCCAACGAGAGGATCGTCGTGAGCACAATCCCAACGAACGGCTTCGATCGTCGATGTGTCGCGAGGTGCCGGGCACGGCCCGCTCGGGCAGAACGGCCCTCGTGCGCGTTGCATTGGGGGGACATGCTGAGGCTTTCGGTCGGCGACGAACCAGAGGACGCGCAACACGGGCCGGTCACCACTGCTCCCCGTCGGCGAAGGTGACCGTGCACTCACCGGCGGATCAGCGCTCCCAGGCGCATAGGCGACGGTAGCGGGCACACGTCCGAAGTCAATGTCGACCTCTGCGACAGCGGTCTCCTGTTCGCAGTGTCGACCTGTGAGAGGAGGGGAGCTCGCGGCTCAGCCGGTGCGCGCTGCCTCGCACCCATTGCGAGGCACGAATGTCGGCAGACCCAACGCGATCGCGGGCAGGCAGGCCAGGGCCGCGACGGCAGTGTCGTCGTCGAAGACCAGCTTCTCGCGCGCGAGCAGCCAGAGCGCAGTGGGAGTGGAGTGTTCGGGCACCGCCCGCCGGAAGAGACGTTGGTCGCGGTACGCGGTCGCGGGGCTGGCACTGGCGAGGCCCGCGAACTCATCGATCGACAGCGGCGCGCGCTGGAGTTTCTCGCAAACCCTGCACCACGTGATCACGAAGGTGCAGGTCCTGAGGGCAGCCTCCGGGCCGACACGCCTCGACAAAAGGACCAGCACTCCCTCCGATCGTGGACCCTCGTCGGGAATCGCCGGCACCGGTTCGTGGTCGGCGAACGAGTGCGCCGGCCCCAGTGGCTCACTCCCGGTCCAGGACCGGAGCTTCGGGTCCTTGCGCTTCGCGTCACCCTTGCGCTTCGCGTCACCCTTGCGCTTCGCGTCACCCTTCTGCGGCGCGTGGTCCTGCGCGAGGCGCGGCTTTGCCGCGACCTGGGGCCGCCCCTGCTTCGCCTTCTTGCCCTTTGCCACCTTGCCCCGTGCCACGCTCCGCATCCTACGATGTCACTCTCCCCGAGTGACAGCCACGGTTCGTGGTTTCCCATCGATAGCAATCCCACTTGGTTGACGCTCCGTGGTCACCTCGTCCAGGGGCACCCACGATCACGGGTCACGCTGTCCGGCATCTTCCCTGTGTGTACCGAATGCGAGGGTCTTGCCACGCTCTGCTCCGACCGCCCGCCGGAAGCCGCTTGCCTGGCTCCTCGCAGTCACGGCGGTCGCCATCCGTGGGAGCGCGTGCCTCCCGCCAGGTGGTCGAGTCGACCCCGCTCACCCATTGGACCTGCGTCGGCGACCCGATCTCCGGTGAAAATCTTCACCCGGGCCACTGCCCCGGACGCGCGGACATCAATGCCGCCTTCTGCGCCAGGTCCAGTTGTCTGGGCGTCGGGGAATCCATGGCCGCGCATCCAGGCCGCGCCGCCAGTTCCTCGTACTCTTGATGGGTCGGAAGCGGCACAGCTACTCCACAACTCGTAGCGCCAAGAAGGCAAGTCCAGGAGACGCCCCGCTATGGCTGCTGGGCCTCGCCGAGCCCATCCGGTCTCCCCCGTCACAAGCCGGGTGAGTCGCGCAAGTGCTGCGGAATCCAAACTGTGCTGCCATCGTGAACGCACGTCGAGGTCCCGTCCGCCGAGAGGCCCATCCAGATCGAGTCGCCGCAGAACGGACAGGCGGGCGCACCATTGATCTTGTATGCGATTGGAACTTCCGCAGGTAGCCCCTCGTCGTCCTCGTCGTCGTACCAGTCGTCGCCCACTTCACTTCCCCTGAGCTCGCCTGCTGGAGTGCTCCTAACACAGGGCGCCCACGCTGGAGGCCTGATGTTGACAAGGTTTCGCCTTCCATTTGCCCGCCCTTGTGTCGATCTGTCGATGGGTGATTCTTGGCGGGCCGAGCCGAGGGGCCAACCAATCGGTAGGCGTACGAACCCTCAGGACAAAGACCCTGAGGCTCCGCTGGCGTCTTGGTCTGGTTTAGGGCGGTTGACGTCCGGGGGGCAGTGCAGGCGCGACGTCTCGCACATCGGTCGCTCCTGTGGCGTCTTGCGAACGTCGACTGGACTTAGAGTGAATTCTTGTTCGCGCGCCTTGCGGGAAGGACCTTCGTCTCTACGGTCATGCGGTCAGATCGCAAGACTGGACGTAGCCAGTCGGTGGCCGCACTGCGGGGTGCACGCCGATCGACGGGCGATCGCTGAAAGCGAGGCGTGATGCGACGTGAACTAGGACTGTGTGTCGCGGCCGATTGTGACCGTCCGGCTGTCATGCACGTGCGTCACGCGGACGATGGCTTTCGAGGCGGTCCTTCTGTTGTTGGGAACACTTGAGCGAATACGCACACGACGCGGCACTGCATGATGTCGTGGCCGCCGTGGCCAGTTCCCGGCAGTCGCCGATAGGCGCACCTATCTCGGGCGACAGCAAGGGTGTCCGCGCCGAGCACTACCTGGGTTGAAGTCGATGTCTGGTCGCTCGAACGACAGGTCACGGTAATCAGATGGTCGACGCGCACGACAACGAGACGATCACGCCGCTCCTCGTGGCGACAGCTCGCCACCGGGTTCGTCCGGCGCGGCTCGGCCTCGGCGGCGGCCTCCTGTCCTCGATGATGAGCCACCAACCCTGCGAATCGTCGGCGACATACACGCCGTACCTGACGGCCAGCAGATGACACTGTGCGGGCTCGACACATCGAGGTGGCACTGTGTCCACGGGCTCAAGTGGCAGATCCGGCTCCCGCACGCGTGCCCGGATTGCGTAGCCCGCACGCCGTAGACCTTCTGCACCTAGCAGGCCCGCTTCCGGTCCACGCCTCATCGGACTCGCCACGTCGCTCAACCAGATGTGGGAACGGCAAGACCGAGCGTCGCCCTGACCGCGATCCGACGGCGGCGCCTGCGGGGATGCGACACAGGTGGTGTCGCCCGAGCGATCCGCCCAGCGCGCAGTGAGCGGGACCTCAACCGGCTCACTTCGCCTCGGCCTCGTCTCATGGACTCTCGAGGACGGACCACGGCTCTACCAATGCGCACGCCACTCCTGGTTACACCGTCTTCTCAATAGACACCACGGCGACGGCGCGCGGAACCGCCCGCACTTGCTTCCACCTGTCCATTCCCACTCGCCGCGTCCCGTCGCTGGCAAGGCCCCTGCCCACCAGGGCCTCCCCTGCGATCCCCACCGGGGTTCAGTTGGTCGATCCCCCGCCCTCGAAGCACCAAATATTGACAAGCGCATATCGCCGGTTAGGGGGCGTCGCCTGGGCGTGGTGACGGAGTTGTTCTGTGCGGCTCACGGCACGAGGCGGCGTGCGCGCGCTTTACGCGTTGCAACGTGCAAGCGTCTGTGGCCGTGAGGCCGCCACCGCCCGCCTTGCTGTTCAAGTACGCGCACCCGCCTGTACGCCGTCGACCACGCGCCCCTCGAAGAATCCGGGGGCCAGCGGATTGTCAACGTCGGCCACCACCGCGATGTGGATCTCGCCCGCGGTGACACCAACCTCGGTCGCCGTCGCCTTGGTGCTCGACTGCGCGGCCGCCGGCACCAAGCTGAGTGCAGTCAAGGCAGCGATGACGGTCCCGACGAGCACGGCCCCATTTCGCCCCACGTCCGGCCTGACCCGGACTGGTTCCTCGGCACATCGACGCTCCTTCTACGCCACTCGTTCGACGGAACCATCCGTCGGACGTCTCGGTGTCCTAGGAGCGGAACTGTTTCACGTAAGGTGACGGAAACCCCACCCGTCGGGATGTCGAGGAGCAGCAAGACACCCCGAGTGTCGAGAGAAGCGAAGACCTGTGACGGGCACGAGCGAGCGCAGGACCACACTCCTCACCGAGGGCCTCGCCCGGCTCGGTGACCGATCACGGGTGGGCACTCGCCTCGGTCCATCGCTCGATCTCCTTCGCGTCGGACGGGAATTCCTCGGTGTCCGCCGTGATGCGGCCGCAGTCCAGCAGTGGTCGGCTCGCGTGCGACGCGACACCTACCGCCGGATCTGGGACGATGCAGCCGCACGGCTCGGTGCAGTTCGCGAGGACCTCGGACCCGACTTCACGCGCATCTCGCGAGGTGAGGTCTCGACCGTCACCCGGTACCACGAGGTCATGCTCGACACAGCGGTCCACCTCATGCTCGCCCTCGACAAGGGCGTGGTTCACTCGTTGCTCACGGAGCGCGGACTCCCCGTGTCTCGCTTCGTCATCGTCGACGCGGACGATCGGAGCGCCGGTCTCGACTTCGTGCTCGGATCCGAGAAGCCCTGTGTCGTCAAGCCGCTCAACGCGTCAGGAGGGCGCGGGGTCACCTGTGGCGTCGACAGCGGTGAAGCCTTCCTCCGCGCCGCAGTCTGGGCTCGCCGTTGGGATCCCACACTCCTCGTCGAGGAACAAGCTCTGGGCCAGGAGATCCGATTCCTGTTCCTCGACGGGTTGCTGATCGGCATCCTCCGCCGGAGACCCCCCGCACTTCGAGGCGATGGCCGGTCGACGGTCATGCAACTCATCGGGGCCGAGAATCGCCGTCGAGCCGGGGCCGACGGCGCCCTCGGCCTGTCCGACCTGAGCATCGACCTCGACACGCTGCTGACGCTCGCGGGCGACAACTCCAGCCTCCACACTGTGCCGGACAACGGTGCCACGGTCCCGGTGTCGACCACCGCAAACCAGAGCGGCGCCGATGACACCGATCGGCTCGCTCGTGAATCGGTGTCGGCAGCGCTGATTGACGAGGCTCGCGATGCGGTGGACGCAATAGGCCTGCGTCTGGGATCGGTGGAGGTCATCACGCCTGACCCGACGCGTTCACTCGCATCCGCCCGCGGCGTAGTCCTGGAGGTGAACGGCACACCCGGATTGCACTACCACTACTTCGTGAGCAACGCGGACGAGGCCGATCACGTTGCCATTCCCATCCTCGCGACCCTGCTCGGTGACGATCCGGCGGCACATGTTCCTGACGAGTCGACACGATGACGACGCGCCGTGTCCTCACGCGGGCGGGGTGACGTGCAGTTCGCGAGCCAGGGCGGCCAATTCCCGGTCAACAGCGTCTGGAAGATCAACGCCGAATCGATCCGCGAGGCGAGCGGCGGCGTCTCCGCGCTCGCCGGGGACCCGGACGGCAGGGAACCCCGGGGCCGGTGGCGACTCGTGAAATGCGGCAACGGTGCGGTCGACGCGCTCGATGAATCCCTCAAGGGTCCCGAACCGTGCGGGAGCGAACACCACGAAGCAATGAGATGCTCCGACGGGTCGGTCCCACGAGCCGAAGATCGACCCGACATCCGGCCCGGCGACCCCACACGCCAGGGCTCCGGTCAGGACCTCGACTGCAAGTGCGAGCGCAGTGCCCTTCGGGCCGGCCGCTGGCAGCAGCACGTCGGCACGAGGGCCAGTCGTCGCGTCGTCGGGTACGTCGTCGCTGGCCCGCTGTGCTGCCCGCACCGTCGAACCGGCCTGGGCCGACGTGGCCAAGTCCACCACGATCGGGGCTCCCGACGTCGGGCATCCCAACGCGATCGGATTCGTACCGAGCGCGGGGCCGGTTCCGCCGTGTGGCGCGACCTTCGGGAAGGCGTTGGAGAAGGCGAGCGCGACGAGTCCACCTGCCGCCGCTCGCTCGACGTAGGCCCCCGCAGCGCCGAAGTGGTTGCTGTTGCGGACAACGCAGGCACCCACACCACGGCGCGTCGCCAGCTCGCCAGCCGCGTCCACCGCGGCGATGCTCGCAACCTGACCGAACCCGTCACCGGCATCCAGCAGGACGGCCGCATCACCGACTTCGGACCACGACAAGTTCGCGGGCGTCCGGATCAACCCCGCTGCGACACGCCGCAGCATCTCGGGAATCCGAGCGACCCCGTACTCGTGTCGGCCATGGCGATCACCCCAGACCAACACGTCCGACACTGTCGACGCGTCACGAGGGTCGGTCCCTCCGGCAACGAGGAGCTCGGAGGAGAAGCGGTGGAGATCATCTCGCGCAACGCGCCTCGCGGCGCCTCCTCGAGCAGGGTTCGAATGTTCCACGTCCAAGCAACTCAATGCTAACGCCGCGACCGGAGCAACACGCAGCCCAGGGGTTCGTTTCGCGCGATCGCGACCGCGCGTGTGTCGTGGTCCACGGCGACGTTAACGCACTCTCGATCGTGCGGAGCCTCGGTCGTCTCGGAATCACCGTGCACGCGCTGAACGACGCCGGTTCGCCGGTGCTCTCGTCTCGATATGCGACTCCAATCACGGTCGACTGTGGCGAGCGCGAACGGCAGGACGCCTGGGCCGACTTCCTGCTCGGACCTGCAGGCGAAGCGCTCGGGGGATCGGTGCTGCTCGCGTGCAGCGACGCAGCGCTGCGGATGATCGCGGCTCGTCGCGAAGACCTCGCCCGACGATTCGTGCTCGACCTGTCGGACCCACAGGCGCAGCTCGCGATGCTCGACAAGCAGGCGTCGCTCGAGATCGCGCGCAGCGCTGGGATCGGACATCCGCGATTTTGGACCCTGGCCCCCGGCGACACCGTCGAGGACCTCGAGGACGACATCACCTATCCCGTCCTCGTGAAGCCGCTCGACACCCACCACTTCCAGGAGCTCACGGGCCACAAGCTCCTGATCGCGCACACAAGGGAGGATCTCGGCCGAGCGATGAGCGCTGCGGCCCGAGCCGGCGTGGAGTTCGTGCTGGTCGAGGTCATCCCTGGACGCGACGACCAGCTGTGCAGCTACTACACCTACCTCGACGAGCACGGCGAGCCGCAGTTCCACTTCACGAAGCGTGTCTTCCGACGCTTTCCCTGTTTCGAGGGACCCGCTTGCTACCACATGACGGCCTGGGTGCCGGACGCCGCAGAGTCCGGCCTGAGATTCCTCCAGCACGCCGGCGTTCGAGGTCTCGGCCACGTCGAGTTCAAGCGGGACCCGAGAGACGGGACCCTCAAGTTCATCGAGTGCAACGCTCGATTCACCGCCGCGAACAATCTGGTCGGCGCCGCGGGATTCGATCTCGGTGTGTTCGTCTACGACCGGCTCACGTCTGGTGACCGACTCACGTCTTGTCAGGAGCCCCCCGGCGAGTTCCGACGCGGTCTCCACCTTTGGCACCCCGTGAGGGACTTCCGTGCGATGTTGGAGTTGCGCAGCAGTGGGGAAATCACCGTGGGGCGCTGGGCTCGGAGCCTCCTGCACCCGCAAGTGCTCCCGTATTTCGCCGGGGACGACCCGGGGCCGAGCCTGCGGGTGGCCCGCAACGGCGTCGAAGCACTGTTGACGCGAGCGCGTCCTCGCCGTTGAGGGCCCCCGGTGAGGTCTACCGGTCGATCTCGCAGCCGCCGTCGCCCAAGGCCTCCTCGACCCAGGCATTGCTGAAGTCCCCTCGTTTGACGGCTGCGACGTAACCCGCTTCGCTGGCGCTCTTCATGCGGCAGCGCTCGAGGATCTTCGCGGCATACGCGATCGGGATGACGACGACGCCATCCCGATCGGCGAGAATCACGTCGCCGGGGCACACGACTACACCGCCGCACTGCACAGGGAAGTTCACCTCGCCGGGACCCCGATGGAGTGGACCGATCGGTGTCACGCCGCGAGCGAACACTGGCAACCCAACTTGCTCGACCCCAACGATGTCCCGAACGAGGCCGTCGACTACGAAGCCGCTGATCCCTCGGTGCCGAGCCTTTGTCGCGATCATGTCCCCGAGCGCAGCGTTCATCGCCGAACCGGTCGCGTCGATGACCACGACATCTCCCGGCGACGCGATGTCCAGCGCCGCATGAACCATGAGGTTGTCGCCCGGAAACACCCGAACCGTTGTGGCAGGACCGGCGAGCGACGAGACGATCGGGACCATCGGCCGGATAAGCCGCTGCATCGTGTACAGACGGTTCATCAGATCCGACACCGCCGCCACCTCGAATTGCTTGAAGCCCTCCGTCACTTCTTGCGGGGGTCGTTCGATCGTCCTTCGGATTCGAAAGCCGGGACCACCGTGGAGGTCTGCGCTAGGTGGTTGGTGCATCATCACCCCTCTCGAATCTGTCGCGTCCCGTTCCCCATGATGACGACGCCAACAGGAATCTTGCTCGGAGTATGCCCGCATGACCAGAGGCACTTGGTCCTGGTCCAGATGTGTGATGCTGAAGGGGCGGGGCGTCGCAGCCGGTCACCAGCGCCCATTCTTGGGCGAGTCGAAGGGGCGTCGGACAGCGGTTCACGATGGTTGTAGGCGTCCACGAACCGAAGGCCTTGAGCAGGCTTTCGCTGCTCTTGAGGTTGTCCTTCGCTTCGCTCCCGGGCCCCGTCGACCATTGCACGATGAACTTCATCTTCACCCCTATCGTCCGCACGAACTGCCGTCGTGCTGGAGTCAGGGGCATGTCGCAGATTCCCGACGTTGTCGACGGCACGCCCTCTGCCCGCGCACAGAACGCGCGCTCCGAACGCTCACCGAGTCAGCACCACGCGGAGCCCAGAACGGCACGTCGGGGTGCGCTCAAGCAGCCCAGTCAGCCGCTTGCTGATCTGTGCGCGTAGAGCAATGGCGGAGCACACGTGTAGCGGGCTATAGCGCGGTGCGCGTTTGGTTCCCGTGCTCGGGCGGAGCGGTGGAAGCGAGGTGGGAGTCGTCGATCTCCGCTCGGTGAAAGGCAGCTCGGATGACGTTGCAGGAGGGCTGGCGGTGGTTGGAGTGCATCAAGCCGAGATAGGGACCGACAGTTGTCAGGTGCATCATGTCGGCACCGTCGCAGCAGGCCGGTTGCAACGGCGAGCATGAAGACGGTTCGACAGACGAGGTCAGAACCGGCGACGCAGATGTCATCGGACCGGGCCGCGACGCGTCGGTCGTCGGTTCTGAGCGCTTCGTGGGTTGCGAGTTCGACAGTCAGGCTGCCGAGACCTACGCCCAGACATGAGGATCTCGGCCGAGAAACGTCGCCGGTGAGCAGCGCGCCCAACTGCCGACATTGCGCGTGATCGCTAGGACCCCTAGGAACTCGCGTCGAGGCCGGCGAAGAGCTGCCACTTCTGATCGACCAATTCCTTGTGTGGGTACGTCACGCTCCCACCAGGAAAGTCCACGTTGTAAGCAGCCACGTCGGGTATGCCCTTTACCGTGAAGGTGAAATAGCACCCATCTCCGTCGCCACCCAAATTCCCCGCGCTCAACTTCGCGGAACCGAGCACCTTGCCGTGGTTGCTGTTGATGGAGACCCTCGCACCTTCCTTCACGCCGGCCATATCGGCGGGCGCCGAACAGGGATCATTGTGCAGCCCTGGGTATTGCCCTGCGTTCGTGATGACCACTATGCCGTGGACGGTGTGGGTCGCTGATGCCACGGCAGGCATACCCACCGCAAGTAAGTAGACCCCGCAGACCACGGTTGCCATCAGGTAGCGACCCTTCACACTCATTGATCTTTGCTCCATTCGATGCGGACCGCGTCGCAGGCCTGACCGCAGTCGCGGGCCAATCGCTGGCGGAGAGTATCGGGCAGCGAGTGAGGGAACGGTGCGCCAGTTCTCTTCCGTAATGGCGCTGACGAGACAGGAGCACACACTGGTCCTTGTCGGCATGAGTTTCGATCACGCGCCAGGAGGATGATGCGAAGTGTGCGCAGCGATCGACGCGCACGTCATCAAGTTCGGCGGAGGCCCCGCACCGGTGTTCTTCGGTGTGGGCCCGAATGCTCTGTCCTAAGGCGTCCGTCTCCGCGGGAGCCCACATCGTCGTGACGAGCAGATCGAAGAGTGCGTCGAGGGGTTCGACGTGAGGTAGGGACGCTTGCCCTCTTCATGTGGGCTATCGGCGCGGCGATGACGAACGCGAGCCCAGCCTTCTTGACCCGCGGCGGATTGTCCATCGGGGCTGCTAGTGAACGCTGCCGAGAATCGAGTCGATCAGTGTCTCACCCTCCGAGTCGTCCGGAGCCCCGACGGCGATCTCGATGGCTCCATTTCCGCGGGGGATCAAGAGTTGGCCAAGCCGTGTCCGCACGACAGGAGCCGTTGGCCCTGGCCGGTGAAGGGGGACGCTCGTGACCAGTTCATAGGCGGGCTTGCCAGCGACGCGGCGAGCAGACGAAGTAAGGAGCGTGTATCCGGCCCGAGACAGGGTGGGCATGACGAGCGTCTTTAGGTTCGCAAGGCTGGCGGGAAACCCGCCCTGAGGCTCGACGGTCACATCCAGATTGGCCCCGGTGTCCACGTCCTGCGCCTCAAACTGAATGTTCTTTGTGTCACCACTCTGGCGTTGTTGGTTCAGCAAGTCACGCAACTTCGGATTCGCCTTCACGAGAGCTTTGAGGGCGGCGGCATCTTTGGAGACACCGCCAGTGAACACGACCCAGTTCGCTGGGAAGCTCACCGAGAGACCGGCCTTCGCAATGCGGACCGTCCTGGTCTCACTTGATGTCAAGGTCGCGGTCACCGCACCCGCGCTGGATCCTGCGACTAGACCGACGAACGCGAACACCAAACCTAGAACCACGCCCCGACGCATCCGCTGAACGGTACGACGTCGTACGCCCGATCTTGCGTGCACCAAGCGCTGGCTAGGTCTGGCTTGGGTCGTCGGAATACGTGTCGAGACCCGTGGTGCCGTCATCCGAGACATGGTCGGTCCATTGTTTCCCATCCCAGTAGCGCAGTTGGTGGCGAGCGGTGGGGTCGGGTTGCCAGCTGGCAGCGGGCGACGGACTGTTTGCAGTTGAGCTGCCGGCGGGAGGGCTGAACACCTTCGCGGTCTTGCTGAGTTCTTCGACGAATTGATTACCGTTCTCGGCGTGTCCTCCGGCTGTTTCGAGCGCCAGTTCACTACCGTCGGCCAAACGCAACCAGATGCGAGTGTGCGTGACGTGCAATGTCCTTCCGCGCGCTGACGCGACCGCAGCAACGAATGAGCGGGGCAAGATCCGAAGCGGTGGCAGCGTCGCCTTGCCGGTCATCTTGGACAACGCGAAGACGAATCCACGAGTTTCTGTCAGACCGAGCGCCAACTCGACGGGTAGGAGTTCGGTACCGATGGCGTGCCCGTCCTTCTTGCCGCTCGCGACGGTGAGGGCGCCGACTGCACCGAACATGGCACCACCGATCTTCTTCATGGTGTGGCCTTGCGGGAACACCTTGACCGCAGCCAAGAGCTGTTCGCCATCCAGTGCCGATGCGGCGGTCTTTGTCAGCTTCCCCGCGTAGTCGCTCACAGAGGGTACGTCTCCGTTCTCATGAGGCAGCCTGATCAACCTGTCACACGATCGCGCAGCGGTGCCCGCCACCGTGCCCGTGTTCTCGGTCATCTGACTGAGCTTCATATCTCAGTTCTGAGGGGACGGCGCGCCGGCCGACGCGCCATCCCCGTCAAGTAGTCGCTGTTCAGCTGAAGGTGGAGTGGGTCGTTGTGAAGCTCGGGTGGATGTTCGGGAAGTACTGGAGCCAGAGCGGATTCGTCGCGACGTAGACACCAGCTGGGTTGTCGGGTCCGAAGCTGCCTTGGTCGCCGTTGTTCGAGAACACGCTGTTGGCGACTGTTGTCGGCCCGTCCCATGTGACCATGCCGCCACCGGCCGGTCCTGCGTGGTTGCCGATCACGATTGCATTCGTGATGGTCGTCGGGCCGCCGGCGAAGATCCCTCCGGCGAGCCACGCCGCCGTGTTGTTCCGGATGAGCGATGCTCTGATTGTGGTGGGGCCGGTGTTGTGAATGCCGCCTCCACCGCTCCAGGTGTTGGACCCGCCATTCGAGGTGTTGTTGTTGATGGCCGAGAGAGTGATAGTCGCGGTGCCGTTGTTGTCGATGCCGCCGCCGCTTGCGCCCGCCGTGTTGTCGGTGATGACGGAGGTGTTGATCGTCATCGTGGCCGACGGATCGTTGGTGATTCCGCCGCCGCTGCCGAACCGCTCGACATTGTTCGACACGGTCGAACCGTTCAACGTCAGGCTCGCCGGAGACAAGCAGAAGCCGTAGAACTGCATCGCTGGGTTGTCTCCACAGTTGTAGATCCCGCCGCTGTTCCAGTCGCTGGTGTTGTGCGACACGGTCGAACCGTTCACGGTGAGCTGACCTTGGTTGAAGATGCCGCCCGAGTCGTTGGCCGTCACCGTCGCGTTGTTCAAGGTCAAGTGACCGTCGTTCCAGACGCCGCCACCGAATCCGGCGCCATGTTGGATCGTGAGATTGTTCAGCGCTGCCGTGACCGCGAGGACATGTACCGTTGCTCCCGCGCTGGCGCCGTCAAGTGTGGCTGGCCCGCTAAGGGTCAAGTCCTTCCAGACGAAGAAGTTGCCGGTGCAGGTCCCGTCGACGACGAGCGTCGAGCCGGGTGCGGCGTTGTTGATGGCGCCCTGCAGGTCGCCGGGACAGTGCACCATGATCGCGGGTGCACTGGCGCCGGCAGGGGTTGCGGTCGTCAGTGCCAACGAGCCGGTGAGTACCAGGCTCGCGGTTGCACCGAGAATCCAGAGACGGGATCGGAGTGTGCGCATTCCAGACGCCTTCCTGTTGAGGTGACTGCTCTGGTGCTCGCCCTCTCCGCCGATTACGTCGCCGCGCTGAGCGTGGTGACGTCCGAGCACCTTTGTCATGCTCCACACTCGGGAGGACCGCGTGCGGTTTACCGACGGAGCCAGAAAGTTCGACTTCCAACGACCGTGAGAGTCGACGCCTCGTGGCACAGGTTGGGTAAACCTGCGAGCGGCGTTCAGAGTGTGGTTTTCTGTGATGCAGATGGACACCGAGCCACGGTCTCCGCAGTCCCGAGAATCGTTGGTGCCGATCGAGACGGATCGCGTGGTTGTCGGTTCGTTCGACGCGTTCTACCTCGCGGAGTTCCCGCGCATGGTGGCTTTGGGCACCGCGCTCACGGGTGATCCCGCACTCGCTGAGGAACTTGCTCAAGAGGCGATGCTGCGTACCTATCGGCACTGGCCGAAAGTCACGACCTATGACCGTCCGGGCGCCTGGACCCGCCGCGTGACCATGAATCTCGCGTTCTCGGCGAAGGCACGGCGGCGCGCCGAATCCGACGCGCTCACGCGCATCGCAAGCGAACACACGGCGACGACGTACGAGCTTGGCGATGCTGCGGAGTTCTGGGCCGTCGTTCGTCGTCTTCCTCGCCGACAATGCGCCGCGGTGACTCTCTACTACCTCGAGGACTGGGCGATCGCGGACATCGCGGCGGCGCTCGGCTGTTCAGAGAACACCGCGAAGGGGCACCTCTTCAAGGGACGCAACAATCTTGCGCGTCTGCTCGACACGGAGGTCGAGTAATGAACCTCGACGAGCGAGGAAGGCGCGCCGCATCGTCACTTGAGCAGCACATCCGCCAGAACACCGACGGAACACGCTCTCTCGAGGCGCTCTACCGACAGCACACGTCTCGCAAAGACCCTCGGCGTCGTCGTCCCACCGCGCTTGTCATCGCGTTCGCCGTCGTCATCATCGCCGTCCTGGCTTCCATCGTCATCGTGCGGTCGTCGCATTCATCGACCCCTCCCGCATCACACAAATTGCGTCCACCGGCATCGACGACCACACCCACCACGGCCGCACCTACGACGACCACAGTCGCCGCACCCGTGGTGAGCTGCGTCACCCCATGCATCACGGTCACCGTCGTCGACGCCTCCGGCAATCCGTTCCCTCCAGGCGAAGCGCGCGGTCTCGCATGTCCCGTGTCTGGGTCGGACTGCGTGACTGCAGATACGGACAATCACGGCGTCGTGCACCTGCAACTCACTGATGGCATCGAGTACAAGACCAACGGCGCGGTCGTAAACGTGGGCTGGTGTCAGCCCGGCTTCACCAGCTCCAACGGCGACCAATGGTGGTTCTCCGAGAACCTCGTTCAAGGGCCACCTTCAGCAGCAGACGGCACAACCTTCAAGATCACCCAGCCCACATGTTGAAAGCCAAGATGCGCGAAGGCTGCAGGTCCTCGGCGTCGGAAGAGCCCGCTGCGCTGTCAGACGCCCGCGTCGGATGGCGCCCCTGAATGACGGCAAAATGGGTGGTGCTCTTGGCGTGCTTCGTCGCCTCCAGAACTGCAGTTCGCCGCTCGCCGCCGCAGCACAGAACGCGCGCACCGAACCGGGAAGTGTCTGGCGGGCGCCAATCACGCTCCGGCCTCGACGCCGCGATGGCACGCATCGCATCGGGAGAAGCCGGACTCCTCATGTCCGTCAAGTTGGATCGCATCGCCCGCAGTGTGTCGACATTCGGCGATGTCCTCGACCGTGCCAAAGCCCGCGAATCGACCGTCGTCGTCCTCGACCTGGACCTCGACCTGACCTCCGCGTCGGGGCGCATGGTCGCGTCGGTTGTGGCGTCCGTCGCGGAGTCTGAGCGGCACCGCATTGGCGAGAACACGAGCGCTGCGCTCGCGTTCGGCAAGTCGCAAGGTATGCAACTCGGGAAGCCGTCACCTGTCGACGACATCGCACGAGCCCGCCTGGTTGAGTTGCGCGACTCGGCCCTCTCGTGGCGACAGACTGCCGACGCGCTGAACGCCGAAGGCATCACGACCGGCGGTCCCGTCGGCACATGGCACCCAACCTCGGTACGACGCACGTACCTCGCGAGCGTGGAGGCGCAAGCAGCATGACAGACGACTTCGCCGGTCCGATCGAGCCCACCGAACAAATCGAGCCGACGCAAGCCGTTCCCACCGATCGACCGAACCGACAGCGCGGGCGAACCATACTGATCATCGGCGCAGTGCTCATCGTGGCGGCGCTCATCGTGTCGAACGTCGTGCTCTGGATGCGCTACACCGACACCCGCGACAAGCTCGACCAGACCCGCCAGGCAGTTGTATCCGCATCCACCCAGGTCAAAGACCTGTCGTCGCACATGGACGAGGTCTCGTCCTCGATCGGTGACCTGCCACCCGGCAAGGATGTCGCGCACTACATCGGCGGGATCAATCAAGACATCTTCCTCCTACAGACCACCATCGACAACCTCAAGCAATGCGTAAATGGACGCGGAGCGCCGAACTGCTAATGACCGCGACCCAACGTCCGGCACTCACCCTCACGGAATGCGGGCGAGCCCAAGTGCTCTGATGCCCTCGCATCGACCACGACGACCACGACCGTCGTTCCGACCACAACCACCGTCGGATATGGCGGATCAAGATCCACCATCATCATTGGTGTAGCGGGTTGTCGTCCCTGAGCCAGCGACACCTCGCGCGGAACTGCCGATCTCGCGCACCCAGTCCGCGCACAGAACGCCGCACCGAACGTTCAGTGGAGGCTGCTTGCCGGCAGCACAGATCGGCACGTAGGTGTGCGCTCGAGCCGGCGGCCAAGTGCCCACAGATCTGTACGCGTTGAGCGGTCGTGGGGCGCACGCCTACCGGGCAATCTGTGCGGTCGTGGAGAGTCGAGTCAGCGATGGCCCTCAGATCAGTGCTGCCCCTCGAGATCGATGATCGCTCCTGGTGCTTGGCTGCGGAATGACTGCACGGTCGCGTTCAACGAGTCCGGCACCGAGGGATGTCCAGTCACTTGCAGCACAAGGTTGACGACGGACTCCGATCCGAAGAGAGGGTCTTCTCCCGGAGGCTCGTAGTCGACTTCCAGCCCCTCCTCCTCCAGCATCTCGACGAGCCCCCGCACCCAGGCGGGATTGCCCGTGTAACTGATGTAAACGACATTGGCATCTGAGCTCATGCGTTACGGCATAGCACCCGTGCGGCAGAACTCGTCGGCTTCGGACGGTTGACCGTCGGGAATGCACCGGGGGCGGATAGCTGCTCGACGGCGCACACGCGTGTCGGGCCGAAGACGGCAGTCTTGTGATCGAGCATCCCCGCCCCAGAACTGAATGCGCCTCTTGGTGTCAAGCGGCGATGTCGAGTGCTGGTCGTGGTGTGTGTGCCGCGGTGATGTGTTGGATGTCGAGGTAGAGCTCGCGGGCGACGAAGCGTTTGAGGCATCGGATGGTGTCTCGTTTCGAGTGGCCTTCGGCGACTCGTCGTTCGAGGTAGGCGACGGTTGGTGCGTGGCGGCTGCGGAGTCGGACCATGACGAAGTTTGGAGCGGAGAGGATGCTCAGTTCGACGGGCCCGTGCTCTCGTCGCTCTGGGTGGCAGTCAATGTCCGGTTGAGGAACAGGACTATGGCGATGACGAAGACGGCGATGCCGGATGCGATGAATGGGAGTCGGCCGGTGCTGTGCCAGGCGAGTCCGGCCCAGATCCCGGCGACGAGGAGACCGGCGCCGGTGACAGCGGCGTAGATTCCGAGCGCGGTGCCGCGGTTGGTGGCGGGGACGAGGTCGGCGATCCAGGCGCGGCTGACACCGTCGGTAAGTGCGGTGTATCCGCCGTAGAGCGGGAACAGCACCCAGAGCCACGACGCGTCGCCGGCGACGCCGAACCCGAGGTACGTGACCGCGAACACGACGAGGCCGGTGGCGTAGACGACGCGGCGGTTGAGGCGATCGGAGACGACCCCGGCCGGATAGGACAGACCCGCGTAGGTGAGGTTGTAGAGCACGTACAGCGCAACCACGCCGGCGAAGCCGTAGCCGAGCTCATCCGCGCGCAGCAACAACAGCGTGTCGGGGAAGTTCACCAGCGAAAACAACCCGGCGATCGTGAGCACCCGCCAGTAGCGGCGCGGCAGGCCTTGGACCACCCAGGGGTGACGGACATGGAGACCGGGATGCGGCCGTTCACGAATCAGGAACACGAGGCCGACGCTGATGAGGGCAGGGATGACGGCGATCCACAGCAACGGCCGGAACTGCTGACCCACCGCTTCATACAACGCGAGGCCAAGGAGCGGGCCGACCACCGCTCCCGCCGTGTCCGCAGCGCGATGAAACCCGAACGCACGACCCCGATTCGTCGGCGTGGTCTCATCCGCGATGATCGCGTCGCGGGGCGGTCCCCGCAGCCCTTTGCCGACACGATCAGTCGCACGGGCAACCAGGACCATCGGCCAGGCAGTCGCAGCAGCAAGCACGACCTTGCCGCCCGCCGAGATCCCGTACCCCGCGGCGACCAGCGGGCGGCGATGACGCAGATCCGCGAGCCGACCAGAAACGGCCTTGATCGCCGACGCGATCCCATCCGCGAGTCCCTCGATCGCCCCCAACACCGCAGGCGGCGCGCCCAACACCCCGACAACAAAGAACGGCAGCACCGGATAGAGCAACTCGGATGCCGAGTCCTGAAAGAACGACACCGCCGAAACGACGTAGACGTTGCGGGAAAGTCCCGGCCCTGCGGGTAACGCCTCGTCAGGATCAGTCATCCCCGCCACCCAACCATCCCTCGGCTGCCCAGCGATCGATCGCGTGCATGCCCCTCCGGCTGACAGCACATGTGGCGTAACCCGCTGGGGCGGTCGGTACGCTGAAGGCATGGAACGGCATCAGATCCGAATCACCTATTGCGTGCCCTGAGACTATTCCGACCGCGCCGTGAGCGCGGCTCGTGATCTCCTCCACGACTACCAACACGTCATCACCGAACTGACCCTCGTGACCGGCAGCAGCGGTATCTTCGACGTCGAAGTCGACGACGCGATGCTCTACTCGAAGCATCAGACCGGACGCCACGCCGAACCAGGCGAGGTACTACGACTCTTCCGCGAACAGATCGCTCCCGACGTAACCGTGTACGAACGCTGATCGCCTCGTCGAGCTGCGTCGCCCCCAGAGGGCGCAGCTACGATACCGACGTGTCGTTCGGGGCGGCTCGGTGAGCGGTCTGGTGAACGTTCGGCATGCCGATCTGTGTCCAACTCGCGCGCTCGTTCACCATGGGTTGCGGCAGTGGGGTCGGCCTCGGGCGTGGCCGTCTTGTTCCGGGTACAGTTGAGGCTCCGCGAGCACGACCGCACACAAGGGCTCCGATGTCACCCGATGACGAGGTCGACTCCGGCGTACACGACCCAGGTGGGTCCGGTCCGGCCCGCGAGCAGGTCAAGATCGGCAGTCTCGACACTTCGGCGAAGCAGGCCGACGGCGCGACTGTCACGGATGATGGCCTCACCGGTAGCCACACTTCGAGCCGCGATCTCGAGGTAGACATCGATCTCACGATCGAGGCGGGCTTCGAACCGGACGATGGGGTCGCGCGACGGGAACCGACGGCGGAGAGCTTGGCCGCGCGATTGGTCGAAGCGGAACGTCAACTGTTGCTCGACAACTCTGCCGACGTCGTCTTGCATTACGACAACGAGGCGATCTGCGTCTGGGCATCTCCATCGCTCGAGCAAGTCTTTGGCTGGAAGCCCTCTGAGGTGATCGGCACCGACTTCTTGCTCATCCGACCGTCCGACCGCGGCGCTGCCGTCGACGCGGTCACGAGCTCTGCAGAAGCGCATCACGACGGTGGCCGTGCTCGCGTGGAAGTTGTGTGCGTTGACGGTCGGCGGCGCTGGTCCGAGGTTGCGTATCGCCTCGTATGGAATGAGGCGGGCACTGTCGACGCGATCATCGCCGCACACCGAGACGTCACCGACCAGGTCCGCGTCGAAGAAGCGCTCGTCCAATCCGAAGCGCGGTACCGGTTGCTGGCCGAGCACGCCTCCGACCTCGTCTTCCAAGCCGACGCCGACAGCACTCTCGAATGGGTGTCCCCGTCGATCACGCGTCTCGCCGGATGGGAGCCCGACGCGGTACTCGGCCATCGTGCCCGCGACTTCATCCATCCCGACGACCATGAGGCCCTCGACACGGCCACGGTCGCGCTTCTTGACGGGATCCCGACGAGACTCACGTGTCGCATTCGCCGCACCGATGGCACCTACCGGTGGCTCGACGCGACCCTGCACCCCGTTGTCGACGACGTCGGTGCTGTGACCGGCACCGTCGGCGGTGCACGCGACATCCAACGTGAAGTCGAGACCGGGCAGGCACTCGCACTCAGCGAACGTCGACATCGAATCGCCATGGCCGCGGCACCCGTCGGGATGGCTGTCCTCGACCTCGATCGGCGCTTCATCGAAGTGAACGCGGCGCTGTGTCGCATCTTCGGCCGAGACCCCGATTGGTTCCTCACCCGGCGCATCGCGGATGTCCTCGACCCGCTCGACAACGAAGTGGACCTCCGCATGCGTGGCGATGTGCTGTCCGGACGTGCCGACCATGTGACCTGGGAGCAGCGCATCCGACGACCGGACGACACCCGGGTCTGGGTCGAACACTCCGTCGCGCTCCTGCTGGACACCGAACCCGATGTCACGCTCTACATCTCACAGTTCGTCGACATCTCCGACGCGAAGGCGTCCACCGACCAGCTCCGCTACCAGGCGACCCATGACGCGCTCACCCGCGTCGGGAACCGCCGAGATCTCCTCGACCGCGTCGGCGCCATGCTCTCCCATCAGCGTCGTGGCGACACCCGCCTCGCAGTGCTCTTCATCGACATTGACCACCTGAAGAACATCAACGACACCTACGGGCATGGGGCCGGTGACGACGCCATCGTCGCGATCGCTCAGCGCATTACCGAACAGGTCCGGACCAATGATGACGTGACCCGCTTCGGCGGAGACGAGTTCATCGTCGTGCTTCCCACGATCGACTCACTCGAGAACGCACAAATCGTCGCGGACAAGATCATCCACGGGGCGATCGCGCCTATCACGATCGCCGGCCAAGCCGTCCACGTCTCAGTCAGCATCGGGATCGCAATCGCAGAACCCGGCGACGACCCCGAACACCTGTTGCAACGCGCCGACCAGGCGCTCTACCGAGCGAAACAGACCGGACGCGGCGTGAGCGTCACCTACGACCGGACCCTCGACCATCGGACCAGAGCACATCCCGTCACACCCGTCGCACTACGCAACCAATGACCACAGACGGCACTGTTGCGTTGGCTGAGGAGCAGCCGCGGGTGTCTGCAACAATTCGGGTTCTGGGTTAGATCGTTTGGGCCAGCTCGCTGAAACCAGCCGCGACGCGACGCCGGGATAGCGCTTCGACGCCGAGTTCGTAGTGGCCTCGACGGAGGTTCTGCATGAACGCGTGGCCCGTCATGATCACGCGTGCGGTGTGATCACGTTTGAGTCCGCGCATCGGTCGCAACCGGGCCTCGAGCCGGCCATGGTCAGCTTCGATCCGATTGTTCGCGTGTTTCGTCGTGTCGTGGAACGCGGTCGGGATCAACTCCTCGATGACGGCTCGCAGCGTCCAGGCACGATCGGTGACCACCTCGGCCGGTGCGCCGTGAACGCGCAGTGCCCTCGCGAAGAAGTGCCGCGCGGCCGATGCGTCACGCCGCGGCGAGACGTACACGTCAATGATCTGGCCGTGTTGGTCGATCGCCCGGTACACGTACCGCCACCGCCCCGCGACCTTCACCTACGTTTCGTCCACGAACCAACGGCTCCCCACCGAATGGCGACAGGGACGGGCAGCGTCGATTAGCAGCGGTGTGAACCGGTGCACCCAGCGATACAAGGTGACATGGTCGACTTCGATCCCGCGCTCCGAGGAGTTCCTCGACATCGCGATACGACAGCCCGAACCGGAGATACCACCGCACCGCAAGAACGATCACCTCCGGAGGAAACCGGAATCCCGCGAACGCGGAAGCCGGGCCTGCGACTTTCGGACGTAGGTGAGATCGACACATCCGACCACTCTGGTCCACAGACGCGGCCACCGCTCAACGCAACAGTGCCCCTTCGACCGAGTTGCTCACATGTCCTCCTGGGCCGGTCACCGCTCAACGCCCCGTCGACCCGATTTCGCCGCGACGAGATCGGGGCGTTGGGAGATCTCGATGCGGTTGCCGTCGGGATCGAGGATGAACGAGACAATCGAGTCCGACTTGAAGTGCGCACCGCTGGGTGGCTGGTCCTCGATCGCGCCACGGTCGCACAATGCTGCGTGTGCAGCGACCGCGTC
>Ga0075021_10000407_pt1 | contig 22904 bp, 19 predicted proteins | sample ColStrG_CSR_2012_FD_72749 | JGI IMG/M metagenome (GOLD analysis project Ga0075021, IMG submission 72749) | Freshwater sediment microbial communities in response to fracking from Pennsylvania, USA - Cold Stream Run_MetaG_CSR_2012 | ecosystem: Environmental > Aquatic > Freshwater > Creek >...
GGGTAGGCACCGGCCCACTCGTCGATGTGCCAGTCGTTGTACGCCCGGACCACGTCGAGGGCCAATCCCTTGTCCGACGTGTTGGCAAAGAGGCGACCCGAGAAGGACGGGAAGGACGGGAAGTTCATGGACGCCAGGACCCCTCCGGCCGACATGTCCTTGACTCGCTCGTGGACGTCCCAGCAGCCACGTCGCATCTCCTCGAATGATGTCGGCTCGATGCCGTACTCCTCGGGAGGCCGGCCGGCTACGGCATTGAGGCCGATGTTGGGAATCCGGGTACCTTCGAACTCCCACACGTCGTCGCCGACCTCCGTTCGCACGATGCGAGGCGCCCGATCCACGTACTGGCGAGCCAGTCGTCCGTCGAACAGATCGGGTGGCTCCACCGCATGATCGTCGACGCTGACAAGAATCAGATCTTCGACCCGCACAAGCAACTCCTCACCGTTCGGCCACGTGGCGCATGTGGATACATCTAGATACTTTATAGAACAACACGGCCCGTGTGGCCTACGCTGTGGCAACCGAGCGGAGAGATCAATGACCGACCTGTACTGGGACCCGTTCAGCCCCGAGCTGCGAGACGACCCGTACCCGCTCTGGAAGCGGCTGCGAGACGAGTCCCCCGTGTATTACAACGACCGCCTGGACTTCTGGGCGTTGACTCGCTTTGCCGACATCGAGCAGGCCCACAAGGACGTCGAGGTCTTCAGCTCGAGCCACGGCACGACCCTCGAATCGATGACTCCCGAACCGAGTGAGACCGGTCTGATCATCTTCATGGATCCGCCCAAGCACACGATTCTTCGGCGCCTGATCTCGCGGGCATTCACGACCAGGCGGGTCTCGATGCTCGAGGATCGGATCCGGAGTGTCTGTTCGGACCTCCTCGATCCCCACCTCGGTGCCGGCAGGTTCGACTACGTGCAGGATTTCTCCGCCATCCTTCCGCCGACGATCATCTCCTTCCTTCTGGGCGTGCCGGAAGCGGACCAGGAACGACTCCGCCACGTCGTGGACAATGTTTTCGCCACCGACGAGACCGGTCCTGGCATGACCGGCGAGATCGCGCAGCAGGCCATCCTCGAACTCCTCGAGTATCTCGGAGGCCAATTCCGCGAACGCCGAGCTCACCCGCGCGACGACATGTTCACCGAGTTGATGCAAGCCGAGATCACCGACGAGACCGGCGAAGTCCGTCGCCTGACCGATGACGAGCTGGTCGGCTTCGGCATTCTCCTGTTCGCGGCCGGATCGGAAACGGTCGCCCGACACCTCGGATGGGCGGCAAGTGTCCTACCCGACTATCCGGACCAGCGGTCGGAGCTGGCCAAGGACTTCTCCCTCATCCCGAACGCCATCGACGAGCTCCTCAGACTCGAACCGCCGTCGCCGGTACAGGGTCGGTGGATCACGCAGGACCTCAGCCTCCACGGGGTGACCATTCCGGCCAACTCCCGCGCACTACTGGTGACCGGGTCGGCCGGTCGGGACGAACGCAGGTACGAAGACCCTGACGTCCTCGACATCCACCGCAAGGTCGACCTGCACCTGACCTTCGGCTATGGCGCTCACTTCTGCCTGGGTGCGGCCCTGGCTCGCATGGAGGGCAGGATAGGTCTGGAGGAGACCTTCAAACGCTGGCCCGAATGGTCGGTGGACCGGAAGAACTCGGAACTCCTGTACACGAGCACGGTGCGGGGACCGCTGAGGCTGGCCGTGTACAGCTGAAAGGGATCGGCACCTCAGATGCCAACGGGTTCTTCCGTGTCGTCCGTCGCCACGAACACTTGCTGGGCCGTGGCGGAATTGGCCGTCGATCGAGCTGACCGACGTGGGTCATGCCGGAAGCGCAGTGCAGTTCGTGAGGTTGCCCTAATCTGTGAAAGGTCTTAAGCTTTCAGTGGTCAACGGCACCATTCGATTGACGCGAAACGGAGATGCCATGGGGAACGAACTTCGAGCCATCGATGCCGACAACCACTACTACGAGCCGATCGACTCCTGCACCCGGCACCTCGACCCCGCGTTCAAGCGGAGGGGTGTCGAAGTCCTCGACCAGGGCACTCATAAGGTGCTTCTGGCCGGTGGACGCAAGTTCAAGTTCGTCCCGAATCCGACCTTCGACCCGGTCATCGTGCCTGGCTGTCTGGATCTGCTCTTCCGGGGTCAGATACCCGACGGAGTGGATCCCCGTACTCTCACCCAGGTCGAACCGATCCATCCCGAGTACCGGGATCGCGACGAGCGCATCGCCACGATGGATGAGCAAGGACTCGAAGCCATCCTGATGTTTCCGACGCTCGCATGCGGCATCGAACATGCGCTGCGGGACGACATCCCGGCAACCGTGGCGACGCTCGATGCGTTCAACCAGTGGTTGGAGGAGGACTGGGGCTTCTCGTACCAGAACCGGATCATCACCGCCCCGATGCTTTCCCTGGCCGACCCGGAGGCAGCCCTCGAGCAGCTGGAATCGCTCCTCCGGCGGGGCGTGCGCATCGTGCACATGCGGCCCGCTCCAGTGCCGAGTGACGGCGGGCGTGGCCGGTCATTCGGCGATCCCGCACACGATCCGGTCTGGACCCGACTCGCCGAGGCCGGAATCCCCGTGGCCTTCCATCTGGGGGACAGCGGTTACGAGATGTTCGCCGGGGCGTGGGGTGCCCAGGACCACTTCGAGGCCTACCGTGGCGTCGACACACTTTCCCGGCTCCTGGTATCCGACCGACCGATCCATGACACCGTCGGCAGCATGGTCGTTCATGGCGTCTTCAATCGCCATCCCGGTCTGCGGATCGCCAGTATCGAGAACGGCTCGGACTGGCTCCCGTTGCTGGTGAAGAGACTGCACAAACTGGCCAACCAGAATCCCCGGGCTTTCAGCGACGACCCGCTCGACACCATCCGCAACCACGTGTGGGTGACGCCGTACTACGAGGAGGATCTTCGGCATCTGGCTGACCTCATCGGTACGGAAAAGGTGCTGTTCGGATCCGACTGGCCCCACGGCGAAGGCCTGGCCGATCCGCTGACATTCACCAAGGAACTCCACGCGTTCTCCGAAGTAGAGGTCGAGAAGATCATGCGACGGAACGCGCTCGATCTGTTGGGTGTGGCGTCGTTGGAGAGGACCGCTGCGTGATGACCGCGCCCACCGATCAACGTCGAGACGATGCGGACCTCGAATCGGATGTCACTTCATGGTTGAAAGAACACTGGGACCCAGATCTGTCGGTGTCCCAGTGGTGGCAGCTGGTGGGAGAGTCAGGGTGGACGGCGCCGCACTTTCCGATCTCGTGGGGAGGGCGCGGCTACTCCCGCCGGTCGGTCGCCGGCGTCCGTGCCACCTTCGTCCGGGAGGGTGCCCTTCCGGCGCCCAGTGGCCTCGGACTGTTGATGGCGGCGCCGACCATCCTGAGCCACGGAACTCCCGACCAGATCGAGCGTTACGTGCCCGATATCTACGCCGGCAGCCAAGCCTGGTGTCAACTGTTCAGCGAGCCCGGGTCCGGCTCGGATCTGGCCTCGCTCTCCACGCGGGCCGAGCGCGACGGCGACAAGTGGATCATCAACGGGCAGAAGGTATGGAGTTCGATGGCCGCTGGGGCCGACTACGGGATGCTCCTGGCCCGAACGGATCCGACGGTGCAGAAGCACGCCGGGATCTCGTGGTTCGCGTTCTCCCTCAAACAACCTGGGGTGGAGGTGCGCCCGTTGGTCGAGATCACCGGACACGCACTCTTCAACGAGGTGTTCATCGATGAGGCGGAGGTCAGCGACGCCGACCTGATCGGAGGCCTGAACAACGGATGGTCGGTGACACAGTCGACCCTGATGTTCGAGCGGACGGGCATAGGGGCTGGTGGCACGATGAGCGCTTTCCCTCCTGCCGGAGCGAGAGGGGGGATTCTCGATCTGCGCGCCGGCGACGCCACCGAGTTGCAGGCCCCACCGTCGGGGAGCAAGGTGCTCTTCTTGGCGGAGCTGATCGACCTGGCTCGTGAACACGGGCGCTCTGGGGACCCGCTGATCCGACAGAAGTTGGCCCGTCTGTTCGGGTTCACCCGGATGGGGGAGTGGACGGCCCGGCGGATGGAGACCGAGATGGCCCGCGGTGGTGGTGCAGGGTTCGCCAACCTCGGCAAACTGGCCCAGAGCCGAATCTCCAAATTGTCGACGGAGCTCGGCTGCGACATCCTCGGACCCTCCGCCATGTTGTGGAATCCCGATGGTCCGGTCTCGGGGCGTTACGCCGAGGCACTGGTATTCGCTTGCGCCTCCTCGATCTACGGCGGGACCGACGAGGTGCAGAAGAACGTCATCGGCGAGCGCGCCCTGGGTCTGCCACGTGAGCCCGATGCCCTCAAAGGAACTCCCTTCGTCGAGAGATCGGAGCGCATCGCAGCGCTGTTCGGCGGTAGCTCCTGACCCCGGTGGCGAAGAGACGGCGGATTCGATGATCGACGGTAGGAGCCATCTCGTCGACGTCGCATCCGCGGGTCGATTCGTTCCACGTTCGCTGAAGGCTCGATAGAAACATCTAAAGGAAGGCTGGTAGAATTGTGGTGAGCCCGAAGAGGGAGCGGACGGTGTCTGGTGCCTGATCCCCGTATAGTTCTGGAGCGTGACCGGGACACAGGAATCGGTCGCGTGACGATCAACAACGCGTCCCGCCGCAATGCGTATGACCCGGAGATGCGGCGGCAGATGGCTGAGTATTTGGATGAGCTGGCAGAGGATGACGACATAAAGGTCGTGGTTCTGCGGGGCGAGGGCGGCGTGTTCAGTACCGGCGCCGACATGGGGAATGCCTACGCCTGGTATGGCCCGCCGGGTGAGAAGGAGAACGGCAACGGCAAGAGCCGTCGGCCGAGCCAACGTCGGCGGCTCACGGTTGACCGAAAGACGTTCCAGTTTTATCACGACTACATGGGCTATCCGAAGGTGACCGTGGCCGAGGTACGCGGCTTTGCGCTCGGCGGAGGCTTCGAGTTGGCCCTGATGTCGGATATCTCCGTGGTCGCCTCCGACGCCATCGTGGGCATGCCGGCAACCCGGTTCCTCGGTCCGGCATTGGGCGGACTCCACATGTTCTTCCACCGGCTCGGTCCGATGCTGGCCCGACGACTGCTGCTCACCGGAGATACGCCCCGGGCGGCCGAATTGGAGAAGTACGGCATCTTCACCGAGGTCGTCGAAGATGATCAGGTGGCGGGCCGGGCCGACTGGTGGGCGCAGAAGATCGCCCGGATGCCGGCTGATGGGATCGTGATCGCCAAGGAGGCCTTTCGTCTGGTGGAGCAGATGCAGGCCTTTCAGGGTGAAGAGGCGTCGTCGTACATGCTTCACGCCTACGGCACCAACCTGCAGTTCGACGAAGACGAGTTCAACTTCGTGAAGACCAGGGCCGAATACGGCACCAAGCGGGCGTTCGAGCTACGCGACGCCCACTTTCACGTTCCCGAACCCTGAGATCTTTCGGCGCGATGGTGTCAATCGATGATGGCGGATGTGGCGAGAGTCATTCCCGAACGAGCACGCCGCAAGATCGGGACGGTTGGCGAAATCGATGGCCGTCATCCGGTGATGGCCGAAACCAGTCGTCGGAGCAATGGCGCGAACATGATCAGTTCGTCGGGGTCACCCGCACCCGCATCTGCACCTGAGCCCGAGCCCGAGCCCGAGCCCGCGGCACGAAGGCTCATCCGCATCAGAATGATGGCGAAGCGGACGCCGGCAAATGCCTCGTACCACGTCAGGTCGTCGAGGCGCTCGCTCGCCACGTTTTCGTAGCGGTCGACGACGCGATCCCTACGGAGCAACCCGGCCATTCCGGTGAGGTCGCCGCTCGAGAAGATGTCCGGCATGAACTTGGTGATCATCTCCAGCATGAATGCGTGCAAGAACACCATCCAGGCCACGTCGACCTCGGGCGGTCCGGTGGTCGCCATCTCCCAATCGAGGACCGCGACCGGACGACAGTTCCGGTAGATGATGTTGCCGATTCGACTGTCTCCCCAATTGAGAACCGACCGATCGCTGTGAGGAAGAGTGCTGTCCAGGGCCGCCAGTGCTTCCTCGATCGCCGGGATCCGCCTGCCCTCACGGGCCCACTCGTAGTACTCGTGCTGGGCGGTGAGTTGGCGAGCGAGTGGTGAGACCTCGGTGCGGTCTGTGCCGAAGAGGGCGAGATCGGCTTCGGCCCGGACCTGGTGGATTCCAACCAGTACGTCAACTGTGGTCTGCTCGAGTGTGGTCAGGTCGGTGGTCGACAGCCCGGTCATCCACCCCTCGAGCAGGTAGGGCGGGGTGTCTCTCGGTACGTCACCTTCGACGTAGCCCATCACCAGAAACGGGGTGCCGAGCCACGCTGGGTCGTCTTCGTATCGCACGACTTCTGGTACTGGCACATCGGTGCGAGCCCGAACCAGTTCCATGCAGTCCCGCTGAAGTTGCAGATCAAAGACCGGGAACACCGGGAACGGGCTGTCCGATTGAGGGGCCAACCGGGCCACGTAGCGGTCTGGGCCGACGTCGAACACGAGGGTTTCGTTTGCCATCCCGTTATCCGGCATGGTGCACTTCCCCAGAGTCGCTCCGGGTCCCATGACGTGGGAGACCCACCTGGCCAGATCCGGGGTGATGTCTGATAGCCCTCGTCTCCAGGCCAGAGCATCAGACTGTCCGGAGGTCACTGTCGGGTAGCCACTACCGGCTCCGTCAGTTCCAGCAGTTCGAACAGATTCGTGGACATGATCCGGCGGACCGACCGTGCGTCCAAGTCGGCAAGGTGTCGGGCCCACCCGAGCGGATCGTCGAGACCCTCCGGGTGTGGATAGTCGGATCCGAAACAGATGCGCTCAGGACCCAGCAGGTCGATCAGCCCGTCGAGGGAGTCCTCCCAGAAGGGATTCACCCAGACGTTGCGTTTGAAGACCTCCACCGGATGCTCGGGAAATTCATTGGGCATCTTCTTCCACGCGGACTCCAGATTGTGCAGTAGATGGCCGACCCAGTTTCCCCCGTTCTCCACACTGATCAACCTCACGCCGGGAAACCGGCTCAGCATGCCGTGGCAGATCGCCGAGGCGAACGCATCGTGGATCATGCGTCCGGCATCGGCCACGGCGGCAAATGACCTGGGCCGAAATGGAACGAACTCGCCGGACACGCCTTCCCACGTATTCAGGTATTCCTGGTAACCGCTGTCCGAAGCGTGGAGGGCGACCAAGACCCTGGATTCCTCCACCCGCGCCCAGAACGGGTCGAACTCGGGAAGGAACGGCGAGCGTGTAGCTCGTGCCCCACTGACCGGAGCCGGTCGTAACAGCACGACCTTGGCCCCCCGGTCCAGAAGTAGCTCGAGTTCGGCGATCCCCTTGTCCAGAACACACGGATTCACCAGGGGTGTGCTGAAAATCCGTTCCCGATAGTTGTACTGCCAGTCGTCGAAGAGCCACTCGTTGAAGGCGTGGATCGCAACTTGGGTGAGCTCGGGATCGTCACGGAGCCTCTCTTCGACGAGGCTCGCCAATGTAGGGAAGATCAGACAGGCGTGGATCCCCTGTTCGTCAAGGAGTTCCAGCCGGGCAGCAGGTTCTCGGAAGGCCGGAATGCAGCGCATGGGCTCTCCGGTCATCTCTCTCATCGACTTTCCCTCCGGATTGTTCCCGGCGAAGTAGTCCATGTGGGCGCCCGGTCGAGCCAGAACCTCGAATGTCGGGTTGGGAATGAAATCGGTGAGTGTGCTGCGAACGACCAGCTTCTTTCTTCCGTTGAGCTCCACGAACCGGAAGAGGTTCTTGTGCTCGCTCGGAAGGTGCCGGGTCAAGGCGTCCTCGGTCTCGTAGAGGTGGTTGTCCCCATCGAAGACGGGAAAATCGAAGGCCTGGCTCATGGCCCCGATCGTACAACCATCCGTACGTCTTGGCCCGGAGATCCTTTAGATGTTTATCGGATCAAACGGTCGCGACAAGGACCGCCCGTTTCGCTACACCGCCGGACCGGTCAAGGAGTTCGCCGTGCTCAGCTGGGGACACATCGGACATGCCGGCTACCGGCATTTCCATTCCGGCGCCCGCTTTTCGAGAAAGGCCCGAGGTCCCTCGAGGGAGTCCTCGGTGTGGAGTACCCGTTCGCGGAAGGACTCGGCCAGAATCTCGGCCTCGTGAAGAGGGAGTCCTAGGCCCTTGCGAATGGCCAGTCTGGTGCCACGGACTGCCAGCGGTGCATTGCGGTTCACCATCTCTGCCAACTCTCGGGCCCGCCGGCCGAGTTCGTCGGGTGCTACCACCTCGGTGATGAACCCGAGTTCGTAGGCACGCTGCGCGCTCAGTCTCTCGTGTTTGCCAAGCAGGGCCATGCGCATGGCCACGTTGAGCGGCAGGGTGCGGGCCACCCGGACCATCTCGCGGCCCGACACGAGTCCGATGCTCACGTGGGGATCGAAGAATGTCGCGTCTTCCGCCGCGATCGAGATGTCGCCCGTGGTGACCAGGTCCATTCCGGCTCCGCAACAGATGCCGTTGACGGCCACCACGATCGGCTTGGCCATCGTCCGGAACGGCGGGGTTGCCTCCTGTGGTGCCTCCCACTCATGGTATTGCGAGAGGTATCTGCCCTCGTGGGGAACTTTTCCATCGGCAGGAATTCCCTCGACGTCGGCACCCGAGCAGAAGGCCCGGCCGGTGGCGGTCACGATCAGCGTCCACACCTCGTCGTCGCCCTCGGCCCGGGTGTAGGCGTCGTTGAGCTCCTTGGCCATCAGTCGGCTGATGGCGTTGTAGCGCTCGGGCCGATTGAAGGTGATGGTGGCGATGCGGTCTTCGACCTCATAGATGATGGTCTCGTAGGTCATGTTGCTGGTCCTTTCTCGGAGGCCTCAACTGGCGCCTGACTGTTGTGGGCCGTCACTCCACCCGTCTTGATGAGCTGCTGCAGGGCCTTCTTGTCCACTTTGTCGCTGGCCGTTCGCGGCACGTCCTCCGCCCGTGCGGACAGATACCAGAGCGTAGGAACCTTGAAGCTGCTCAAGGTCGATCGAATGGCACGGTTGAGATCGTCCAGAGCGAGCGTTGTCACGACCAACGCGCCCACCCGTGTTCCGGCCGGGTCCTCGATGTCGGTAACGAACGCCTGCCAGACGCCGGCGACACCCCTCAGTGCAGACTCCACCTCTGACGGGTAGACGGTGGCGCCACTGACTTTGAACATGTCGTCACTCCGGCCGTGGTACCAGAGGTACCCGTCACCGTCCAGGGTGCCGAGATCCCCGGTCCGGTAAAAGCCTTCGGCGTCGAACGTCTCCGATCGGGACCGGCCGCAGATTCCCCTCATAACGTTGGGACCTCGCACCGCGATCTCTCCTCTGACTCCGGGAGGACACGGGCCCGGTGAATCCGGATCGAACACCCGGACCTCGGTTCCCTCGAATGGTCGACCGTAGCTGCCGTGCTTGTCCGATGGCAGGTCTGTATCGAGACGGAAACCGCAGTAGGGCCCGAAGGTCTCGGTCATGCCGAAGAGGTTCGCCCGCGCTCCCGGCTTTGAGCGCATGCCCTCGGGCAGGATGGCGGCGAGACTCCCTGGCCGGAGGCACGTGAGGTCGGTGCCGGCAACGTCGGGATGGGCAGCCAGCCGGGCCGCCTGGTCGGGCCACCCCCGGAAGAGCGTGACCTGCTCACGCTCCAGCAGCGCGAGTGTGGTCCGGGGTTCGGGGATGGCTTCGGTGATCAATGTCGCCCCGGCAACCAGGGCAGTCATGAGGCCGCCGGAGAACCCACCGGTCCAGAAGAAGGGCATCGGGATGTAGAGGCGTTCGTCCGCGGCCACACAACGGCTGACGAGTCCCGCCGAAGTTGCCCGAATGGCACCTCCGTGGGTGTGGATCACCCCTTTGGGCACGCCTCGGCTCCCCGAAGTGAAGAGGATGACCAGGTCGTGAGCGGGATGCACGCTCTCTTCCAGCGACGTGACCATGGTGGTTTCGGCCCGGTCGGAGGGAATGTCGTCGGCATTCCATACCCGGCGCAAGTTGGGCAGTTTGGCGTGGCGCCCACCTCGGCCGGTCACATAGGCGATCCCGGGGGCCAGCGATTCGAGGTCGGCCAGGTAGTCGTGATCCCGGAACATCACGGTGGCGATCAACTCGGTTACCGCCGCCGTGTCGAGCTGACTCAACAACTCCGGTGGCTTGAGCAGGGTGCTCAGAGGCACGAGCACCGCCCCGATCCTCATGATTGCGGCGGCGGTGGCGGCCCATTCGATTCCGTTCTCCATGAGGAGTCCGACCCGGGACGACGTTCCGACTCCCGAGGCGACCAGCCGACCGGCCAGGATGGCGCTTGTCTCGTCCAACTCGGTGTGGCTGAGGCTGCCCCGTTCGCTGATGATGGCGGCCTTGTCGCCGTGCATGTCGGCATTGTCGTGGAGGAGTGCCGGAAGGGTGAGCGATTCAGCGGGCACGGGCCAGTTCCTCGAGGGCGCGGATGTCCAGCTTTCCGCTCGACATCATGGGCACCTCTCCCTCGTCGACGAAGAGGATCCGTTTCGGAACCTTGTAGGCAGAAAGTCGAGCGCGCATCAAAGTCCTGAGTCGTTCGGGATCCGGAGGGGTGGCGGCCGAGGGGACGCGGATTACGGCCGCTACCAATTGACCGCTCGCCGGGTCATCGATGCCGAAGACATGGGCGACCAGTCCGGTCTCCTGCAAGACAATTGACTCGACCTCGTGGGGGGAGACGTTGGCCCCTGACGATTTGATCATGTCACCCCGACGGCCATGAAAGTAGTAAAAGCCCTCGTCATCGACATGGACGAGGTCGCCGCTGTGGTACCAGCCATCGTCGTCGAAGGTTTCGTGACGCTCCTTTCCGCAGTAGCCCTCCATGACCGCGGGTCCCCGGAGGCAGAGTTCTCCCACCACCCCCGCAGCTACCGTTGATCCACTTTCGGGATCGACGGTCTTGGCTTCGATGTCCGCTACCGGTTTGCCGAACGATCCCCTTCGACGCTCCGGCTGTTGCGCCTCGTCGTCGCTGGCCAGGCAGACGCTTCCTGTCTCCGTCATGCCCAGCATGTTGTGGTGGAGTTCGGGGTCGGGTGGTCGGACGTTGGCCGGCATGATGGGGTATAGGTTCCCCCGTTTGATGGATGTCAGATCGCGTCGGCCAAACGACGGGTCGTCGGGGAGATGAGCGACGGATTGGGCGAACCCGTTGACCATGGTCGGGCGCCATTCTTCGATCACGTCAAGTACATTCGACGGGACCACCGAGTTGGAGCACACGAGCGTGGCCCCTGCCTCGAGTGTCCCGAGGAGTCCATACGCGTAGCCGCCGATCCAGAACAACGGGGAGTTGGAGAAGAGGACGTCGTCTTTGTCGTATCTCCGCATCCTGTTCAGGACGTGGAGGTGCCCGATCAGTGATCCATGGCAGTGGATCACACCTTTTGGTCCAGACGCGGAGCCAGAGGTGTGGATGATGACCAACCGGTCCGACGGGTTTACCCGATCCTGGCTGGCCTGCAGGATGTCGGGGTCTATTCCGCTTCCGGCCTCGAGGATCGATGCGATGGTCCACACCGCATCGACGGCACGTTCGGAAGAATCGAAGGCCACCCGTCGGAGTGTGGGCACCGAAGGTGAGAACAGCGGTGGCAGCTCACCGGGGTCGAATTCCGGTACGGCCTCGGACAGGATCCGGACGTAGTCGTGTCGACGGTATTCGGGAGCGGCGAGGAGCGTGTCGACGTCAGCATTGCGCAGCAGGGTTCGCATCTCCGCTGGGGTCGAGAAGGTGCTGATGGGGACCGTGACCGCACCAATGCGGGCTGCAGCCAGCGCGGCAACCACGAACTCCGGGCCATTGGGGTAGAGAAGACCGACTCGAGAGCCATGGGTCAAGCTGGAGGCCAGCAGTCCACGAGCCAGGGCGGCCGAGCGTTCAGCGGCGTCGGCGTAGGTGAGGAGACGGTCGTCACAGATGAGCAATGGATGGTGCCCGCGAGCGTGAGCTCGCGCATCCAGCAGGCTCCCGACGGTGAGTGGCAGCGTTGACGAGGAGTTCACTCCCGGCCCTGACGCGCAGATACTTCAGGTAGTCGGGAGCGATCGCCGGCCACCGCCTCCATGGTCGCCTGACAGAGGATCTTGCCGTCCAGCTGTAGATCGGCAACCGATGTCACGCGGCTCCCATCCGAGGTGCGCTCGATCCCGAATTGGAGCGATCTGAGGAGCGGGGTGGGGCGGCGATACTCCACGCTGAGCGCAGTGGTCTTTCCGGCCACACCGAAATCGCAGTTGTGGTGCTGGATGACGCAGTCGAAGAATACGGCGAGAAATCCTCCATGGACGCAGCCCGGTGGTCCTTCGTATGCAAGCGGGAACGACACGCTTCCCGTGGCGCTCTCTCGCTCCACCTGGATCTCATATTCGGGGAAACACGGGTTGAAGCTTCCGATGTCCCGACCGTGGTCTAGGTAAACCCGTCGATCCGGTCGCTCCTCTGGCCCGATCCTCGGCGTGGGGTCCGCCGGCGCTTGATTGTTCAGGTGTTGTTCACCTGACGCCAGGTACTCGATGATCTGCGCCAGGCCTTCCTCGTCGTGTTCGAGGGACAGGGCCAGACCGGTGAGACGACGCAGGATGGGCGCAAGGGCGAACGTCTGGGGCAGTGGCTGATTGCCAAAGATCCACGGTGTATCTGGTGACGACACTGCGCCTGCCATCAGTAACTCCCCTTGTTTTCGGCCTCGGCAACGTCATGTGCCGGATCTGTTGCTCGATCGGGACGCGCTGCAGGAGTCAGGGCCCGCCTTCACTCGTTCTGGTACGTATACCTCTACATCTTTACACTACAATTCCGATGGTACGCCATTGGTGGCTGTGACGACATTCGCCGACAATCGAGGAAGGGCGGATGAAGACGCGCGCTGCGGTGCTCTAGGAACCGCATTCTGCATGGAGTATCGAAGACTTCGAGCTTTGATACCCCTCGGACCGGCGAAGTACTTGTGCGGTTGTCAGGTCCGGCCTCTGTCACACCGACGAGCACTTGATCACCGGTGCCATAGTCTTCGATCGCTCGACTCCTGTCACGGTCCACAGGCGCCGGTACCATTCGATCGACGCCATGCCAGCCACTGCGATCGGAGCTGGCCATGTTGGACGAAAGGACGAACACGATGATGGACTCCTGTTCGGAGGGGCGGGCAGTTGGAGCTTCACTGCGCCGCCGAGCGGCTGCACTTGTCGGAGTGCTCGCGGCTGTAACACTGACCGCCTGCTCGTCGACGGCCAGTCAACCGGCGGGCAGCACCGGCGCGACGGCGACGTCCGCGTTGAACGGATCGTCGATTCCTGCGTCGGCGTATCACAACACCACGGGACTCACTCCCACCACAGTCTCGATCGGAAATGTGTCGACTCTCTCGTTCGGACTGTTCAAAGGGTCGTTGGTAGGAGCGGAGGCCTACGCCGACTATGTGAATTCGCGGGGCGGGATCAATGGACGCAAGCTCACCGTCGACTCGTACGACGACGGATTCACGGGTGGGCTCAACAAGCAGTACACGGCGGAGGCCGTGCAGCGCGACTTCGCGCTGGTCGGTGGGTTCTCCCTTGAGGACAGCTTCGGCGGCACCGTGCTGGCCGCCAATCCGGACGTTCCCAATGTGACCAACCCGTTGGACCACGCCACGGCCTTCCTGCCCAATACCGTCGGCCCCCAGGTGTCGAATGGGGGGTGGGGCACCGGCGGGCTGAAGTACTTCATGCATAGGTACCCGACAGCGTCCCATGCCGTCGGGGACCTCATCGCCAACCAACCCTCGGCAATCGCCAGCTGGCAGATCGAGAAGGGCGCGATGGAGCACGTCGGCCTCCATGTCGTCTATGACCAGCAGTACGCCATCACGCAGTCGGACTTCAACGCGAATGTGATCGCCATGCGAAATGCCGGAGTGAAGATGCTGTTCATCGACCAGATGCCAGCGAACTATGCGGCGTCCGTGTTCCGGGCCCTCGACCAGCAGAATTTCCACCCCATCGTGGTGCTCGGAACTTCGACCTACAGCGAGGCGTTGATTGCGAATTCCGGTGGAGCTGCCGTTGTCGATGGGTCCTATCTCACCCTGAATTCGGCTCTCTTCCTGGGCGAGGACGCCGCAAAGCTGTCCGTCGTGTCCACGTTTCTGACGTGGGTGCACAAAGCCGCTCCGGGTTTCACGCCCGATCTGTTCACGCTCTACGGATGGACTTCAGCGGAACTGTTCGCCCAGGCGCTCGCGTCGGCTGGTCCGAACCCTACGCGCGGGTCCGTGCTCCGGGCGCTCCACGGGGTCACCTCGTTCAATGGGGACGGGATCATCGTGACCTCGCATCCGTCGTCCAAACTCGGGAGCGACTGCTTCCTTCTCGCACGGATCGAGAACGGCAGGTTCCAGCGGCTCGACGACCCTCCGATCTCTGACAAAACGGGGGGCTACCTCTGCGGAGGTGGGATGTACTTACCGAAGTCGTGAGTCGAATGACCGTTCGTCGGCGTCATGCAATACCCGCGCCTCACCGCCAACTTGGCCGTCGTCGGTGCGGTACTTCAGCGTTCAGGGGGTGTGCCCGGGTGCCTGGTTGACCACGCGATGTGCCCGTTCGCGGACGCCGGCCAGCGCGTCGATGTGGGGCCGAGCCGATTCGGTTCCTGTGGGTGGCAGCGAGAATCCCGTGTACATGACTCGACGCTCCCGATCCACCGGCGGATGGCTCATATGCATGGTGCAGGAGGTATGGACAGTTACGTCGCCCGTGGCGGTGGGGAGTTCGACTAGAGGGAGCCCCCAAATCGGTCGGGCGAATACGGGCTGTACGAGCGCGCGGTGGGACCCTGCCACGACGGCGAGCTGACCCGAGCGTTCGTCAGCGCCGGTCACCGAAATGCCCACGGTCAGCCCGCAGCACTGGTAGGAGTGGCGGCCGAGGCTGCAGTCCTTGTGCCACGGCACATCGGAGATCCCCTCGACGACACCGATGGGCTTGACGAGCGCCTCGATTCTGTTGCCCTCGCTGCGTGCCAAGTGACCATCTGTGGTCAACCGGCTGATCCCAAGCAGGCGGTCGTCGGCGAGAATTTCGGTAGTCGTCGCGCTGTGTTCTTCGAACCACTGCAACCGCACCGCCCGACTGTCCCCGGCTGCGGTGCGCGCCCACCACGAACGGCCATCGTCTGGGTGATAACTGGGTGTCGCCACGTCGATGTCGGCAGACACCTGGGCCATTTCGTCCTCAGTGAACACCCCCTGCAGGTGGAGGTAACCCGCTTCGGCCAAGAAGTGGGCCATTGCATCTCGATCGTCTCCCACTTCGAACGAAGTGTGCAGGTCGAGCGGGTCGCCTCGACGGTCGCGGAACCCAATGGAGCCTGCCGTATGCACAGCAACACCGTCGATCAGGGACCGCAGAATGACCCACCAGTCGAGGAAATCGATGAGGGATCCCCGTTCCATTTTGAGGGTCCCCGCTGTCAGGAAGGTCATCGGTGTGCGCAGGTCGTGCACGAGGTCCGTCACTTCATCCGCGTCCATACGTACGAAGGCGGCACCGTCGTCGCCGGGTCTGATCTGGATCTCCCCTGATTCGACCGCCATGGTCCACGCCCCGGCCGCCGTACAGATAGTCATCGATCGGACACCCAACTCGATCGCCCCAGGGATGGAGAGATCCCCACGCGACGCTGCTAGCTCGGGTAGCCGTTGATCGAACAACTCCGCTGCGTGTACGGGGGCGACGTCGTCGTCGGAACGAGTTCGAATATCGAGGCTCACCATCTCCTGAACGTACTTCCTTTGGCGGTATGGGTCCTTGGTGCCTGTCGGTCGTGCTGGAAATGATGTCTCCATGGCCGAGCCCAATACGGTGGTAGAGGCCAAACTCGGAAGCCGTTACTTGCAGGTAACGACCATGTCGGCGTCCGGAGACGAGGTGATCGATCTCGGTTTCTCGAAGGCGCCGTTGGACATGTCGCATATGAGAGTTGCAAGCCGTCTCCTAGGATCCACGAGTGTTGCGCAAGACAACATGTCTCGGCAGGGTTTGAAAACCGAGCACAAAGGTGTCTCTGGCCATGCTCTGTATTCGCACGCCTCCGCGAACCAAGCGTCATCTCTGATCTGGGCCCGAATCGGGGTTGAGCCCGCAACTGATCTCAACCAAACTAGCGAAGGGCATCGGAAACACTTACTGGACTGCCCACGACGAAAGGGGAGTGGCAATGGCCACCACTGGAGCGAACCGATGGCCATCGATTCCGGTCAGCGACTGGCAGGACACTCGCGATACGTTGCATCTGTTCACGCAAGTGGTCGGCAAAGTCCGCCTCGCCAACGAACCGCCTCTCAATCACTGGTGGAACGTCCCCCTCTACGTCTCCGCTCGCGGACTTACCACCTCGCTCATGCCGCATCCGACCGGACCGGCATTTCAAATCGACTTCGATTTCGTGGATCATCACCTTGAGATCAGCACTGTCGCCGGGGACACACGAACCATCGGCCTCGAACGCCGCCCGGTAGCCGACTTTTACTCCGCCGTCTTGAGCATGCTCGATGACCTCGACGTGTCCACAGAGATATGGCCGGTACCTGTCGAGATCACGGGTGCCATCGGATTCTCCGACGACCGCGTTAACACCAGTTACGACCCCGATGCCGTGCAGCGCTTTTGGCTCGCATTGGTTGAGATGGAGCGGGTGCTCAAGGTGTTCCGGGCTCGCTTCGTGGGTAAGTCGAGCCCCGTCCATGTCTTCTGGGGTGCCCTCGACCTGGCATCGACCCGGTTCTCGGGGCGCACCGCGCCTCCTCATCCGGGAGGTGCTCCCAACTGCGGTCCACACGTAATGTGGGAGGCGTACTCCCATGAGGTCAGCAGCGCCGGCTACTGGCCCGGCCCGCCAGGTGACGAAGGCGTCTTCTACTCTTACGCCTACCCGGAACCCCCCAACTACCGAGAGACACCCATCTCGGTCGAGGGAGCGCGATGGGACGACGCGCTGGGCGAGTTCATCCTTCCCTACGAACTCGTCCGCACCGCCACGGATCCCGACGCCATGCTGCTCGACTTTCTGCAGAGCACCTACGAGGCGGCGGCCAAGACCGCCGCTTGGGACCGAGGAGCGCTCGAACGACCGGACGGAGGCACCCGCCATGCCTGACAGCTGCACTCATCTCGACACCGTCGCCGACGTTACCCCGTCGAGCGACGGCTGTGAGGACTGCCTTCGCATCGGAGGTCAATGGGTCCACCTCCGAATGTGCATGCACTGTGGCCACATCGGCTGCTGCGACAACTCCCCTAACCGCCACGCCACCGCCCACTGGAACGCCCACAATGACCATCCCCTGATCCGCTCCTACGAACCCGGTGAGGATTGGTGGTGGTGCTATCCCGACGAGTTGTTTTTCGAAATTGACGGCGCTCCACCATCGCTGTCGCATTCCTGAACGGAGGAGACCCCGTTCCAGCCACCAGCTGCCAACGCCGGTCCCGTCCGACGACGACCCGACTCAGCGGGCGTTCCTCCGCGTGTTCTCGACTACCCGTCCCCGGGGTTGGTGACGGGCGGCCAGAGCTGCACGGTTCGGCGGCTCGGTGGGCACCCCACCGATCTGGTAAACCTTCTCTGAAGGCGGAACCTGTCACCACAGTGACGCTCCGAGTGAGGAGGCGGATCATGAAGCGTTGGCTCTCGATCGTGGCGTTCGTCCCTCTTCTCACGGCAATGCTCGGTGTCGGCCAGGTAGGAGCGGCAAAGGAATCCCGGGCGAAGCCGTCGACGGTATCGCCCGGATATTGGATTGTGACGTCTGCCGGAGCGACCTACGCATTCAACGCTCCTGATCTCGCACAGGTCTCTCACGAGATCATTGGCGCGTCGGATTGCGGCAACGGCCCCGGTCCGCCGATACCCTCAGTCATTACATGCACCGGCATTTCAGCGATGGCGGATGGCCAGGGCTACTGGATTGGCCAGTCCGCGTACTTCGTGCTCAATGGTGTCGGACAGTACGCGGTGGAAGGAATACCGCAAGGCGTAGTCGGCGGCCTCTGCATCGGCTCCGTATCCGCGGGCCTCTATCTGCCCACACCGACCGTTGGCATTGCGGCTGCAACCGCCGGAGTGTGGCTGGCAACTGCAGACGGTGGGGTGTTTGCCGGATGTGGCGCCACCTTCTATGGGTCGATGGGTGGCGCGCGGTTGAATCAGCCCATCGTTGGCATGGCTGCCTCTCCAAGTGGGGATGGCTACTGGGAAGTTGCAGCCGACGGTGGTGTCTTCGCCTTCGGTGATGCCCAATTCTACGGGTCGATGGCTGCAGCCCCTCTGAACATGCCAATTGTCGGGATGGCAGTGACGCAGGACGGGAAGGGCTATTGGCTTGTTGCATCGGACGGAGGCATTTTCGCGTTCGGCGATGCTCACTTCGAAGGTTCGAGGGGCGCCACATCTTTGAACGCCCCGATGACGGGCATTGCCCGCAATCCAGTTGGGACCGGATACTGGACCGTTGCCGCTGACGGTGGCGTCTTCGCCTTTGGCGACGCTCCATTCCTGGGGTCGGAGGGTGGACGGCAGCTTGGCACCGCAGTGGTCGGCATTGCCACCAGGGGCTGACCCGGCATCGGCCCCTGGTGGGTAATCGGCGAGGACGACGAAACAGTTTGGATCGAACGCGGGGTAGCCTTCGCCTGACCTTGGCTCCCAAGTGGTGGATCGAGCCCCGATCCGGCTCTCCTACACGTACGGGATCATCGAGTTTGAGGCTGGATGTCGGCTGGTCATGCGCACCACCCAAGGTCCATTTCCGGTTTCCGTCGTTCTACCTGACCTTGCCGATGGCGTGCAGCCACTCGGTAGTGGCCAGTAGCCCGTCGTCGAGACTGATGGGGTCATAGCCCAGACGCTTGTAAGTCTTAGACTTGGTGAGACTTCGACGCACGGTGTGGTCCTTGGCCGCCTTAGCGGCGATGGCTACCAGAGTAGGCCCGAACACTTTCGCCAGCTCCGGGTCGTCTGACGCCTCGATGTCGGCCACCCGGTGTTCCAGACCGGCAAGTTCGCAGATTCGACTGCACGCCTGGGCGATACTGACCACGTCCTCGGGTCGACCGTCCAACATGTAGCGCTCACCTGACACGCCGTGGTCCAGCGCCTGGATGCAGCCACGGGCCACGTCGTCGGCGTAGACCCAACTGACCGGAAAGCGCAGGTACTGGGTCATTCGCTGACGGAGCGCCGACAGCAGGACGCGGTTGAAGCTGGTCAGCCCGAGGGAGTTGCTCACGACCGGGGAGGGCCCGAAAATTGCTCCCGGATGGGTGGTTACGACGTCGTGGCCGGCGGCGGCCCGGGACATGGCGTCTTCGAAGGCGGCCATCTTGGTAATGGTGTATGGATCCGAACTAGGCGTCTTCGACACCGGGGCGTCCTCCCGATCCTGTCCTCCGGACGCATCGAAGAAGGTTCCGGTACTGACGGCAACCACCCGGCGCATGCCCAGGCTCTCGCCGGCATCGAGTACGTGCCGGGTGCCGTCCACGTTGACGGCCCGGAACGGCTCCAGTTCCTGGCTGGCCCCACCCAGGAGAGCAGCACAGTGAATGGCGGAGTCGCAGCCGGTGGCGGCTCTCAGCACATCGCCGGCGTCTGTGATGTCGCCGGTGACGACCTCGACCCCAAGTGCCACCAACGGCTCGACATCGGCGCCGTCCCGGGCCAGGGCCCGAACGAGGTCACCCCGCTCGATCAGCTGTTTGCAGACGTTGGCGCCGGCAAGTCCGGTGGCGCCGGTGACAAGGACCGTCGTGCTCACAACGGGGACTGCTCGGTCACTTCGGCGTGGGCCGTGTCGACCTGGTCGGGATCGAAGGCGATGACCGGTGCGGTGTCCCCGAACACGTCGAGGGTGTGGATGAACCGGTGGGTACCCATGGTGGTGGCGCAGGTGAATCCCAACTCGATGATCTGGGCAACGGTGAAAACCTTGCCGAGTCGACGGTAGGTCTCGTCGTCGATGGCATGGTGATCGGCCGACAGGAGGTCGAGGAACTCCACGGCCAGGCGCTCCTGCTCGGTCAGGTCCGCATGCCCCGGGGCGATCAGGCACGCCACGTCCTCGTCGGTGATGGTGTCGTGCTTCCGTGACTGCATGCACGGCTGGCACTCGCCCAGCTGGGCGCTGCGGATTCGGATCAGCTCGAGGATTCGGCCGCCCAGCAGGCTGTTCTTCCCCCAGGCGTTCCGCGCCATGCTGGTCTGGATGATCTGGGCCGTGCGATAGGCGAATATTTGCAGCGGTATGGGTGTGGCGTACGTTCCGTCGGCCACCCCTTCCTCGATGATGCGTCGTGGCTCCTCGGCCATTCGGTCCAGCGGGATCGGTTCGATCCTTGGCATACTTCCCCCTTGGCCGACGTTGCCGGCTCGATGACGTCTCTTGTTCGCTACGAATTTATAAGGCTGGTGGCTCCGTGTCCATGAACCCCGCTTCGGTGCTCCTCAACGACCAGGTCGCCGTGGTGACCGGCGGAGGTGCGGGAATCGGTCGGGGCATCGCCCGCGGCCTGGCTGCATTCGGGGCCAAAGTGGCGATCTGGGAGCGGGACGCCGACACCGCGACATCGGCGGGCGAGGAGGTCGGGGGCCTCGGCCTGACCGTGGATGTCCGACAGTCCGACGAGGTGGACGCGGCTCTCGTCCGGACCACTGCCGAGTTGGGCCCTGTCTCCATCTTGGTCAACAACGCCGGCGGCGTCTTCCTCTCTCCGCTGCTCGAGACCACGGAGAACGGCTGGGACGCCCTTTACCGGGCCAATCTGAAACACGTGATCCTGTGCACCCAGCGGGTGGCCCGCCAGATGGTGGCCTCTGGGACTGGTGGGAGCATCATCAACATCACTTCAATTGAAGGAGTGCGGGCCGCACCGGGCTATGCGGCTTACGCCGCCGCCAAGGCCGGTGTCATCAACTTCACCAAGACGGCCGCCCTGGAGCTGGCCCTCCACGGGATCCGGGTGAACGCGCTGGCCCCCGACATCACCCTCACCGAAGGGATGATGACCGTGGCTCCCCCCGGGGCCGAGGAGCACTTCGGGCTCCACGTCCCCATGGGTCGAGCCGGGCATGTGGACGAGATGGCGGGGGCCGCCGTTTTCCTGGCCGGTTCGATGTCCAGCTACGTGACGGGCCAGACCCTTCATGTCGACGGTGGAACCCAGGCATCCAGCGGATGGTCCCACCACCCGGAGACCGGGGCCTACGTGCTCGGTCCAACCTGAACCGCCCTTACTGGTTCAGCCATCACCTTGGCCAGGGTTCCCCACGTGGGCGGACATCCCGCCGTCGATGGTGATCATCTGGCCTGTGATGTAGGAGGACTCCTCGGATGCCAGGAAGAGTACGAGGTTGGCGATGTCGTCGGGGCGGCCCAGCCGGGGGGTGAGGATAGAGCGTCCCAGCCCGGACAGCATCGACTCGGTCAGGTGGGCCTGCACCGCTTCGGTGATGATGAGCCCGGGGACGATGGTATTCACCCGGATCCCCTGACTGCCATGGGCGCTGGCCACGTACATGGTCAGCGTATTGACGCCGGCTTTGGAGACGCCGTAGGCCGTGCGGGTCCGGTCCCCCTTCAAGGAAGCCCCCGATGACATGTTGATGATGGAGCCACTGCCGTTGCGGACCATCTCGGGGATGGCGTGCTTGCACGAGAGCATCTGGCTCGTCAGATTGACCGCCAGGGTGCGGTCCCACACCTCGACGTCCAATTCGGTCACCGGGGTGTCGCGGTCGAGGAAACCGGAGTCGGTCAGGGCGGCGTTGTTGTGCAGAATGTCTAGGCGGCCGAAGCCGGCCACGGTCGCTTGGACCATGGCCATGACGGATGTCTCCTCGGCGAGGTCGGTGGGGACGGCGAGGGCTCTGCCCCCGGATTTCTTGATGTCCGATGCCACCCGTTCCGCCCCGGTGGCGTCCACATCGGCCACCACCACCGAAGCTCCTTCGCGGGCCAACGCCAGGCACGTGGCGCTACCGATGCCGCCCGCCCCACCGGTGACCACGGCGACCTTCCCGTCTACGCGGCCCATCTTCAGGCCACCACGCCATCCGGGTGGGAACGAGACGAGGTTCCAGCGTTGGTCATGGGCGTCCTTCCGGCATGGTGGCCTGGCGTGGTGATGCGGTGGATCGGTTCCCGACAGGCTGGACGGTCCGGACCTCCGGGGCCGGCACCACCAGCACTATCGGGAGAAGCGTCATCGTAGCCAGTACGGGGTCGGAGGCGGCGGTCGCGGGCTGCCCACGAGACGAGCCAACCTGCAGGTCACCGGAGACTCGGCGCCGACGACCACTAGCGAAGGCTCGGTCCACCGCCCCGGACCCGGGTGACGTGCTCGATCGAGGTTCGCAGTTCCTGGAGCCAGGAGGCCTCCCTTTGTCCGACGAACCGTACGCACCAGGCCAGCGCCTCGCTCCGGCTCCTGGCAACGCCGGCCGCCAGCAACGTGTCGAGCACTTCGCGCTCGTTGATACGGAGACGGGTCATGACGGGGAGGCTCGTACTGGTGAACACGGTCGTACCAGCCTCGGTGGTCACGCCCCATGCCACAGAGCGACCGGTGGCGGGCTGCACCCGGTCGGCGATCTCCATGCGGGCCGCCCGGGTGGCTTCGCGGAAAGCATCCGGGTCACCGCCGCCCGGACCGGTATCGGCGAGGGTGCCGACAATGAGAACTTCGTCGTCGTCGACGGTCAGTCCGGGCGGGCTCTCGAACCAGCCTCCGGGGATCATGGGAGAGATGAGGTCATCGAGCTTCGTGTGCTCAGGTTTTGTAATCATGATTACAA
>Ga0075021_10000408_pt1 | contig 22875 bp, 9 predicted proteins | sample ColStrG_CSR_2012_FD_72749 | JGI IMG/M metagenome (GOLD analysis project Ga0075021, IMG submission 72749) | Freshwater sediment microbial communities in response to fracking from Pennsylvania, USA - Cold Stream Run_MetaG_CSR_2012 | ecosystem: Environmental > Aquatic > Freshwater > Creek >...
GGCGACGCCCGGTGGGCGGAGGACACTGCTGGGCTGTGCCGATTGTCCGGTGCCCGGAACTCGGATCGAAGGCGCTCGGCCGTCTTCCCGCTGATCACACCAGTGATCAACAGTACACCCCCTGAACCGCCCGGAGTGAACTCGATCTTGACCTGGCGCTGCTGTTTGACGAGAAGGAAGCAAAGCCCCAATAGGGCTGCCGGGGTGAAGACCACTGCGAGGACGACCGCCCACCTGGGGGTTACTCGCTTCAGGCCCGTGCTTGTTGCGTCCGAGATCGTCTGCATCGTGTAGCCATCGGCCGCCAGTGCCGTTGACGCACGGCGGACGGCCGAGGCCCCGTGTTCGGCTCCGACAGGCAACTCAAGGAAGGTAGGCCGCATCGGTGCTCCGGTCAGCCGTCGCTGCCGACGGCAGCATCGTTGACGGTCCGCGAAGGCAGCGGATGCGCGGTCTCCAGGAGGTCGAGGTCATCCGCTGTCACGATGCGAGCGGCGAGGGAGTACTCCACCAGACGGGCTCGCCGGTTCATCGCAAGCTTGTCGACCGCCCCGTGCAAGCCCTTCACCCCGGACGACGCCAGCTTCTGACAGACGTGGTCGAGTTTGCGGTTGAACGTGGTCAGGGGCCAGCCGAGCCGCTCCGCGGCAGCGCCCGAGGTCGGAAGCGCCGCGACCGAAAGTGCCCCGGCCCGCAGAATCGGTTCGGCGAGGGCAAGCACCAGTAGCCGTTGACTGGCCGACAGGGAGATCCGTCCCATGGTTGTGGTCCCGGTGATCTGCTGGAATGTGTCAGTGGGCGCGAAGGCAGGCTCGTCGATCTCGATCTCGATCTCGTACGTTGTCGGGCCAGCGGTGAAGATCACGACACTGCGCGGAAAGACGAGCGGCAGCGAACCGCCGGGGGCGAGCCAGGCTTGCATCAGCCCGGCGCGATCGGCGACGGTGGCAGCCAGCGTGCTCCCGGTGTTGGTGAGCCACCAGGTGCTCTGGTGCTCTCGGATGGCGAGGAATCGCCGATGGAGGTACGGGTTGTCGTCGAGTTCCAGATCGCCCTCACGACCTACGACAAACTCTTTCTCCACATCCAGTGGGAATCTCTCCCCGCAGAACAGGACCCTCGCCGCCGCCGCCATCGATCCTTGCCCGGTCACTACTTCTCGCACGCGTGGGTCGGTTGGGGCTGTGAAACCCCGGCGGAGGACCGGACCACATCCACGCAGACCTTCGGGGTGGAAGCCAGCCCCGTTAGCGTGATCGACGACGTGGTGACCGTCTGAGGCTGGTGGTCCCCAGGGCCCTGATCGGTCCTCGTCACCACGTAGAGGTCCCCAGTGTGGGGGTCGTCGACCGTGAAGTTGACCGTCACGGTCGTAGGTCCTTTTCGCGTCACGGTCACGCGTGCCGCAGCCACGGACCCCACGTTGACTAGGGGCGACAGGCTGGGCGAGGTCGGAGAATTCGACGCGGCGGCCGGATCCTGGCCGTGAAGCATCGTCACGAGCAACCCGCCGACTACCCCTAGGAGTAGCAACGCGCCGACCACCACAACCCAGGTGCGAGCTCGGGTGCCTTCCGGTCCACGGCTCGAAGGCGCGTCCGCAACATCGGCGAGTCGGTGCCGGGCACCGATGACGGTCATGTCTGGCACAGGATCGTCTTCTGCCGCCTGGCGGTCCAGCCTGGCATGACTGTCAGCGGCACGGATCGGAGCCGACTGCGGTTTTGGTACCCCGACTATCAGGCTCGGCGCCGGCGACATTCCGGGCAGGCCCTCACCCGGTGAGGACGACCGACCTTCAGCGAGGTCCAGGGGTGCCTGCGCCTGCACAACTCGTGCCTTGAACCTGGTCTCGTCACCCGCGTCGCCGGTCGTGGTTCGGACGGCCGGAGCGTCCTCCGGGATATCGATGGGCGTCGCACCCAGGGACATCTCCTGCTGGACGCCGTTGAGCGCCCGGGCGAACTCCAAGGCCGACGGGAGCCGGGCTGAAGCAAGCTTGGACATGCACTGCCGCAGGATGCGCTCGAACGACTCGGACACGTCGTCACGACCCGTCGACGGCACCGAGGACCCCTCGATACGGCGGATCATGGACAGCGACCGGTTGTCACCGCCGACGATCTCGTACGGGCTCCGGCCGACGAGCAGGTGCCAGATGGTGGCGGCGAGTGAGTACACGTCAGCGCGCTCGTCGGTCACGGCTCCGGTGCGGAAGGCCTCGGGAGGCGACCACGGGACGGACATGCCGCCGTCGTCATCCACCACCTCGGCTCGATTTGCTGAGATCCCGAAGTCTGTGAGTCCGGGTCGGCCATACTCGCTCGTGAGAATATTCGCGGGCTTGATATCTCGATGGAGAATACCTGCTCGGTGGGCGGTTTCCACGGCGCTTGAAACCTGGACGCCGATTCGTAGGACGTCGGGTACGGACAGCCTCTCGGCGCGCGCCCGCTTGGCCATCGTGTCGCGCTGGTAGTACTCCATCACCAGGAACGGGCGACCGTCGGCGGACACCGCCGCGTCGTAGATCGTGACGATGTAAGGGTGTGTTGAGACGCGCGCCATCAGGTCGGCCTCAGCCGAGAACTGACGTCTGCCGGTGTCAGTGAGCCCGGACTCAAGCAGCACCTTGACGGCGACTTGGCGTCGTGGTCTGGCCTGCTCGTAGAGGAAGACGTCGGAGTAGCCCCCACTGCCCAGAAGGGACAGATATGTGAACCCCGGCAGGTTCGGCGGATTCGGCGCCGGCCGCTGTCCCGACATGGTCATCCCCGCACTTCGTAGGCGAACGACTGCTCGTCTCCCAGGGTGACCACGGTGCCTGGGACGATCGCGAACGGCTCGAGCGGGTGCAGCCGCTCAGGCTGCCGACCGGGCAGTTGGACCACTGTGCCGTTGGTCGACTGGAGGTCCACCACGAGCACGTGCCATCCCTCGAGGCGGATTTCCACATGGCTGCGCGAGAGGTCTTTGCTTGGACTGTCGAGCTTGACCAGGTGGGGAAGAGTCTGAGGCGCGACCCTGTCGACCGCCGGTGAGCGCCCGACAAGGACGAACCTGTCGAGGACCACTTCTCGCCCATCACCGAACACCAGGACGCCCAGGGGAGGCCTTGGCACGGTGACCGGGTCCTGGAACGGCATCGGCTTGCCGCAGACTCGGCAGGTCCCCGACTGGGGTGGGTTCGGGTGGCCCGATGCACAGGTGATGGCGTGCACCATCGGCGACGCCGACGCTCGCACTTGCGGCTCCCCCGGCGAGGAAGCGTCCGAACCCCCCCGAAGACTGCGTAGCGAGGCAGCCGACACCGTGTAGCCGTCGTGGTCGCCGGGCGGCTCGGGTGCCGCGGAAGGGAGGCTGACAGCCGGCGCGCCCGGTGCCGGTACAGAGTCGATCATCGGCATCCCGTCGGAACGGAGATTCGGCTCCGCGACGGGCTGGGACCGCGGGGCGGCTACGCCGTGCTCAGACGCCAACGGTGCCACAGGCTCCGCGGGAACATCGGCGTCCACTTCCCCGGTGGCTTCCGGACGCACTGCAGCGCTCTCCACAGACCGGAAGGTTGTTGCCCCGAACAGGGAGTCATACGCGTCGTCGCCCCCATCTGCACGGTGCGGTGGTTCGGGAACCTGCGCATGGAGCAGAGCGCCGGTGATTGTGAACGGCTCGCTCATCGTCAGACCATCGACCGGTAGATCAACAGGCGCTACCACCGACTGGTCAGCCCTCGAGCCACGCCCCGAAGGGGCGGCCACCCGTACGGCTCGGACAACTGCCTCGCGAACCGGGTCTACATCGCCAAGGGAAACTCCTAAGCGATCCTCGAGGCCTTCGACCGCTTCGACCGACGGCGTGAGGCTGACGGAAGACACGCGGACGACACCGGAGACCAGCCGCAACGTCCGCCCAGCCGCGGCTCCAGGCACAGCGTCGATCTGAAGCGTGGCGCCCGCACCGAGCGAGTGCTCCGACCACAAGGTCGCCTCCCCCGCCGTCAGCCGCCCCTGCCCCCCGTCGGTTGCGGTCGTCGACACCACGATGCCGGGTCGCTGTATCAGGCGAAGACCCGTCCCGGGGAGATCGCGGACAACCAGGATGAATGTAGGCAGGTTCTCGAACTGGCCACGCGTGACCGCGTCGAGCACGTGCGCCAGCGAGCGGCCGGCCTCCAGTGTCTTCCAGATCCGCTCCACGTGGTCGTCATCCAGCGGGTCGAGGAGCACGACAAAAGACCCCCCGGCAGCAAGGAGTAACTTATTCCTCTCCCCCGGCACGTACCGAAGCTCAGCCACCGGGGACGTCCTGGATCACGGCGTCGGGCACCGGCTTGGAGGGGACACCCGTGACGCTCCTCACACCGGGGACCGCGGTGATGATCTCGGTCTGCGCTGGGTGGGTCTGGGCGACAGCAGCCGGCTCCGCCGAGTCTCTCGCTTCTTCCTGAGGAGTGACAGAGTCCTCAGACTGGCCTTCGCGACGCAGGCCGGAGGGAGGCACGGTCACTTCGTCCAGCTCTCCTCGGATCGACTTCGAACCGACCTGGATGACTACGACCGACACGTTGTCCCTGCCACCCGCCTCCAGTGCCGCCGCCACCAGCTCGTCGCAAGCCGTCTGGGGATCCCCGGCGCGGCGCAGCACCGTTGCCATCTGCGCGACCGAGAGCTCACGCGTGAGACCATCGCTGCAGAGAAGGAAGAGCTCTCCCTCCTCGGGCGCCATCAACCAGAGGTCCGGTGCCACGTCCGGCTCGCTGCCCAGCGCGCGGGTGACGACATTCCTCTCCGGGTGGGTCAGCGCCTCGTCAGGGGTGATGCGACCCTCCTCGACCAGCTCTTGCATGTACGAGTGGTCGACGCTCACCTGGGCCAGGACACCCTCGGCCAATCGGTAGACCCGGGAATCACCTACGTTGAACACGAGCCAGTACTCGCTGCCACTCGTCTCCACGAGTGCGAGCCCAGCCACCGTGGTCCCCATACCGAGCGTCTCGGCATCGGTTTGGCCGCGCTCGACGATCTCGTTGTTCGCGTCGACTAGAGCGGCATGGACGTCCTCGGTCTTCAGCGAGTCCAACTCGCACAGCCGCCGAAGGCGGGCGACCGCGATGGCGCTCGCAACAGCTCCCCCCGCGTAGCCGCCCATCCCGTCCGCGACCGCGAAGATCGGGGCGGCGACCAACAGCGAGTCCTCATTACTGAGACGAACGCGGCCCACGTCGGTGGCGGAGCCCGTGGTGAGGGCGATCATTACACGCCTCCCTCCACGCTGGCAGTCGCCTCGCCGCGAACGTCTACCGATCCCCCTAGGTCCAAGTTGATTCCTCGAGCCCCAGTCAGGTTGATCAACCACCTGCGCCGACACGTACCTGGAGCGCGAGTATATAGACGAAGAAAGTCATCGGAGGTCGAATCGGACGTCGATCCCGACTTACTGGCTACCCAACGTACCCTTCCATCAGGGGCCTCCCTCGTCGCATACGTGAGCACCCCAAGAATCCCGCCGGGGAGAGTCACGCGGAGCACCCCTTGCAGGCTTCATGACCGGAGGCCAGCCCTCAACTGCGCCGCTGCTCGTCGCAGCACCCGTACGAGCGCGGCGACCGCGGGCATCTCCCGACGAGGTGCCGCAACTCATCAACATGCCATCGAGGCCGACGATCGCCTGCTGCTCACAGTCTCCGACGCGGCACGCCGGCTCGGGATCAGTCGCAGCCTCTTCTACGAACTGCTCACTGCCGGTGAGATCGAGTCCATCCACGTCGGGCGGCTCCGCCGGATCCCCGCAGCTGCGCTCGCTGACTATGTCGAGCGTCGGCGAGCATCCACCAACACCAAACAGGCTGATCTTCGCCCGGCTTGATCGTTCACGTACCGCGCCGGGAGCGCCGTGGGAGATGGGTGCTACGTCACCTTTCGAGCTGGCCGCTCGGCGAGCGGCAGAGCCCAACCCAGGAAGGAAAGTCTGCTTCGATGGGTCCGTGACTGGAGTCGATCCCCCCACAAGGTGGCGATCTCTCACCTACGAGCTCGACCAGCCGGGCTCGCCGGCTCGGACGGCCGTGGATCGGCTGCTTGCCAGCGCAGCCGGTGTTCGGGACCTTCAACGCGACTATCGGGACGCCATTGGCGACCTCCTCGTGGGGAGTCGAGGCGGCAACGCGGGGACAATCGGTACGGCGTTCGACCTCATGCTTCGCTACATGGTCGATCCATCACCGGACCTGCGGATGGCAGCCCACGGCGCCCACAGGTTGGGCGAATCGGGGTTCCGCGCCCTACTCGAGATCGTGGCCGGGACGGGAGGTAGCGTCAGTGGACCAGTTTCGACCGCCGGCGTCGCCGCCGACCCCCTGCATCTGCCAATTCCCGAGCTGACGATCGAGCTCGGAGAGCTCGCCCGAGCGTGCTGGGCCATGGCGTTGCTGGTAGAGGTGTACCGACGAGGCGGCATCGCGCCAGGAAGTCCCCTGGACTCGCTTGTACCTTCCAGACCCATCACTCCGGACGAGTTGCTGGCGCTCGCCACCGAAGACGACGTGTGCGAGTTGGTGGATCTTGCTACGGTCGCCCGAGTCCACTTGCTGCCGGAGCTCGCGACGTGTCCCACTCCCTGGTACGTCGGCCCAATCTTCACCGGCAGCCGGCTCATGCATGCCGATGCCGACCTGATATTGGGGAGTCTGCTCGTCGAGGTCAAGACGAATCTCGGGAGCAAGCAGTCGGACGGCCGAAGGCGGGCCGTGCTCACGTCCGAGACCCTTCGACAGATTGTTGGGTACGTCCTGCATGACACGAACGACACCTACGGGCTCTCGGCGGTAGCCCTGTACGACGCTCGCTACGGGAAGTTCACGAGGTGGCCCCTTGACGCCCTGCTCATGAGACTCTCTGGCCGCGAAGTTCTGCTTGAGCAGGAGCGATCGGCATACGCGCGGATGCTTTCGACGGGCTCCTATCAAGAGCTCCATGATCCAGAAGTCCACTCGCACGATGTCGATCTACCGCCAACGGTCTGACCTGCCCCGTAGGGTGGGGACCAGGTCGAGGTAGGGGGAAGTTTGGACGTCTTCAGGGTCCACGAGCAGGTGATCGAGGACTACCGCGCGTTCACTTCTGGGTTCGTCTCCGTGCGCGATGCCCGGATAGCCGCCTTCGTGAAGCAGCAGTTCGCTGAGGGTGTCCAGTGGCCCGACCCCTGGCTCAGTCTCAACCCTTCCTTTGCCTCCGGAGGGGCCGTTCCTGAGTTGGTTCGAGAAGGGCTCCTGCACGCCGAGTGCGAGCGGATCTTCAGGCGGAAGAACGGCCCGCAGGACCCAGGTCGGGATCCAATCGTCCTCCACCAGCATCAGCGGGAGGCCGTCGAGGTTGCCCGCTCCGGCAAGAGTTACGTGCTGACGACCGGAACCGGGTCCGGCAAGTCACTGGCGTACATCGTGCCGATCGTCGACGCGGTGTTGCGCGACCGGGACGCGCACAGCGGGAAGAGGCAGCCGGGCGTCAAGGCCATCGTGGTGTACCCGATGAACGCCCTGGCCAACAGCCAGGTCGGCGAGCTAGAGAAGTTCCTTCGGTTCGGCTACCCCGTAGGTGGCGAACCGGTGACGTTCGCCCGCTACACAGGCCAAGAGTCCCCCGACGAGCGCCGCAGGATCCTGGCAGAGCCGCCCGACATCCTGCTGACCAACTACGTGATGCTGGAACTGGTTCTGACCCGTCCAGACGAGCGCAAGCACCTTGTACGAGCGGCACAGGGCTTGCGCTTCCTGGTCCTTGATGAGCTGCACACCTACCGCGGCAGGCAAGGCGCTGACGTTGCAATGCTGATCCGGCGGCTCCGCGACCAATGCGCTGTCGAGGACCTGCAGGTCGTCGGGACGAGCGCAACCATGGCCAGCGCGGGCACCACTGCAGAGCGAAACGCTGTCGTCGCCGATGTCGCGACCCGACTGTTCGGCTCCGAGGTGACCCCCGAACGCGTCATCGGGGAGACCCTGACCCGCGGCACCAGCGGCACGGAGCCGACCCCGACGCAGCTGCGGACTGCCGTCGACGCCGCCGGACAAGACCTACGCACCCGCGAGCACGCTCAGTTCGTCGCCGACCCGCTGGCCAGCTGGGTGGAGACCACGTTCGGCCTGGACGTCGAGGCGGGCACGGGCCGCCTGATTCGGCGAGCCCCAACCACCCTGCCGGAGGCCGCCGAGACCCTCGCGGAACTATCCGGTCATGACGCAGCTCTGTGCCGAACGGCTCTTCGGAGGGTTCTCGAGGAAGGATCGCGGGTTCGCCAGCCCGAACTCGATCGACCGGTGTTCGCCTTCAGGCTGCATCAGTTCCTTTCCAAGGGTGACACCGTCTACGTCTCGCTGGAGCCCGAGGACACCCGCCACATCACCGGGACCTACCAGGTGAGTGTCCCGGAACACCCGGACAAGGCGTTGCTGCCGTTGGGGTTCTGCCGCGAGTGTGGCCAGGAGTACCTAGTCGTCGCCAAGACCGCCCGGGGAGGGCCCAGCGTCTTCGTCTCCCGGCGGGACGCGGACGCGAGCGGCGGCGACAGCGTCACAGGCTACCTCTACGTCTCAACCGATCTCCCTTGGCCAAATGACCCCCTGGCTAGTGGTCGGCTCCCCGACTCGTGGCTAGCTACCGATGCGACCACCGACTGGGTGGAGGTACTCGACAGCAAGAAGAAGTACCTGCCCGACAAGGTGCACGTGCTGCCTGACGGCGCCATCGACGACACGGGCACCGGACTCCCGGCGTGGTTTGTGTCCACCCCGTTCGCGTTCTGCATGCGATGCGGAGTGTCCTACGAGCAGGTCCGGGGCCAGGACTTCGGCAAGCTCGCCACCTTGGACGCCGAAGGACGCTCCAGTGCCGTGACACTGGTCAGCGCCTCGATCGTTCGCAATCTGCGTCAGGTACCTGCTGCCGATCTCGACCCGGCTGCACGAAAGCTTCTGACCTTCGTCGACAACCGGCAGGACGCCTCCCTGCAAGCAGGGCACTTCAACGACTTCGTCCAGGTCAGCCAGCTCCGCGGCGCCCTATACGCGGCATTGCATGCAGCCGGACCTGATGGGTTGGCGCATGACAGCATCGCCGGTGCCGTAACGGACGCCCTCAAGCTCCAGATGCACGACTTCGCTGCCAGTCCGAACGCCAAGTTCAGCGCCAAAACCGACGCCGAGCGCGCCCTTCGGTCGGTCGTGGAGTACCAGCTGTACGTCGATCTGCAACGCGGCTGGCGCGTGACAATGCCCAACCTTGAGCAGACGGGACTGCTCAAGGTTGGCTACCGCGACCTGCCAGAACTCGCAGCCGACGACGACTCATGGGCGGGCGCCTACCTGCTAGACCTGGTGTCACCTGCCCAGCGCGAAGAGCTCAGCCGGATCCTCCTGGATGAGTTGCGGCGAGTCCGGGCTATCGACGTCGACTGCTTGACTGAGGAGGGCTTCCAGCGACTGCGGGCACAATCCCGACAACAACTCATCGACCCCTGGGCAATGTCGGAGGACGAGCGGCTGGTCGACGTCGGTCATGCCTCGCCCCGCCCAGCGCGCCCGGGTGGGCGTCGTACCGCGCTGGCTATGACCGGTCGTGGTGCATTCGGCAGGCACCTCAAAACAGCTGCGGCGGGGCTCCCCGGACCCGTGGTGACCGACGACGCCACCCGCGTCATCGAGTGCATGTTCGACGTCCTCACGGAGGCGGGACTGCTGTCCAGGACCGACGGCGTGGACGGCTCGGAATTCCGCCTGCGCGCCGCGGCCCTGCGGTGGCGAGCCGGCGACGGAGTGTCCGGCGCTCCCGATCCGCTCCGCCGTGCCTACCAGGGCGAAGCCACCGCCCGGGTCAACCCGTTCTTCCGCGACCTCTACCGCGATCTCGCTGTCGGATTCGCAGGCATGCACGCCAGTGAACACACCGCCCAAGTGCCCCAGCAACTGCGCATCGAGCGCGAGGACGCCTTCCGCAGGGGCGACCTGCCGCTGCTGTACTGCTCCCCCACGATGGAGCTCGGCGTTGACATCGCCAGCCTGAATGCGGTCGGGTTGCGCAACGTGCCACCCACCCCCGCCAACTACGCCCAGCGCTCCGGTCGTGCCGGCCGCAGCGGGCAACCGGCGCTGGTCCTGACGTACTGCGCCACGGGGAACGCCCACGACACGTACTGGTTTCGACGCTCCCGAGACATGGTCGCCGGCTCCGTGGTGGCTCCCCGCCTCGACCTCACCAACGAGGACCTGATCCGCTCGCACGTCCACGCCATCTGGCTGGCCGAGGCCGACCAGTCGATGCTGTCTTCCATCACCGACCTGCTCGAATCCGACGGCGACACGCCCTCCCTGCGCCTCCTGCCCAACCTATGGCGTGCGCTCACCGACCCCGACGTCACCAGGCGTGCCCAGCGGACGGCCGAGCGGGTCCTCGCAGACCTGCGCCAGACCTGGCTGGCCACGGGCGACGAACCCAGCTGGTGGGCCGACACCTGGGTGCACGACCAGGTTCAGCACGCCGCACGGCTGCTCGACGAGTCGTTCGAACGCTGGCGACAGCTGTTCCGTGCAGCGCTGACGGAGTACAACGAGCAGAACAAGCTCGCCATCAACACCAGGTCCAGCAAGCGAGACAAGCAACAGGCTGAACGACGGCGCGCAGACGCACGCAACCAGCTGATCTTGTTGCGCAACGACGACCGCGAGACTGGAGCAACCGACTTCTACTCCTACCGCTACTTGGCCAGCGAAGGGTTCCTGCCCGGCTACTCCTTCCCAAGGCTTCCGCTCGCGGCCTACATCCCCTCTCGGCGAGGCGCCAAGGTGGACGGCGACTTCCTCCAGCGTCCACGTTTCGTGGCGATCTCTGAGTTCGGACCGGGCTCGCTGATCTACCACGAAGGTGCCCGGTACGAAGTCACTCGCGTCCAGCTGCCCCGCAACCCGGACGATACGACGAGCGGCGGGGCTGTCACCGAGAGCGCCAAGCGTTGCCACAGCTGCGGCTACCACAACCCGGTCATCGTTGGCACGGACCGGTGCGAACACTGCGATGCCCCACTTGGCGTGACTCAGTACGGCCTGCTGCGACTTCAGACCGTCTTCACTCGCCGCCGCGAACGGATCAGCAGCGATGAAGAAGAGCGACGCAAGTCAGGGTTCGAGCTTGAGGTTTCCTTCCGCTTCGCCGACCGGGGCGATCGGGCGGGCTCAACCGCCGCGGTAGCCACCTCAAACGGACAGCCCATCCTTGAGTTGACCCACGGCGATGCGGCAGAGATGCGCGTCGCCAACGTAGGCCGTCGGCGGCGCAAGCACCCCGGTGACCGCGGCTACTGGCTCGACCTGCGCGAGGGGAACTGGTTGTCAGACAAGAAGGCTGCCGACAACACCGTCGACACCGAAGGGCTGGATGCCGCGGAGGACGTCGTTGCCAAGGAGAAGGTCATCCCCTACGTCGAGGACCGACGCAACCTCATCGTCCTCCGGCTGGCCACGCCAGCTCCAGAGAGCGTCACGGTTACGCTGCGGGCAGCGCTGGAACGCGCCGCAGAAGCCACGTTCCAGCTCGAGGACTCCGAGCTCGACAGCATCTCGCTCCCCGACCTAGACGGTCGTGGGCGCATGCTGCTCACTGAGTCCGCCGAAGGTGGAGCCGGAGTGCTCAGCCGACTGGTCGAGGAGACGCAGGCCTTGGCGTTGGTGGCCCGCAACGCCCTGGATCTCATCCACTACGACCCGGCCACGTGTGCGGATCTCGGCAAGGCGCCCGGCGCGCGTGAGCGCTGCGAGAAGGGCTGCTACGACTGTCTCCTCTCCTATCGCAATCAGTACGAGCACAGCACTATCGATCGGCATGCGGTCGTCCCCTTGCTGAAGCAACTGATGTCCGCCGCGGTGACGAGCGGCTCCGGTGGCCGCGACCGCGCAGGCCAACAGAAGTGGCTCAACGCCCTGTCGGACTCGGGGTTGGAGCGCCGCTTCGTCGACTGGCTCGACGACCACGGATACCGCCTGCCCGATGAGGCACAGAGGACCATCAGCGTGGCCGATGCCCGACCTGACTTCGTCTACAACCTTCCCGGCAACCCCGTCGCGGTGTTCGTCGACGGCCCGCACCACGACGACACGCACCAGCGGCTCCGGGACGAGCGAGCCGGGGAGCGTCTCGAGAACCTCGGCTGGAGCATCGTCCGAGTTCACCACGCCGAGGACTGGGCCGTCCTGGCTGGCAGGCATCAGTGGCTCTTCGGACCTGGTAAGACTGCACGGTGACTGCAGCTCCGATCAACCTTGAGGTCGCCGTCGGTGGACTGGTCCGTGCCCGGGGGCGCGAGTGGGTGGTCATGCCGGGCACGACCCCCGAGTTCCTGCTGCTGCAGCCGCTCGGTGGGGGGCCGGACGACGTGGTCGGCGTCTTTCCCGACGAAGGGGTCGAACCTGCCACCTTTCCCGCACCATCCGCGGACGACCTCGGAGACTCCGCCTCCACTGAGCTCCTTCGGACCGCACTGCGCGTCGGCTTCCAGTCATCAGCGGGCCCGTTCCGCTCGCTAGCCGGGATCAGCGTCAGCCCACGGAACTACCAGTACGTCCCGCTCATGCTTGCGCTGCGCCAGGACACCGTCCGGCTGCTGATCGCCGACGACGTCGGTATCGGCAAGACCATCGAAGCTGGGCTCATCGCCGCGGAGCTACTTGCTCAAGGGACCGTCAAGCGCCTAGCCGTGCTGTGCTCACCAGCGCTGGCGGAACAGTGGCAGAGCGAGCTGCGCGAGAAGTTCGGACTCGACGCGGCCCTCGTCCTCACCAGCACAGTACGAAGCCTCGAACGCGGCCTGATGCTCAACGAGTCGCTCTTCGACCGCTACCCGTACGTGATCGTCTCCACCGACTTCATCAAGTCCGACCGGCGCCGACACGAGTTCCTGCTGCGCTGCCCCGAGCTGGTCATCGTCGACGAAGCACACAACTGCGTCGCCGGAAGCGGCGCCGGCCAGCGCTCACGCCACCAACGCTACGAGCTGCTCCGATCACTAGCAGCCAACCCGAACCGCCACCTCATCCTCGCGACCGCCACCCCGCACTCCGGCGACGACACCGCGTTCGCCAACCTCATCGGACTCTGCCAGCCCGACCTGGCAACGACAGACCTGACCACCGAAGCAGGAAGGGCGCTACTCGCCCAGCATTTCGTCCAGCGACGCCGCGCCGACATCCGACACTACCTCGACGAGGACACGCCGTTCCCCAGCGACCGCGAGACCAAGGACGTGCCCTACACACTCAGCCCGCTCTACCGCGACCTGTTCGACGACGTGCTCGCGTACGCCCGCGAACAGGTGCGTGACGGCGCCGAGGGAGCCCGCGGACGTGTGCGATGGTGGTCCGCACTAGCACTTCTCCGAGCCCTGGGATCCAGCCCTCGGGCTGCCGCTGCGACTCTCCGTACACGAGCAGCCAATGCTGACCTGACCGACGTTTCCGAAGTCGATGCGCTCGGCCGCGCCGAAGTGCTGGACAGTTCCGACGAGGAGATGCTGGAAGGCATCGACCTGACCCCCGGGGCGCTCGTGCACGACCCTGACGCCTCAGAAGGAACCGGTCGATCGTCCGAGCACCGCCGGCTGCTGGCCTTCGCCCGCCGGGCTGCCGAGCTCGACGGCCCGGTCCAGGACCGCAAGCTCGCGCTGCTGATCGCCCAGGTGAAAGAACTGCTCGCCGACGGGTACGCACCCATCGTCTTCTGCCGTTTCATCGATACGGCCGAGTACGTCGGACAGCACCTGACCACTGCGCTGTCCGGCAAGCGCGGCGCCGACGTGACCGTCGGGGTCGTGACCGGGCTGCTGCCACCCACCGAGCGAGCCCGGCGGGTGCAAGAGCTCGTCGAACATGACGGCCGGCACGTCCTCGTAGCCACTGACTGCCTCTCCGAGGGAGTCAACCTACAAGAGTCGTTCTCGGCAGTCCTGCACTACGACCTGGCCTGGAACCCCACCAGGCATGAACAACGGGAAGGCCGGGTCGACCGTTTCGGTCAGCGCCGCGACATCGTCCGAGCCCTCACCCTGTACGGCGAGGACAACGGCATCGACCAGATCGTCCTCGACGTACTCATTCGCAAGCACCGAGCGATAGCCAAGGCCACCGGTGTTGCGGTCCCGATCCCCGGAAACGGTGATGGCCTGATCGACGCCCTCGCCGAAGGACTGCTCCTCTACGGCGCCGACTCCCGGGCGCTCACCCTCGACCTTGGGCTAGACGAGCTAACGCTCGCCTTCGATGAGGCCTGGCAGTCCGCAGCAGCCAAGGAAAAGACCTCACGGACCCGATTCGCCCAACAGACCATCAAGCCCGAAGAGGTCGTCGCCGAGGTCGAGGCCATCCGCGAGGCGCTAGGGACGCACGGCGACATGCAGCACTTCCTGCAGCGCACCCTGCGGGCGCTCGGCTCCACCGTCACCACAGTCGACGACGGTTTCACCGCTCTGCTCGCGACACTGCCACTCGGGCTACGACACAGCCTGCCCGTAGGGCTGCCCGACCCCCTGCTCTTCCGAGCGGAACCGCCGGCGGGCCGCGGAGAGGCCGTCATCGCCCGCACCGACCCGACCGTTCAGGCCATCGCCCGATACGTGCTGGAAAGCGCGCTCGACCATGCCGTCCCCGACCGCGAACGCCCCGCTCGCCGAGCTGGCGTCATGCGCACCGATACCGTGCAGACCCGCGCCACACTGCTCCTGGTCCGGTTCCGCTTCCAGCTCACCTTGCCCACCGCCGACGGCGTGCACCTCCAGGTCGCCGAGGACGCCCGAGTCCTGGCGTTCGAAGGAGCCCCGGGCAATGCCGCCTGGCTGTCTGACCAGCGCGCCGAAGAGTTACTCACGGCGACGCCGATCGGAAACATGCCGGCCGAGGCCGCCCGGCTAGCCGCCGACCGGGTACTCGACGACCTCCCCCTACTGACCGCCTATCTTGATCAGATCGCAGACGAGCACGCCGACCGGCTGCTCGGCGCGCATCGTCGTGCCCGTGCTGGAGCCGGCGCCGCTCGGCGTGGTCTGGCTGTGAGCGCTCAGCGCCCCGTCGACCTTCTGAGCCTGCAGGTTCTCCTACCAGCCGCCGGGGCCGGCGCATGACCGGCTCGTTCACGTCGATCCGCGTCGGCGGAGGACTGCTTCCCACCGACGTGCTGTCCGCCGTACTCACTGGCAGCATGGACGGTCTCTCCTCAAACGACTTCCACCTCGGTGGGGAGAGCCCACGCGAGGCCGCCGCGCGGGTATGGACGCACCTGCTCGGCGTATACCGGCGCTTCCGGGACGACCTGGGCCGGTTGCCCGACGAAGACCCAGCCGTCGGTGTCACCCGCGAGCGCTGGCTCACGGTGATTCTCGACCAGCTCGGCTACGGGCGAGTGTCCGCCACGGGCCCTGGCGGGCTCACCGTCGAGGACAGGCAGTACCCGATCAGCCACCTCTGGGGCGCAACCCCGATCCACCTGCTCGGCTGGAGCGTGCCCTTGGACAAGCGCACCGCGGGAGTTCCGGGCGCTGCCCACCGCGCCCCTCACGCCATGGTCCAGGATCTCCTCAACCGGAGTGACTCCTATCTGTGGGCAGTGCTGTCCAACGGGCGGACCCTTCGGCTGCTGCGCGACTCCACCACTCTCACCGGCCAGGCTTACGTCGAGTTCGACCTAGAGGCGATGTTCGACAGCGAGCTGTTCGCCGAGTTCGTCCTGCTCTATTTGTTCGTCCACCAGTCCCGCGTCGAGGTCCCGACCGACGGCGTGCCCTCCGACTGCTGGCTAGAACGCTGGCGCACCACCGCCGTGAGCCAGGGCGTTCGCGCCCTAACCTTGCTCCGCGACGGCGTGCAGCAGGCCCTTGAGATCCTCGGTACGGGTTTCCTGCAGCACCCGGCCAACGTGCGCCTTCGGGATGACCTAGACAGCGGAACCATCCGCCTTGAAGACTTGCATGCCTCGCTGCTGCGCACGGTCTACAGACTTCTCTTTTGGTCCGTGGCCGAGGACCGCGACGCGCTGCTCGACCCTGTTGCTACGCCCGAAGTACGCGACCGCTACAGCGAGCACTTCTCTTCAACTCGGCTCCGCCGGGTCGCAGTGCGTCGACAGGGCAGCGCCCACGATGACCTGTGGCAGGGAGTCGACCTTGTCATGACAGCCCTCGGCCGGAATGAAGGCGAGCCGCGGCTTGGGCTGCCCGGGCTAGGCGGTCTGTTTACCACCACCCCGGCAGACGTGCTGGTCGACGCACGTTTGGGTAACCAGCCGCTGCTCGCCTCCATCCGCTACCTGTCTGTTGTACGACCCAAGAATCAGCCAAGGCGGCTCGTCGATTTCCGCAACCTCGGCGCGGAAGAGCTCGGCTCGATCTACGAATCGCTGCTCGAGCTCGTCCCCCGCCACGACCCCACCCGCCAGGTCTTCACGCTTGAGACCCTGGCTGGCAACGACCGCAAGACCTCCGGCAGCTACTACACCCCCACCGAACTCGTCGATCTTGTCCTGGACACCGCTCTCAACCCTGTCCTGGACGCCGCAGAGAGGCAGCAGGACCCCGAACAAGCGCTTCTCGCCGTAACGGCCTGCGATCCAGCCATTGGCAGCGGCCACTTCATGGTCGCTGCGGCCCGGCGCATCGCCAGCCGGCTCGCCTCCGTCCGCAGCGGCGAAATCGACCCCACCCCGGCCGATGCACAACAGGCAATGCACGACGTTGTCGCCCAATGCATCTACGGTGTCGACCTCAACCCCATGGCCGCCGACCTCGCCAAGGTCAGCCTCTGGCTCGAAGCCATGACACCCGGAAAGCCGCTGTCCTTCCTCGACCACCACATCAAGGTCGGGAACGCCCTGCTCGGGACAACACCCGCTCTCCTGCACGCCGGCATTCCAGCCGACGCCTACGTCACGCTCACCGGCGACGATAAGAAGACCGCAGCCGCCTGGAAGCAGCTCAACATCGTCCAGCGAAGCGGGCAAGCCGACCTATTCGCGGACGCCGGGATCCCCGTGAGCAACGCGGCAGAGCGAGAGGCCGCCGAGCAGGTCTCCTCGCGGGCCGTCGCCGCTCAGACCCTCGCTGACATTGCCTGGGCAGCCGAGCGCTATGAGTCAGATCGAGTCGCCGAGCCCGCCGTCCGCTCCCACCGTGTCGCCAACGCCTGGTGTGCCGCGTTTCTCAGCAGAAAGACGTCGGTCGACCAGCCCGTGACACACGTCACTCTTGAACAAGTCGCAGCGGGCACCGCCTCGCCACACGTGGTCACATCAATCGACACGCTCGCCATCCGACATCGCCTCTTCCATTGGCACCTGGAGTTCCCCGAGATCTTTCGCGTCCCCGATGAGGGGCCCGCGAGCACCCCCACCGGCTGGACGGGTGGGTTCGCGGCCGTCCTAGGTAATCCTCCCTGGGAGCGGGTCAAGCTCCAGGAGCAGGAGTTCTTCGCCAGCCGCGACCAGCGCATCGCCGAGGCAGCCAACGCTGCGGCTCGTAAGAGGCTCATCGCGGCGCTGGAACTCGAACAGCCCGAGCTCTGGGCCGAGTGGCAGGCGGCCAAACGTCAGGCCGAGAGCGAGAGCCACCTGCTGCGCGACTCCGGCCGGTACCCGCTCTGCGGCCGAGGTGACGTCAACACTTACAGCGTCTTCGCCGAGCACTTCCGAACTGTGATCGCACCCGCAGGGCGCATGGGGGTGATCACCCCAACCGGCCTGGCCACGGACGCGACGACCGCAGCGTTTTTCGCCGACACGTTGCGCTCCGCGCGATTGGTGGCGTTCTACGACTTCGACAACGAGGCCAGGATCTTCACTGGGGTCCATCACGCGTTTCGCTTCGCTGTGACCTGCATGACCGGTGGCGAGACCGTCGACGAGGCACGGCTCGCCTTCGTTGTTCGCCAGGTCGCGGACGTGCCGACGAAGCGGTTCGCCCTGGCCGCATCCGAGGTGCTGCTCCTCAATCCCAACACCGGGACCCTGCCGGTGTTCCGCTCCCGCGTCGACGCCGAGATAACCCTCGGAATCTACCGGCGGCACCCGGTCCTCATCCGCGACGGCGACCCCGACGGCAATCCGTGGGGCCTGAGTTTCCGGACCCTGTTCCACATGGCGAATGACTCTGGGCTATTTCGCTCCCACGAGCAGCTGCAAGCGCTCGGGGCGAACTTCGACGGGTGGAGCTGGACGGACGAGGTCACGACGTGGCTCCCACTGTACGAGGCGAAGCTGCTCAGCCACTACGATCACCGCTTCTCTACCTACCGCCACGCGACCCAGGCGCAGCTCAACATGGGAACGCTGCCTCGCCTTTCCGATGAGCAGCACGACGACCCAAACGTGGAACCCCTAGCCCGCTACTGGGTCGAGGAGGCCATGGTTGACAATGCCCTCGCAGGGAAATGGGACCGCGGCTGGCTCCTCGGCTGGCGCAAGATCACGAACTCCATGAACGAGCGGTCCCTGGTTCCGTTCCTGTTCCCAAAGTCAGCCGCGGGCGATTCGGCGTACATGATGCACTCCAGACTGGGTCCGCCAGCAGTTCTCTTAGCCACCCTTTCGTCGATGGTGCTCGACTACGTGGCGAGACAGAAGCTGAGCGGCAGCAACATGCTCTACTTCATGGTTTCTCAGCTCGCGGTGCCCGCCCCCGCGAGCGTGGCCGCGGTTCCGCCCTGGCTTGACCGTGCCTTGTCGGACTGGTTGCTTCCCCGTGTGCTGGAACTCGTCTACACCTCATATCGGATCGAGCCGTTCGCGCAGGATCTTAGGGATGACGACCCCCCGTTCCAATGGATGCCGGAACGGCGCGCAACGATTCGGGCAGAGATCGACGCGGCCATGTTCCACGTCTACGGACTGGCCCGGGATGAGGTAGAGCACGTTCTAGATTCGTTCTTAGTCGTCCGCAGGTACGAGGAGCGGGACCACGGTGAGTTCCGCACCAAGCGGCTTGTGCTGGCCGAGTACGACGTCATGTCGACCTCCGCGGCAACCGGCGTGCCTTACCACAGCCCCCTGGATCCGCCGCCCGGTGAAGGCCCCAGACACTCAGGGAGAACCTCGTGACCGAGAACGTGCCTGAACAGGACGCGGGATGGCGTAGCCGTTGTACCGCGCGCCTCAGGGCGATGCTCCAGGTGCTCGCGACGCAAGACGCCCCAATGACCCTGCCCGACCTACAGGACGCCGTCGCAACGCTCGTACCCCTGAACGCCTACGACCTGTCTAAGAACTCGACCGGAGGAGTGCGCGCCTGGGTCAACCTCGGCTGGAACATCAGCGGCTACCAGCACGCTGGCTGGTTGCACGTCTCCGACCCGGGCCTGCGTATCACGAAGCAGGGGCGCGCGATCCTCGCCCAGTACCCAGACCCGGACGAGCTCTCCGCCGCAGCGGCCGCCCCGTACGGAGAGTGGGAGACGGCACGCAAGGAGACGCTCCCGGACCGGTCGGTGGATCCCAGCACTCAGGTGGCTCACGCAGGCTCGGGCGCCGCGCACGCGTTCCGCGCGTCGGACGCCATACTCGAAGCGTGGCGAGACGGGGCTTCTGCGCTCGACCCTGACGCACGAGCCTGGACGCCCGAAGCGACCGCGGCGCTCCGCGAATACCTCGACACCGCGCCACACCCCATCGCACCGACGCTGCCTGGACTAACGGATGAGTCTGCGCGGCTCCTGGCCGCGGAGGGACTCGGGCTCCTGCTGTCCCCCTTCGTCGATCTGTCCGGCACCCTCAAACGCAAGCGGATGCGTAACCCGCTCCTGCTCCTATCCGACCCACCCAGCATTCCGGCAACGCTCTCTGCAGACTTGGAGCACGGGTTCGTCCGGGGAGGCAAGACCCTCGCCACTGATCCTTCATCGCTCCTGATCGCCCTGACCTCGATCCTCACCCACTGGTGGGTGCAGCCGATCGAGCGCCGCGAGACCGCGTGGGGCGATCCTTGGGCTTGCCGGGAATTCATGGCAGAGGTCAGCGGTATCGACGACACCGTCACCGGTCTCCTGTGCCTGCTGGCGCACCCCGAGGCGTTCACCACCGTGCTCCGGACCACCGACCGGCGGCAGATCTGCGAGTCCTTCCCGGACCAACTCCCCCAGCCCTCCGGCGACGTAGAGCGAGACCTGCGCGCGATCACCCTCGCACTTCAGATGGAGCAAGGCGGGCAAGCCATCCGGTTCCAGGAACCTCCGTGGGCGCAGCGCTGGAGCGGTCAGCCCGAGGCGACCCGGGCCTGGCTCGTACGCGGCGAGGTCGACCAACAGAACCGCATCCCCTCATGGATGAGCCAACAGCTGGTGACGATCACCGTGGGCCGCCTGACCCAGCTGCCGGCCGAACCGTCACAAGCGACGCTCGGCGCGCTGATCGACCAGCTCTACAGCGACATGCCCGTAGTCAAGCGAGAGGCCAAGAAGCGCGACGTCTGGTCCTTCGCCCTCGGCATGCAGCCCGGCGATCTGGTCGCAACCGTCGACGGTGCGACCCTACGTCTGGGCCGGATATCCCCCGGGCCTGTTGAACGGGACTCCCTAGGCGGCTCGACGGTGCTCCGACGGCCCGTGTCATGGTCGGTCGAGACAGCCCCGGACATCACCTCCCTGCCAACCGAGCTCCGCAACCGACTGCGCTTCCCCGGAGACGACGTCGTCAATCTCACCGAGGTCAGCACCGCACTCGAAGCACTGCTAGACGACGACTCTGACCAAGACGTCGATCCCACCCAGGACGAGGACGGCTCCGCGAAGGCCCACACTCCCGAGCCCGATACAGCCCCTCGTGTCGAGCTAACCTGCGACACCGAGGCGCTGGCCACCGAGCTCCATCACGCTAACGACAGCTGGCTACGCGAACTTCTACTCAGCCTCAACGAGCGACGGCAGGTCGTCGTGGAGGGGCCGCCTGGGACCGGGAAGACGTTCATGGTCCGGGCGCTGGTGAAGGCGTGCGGGCTCACCGAGGGGCAGCTCGCGCTTGTGCAGTTCCACCCGACGTACTCCTACGAAGACTTCGTTGAAGGTTTCCGCCCTGTGCGTGGCGCCGACGGCGAGGCCAGTGCCGGACTGGCCGTTGTTCCTGGACCACTCCGCCGGATCGCTGAGGAAGCCCGCAACGCGCCCGGCAAACCTTTCGTGCTCGTCATCGACGAGATCAATCGAGCCAACATCGCCAAGGTCTTCGGCGAGCTGTACTTCCTGCTGGAATACCGCGACGCCGAGATCGAGCTGCTCTACAGCGACGGCAAGGAGCGTTTCAGCCTTCCGGACAACCTGTTCGTCATCGGGACGATGAACACCGCTGACCGGTCCATCGCGCTCCTGGACGCCGCGATGAGACGTCGCTTCGTCTTCCTGTCGATGGACACCTCCGAGCCTGCGCTGACTGGAGTGTTGAGGCGCTGGTGCGAGGCCAACGGACACCCGGCCGCGGTCGCAGACCTCCTCGACAGGATCAACAATCGCATGTTGCAACGCGGGCTCGACCCGACCTTGGCCTTCGGGCCGTCCTACTTCATGCGACGCGATGCGGCAGATCCGGTGGCGCTCGACCGCGTATGGCGCCGTGAGCTGCTACCGATGCTGCGCGAACACCACTACGACTCCCAGGATCAGATTTCCACCTGGTACCCGTTCTCCACATGGATGACCGACCTTGGACTTGCTCCTGTCGGTGTACCAGGGGCCCCAGCGGAATGAGCTTGGCTGGCCTTCAGCGACTGTCAGAGGGCGACGTCCTCACCGGCGTCGAACTCAGCCGGGCCGAGGCAGCGGCGCTGACTGGCACCAGGCTGGTCACGGCAACTCCTGAGGGAGACGGCTGGCGCGTCGCCGCCGGCCAGTGGGTGGGCGCGGTTCGGTGCGGTGATCTTGAGGTGCGCGTCGCCCCGAAGGTCGGCCCGGTCAAGGTCCTGGAACTCCTGGCCCGGGCGCAGGGAGTCGGCGGACTCAAGATGGACGTTCATCGATTGGGCCTCAGCGACGACGCTGACCTGAGCACCGTGCTGGCCGTCCTGTTCGAGCGTGAGGCGCAACACGCGCTGGCACTCCGACCTCAACGCGGCTACCGGACCGAGGAGCAGTCGCTCCCCGTGGTGCGGGGCCGCATTCGTCTGGTCGACCAAGCCCTTCGTCGCTTCGGCGTGGTCACCCCGATCGAGGTGACCTTCGACGAGTGGACCCTGGACACCGACGAGAACCGCCGGCTGCTCGCGGCCACGCGCCTTCTGCTGGGCTTGCCGGGCATCCCACCCCCGACAGTCGGTGGGCTCCGCCGGGTTGACCGAATGCTCGCTGGGGTCCAAGTTCCTCCTCGAGGGAGCCCGATCGCACCGTGGACGCCCACCCGGCTGAACGCTCACCTTCACCGCCTACTCCACCTTGCCGACCTCGCCCTCGGTGGCGGCAGTGTGGAGCACCGGTCAGGCTCAGTTGTCGCTCACGGCTTTGCCCTGAACATGGCGTGGGTGTTCGAGACACTCGTCGCGCGCCTGCTCACCGAGCAGTGCACGCGCAATGGGGCGGGGCGGCTTCTGGCCCAGCAGACATACCCACTCGACTCTGACGACAGACTCACCATCCGGCCCGACCTCATCGTCGCCGACGGCACCGGACTGCTCGCGGTCGCCGACACCAAGTACAAGCTGCTCGACGAGACCGGCGCCTTCCCGAACGCGGATGCCTACCAGCTGGTCACGTACTGCCTGCGCCTCGGTCTGCCGGTGGGGCACCTGATCTACGCCGGGGCCGCCCGAGCCCAGCCTGACCACTACCTCATCCGGAACGCAGGCGTCGAGCTGGAGGTCCATGCCATCGACCTCGACCGG
>Ga0075021_10000409_pt1 | contig 22871 bp, 25 predicted proteins | sample ColStrG_CSR_2012_FD_72749 | JGI IMG/M metagenome (GOLD analysis project Ga0075021, IMG submission 72749) | Freshwater sediment microbial communities in response to fracking from Pennsylvania, USA - Cold Stream Run_MetaG_CSR_2012 | ecosystem: Environmental > Aquatic > Freshwater > Creek >...
TGGCGCGTCGGTCCTGACGCCGCTTCGACGCTCGCCGGCGCGATCGCACCCGAGAGCCCGCCCGCCGCGCCGGCGGCCGCAGCGGCGGCCAGCAGGCCTCGTCGGGTCAGCCCGGGCTCGTCCTGCTGTGGTTCGATGCCGGGCGGCCGTCGCGCCGCGCGGCGTTGCCACAGGTGGATCGCGAGTCTGTATGGCTTGGCGGAAAGTGACACTTCATCTCGATCTGCGTCGGAAAGGCCTCTGCACCTGCGGAACGTCGGCGCCGAGAACGACCGTGCTGGCGATGAAGCGTAGCGCCGCTGCGAGCCGCGGGCGCTGGTGACGCTAGCCTGCGGGCAGTGGCCCGCCGTTCGTCGGCGGCGCGCGTGACGACGAGCGAGGGGAACCGACCGTGAGCGGAGAACAGACGGTGTTGGTGACGGGGGGCTCCGGCTTCCTCGGCGGTTGGTGCGTGGTCGAGCTGTTGCAACGCGGTTACCGCGCCCGCACGACGGTGCGGAGTCTGGCGCGCGAGGCAGAGGTACGCGCGAGCGTCGGCTCGCAGGTGGACGCCGGCGAGCGCCTGAGCGTGGTCGCGGCCGACCTCACCGCCGAGGAGGGATGGGCGGACGCCGTCGCCGGCTGCGACTACGTCCTGCACGTCGCCTCGCCGTTCCCGGCGGCGCAGCCGAAGGACCCCGACGAGCTGATCGTGCCGGCGCGCGAGGGCACGCTGCGGGTGCTGCGCCACAGCCTCGCGGCGGGTGTGCAGCGCGTTGTCGTGACCTCGTCGGTGGCCGCCGTGCGCCACACACGCGAGGCGGTGGCGCCGCCCGGGCGCGAGCTGACCGAGGCCGACTGGAGCGACCCGGACAACACGCACCTGACCCCCTACACGAGGTCGAAGACGATCGCCGAGCTCGCCGCGTGGGAGTTCATGCGCGAACAGGGCCAGGAGCAGCGGCTGGTGACCGTCCAGCCCGGCGCGATAGTCGGCCCGGTGCTCGGTGACGACCTCTCCTACTCGATCGAGGCGGTCGAGCGGATGCTCAAAGGGCGCATGCCCGGCATCCCGCGCCTGGGCTTCAGCTTCATCGACGTGCGCGACGTCGCGGCGCTCGAGGTGGCCGCGATGACGGCACCCGACGCGGCCGGCCAGCGACTGATCGCAGCCGGGACGTTCCTGTGGCTCGCAGAGGTCGCGACGATCCTGCGCGAGCAGCTCGGGGACGACGCGCGCAAGGTTCCGCGGCGCAAAGTGCCGAACTTCGTCCTGCGCGCCGTGGCGCTGTTCGATCCCTCGATCCGCTCGATCTCGGGCGACCTGGGGGAGAAGACGACGTATTCGCTCGAGAACGCGGCGCGGCGTGTCGGCTGGACGCCACGCCCGGTCGAGGGGACGATCGTCGACTGCGCTCGGAGCCTGTTGGAGCGGGGAACGGCGACGGCATCGGTCGGCGCGCCGTAGAGCCGGCCGAGGCGATGGCCGGCGAGCTGCCGCAGCCGCTCGATGAGCTGCTCGAGCTCAACGGACGCGACGTGCTCGACATCGGCTGCGGCGCAGGGCGGCTGGCACGGCGGCTCGCGGCCGCGGGCGCGAGCGTGGTCGGGCTCGATCCTTCGCACGCGGTGCTCGAACAGGCTCGCCACGACCTGCCCGCCGGCGCGGCGGTGCGCTACGAGCACGGCGAGGCGCAGTCGCTCGCTCTCCCGAACGCCAGCTTCGACATCGCGATCTTCTTCAACAGCCTGCACCACGTGCCCGTCGCGAAGATGGACGCGGCGCTCGGCGAGGCCGCACGCGTGCTCCGCCGCGACGGCGTCCTCTACGTCCAGGAGCCTGTGCCAGCCGGCTCGGCCTTCGAGCTGCTGCGCCCGGTCGACGACGAGACCGACGTGCGCAACCGGGCCCGGGAGGCGCTGACTCGAGCGTCGCAGGGCCCGTTCGTCTCACTCGCTCGTCGCGAGGTGCTCCTCAGCGTTCGCCACGCCGACTTCGCGACGCTGCGCGCGCGCATGGTCGATGTCGATCCGAGGAGAGCCGCCGCGTTTCGCGAGTGCGAACCGGCCCTGCGCGCGGCGTTCGAGCGTCTTGGGCGTGCTGTCGAGGGTGGTGGGCTGGCGTTCGAGCAGCCGTCGCGTGTCGAGGTGCTCGGCCTCGCCGCTGCACGCCGGGATCGTGAGAGACCGCAGAATCCCGGGGGTTGATATGGGAGCTCGTGATATTTTCAGCTTGCGCGTGTCCAACGGGCAGGATCGCTGCGGGGTGGGGCAAACGAACGGCCCGCTCAAGCCGCTGTGGTCACCGACATTCGGAAGAGGGAGATGGACCATGGCGCGGAGACTGATGCTCAGCATCGTCGTGTCGGCGGCGATCGGCGCGGCATTCGCTTCGGCGGCGTCGGCCGCAACGCCGATCAGGCTGGTGCTCGACCAGGGATACGCGTTCTCGATCCTCGGGCACTCGTGCGGCGGCATCCAGGAGAAGGTCTACGCCACGGGCTTCGGCTCCAACGGCTATCCGACGGGCGACGTCCACCTGTCGACGAGCTGCGGCGGCAGCGGCCGCGGCGGCGGTTACAAAACGACCACGTACACGGCTTGGGCGACGACGTCGTGGACGTGGTTCGGCGAGACCCGATCGGCCGCGCTGCTCCAGGGAGCGGCCCAGGAAAACGAAAAATTCTCGGCCACCGACGAACACGGCGACCATCTCTACAACAGCGGCACGGCGGCCTACCTCGAAACGGGCACTCCGCCGCTGCAGGCGCCGGCGGCGCCGACCGGCGTGAGCCCCTACATCGGCCTGTATGAAGCTGGCACGACGGAATACCTGCGGATGACGGTGACGTGGACTCCGGCTCCCGAAACGGCCGGCCTGCTCAAATACTCGACGATCACGGCGACGCCGGTGAACTCTCCCGCCCCGGTGCTCACGGCGAGCGCCAACGGAGCCTGGTCGATCGCCTACCTGGGCCCGATCGAACCGAACACGACGTACCGGGTGACGGTCACCAACACGGACTCGGAAGGCACGAGCGAAACGGGCGGGCCAATCGAAATCAAGAGTCCCAACTCGGACGGTGAAGCCGTAAAAGAACACAAAAACGAGTCGTGTGCGCAGAACACGGGCAAAATCACCCTGTCGCCCGGTCTCAACGAAACGCCCGCGGTGCAGACGATGACCGTCAAAGGCGAACTCAAAGAATGCGAAGGACCGCTCGGTCCCGAAGGCGCGACGTACACGGCCAAGCTGAAAACGACCGAAGCGGTCACCTGCTCGGTGCTCGCGGGCGCGACGCTCGAAGGCACGGCCGCCGTCTCGCTGGCGGTCAAATGGCTGCCGGCAGAAGAAGGGAGCTCGAAAGGCTCGCTCGTGATGCCGCTCTCGGAAGCGCCGCTGGCCGGCGTCACCGGGACGCTCAGTGGCGGACCGTTCGCGGCAGCGACGAACTTCAAATCCTCGTCGGTGTTCGAGAGCTTCACCGGAGGCTCGACGTGCGGCGTGCCACAGGGCAAAAAAGGCGTCGTGAAGATCGTCAAGGCCGGGACGTTCTCGACCAGCGAAGTCGAATTCGGCTAGGCCTCGCGAGGCTGGCGGCGCCCGGGCCGCCAGCCAGAGGCGCCGTCGGCGCTCAGCCGCCGCTACCGGGTTTCAGCTTCGCTCCGCAGCCGCGGCCGCCGGCACGAAGCTGTGCCGGCGACGGCGGGTCGTTCGCGACGAGTTCGGGGATCGTCACAGCCTGCAGGTGATCACGGGCGAGCGCTGCGAAGACGCTCAGCAGCGCGCGGATCGTCTGGCCGTGGTTCTCGTGCATGAGGATGATCGAGCCGGGGTGAAGGCCGCTCAGCACGTTGTGCTCGATCGCCGCGTAGTTGGCGCCCAGCGAATCGGCGCTGTCGACATTCCAGAGAACCTCGAGCATGCCGAGGGCCCGCACCTCGCGGTCGATCGCCGGCGTGCGGCCCTCGTAGGGGGGACGGAAGAGGAGCACGGGCGCTCCCGTCGCGTGTTCGACGAGCGTCCGGTCGCCCGCGACCTGTTCGACCATCTGGGCCCGCGGCAGCGACGGCAGGTAGGGGTGGGTCAGCGTGTGGTCGCCGAACGCCGCGATCGGGCGCTCGAGCTGCGCCAGGCCCGGGTAGGCGCGGACCTGCTTGCCGACGAGGAAGAACGTCGCGCGCAGGTGATGCCTGCGCAGCTTTGCGATCGCGAGACGGGTGTAGGGCCCGGGGCCGTCGTCGAAGGTCAGCGCGACCATCCGCTTGGAGCGCCCGCCGCAGAACAGGGGCAGGCCATGGGCGGCGAGGCGCGCGACGGCCGCGATCGTGGCGTCGGTCGGCGAGCTTCGCGCGGGCGTACCCGACGGCACGGCGGTGGACGGCAGGGCGGCGGGTTGGGGGGACGTGCTGGCCGCGGCACGCCCGCCGGAGCGGTGGCCGAGCAGGCTCACGAGCAGCACGGCGCCGGCGATCACCGCCGCGACAGCGGCCAGCGCGGCGGCTCGGCGGCGGCGGCGCAGCGCTCGCGCGCGAGCGGCACGGCGCGCTCTCGATCTCGCGACAGGGTCAATCAAGGCTCGACATGGTCGCACGCGCCAGCGGCACGCCGCGCCGTCGAGGCGCGCGGCGGGCGCTATCTCGCGCGCACACCGCGGATCGAGAAGATCGAGGGCACGCGCCCCGCGGCGGGCGGGTGAGCGACGGCTCGCGGGGCGCCGCCGCGACGGCCCCGACGCCGACGCCGCGGTCGCGACGCGGCTAGTATGCCGCTCATGGCAGCCGCCGCTCCGGGATACCGAGCCGGCACCGGGTCACCGATGCTGCTGATCCACGGCTTCTCGGCCGCGTGGGGGGTCTGGAGGCCGGTGACCGCGGCGCTCGAGGAGCACCACGACGTGCTCGCACCGACGTTGCTCGGCCACGCCGGCGGCCCGCAGTACCTCGCCGGCTCACCGGCGACACCCGCCGCGATCGCGGATGCGCTGGAGCGCGAGATGGACGCCGCCGGGTTCGAGCGCGCGCATCTCGTCGGCAACTCGCTCGGCGGCTGGCTCGCGCTCGAGCTCGCCTCGCGCGGCCGCGCGCTGTCGACCGTCGCGCTGGCACCCGCCGGCGGCTGGCACCACGGAGGAGCTGAGACGAGGCGTCTCGGACGCCTGTTCCGGCGCAACCACCGCATGATCGAGCTGATGGGCAACGGCGGCGTGAGCCTGCTGCGTCGTCCCCGTTTCCGGGCGCTGGCGCTGCGCGATATCGCAGTGCGCCCGTCCGCGGTACCGGCAGGCCTCGCCGTCGAGATGGCGGAGTCCGCGGCCGCCTGCGCGATCTACATGCCGCTGCTGGAGGAGCTCACGTCGATGGGCTTCGGCGACCTGGCCGCGATCGAGACGCCCGTGCAGATCGCGTGGGGCACGCGGGACCGGATCCTTCCGTGGCCCGGATACGCCGAGCGCTTCAGGCAGCTGGTCCCGGAGGCGCACTGGATCGAGCTCGAAGGCATCGGGCACTGCCCGATGCTCGACGACGCGCCGCTGACGGTGAGCACGATTCTCGAGCTCACGCAGCGGGTCGACGCCGCTCGCTCCGCGCCCGAGGCGGCGGGCGCCGCGGCGTCATCGAGCTGAGCGGCGAGCGGCGCCGCGGCCCTATCCGAGCAGCGCCTGCGCGCGCGACCAGAGCTTGGTCATGCCGCGGATCCAGCGCTGGGGGTCCTGCGCCTTGCCGACCACGAACTCGTGCATCTCGGGGTGGGTCATGATCAGGAACAGGTTCTGCTCGAGGCCGTCGAGGATCCGCTCGGCCGCCTGCTCGGGCGCCAGCACGTCGCCGCCACCGATCACCGCGCTCGCCTTCGCGGCATCGCCGGCGCCGCCCGCTTTGAGCATCGCCGTGTCGACGGCGCCGGGGCAGATGCACGACACGGCGATGCCGCGGTCCGCGTAGGTGAACGCGAGCCACTCGGCCAGGCCGACCGCGGCGTGCTTGGTCGCCGAGTACGCCGCGTCGCCGGCCGCCGTGAGGATGCCGGCCATCGACGCCGTAGTCACGAGGTGCCCTTCGCCGCGCTCGGTCCAGCCGGGCAGCAGCGCCCGCGCGGCGTACACGTGTGACATCACGTTGATGCGCCACTGGCGCTCCCAATCCTCGTCGGGTGCCTCCGGACCGCTGCCCGTCGCCAGCCCCGCGTTCGCAAACCAGACATCGATCGGGCCGATGCTGCGCTCCACCTCCGCGACGAGCGCGAGCGTCGCCTGCTCGTCGGCGGCATCGAGGACGCGCGGCGCGACGCGCGCGTCGCCGAGCTCCGCGCGCAGGCGCTCCACGCCGCCGCCGTCGAGATCCGCGGCGACGACGCTTCGCGCGCCGCGGTCTAGGAGGGCACGCACGAGCGCGCCCCCGATGCCTCCGGCCGCCCCCGTCACGACGATGACCTTTCCGTCCGGCTCCATGCCCGGGACCATACCGAGGCCGATCAGTGGGCGTGTCGAGAGCGCTCGCTGGAGCACCCCACCTCCAGCGAGCTGACCCGCGAGGTTGCTGGGCTGGCAGCCGACCCACACCGGGCTGATCGAGGACCTCGACCAGGGTCACTACTTCGACGATCCGGCGGCGTCGCCTCCGATCTGAGTTTGGGAGCGGCCCGCGATTGCCCGTGAGGCGGCGCGGTGGCCGATCCGTCATGCTGTGCCGCGGCGGGAGCGTGTGCGGGGTGGGTGCCAGGAGGTCGCGGATGACGGTCGAGGCTGACACGGTGGGCATCCCGGACGGCGGAAGCGTCGCGGCGGTTCTCCGATTCGAAGTGAGCGTCCCGCGCGTGCGAGCGCTGCGATTGAGCGCCGTGCTGGCCTGTCTTGCGGTGATTGCGCTCGCGGAGCTTCTGAGCGGAGGGCGCGTCGAGACCACGCCCGCGCGCCACGGCTCGAGTGCTCAGCTCGTGAGGCGCATGCCCTTGAGCCTCGTGCCGGCGGTCTCAGCGAGCGTCGGTGCCGCCGAGCGCAGATTCTGGCCGGTTCGTCATGGTGCTTGGCTGCTAGCGGCGGGCGGCGGCGTTCGCAGTAGGTTCAGCGCCTCGGGGGTCGCGATACGCGTGCGTCGCGGAACCGTCGGCCTGTCCCTCGCCGGCGTCGGGCGCGGCGGGCGCTTCGATCCGATCGTGACGGTCGCGCCGAGCGCGGCAGCCAATCAGACGATCTACCGGCACGGGTCGATCAGCGAGTTCTATCGCAACGGTCCGCTCGGGCTCGAGCAGGGTTTCGTCGTACGCCACCGCCCACTCGCACACGGAGGCTCGCTCGCGCTTCTCCTGCGGCTCAGCGGATCGCTGATGCCGGAACGGGTCGGCGCGCAGGTCCTCTTCAGAGCGCCGGGTGGCGCGGTCGGTGTCAGCTACGGCGCTCTGAGCGCGGTCGACGCTACGGGCCGACGGCTGCCTGTGAGCATGTGGCTGGGACGCGGCGTGCTCCAATTGCGCGTCGGCGACGGCAACGCGCGCTATCCGGTTCGGATCGACCCGTTCATTCAGCAGGGCGCCAAGCTCACGGGTGGCGGTGAGGCCGGAGGCGGTGAATTCGGCTCGAGCGTCGCTCTGTCCGCGGACGGCAACACGGCCCTCGTCGGGGCTCCAGGCGACAGCGGCGGCGCGGGGGCAGCGTGGGTGTTCACGCGCTCGGGCTCGCTCTGGTCACAGCAGGGCGAAAAGCTCACGGGTGCATCCGCGACGGGCGCCGCCCGATTTGGTGGCAGTGTCGCGCTCTCCGCCGACGGTGACACAGCGCTGATCGGTGGTGCGCGCGATGCCGAAGGCGTTGGCGCGTCGTGGGTGTTCACGCGCGCGGGCTCGATCTGGGCCCAACAGGGCGAAAAGCTGACCGGTGCCGGCGAGTCGGGGCCGGGAGCGTTCGGGCGCAGTGTGGCGCTGTCCGCCGACGGCAGCACCGCACTGATCGGCGGGCCGATGGACAGGCCGATCGCACAGGGAGCAGTCGGCGCGGCCTGGGTGTTCACGCGCTCGAATGCGACTTGGTCGCAGCAGGGCGAGAAGCTCACGGGCGCCGGCGAGATCGGCCCGGCCCTGTTCGGCAGCAGCGTGGCGGTTTCGGCCGACGGCAACACGGCCATGATCGGCGCTCCCAACAATGGATACTGCTTGGGAGCTGCCTGGATCCTCGTGCGCTCCGGCGGAGTCTGGGGCCAGCAAGCGCTGCTCCGCGGGGCTTACGAAGGGAGCGCCTGCGACGACGGGCCCGACGACGGGTCGAGCGACGAACTCCAATTCGGACGCGGTGTCGCGCTCTCCGCGGACGGAAACGTCGGCCTGGTCAGCAAGCCCTTTCTGGACGCGCTGCGCCTGGGGGGAGCGTCGATCTACACGCGCGCGGGTTCGAGTTGGACCGAACAGACGGCTCTACGCGACCGCAACGGCGCCAAAGCGGGGGCCTCCAGCGTGGCGATGTCCGCCGACGGACGACAGGTGCTGCTCGGCAAAGGAGAATCCGCAGGCAGGGACTCTGCGCTCACGTTTGTGCTCGCGGGCTCAGAATGGGCCCAGGACGGCTCGGCGCCGGTGGCCAGCGACACGGTCGGCCCGTCGTCCTTCGGAGAGAGTGTCGCGCTCTCCTCGAGCGCGAGCACCGCGCTGATCGGCGGCTCCGCCGACAACGGACACATCGGGGCGGCGTGGGTATTCAGCAGGCCGGTGCTTGCGACTGCGACGGCCGTGACCGGAGTCGCATCGAGTCCGATCGGCGCATCGGCCATCTTGAACGGGACCGTCAACCCGAACGGCCAGGAAGTCTTCAACTGTCACTTCGAATACGGGACCACGGCATCCTACGGCGCCAATACGCCGTGCTCGACGTTGCCGGGCGCCGGCGCGAGTGCGGTCGAAGTGTCCGCGCCGGCGCATGGCCTGACGGCGAACGCGACCTATCACTTCCGAATCGTCGCCGCGAACGGGGGTGGGGTGGGTTATGGCGCCGATCAGACGTTCACGACGCCACCTGCCCCTCCGGCGGCGCTGACGGGCGTAGCGTCCTCGCTCACGCAGACCGCCGCGACGCTGAATGCCACGGTGGACCCGCTCGGTGAGATGGTGAGCAACTGCCACTTCGACTACGGCGTCTCGGCCTCCTACGGGAGCAGCGTGCCGTGCAGCATGCTGCCGGGCTCCGGCAGCGGCGCCGTCGAAGTCTCGGCACCGCTCGTCGCCCTGAGCGAATACGGCGTCTACCACTTCCGGATCGTCGCAACCAACCCAACCGGCACGAGCTACGGCTCCGATCGCACGTTCAACACGCTCTCCAACGCACCGGAATACGGGACATGCACGGCAGTCGCGCCCCGTGCGGGCCGGTACGCGAGCAACAGCTGCACGAAATGGGGCGCCGGCATGGGCTATGAATGGCATCCTGGAGCCCTCGGGGCGCACTTCACGGTGACACTGACGGCGGGCAAGGCGGCCTTCGAAACCGTGGGCCGCTCGCGGATCACATGCAAAACCGAGACCGGTTCGGGCGAATACTCCGGCCGGAAGGCGCTCGGCGGCATGAGTCTCACGTTTACGGGGTGTGAACTGCTCGGGCAGAAATGCACGAGCCTGCTCGCCGCGGAAGGAGAAATCGCCACGAGCCCTCTCGAAGGCGTGCTGGGTGTGGAACGCCTCGGCAAGACAAGCGCCAGCAACAAGATCGGCCTCGAGCTCGCCCCGGTCGGGAAAGCGGGAGCGTTCATGGAATTCAGCTGCGGCATCACCACGGTCATGCTTCGGGGTGCCGTGATTGCGCCGGTCGTCGCGAACAAGATGCTCACCGCGACGACGCTGAGATACTCGGCCTCCAGAGGCAGGCAGCAGCCGGAACGCTTCGTCGGGGAACCAGCCGCGATCCTCGAAGCCTCCGTTGGCGGCAAGGCGTTCGAACAGGCCGGCGTGATCCTCGAAGCGACACAGGCCGGCGGGGAACCGGTGGAGACGAACTCGGTCGCCTAGCGCGGCTCTACCCCATCGACTTCATCATCTGCGGCGAGGCGGGCGAGCCCGGAACGACGAACCCGGGGATCTCGTGCGGCGCGGCGAGAATTGCAGCCGCGAGCACGAGCAGGACCCCGGCGGTGGCCAACCGTGCGCCGCGTCTCCAGGGTCCGACCTTCTCGAGCGCCACAAGCACGGCGATCAATGCCATCCAGGTAAGGCTCATCACACCGAGCGCGAACAGCGCCGCCATCAGGGCCCACGAACATCCGATACACCATCCGCCGTTGCGCAGCCCCATCACGAGCGCTGCCGGCCGGGTGCTCTGCCACGAGCGCTCGAGGAATCGCAGGGGGCTGCGGCACCTCAGAAGGAACGCGCGCTTGAGCGGCGTCAGCTGGTAGAGCGCGGCGACGGCCAGCACGCCCGCCGCAAGCGGGCGGCCGCCGCCCCCCCAGGCCAGCGAGCCGGCGAACAGGCTCCTTCCAAGCTCGAACACGCCGTAGGCCCCGACCCCCGCGACAGTCCAGACGAGCAGATAGCCGCCGGCGAACAGGAGAACCCGACTGAGCTCGCGTCGGACCAACGCCGCGAAGAGCGCTGCCGTTGGCGCCAGCGACGGCAACATCATCGCCGCCATCATCGTCGCCCACACACCGGTGAACCAGCCCACGGAACCGAGAGCGGTCCCCGGTCCGGCGTCCATCCCGGCCATCCGCTCCGCCGTGGACCACCACGCCAACCCCGCCGCGGCGAGCAGCGCCGCGACCAGCCCGAGCTCCGTGCGCACCGCCGTCAACGGCGAGAACGCGACCCCGCCCACCCCGGCGCCGCCGGTCGCACCGATGACCGCTGCGCCGGCGCCGGAGGAGTCCCTCGCGGTCCTCCCGCGCGGTGCCATGGCCACGACTCAAGCTCCTTCGTATTCGTCGTGGCGTCGCCACCACATGCCGCTCTCGTTGCGCCCGAGCGGGGCGCGGTCGAGCCATGTGTACATGCCCCAGAGGCCGTCAACGCCTCGTCCGTATGCCGAGTAGGTGTGGAACACGACGCCATCCTCGAGGGCGAACGCGCTCATGCCCGGCCCCTCTTTTCTGAACGTCACGGGATCGGTGCCGGCGCCTGAGGCGACCTCCATGAGCACCGGACTCTGCTCTGACGGCCGCAGGTCGGCTGAGCGAAAGTTGTACTCGACGGCGCCCGACTGCCATTCCTGCTCGGTGTGCGTTACATGAAAGTCGTAGTTGAAGTCGCTCTCGAACGAGGACGCCCACGGAAAGCTCCAGCCCATCCGCCGCTTGTAGTCCTGCAGCTTCGCCAGCGGGGCCCGCGACACCGCTGTGAACGCGACGTCGTGATTGATGAGGTGCGCGACCGAACCGGAGAACCCGTCCGCGATCGCTGAGCATGACGGACATCCGGCCGTGAAGTCGGGGCCGAACATGAAGTGGTAGACGAGCAGCTGCGAGCGCCCTTTGAACAGCTCGGCGAGAGATGCCGCTCCCTGATCCGTTTCGAACCGGTAATCCTTGTCGATCGGTACCCATGGCAGGCTCTGGCGCATCACGGCGAGCTCATCGCCACGCCGCGTCAGCTCCTTTTCGGCGTCGAGCAGCTCGAGCCGTGCCGACAGCCACTCCTCACGAGTTCCGGTCCTGTGGTCGGTCATTGGATTCTCCTTGTCGGTGTTGGGAAATCGATTCCAGGTTGCGCCTGCGCGGACTCGGCGAGCCGCTTGATCCGTGCCAGGCGCCCGTCCCACTGCTCGGCCACGCGCGCGATCGCCTCGGCGGCATCGTCGAGCCGCTCGGGCCGGACGGCGTAGCGCACTTCGCGGCCGCGCCGCCGGCCCGTCACGAGGCCGACGCGGCTCAGCACGGCCAGGTGCTTGGCGACAGCCTGTCGGGTGACCGGCAGCCCGTCCGCGAGCGTCGTGGTGCTCGCCTCGCCGTGCTCGAGCAGCGCGTCGAGCACACGCCGGCGCGTGGCATCGGCCACCGCCGAGAACAGCGCGTCCTCCTCCGCGATCGCGGTGGCCATCAGCGCGTCGCCCCGTGCCGCTTGGAGGCCACGTAGTCGAGCATTTCGCCGAGATGCCTCTGCCAGCCCTGTTCGTGGCCTTCGCGATATCGGGCCTTGCTCTCCTCGTCATCCGTCACGGCGTCGATGCCACTCTCGAGGACCCGCAGCCGTGTCCGATCCCCCTCCTCGATCAGGCTGAACTCGACCAGTGCCGAGTTGCTCGCATCAGCTCCCGCGCCGTCCGGATGGTTCCAGCGAAACGAGAAGCGGCGAAACGGCTCGGCCTCCACGACGCGAATCGGCACGATCAGGTCGGATTCCTTGCGCCCGCCGCGGCCTCCCGGCCTCCACGTGAGCGTGCCGTCTGTACCGACGCGCCCCTCGACCTGCGCCTCGTCGCTGAACCAGCGGACGATCTGCTCGGGCTCGGTTATCACGCCCCAGACGACCTCTGGGCTCGCCTCGATCAGGATCTCTCGTTCGACGCTGTCACCCGCCACGCGTGGCTCCTCCCCTTGATGTGCAACCGATGGTTGCGGGACATGCGTCGCAGAATAGCAACCATCGGTCGCGTTCCGGTGGTGGACGGACGGCCGGTATCCGGCGGGCCTGTGTGGGACGATCGTCGGGCCGCGGGCGTCGCTCAGGTTCGTCCGCTCTTCCAGGAGGTTCGGACCGTGTTCTCGTCGATCCGCAGACAGCTGAGCTACGCGAATGTCGTTGCCACGATGGCGTTGGTATTCGCGATGGGCGGGAGCGCCATCGCTGCCAAGCACTACCTGATCAATTCGACGAAGCAGATCAGCCCCAAGGTGTTGAAGGCGATTTCCAACGACGCCCCGCCGGACGCCGTGCTCATCAGTCATCTTCTCGGCGCGGCTACGGTCGCCAGGGCGAGTTCCGCCACGACGGCCGCGAGCGCCGGCACGGCCGACACGGCTGGCAACGCGGCGAACCTCGGTGGCCGCCCGTCGACGGCGTACCTGCTCAGCGGCACGAGCGGAGAGCCGTGGCACCTGATCGGAGCACCTGGCGAGCCGGCCTTTCAGAACAGCTGGGTGAACCTGCCGCCGGGGGTCGAAAACGCTCAGGCCGGCTTCTATCTGGATCCGGTCGGGCGCGTGCACCTCAAGGGCGGGATCTACAAAGGCGGCGGGCCCAGCACCGCGTTCACGCTTCCGCCCGGCTACCGCCCTCCCGAAAACCTGGCGTTCGCGGCCGCCGGGCTTGCCGGCCCGCCCGAGAACGTGCTCATCTACACCGACGGCCAGGTCCTCGTGAACAGCGCCGAAGGCAAGCCGATGACACTCGACGACATCTCCTTCAGGGTGAATTAGTCACCGGAGCACCGAGGCCAGCTGCTCGCGGCTGCTCCCGCTTCACGACGCCGCGTGCGCGGTGGGAGGACCGCTACCTGCTGGTGCGTTCGCGGTGCTTGCAACCCGGCCAGCAGCAGGGCCGGCGCTGGCCTTCCTCCAGCTTCTCCTGCGTGCGCCGAATGCGGCGGTCTCGGGTTGTCTCTCGCTTGGCGTCCTCGACCCAGCAGATGAACTCATTGCGGGCCAACGGCGTGATGTCCTTCCAGGCGTGGAGTGCCGTGGAGTTGGTGATCAGCGCCTCACGCAGGTCCGCGGGGAGTTTGTGCGCCACCCCGCCGGGCACTCTTCGGTCGCTCATATTGCGATGGTAGCGAGCAGCGGTGGGTCGGCAGTCCCAGGACGTGTTGTGCGACGAAGTTGAGCGCGAGCTCCTGGGAGATCGGCGCGGAGCGCGAGCAGCGGGCGTCCAGGTACACGTCGATGAGTCCCTCGCGCTCGTCCCATGCTCGTCCGCCGGATGTCGCTCGGACGCTCGTTTCGCCCCGAAGGCGGCGGTCCAGGATACTTCGCGACACGATGCCCGAGGCGCAGGCCACGACCCCCGACCTGGTGGAGCGTACGCGTGCCTTCTACGACGCGATGGACCGCGATTGGGACTTCGACGCGCTCGCGGTGTTCTTCGCGCCGGCGGCCGTCTGGGATCTGTCCGAGTCGCATCTTGGGAGATACGAGGGAGTAGGTGCGATCGGTGAATTCCTCGTGGGTTATTGGGCGACCTGGGAGGACCATCACCACGAGATCGAGGAGATTCTCAATTTCGGTCACGGCGTGCTGTTCGTCGCGATCAGGGAAGACGGTCGCCCGAGAGGTAGCGATGGGCGCGTGCAGGCGCGACATCTGCAGGTCTTCGAGTGGGTGCAGGGCGAGATCGTGCGAATAACGGGTCACCTCGACATCGACGAGGCCCGTGCTGCCGCCGAACGCGTCGCTCAGGAACGGGCGTAGGCGCGGCGTAGTCTGGACGCCGTCCCTTGCTGCCCAGTCGCACCTCGGAGGGCCATCGGCCGCAGTCGATTCCGACTGGCTTCGGGTGGCAGCTGTTGGGGGGTAACGCGGTGGGGAGGCGGCGTATAGGCTCTCGTGACGGGTCGGATCGCAGCTCGCCGCTTCACCGGGTGACCCGGCGGCGCTCGTTGGCGAGGCGGGCGAAGGTCATCGTCACTGGAGAGCGCTGTGTTTGGACACGATTGGGAGGAGGCCGAGGCGACCGTGGTCGCCGTCAAGGACCTCAAGAGCTGGAGTGGGGACCCGAGTTCTCAGATCACGCAGTCGACGCCGCACGAGTACGTGGTGGACGTGAGGCCTGCCGGCGGAGCTCCATTCCGTGCGACGTTCCGCGACCCCTATGTTCGAGGCACGATGACCGATCATCCGAGGGAGGGCCAGACGATCAAGGTCCTCTGTCAGCCCAAGGCTCAGAAGGCGAAGCTGGTAGAGAGCGAATGGAGGCAATCCACCGATCCGGGCAAGGAAGCCAGGCGTGCGCAAGAGGACCGGTTCGAGGCAGCGAAGAAGGGAGCGCCCGGATCGGCCGGGGGATCGGCAGGATCGGACTCAGATCAGCTGGAGGCACTCGGAGAGCGCCTTGAGCGGGGCGAGATCACCGAGGCCGAGTTCACCGCAGAGGTGCAGCGGATCATGGCGCCTCGGTAGCCAACCCGGCCAGGCGGCGCACAGGCACGGGCACCAGTCTCCGCGCACCTGAGGCGGGCGCTTGCCGGTGCCGGTTGGGCACCTGTGCGCCAATGCGGATCCCACGAGATCTGGGCCCACCCGGATTGCGAGGCGCGGATCGTTGTGGCCGGCAAGGAGAGCGACACTGTGCCGGTCGGCTAGGAGGGCGGCGTGTCACATCGCGCCAACGCGCCAGGTAGCTGCTACGGTCTTGTTCATGACGCTACATCGTGGCTATGAAGTGGGGGTGCGTGAGCTTCACGATCGGTTGAGCGAGCATCTCGAGCGCGTTGAGCAGGGCGCCGAGATCACGGTTACCCGCCGTGGCCACCCGATCGCGCGGCTGTCTGCGCTCGACGGCGAGGATCCACTCGAGGATCTGGTCAGACGCGGCCTTGTCACTCCGCCGGCGCGCGCCCGCCGCTCGCGCCGGGCAGCTGTGAAGGCACGCGGCTCGGTCTCCGACCTCGTTGCCGAACAGCGCCGCTGATCCTCTACTTCGACACCTCAGCACTCGTCAAGCTCCTCGTCGAGGAGCCGGGCTCCGAGCTGGCGAGCGAGCTGTGGGGCAAGCCACTTCGGGCGGCGTCCAGCGTCCTGTGCTATCCCGAGGGCCGTGCGGCGCTCGCTGCGGCCAGTCGCGCGCGGCGGCTCAGCCCGGCGGGGTACGGTTACGCGCGCGAAGAGTTCGAGTCGATCCAGCGTGAGCTGGCACTGGTCGGGATCGACGGCGCGCTCGCGCGGCAGGCGGGTGAGCTTGCCGAGGAGCTCGAACTCCGCGGATACGACGCCGTTCACCTTGCGAGCGCCCTTGCACTCGGCACCGATACGACGCTCGTCACCTGGGACGAGGACCTCAAACGTGCAGCCGCTCGCAGCGGATGCGCGGTCGCTCCCGCCGGCTGACGCTGACATGCATGGCGGGCCCTGACCGCTACTCAGCCAGGCCCGCCGCCCGCAACGCGTCGCCGTGATCGAGATACGACCGCGCACGCCAAACCTTGCCGCCTCGAAAGTCGAAGACAGCGCCCATCGGGGAATCGACCGGCACGCCGCTGCCGCGCCCCCGCCCCTCAATCCGACCGAGCCAAAGGACGTTCTCGCCGAGATCGCGAACGTTCTCGGCGATTAGGAGGACCTCCTCCCAGGTCGCGTGGAGCGTCTCGAAGTAGGCCGCGACGCCCTCGCGTCCACGGAAGCTGCCGCCCTCGACAGCCGTGCCCAGAGCAGGGAACCACTCGAAGTCGGCGGTCGTCGGCTGGACGAACGCGTCAATGTCGCGCCGGTTGAAGGCATCCATCATTTGCGCGCCCGCCGCGACGTTCTCCTGCGACATCGCCTACTCCGCCAACCCCACGGCTTCGAGGGCCTCGGCATGACTTAGGTAGAACTCAGCGCGAGCAATCTTCCCGTCGCGGACCGTCCAGAGCCCGGCGGTCTCCCCCTTGACCTCATGCGTGCCTCCCTTGCTGCGCCCGAAGTCATGGATGATCAAGAGAACCCGATCCCCGAGGTCGATGGCCCGTTCGACCTCCTGGCGGTAGGTCGTCCACGGTGCCAGCCAGTCCAGCCAGCACTGCCTCAGGCCGAGCACGCCGGTATAGGTCTTGTCGCCGTCGGGTAAGCCTCGGATGGCGACCGTGAACTCTCCGGACAGGAGGGGAGCGATGACATCCGCCGACATCGCCGCCCTGCCGTCGTCGCGGAATAACGGCACGAAGTCAACCTCGGGTGCGGGGAGCAGTCCGCTGACGAGCTCCACGTTCTCCTGCGACATCGCCTACCGCCGCTCCTGCGCGAGTCGTTCGGCGGCAGCACGGGCCTCGTCGATGTCGGTTCGAAGAAGCAGCCGCGACATCAGCCCCGCATCCCACAGTGCCGTGTAGGTCCACTGCTCGTGCACCGAGGCATCGCTCCCGACGAGGCGACCGCGCTGGACGGCCACCATGAACGTAACGCCGCTCCCCAGATCGTGGATCTCCTCCGGTACGTTCTCCCACTCAGAGAGTTGCCGAGCCAGTCTTCTAGGAACGGGCGGATCGCCGCCCTGCCCTCGAACGTCAGTCCCACAGACGATGCGTCCCAGACCCCATCGGGCGCCCAGAACCCCATGGCCGCGTCGATGTCGCGGAGGTTCATCGGCTCGACTGACTGCCGGACAAGCTCCACCAGGTCGGGGGTCGTGGACTCCTCGGGCATCGTGCGTTGAGTATCGCGGACCGCTGCTTTCGGGAGCTAAGCGAGTGTCTGGCGAGGCTCGCCTCAGGCTTGCGCGTCGCCACGAGCGCATCTTGATGCGTTGATGCCGACGCGCTATGATGCGGTGAGGATGTCCAAGGTGCGCACCACGCTCACGATCGACGAGTCCGTGATGAAGGCGGTGAAGATGAGAGCGGCCCGGACCGGGCGTGGCGACAGCCAGGTGATCGAGGAATCGCTGCGTCGCGATATGGGGTTGGACCTGCTCGAGCGTCTCTGGGAGAAAAGCGACGTCCCCGAGCGTGACGCCGAAGCGCTCGCCGTCGAGGCGCAGCACAAGACGCGTCCTCGCCGGCGCTGACGAGTGCGGGTGGTGCTTGATCCCAGCGTCGTGATCTCCGGCGTCCTCTCGTCACAGGGCGCACCGGCCGACGTGTTGCGGGCGGTCGCGGCCGGCGAGTTCGAGCTCATCGTCTCGCAGGGGCTGCTCGATGAGCTCGAGCGAGCGCTTGCGTATCCCAAGCTGCGGCGACACATCAACGAGGACGCTGCCGTCGAGCTCGTCCGCTGGCTCGCCGACAACGCGACCCACGCGGCTGATCGCGCTACTGACCCGTCGGTGGGCTCGCGCGATCCCGACGACGACTATCTGATCGCGCTCGCTTCAGCTCACCGGGCGGCTCTCGTTTCTGGGGACAAGCACCTACTCGCGCTCGATGGGGAGATGCCCGTGTTCTCACCGCGCGCGTTCGTGAGCCTGCTCGCTGAAGCTTGAGATATCGCGGACTTGGCCATCGCCTCAGCGCTACAGCGGCCTCGAGCGCTTCGTCAGGTGCTCGAATTGCTCGAGCGCACCCCGGCACTCGACGGCGGTGAGCTCCTCCCCGGAGAACACCTCCCCTAGCGCGGGCTGAGGGTCGCCGTCAGGTGCGTACATGCGCGCCGCGAACGGCCAGTCGCTACCAAACACGAGATGGCCGGGGCCGGCAACGCAGGCGACGGCCTTCAGAGCAGGTGGGTCTGCGATCAGCGCCGTGTCGTAGAAGGAGCGGGCGAGTGCGCGATGTGCGCTGTCGGCCGTCAGCGTGGAGCTGCCCTCGGGCAGGCCGAGGAACGGGCCGAGCTCCTTCGCGGCGGCGGATGCTGCGGCCAGGCGCGGCCGCAGCATCGGGAGGGTTCCGCCGCCGTGGGCGAAGTGCCAGCGGATGTTCGGGTATCGCTCGAACGATCCGTTGAAGAGGAGTGATATGAAGGCGCGGGTCGTGTCGAAGGGGTACTCGGCGATGAAGCCAGGCACCGATAACGCTGGCTTCAGCTCGGCTTCGATTGATGCAGGGTGCACCATCGCCCAGGCTCGGCGCGCGTCGAGCTCGGCGAGCAGCGGATCGAAGCGCGTGTCACCGAGATAGTGGCCGCGGTAGCTTGAGAGGAGACCGACGCCGTTGATGGGCAGCTCGTCCAGGCAGCGGATGGCCTCCGAACGTGCGCCCTCGACGTCGGACATCGACATCACCGCGAACGCCCCGAAGCGCCCGGGGTGATCGGCAATGACCCCGGCTATGTAGTCGTTGCAATCCTGCGCGAGGACGGGCGCGCGGTCGGCATCGACAAACTCGACGCCGGGGTCGGAGACGGAGAGCATCTGGAGGGCGATGCCGTGCGTGTCCATGAACTCGAGTGCCAGCTCTGGTGTCCAGTCGGGCACCGGGATACCGCCGATCAGCCACATATCCGCATTTCGGAGCGCCTCTCTATACGCGGGCGCGAGGTAGTGCGCGTGCAGGTCGATGCGGTGCGGCCGTGCGGCGTCGACGCTCATCGCTGTTGTCGCTCCTCGTTCCGGTAGGTCACGTCCGGCAGCGGTCTGCGCGCGATCTCGCCTGCCTCGGCGGCCGGTACGCCGAACATCCGCAGTACTCCCTCTGCGTGGATCGAGTCGGCGTGCGGGATCTCATGCCCGGTGAGCATCGTGCGCATCGCGGAGATAAGCGCGCCGCCGCTGGCCTGCAGCGCAAGCTCGCGGCTGGCGACCTGGAATCGGCCGCAGCCGATGCCGCGCTCGAGGTCCTGCAGCGCCGCGTCGCCCTGTGTGGCCGCCACGAGCTCGAAGGAAGTCTCCAGGCGCACGACGAGCCATGCCCACTCGGGGCCCTCGCTGGTGAGCCGGACCCAGTGGCGGTGGGCGATTGCAACCGCCTCGGCCGGGTCGGCGATGCCGGCACGTCGCGAGTCGAGGGCGGCCAGCTGCTCGCGCAGCGCCTGTTCGAGCAGTGCGGCCAGCATGTCCTCCTTCGAGTCGAAGTGGTTGTAGAAGGAGCCGACTCCGAGGTCGGCGGTGTCGGTGATGTCGGCGATCGTGGTGTTCTCGAAACCGCGCGCCGCGAAGAGGGTGCGCGCCGCGTCGAGCAGCGATGCGCGGGTCCTGGCCTTGCGTCGCTCGTTGCGGCCGGGCGAGGGACGGCGCGAGTTGGGCGGTGTCTCGCTCGGGGTCGTCTTCGTGGGCATGGCTCAGATCATACTGAATTGCTCCTCTGTATTGACGATGCCTTCAGTTATGTGTATGTTGCGCTGGCATGGCCACTTCGAGCTCCACCTCAAGCCAGCAGCTCGCCTCCGATGAGGAGGTCCCTGTCCTGATCGTCGGTGGCGGCGGAGCGGGCCTGACCGCCTCGATGCTGCTCGCCGGCCTGGGCGTGAGGACGCTGCTGGTGAGCTCGCTACCGACGACGTCCCGGCTGCCGAAGGCGCACGTGCTGAACCTGCGGGCGATGGAGATACTCCAGGACGTCGGGGCCGCGCGGGAGATCGAGCGGCGCAGTACGCCTGCCCGGGCGATGGCCGCGACGGCCTTCTATGCCGGCGTCGCGGGAGGCGAGGGCTATGGCCGGCGGATCCGGCGCGTCGAGTGCTGGGGTGCCGGTGGCGCGGATGAGAACTGGGCATCGGCGAGTCCGACGCGTCAGATGAACCTTCCCCAGATTCGCCTGGAGCCTGTGCTGCGCGAGCGCGCCGAGGAACTCTCGCCGGGACGGATCCGCTTCGGACACGAACTCATCGACCTGAGGCAGGACGAGGACGGGGCGACCGCGATGATCCGCGAGCGCGAGGCAGGACGCGAGTACACCGTCCGCGCGCAGTACGTGATCGGCGCCGACGGGGGCCGTACCATCCCGGGTCTGGTCGGCATCGACTATGAGGGCCTGGGTGTCCTCGGCCGCGCCGCCACGATCCATGCCACGGCGGATTTCTCTCAGCTGCTCAGCGACGAGGACATCCTTCTGCGCTGGTGCCTCTCGCCGCAGGCCGGCACGGGAGTGGTGATGGTGCCGATGGGGCCCGAGCGCTGGGGTACCCGGTCGGAGGAGTGGGTGATCCACCTCAACTATCAGCCCGACGATCCCCGGGCGGAGTCCGACGAGGCGGTCGAGAGCGACATTCGGGCCGCGATCGGCATCGGAGATCATCCGATGGAGATCCACATGATCACGCGCTGGACCCTCGAAGGGGTTCTGGCCTCGAGGTTCCGTGCCGGGCGCGTCCTGCTCGCGGGCGATGCCGCCCACCGCCACCCGCCGACCGGCGGCCTCGGCCTGACGAGCGCGATCCACGACGTGCACAACCTCTGCTGGAAGCTCGCCGCCGTCCTCGCGGGTCATGCCGACGATGCCCTGCTTGAGACCTACGAGGCCGAGCGCCGGCCCGTCGACGCGCGCAACGTCCAGCGGTCGCTGGAAAACGCTGTCAACCACCTCCAGATCACGATGGCGCTCGAGCTCAGCCCCGATAGCCCCGAGGAGGAGAACTGGGCGCGACTGCAGCGGCTGTGGAGCGGGCGCCCCGAGGACGAGGCGCTGAGGGATGAGGTGCTGCGCCTGATGCGCGCCTCCTCGATGGAGTTCGGCGAGCTGAACGTCGAGTACGGCTACGCGTATGAGTCGGCGGCCGTCGTCCCGGACGGCAGCGACCCCACCCCGAGTCTCGACGATGTACGCCTCTACGAGCCGTGCACCCGGCCGGGCTCCCCCCTGCCACACGCATGGATCGACGACGAGGACGGCGAGCGCCGCCCGATCAAGGACCTCGTTGCTCCGGGGCGACTCCTGCTGATCGCCGGAGAGGAAGGCCACGCCTGGTGCGCCGCCGCGGGCGAGCTCGCCGAAGCGCACGCGCTCCCGATCGACACGGTGCGCATCGGTCACATCGACGGCGAGTTGTTCGACCCGCGCTGCACGTGGCTGCGACGCCGCGGGATCGACCCCGACGGCGCAATCCTCGTGCGCCCCGACCGGTTCGTCGCATGGCGGAGCATCGGAGCGTCCGCGGACCCGGAGGCGGAGCTGGCCCGCGCGCTCGAGCAGATCCTCGCGCGGCCGATCGGTATCCGCCAACCGGCCGCCGCGAACTGACCCACAAACGAATCGGAGGCAACCGGACCCGTCACGCCGTCGCCGGCGGACATCATCGCCACCGGCACCCCCGCAGGCGTCGGGGGACCTCAAGGCATTTTCCTGCACGACGGCGACGCCGTCGAGTTGGAGATCGACCGCCTTGGCACGCGCGCAAATCCGGTGCGCGCCCACTAGACGCCGGCGCCGAATCTCAACTCCGGGACACCGTCGTTGCGTTGAACGTCGTGATGTTCGCGCTGGCCGTGTTCGTCGCGATCGAGCGGTTCGGCCCACACTCGCTGTAGGCCGTCGCATGAGGGCAGGACTCGGGCGGGGCCGCTATCGGCTCAATCGCGCTGCCCGACGAAAGCCGGCGCCAGCGCCATCGCTGCCGTTCGTCCGCGAAAGCGGGCGTCAGCCGACCGTACGGCGAGACGCTCGCATCTCGTCCCGAGCGCAAGCCAGGGCGGCGACGACGGGCACTTCTGCTTCCGCGAAGAAACCGGGAGCGCGACGAGCGCTGATCTCGACCCCCTGGCTGCCAGTTGCTCATGCCGGTAGGAGCGCGCGACCGATCCACGTGTGGCGCGCGACTGTGCCCAGAGCCTCTAATCAGCGCTCGAGGACGGTGGCGCTGTGGGTGTGCTCGAGCTGAGGTTGGCGAGGCTGTCTCGTAGCTGCGCGAACCGTCGCGGGCCGAGTTTCCGCGTCCACTCGGCTTCGATCTCGCCGACGATCTCGCGCATCGCTCCGCCCGCGGCCCGTCCGCGTGGCGTGAGGTGTACGCGCTTGAAGCGCTGGTCGGCGCTGTCCTGTGCGCGTGTGAGGTATCCGAGTGCCTCCATCTGTCCGAGGAGGTAGTTCAGCGCCTGCTTGGTCATACCCGTGCGGGCCGCAAGCTCCGAGGGGCGCATGTTCTCCGGCCCCGGATAGAGCAGGACGTTCAGGTGCGCTGCGACCAGATCGCTGTATCCGCGCTGGTGCAGGCCGCTCAGCATCCGTTCGCGAACCGTTTCCCACGGCACACGCAGCAGCGCACCGATCAGCGGCGGGGGCGAGCTGGTTGATTTCGCGGGTACGGTCAAGTCACTTGACAACGTTAGCGGACTGGTATAAGGTAGTCAAGCTACTTTACCTGACTGGGCGCATCGCGCCAAAGGAGATGACCATGAGCCAAGCCACCGCAGAGACCATCGCCGTGGGACGGATGGGCGTCCGATTCCTCATCGAGGGACCCGACTCCAACGGTAGCGTGAGCGT
>Ga0075021_10000416_pt1 | contig 22757 bp, 21 predicted proteins | sample ColStrG_CSR_2012_FD_72749 | JGI IMG/M metagenome (GOLD analysis project Ga0075021, IMG submission 72749) | Freshwater sediment microbial communities in response to fracking from Pennsylvania, USA - Cold Stream Run_MetaG_CSR_2012 | ecosystem: Environmental > Aquatic > Freshwater > Creek >...
ATACGCGCCAGCGTGTGTGGGCAACGCTGACACCTTCGCCGCTGGCGCCGGTCAGCAACAGGCAGGGCGTGCGACCCTCGTCCGCCGCCAGCACCAGCCGGCGCGCCGGCATCAGGCCGATGGTTCTCTTGCCACCGTCCATGAGGCCGAGCACGGCGGCAAGCGTGCCCGAGCGCAAAGCCTCTTCCAGCGTCCACAACGCATCGGCGGTGTGCGGCGCCTCGGCGATCAGCAGCCGCCTGGGGTCGAGACCAAGGCGGATCAGGCCCGGCCCGTAGGGCAGGCCGTGCTCGGCCCCGGCGCGGCCTGACAGCACCATCAGCAGCGGCCGGCGGGAAGGGCTGGCACACGCGGAGCCAGCATGGGCCGCGACCGTCAGCGCCAGCGCCAGCGCCGTGCCGGCATCGCGCGGCGAGGCTGGCTTGAATTCGTTGAGGCCGGCAGGCGCAAGGCCGCCCCAGGGTAGGCGCGCATCGATCGCCTCGATGCCGAACGGAAACGGCGCGGGAGAAGAAAAAGGGCAGACGGAGAGGGGGACCGCCATGCCGCTTGCTATGCCGCCATGAGGGGAAGCATGGGCGGGAGCGGCCGTCGAGGGGGCGGCGGCCGGCTGCGGCATGGGGGCGGACCTGATCGCGGTACGCGGAACGATGTCCGCGATCCGGGTCCGCAATACGAGGAGGAGGGCGTCTCGCGGCCCCACTCCGTCTGCCTGATCATGACCCGGCGCCAACGCATACGCTGATGGTGCCGGGGTCCCGTAAGGGGGGATGGATGGAAACGGCCTGAGCTTGGAAGCGATGTCGTCCACGGTTACGCTCTTTCGACAAGGTCACCGGCTCAAGCAGGGTCCAAACGCAAGCCAACACAGACTGAAACGCAACAACGCGGGTTCGAAACACGAACGCCAACCGGATGAGGGGAAGGGGCAAGGCTGGCAGCGAGTTCGATGTTTGTTCTATAAAACGACCAACGAGAGTCGTCAAGAAAAATCAGAACAAAATTAGAACAAACGGGCGCGCGGCGAGGCCTTGACCATTCCCCTTGCCAAGCCAACCCGAACGCCACAAGATGGAGGCTTCGGGGGATCACCCAAAACTCGCGCGCCACGGCAACCCTTGGCTACGACAACCGATTGCGCATCATGTTCCGCATCATGGCGTCCAAGTCCTATTCACTTGTCGTTGCGACTCTCCTCACGTTTGTGGCCATCGCTCTCGGCGCACCGATGGCCACCGCCGGACCCGAGGTCGTCGGCTTTCCAGCCAGCTATCCGCTCGGAGCCATCGTTGTCGTCAACGGCGAGCGGCATCTCTATTACGTCGTCGGCAAGGGCCATGCGCTGCGCTATTCAGTGGCCGTGGGCACGCCCGAGAACCAGTGGACCGGCCAGTCCTTTGTCGGCTCCAAGGCCGTCAACCCGTCCTGGACCCCGCCCGACCGTCCGGGCCACACTATGCCCGGCGGGGGCAACAATCCACTCGGCGCCCGTGCGCTCTATCTTGGCTGGACCAACTACCGAATTCACGGCACCAACGCGCCCGGCTCGATCGGCTCCCCTGCCTCGCATGGCTGCGTGCGCATGTACAACCCCGATGTGATCGACCTCTATGCGCGCGTCAATCTCGGGGCACCGGTGTTCGTGGTGAACGCACTGCCGAAATCGAGTTGAACAAGGTGTAGCCTCGCCGCATCGGTCTTGGCGCTTTTCCACAGCAGCGCCGCAGCAGGCTTGCACTGGCGCGGCCGCTTGGCCTAGCCTTGCGGAAATCGCGAAAACGACGCAGCCGCGCACCGACGGATTTCGGGGTCTCAAGTCATTGGCGGTCGACGCCATCGCCATTGGGCGGCAGGCAGCATGGAAGGGACGACACGATGACAGGATCACGCGGCATCGGGACAGGCATGGCGATGGCGCTTGGTCTGGCGGCGGCGCTGGCCTTTGGAATCAACGACGCCGGAGCAGGCACCCACAAGAAGAAGGCGCCTGACGCCACCCTGGCCAGTGTCGACACAGGCTCGGTGAGCTTTGATTTGTTCAACAATGGCGACATGCAGGCCGGCGCGGTGCCGATGTCTTTCAGCCCCAAGTTCAGCCCGGGCGACATCATCGTCTCGTTTGGCGACCGGCGGCTCTACTACGTCGACGGCAAGGGCCACGCGCTGGCCTATCCGATCGCCGTGCCGCGTGAGGACGCGAAATGGGCGGGCACCACCGTCATCGCCGACAAGCGGGTCAATCCGGCCTGGACGCCGACACCCCACATGCTGGCCAAGAACCCCAACCTGCCATCCTGGGTGCCCGGTGGCCATCCGATGAATCCGCTCGGCGTGCGCGCGCTGTATCTGGCCGGCGGCGAATACCGCATCCACGGCACCGACGCGCCTTGGACCATTGGCACGGCGGCGTCCAGCGGCTGCATCCGCATGTTCAACCAGGACGTGATCGACCTGTACGGCCGCGCCAAGGTCGGCGCGCGGGTGACAGTGACGTGGGATCATTTTTCCGGCGGCGCGGCTGGGTGAGGGCTGCATTCGGGTCAACGCAAACAACACGTCCGAGTTCACCGCGAACTAGCGTGACCAAAAGTTGTCCTAACTCCAACCATGCCAAAACTCACACCCCCGGCGCGCTTGCCCCCGCGAAGGCGTCGAACGCGGCCCAGAATTGCTGGCGCAGGTCGTCGCGCTCTTGCAGGATTTCGTGCCGCGCGTAGGGCACGGTGATTGAGCGGGCGAGTTTCAGCCGGCTGGCGTAGTCCTCGACCAAGGGTGAGTCGGCGATTGAATCGTCGCCGCCGAGCACGAACAGGAGCGGAACCCGGATGGCCGCCAGGTGCTCGGGCCGGGTGATCATCCGCATCGAAGCGAAGGCAGAATGCATCCAGCCATAGGTCGGCGAGCCCAGGCCCAAGGCGGGCTCGGCGGCAACGATGGCATTGTTCCGCCAGTAGCGCTCGCGGTCGGTGGTGATGGCGTTGCCCTCGAACGGCCAAGTCTCACCATAGTCGTCGCTACCGCCGGGTACATAGGCAGTCGAGGCACCGAACAGCGCCATGATGCCACTGGCGAGTTTGGCCATTGGCCGGGCGGTGGGTAGCGATTTGCGGTTGATACGGATCATCGGTGCCGAGAGCACGATCTTCTCGAACCAGAGGTTTGGCCGGATGGCGGCGCGCAGCAGGATGTTGCCGCCCATCGAATGAGCGAGGCCCACATAAGGAGGCGGGCAGTCGGGCAGCACGATCTCGCGCATGAACTGATTGAGATCGGCATCGAAGTCGGCGAAATCGCGCACATGGCCTTTGCGCGGATTTGGCAGCAGCCGGTCCGAACCGCCCTGGCCGCGCCAGTCCATGGTGGCGACCGCGAAGCCGCGGCGGCGGAGATCGGCGACCGCCTCGAAGTATTTTTCGATGAATTCAGTGCGGCCACCGAACAGACAGACCGTTCCGAGTTTGGGCGACTGGTTGGCCTCCCAGCGGGCATAGCGCAGTTCCCGGCCGTCAAAGGCCTTCAGCGCGCCAACGACGGCACCGCTCGGCACCGGATTCTTGGCGAGCCCGACGAGCCTACCCATGGCCATGATCTGTATTTCCCCCGGTGTGACGTCGGAACGTCCGTCGACTGCTTCAGCTGGTCTTGAGCAACCCCATTGCCTGCTCATACACGCGCCGGTCGCCCGCCGCGATGATCTGTCCGCCAGCGGCCGCCGGGCCGCCATCCCAAGTGGTGATGATGCCACCCGCATGGTTGATGATGGGCACCAGCGCCGCGACATCGAAGGGCTGCAGGTTGGCCTCGATGACGAGGTCGACCTGGCCGGCGGCGAGCAGGCAATAGAGGTAGCAGTCGCCGCCATAGCGGGCCAGCTTGACCCTGCCCATCACTCGTTCAAAGCTACGCCATTGGGCGGTGGTCTTGAACAGGCTTGGATGGGTCGAGCCGAGGACCGCGTTGGCAAGGCTGGTGCACGGGCGAACGGCCAGCGCCAGATCGCCCAATGGTCCCGTGGTCCTTGCGCCTGTTCGGGTGCTCCAGAACACCTCGCCGGTGAACGGCTGACTCATCACGCCGAGCAATGGCGATCCGTCGTGGCTGAGCCCGATCAGTGTACCCCAGGTCGGCAGGCCCATCATGAACGAACGGGTGCCATCGATGGGATCGATGATCCATTGGTAGGGTGCGTCGGGACGGGTCGAGCCATATTCCTCGCCCAGGATGCCGTGATCGGGAAAGCGCTGCTCGACTTGGCGGCGGATCAGCGTTTCGACAGCTTTGTCGGCGGCGGTCACCGGATCGAATTCGGCGATGCCCTTGGCTATGTTCTTGTCCTCGACAACAAGCGGCTTGCGGTAGTAGGGCAAGACCAGCGCGGCCGAGGCCTTGGCGAGCCCGAGGGCGAATTCGAGATAGACATCGAAGTTTGTGTGGGCGGCGGTGGAATGCATGGGGTCGCGGATCCGTTCTGGCAGTGGATAGGTCGCGAGGTTCTCGAACCGCGCTGGCTGTTTTGTTGCCCTATGGCAACGACTGAACGGCTTTTGAACCGTTTCGTGAAAACGCGGGCTTGAACGACTCAAGAGGTGCGCCCATATTGGACGCTGTGGGTGAGGTGAGCGATTGCTCACGGCTCATATGCCCTCCTTGGGCGTTTCCTCCCTAGACTTGGGCCGCACGGGTCTCCCGCCGGCCCATTTTTCGTGCCCCAACCCCCGATTTTGCCGCAATGCGGGAACGCCGAATTGGCGGGTTTGTGCCGGCTTAGCCCCCCTGCAGCCACCCCACGCATAACACTTCCGCTCCCATTCATTTTTTGCATGTCGGACCTGCATGGCTCCTGCAAACTTGTTCTTGTTTTTTGCTGCGCCGCACACTAGATTTTGCATTGCCGAACGACAGCCACGCTGTCCTTCGGTGCCCTCCTTGGGCGTTTCCTCCCTAGACTTGGGCCGCCGGCAATAACCGACGGCCTTTTTTTTGGGCCGGTGCCCAAGGGCTTATTCGGCCGCCGCGCGCATGGGTTGCAGCGTTCGCGCGAAACCCGCGAGGCCCGCCACCAGTTGCATGAGATGGGCGCGCAACGGCGCGAAGCCGTCGTGCAGCGTCAACAGGGCTTCATCGGTGAACAGCGCGCGGTTGACCTCGAGCTGCAGGGCGTGAACGCCTTGCGCGGGCGCGCCGTAATGCTCGGTGATGTAGCCGCCGGCATAGGGCCGGTTGAGCGCCACCTCATAGCCGAGGCCCGTGAGCGTCCGCTCAACGAACCGCGTGAGCTCGGGCGCGCAGGCGGCGCCGAACCGGTCTCCCAGCACGAACTGCGCGCGCGTGTTGCTGTTGGCGCCGGACAGTTCGCCCGACGGCATCGAATGACAATCGATCAGCACCGCCAGGCCGAATCGCCGCCGGGTGCGCTCGATCAGCGCCCCAAGCTCGGAATGATAAGGCCAGTACAACCGCTCGATCCGCGACAGCCCCTCGGCAACCGTGAGCCGTCGCCGGTAGATCTCCTCGGCCTCCCCGACCACGCGCGCGATGGTGCCAAGCCCCCCCTGGACGCGCAGCGAGCGGGTGTTGGCGAAGGCCGGCAGGCAATCCTCGAACAGGGCCGGATCCAGCTCGAAGGGCTCGCGGTTGAGATCGAGATAGGCGCGCGGGAAGCGGGCGGCGATCAACGGCGCCCCCTGCTGGGTCACGCCGGCGAACAGCTCCTCCACATAGGCATCTTCCGAGCGGCGCAAGCGTTCCGGCGCAAGTCGCGAGGATTCGATGAAACCTTGCGGATAATGGCGGCCCGAATGGGGCGACGAGAACACCAGCGGTATGGCGAGTTCCGCTGGTTCGTGGGTGGCGAAGGCGGGTCCCTCGTCCCGAAGGGCCGTTTGACTGGGTCGCCCAGAATAGCGAAAGGTCATTGTGCGTATCGTTCCCGGCATCGAGAGCTGGGCGGCGAGAGCTTGGCGGTCCCGGGCCGGCCCGGTCGCGCCAGCCCACCATGCCAAGCCGGGTTGGCGCTGTCCATCGCCCTTGCGGTGGAGGCACCCTGGACTTGTGGAGAGCCGGACTTGTGGAGAGCCAGACCTGCGCTGAGAATCTCGCCGCGATGGCGCAGGATTTCACTCCACGTTTACCAAATCCACCGCACAGTGCCCCTGCGCCGCCGTGGGCGTGCTGTAAATCGAGGCAGAGTTCCAGCGTCATGTCAGTTTACGATTTTCTCGAGCGTCCCATGCAGCGCATCCTGTTGGCCGAGGACGACCATTCGATGCGCCGCTTTCTTGTCACGGCGCTGGAGAAGGCCGGTTACACGGTGGCGGCCTTCGCCGACGGCGCGCAGGCGTTCCGGCGGCTCCAGGAAGAACCGTTCACGCTGCTTCTGACCGACATCGTGATGCCCGAGATGGACGGCATCGAGCTGGCGCGGCGGGCGAGCGAGATCGACCCCGACATCAAGATCATGTTCATAACCGGCTTTGCGGGCGTGACGCTGAACACCGACGACAGCGCCCCCAAGGACGCCAAGGTGCTGAGCAAGCCGTTCCACCTGAAGGACCTGGTGCGCGAGGTGGACCGGCTGCTGGCGGCGTGAGGGTGGGGTCGTTTCAACCACGGGTTGATTTTTTTTGCGGTGGTTTTCGACCCGAATCGTGTCGCGTGGTGTCGTGCTACGTCTTGCTTGTGTCGTGCAACGCCTTGCTCCGTTGATGCTCCGGCCACCTCCAGCCGGCGGTTGCCAATGACTTTCGCACCAGGACTGTCCGTGCTCGATGTGGCACCGCACAAACGGGTCCAGGATTACGCAACCGCGAGAACCATGCGCGATTCAGCATACGGCGAGAAAGTGTGCTGGCGAGCCACTTTGGCGCGGGCGTGGTTAAAGCGGGCGCGGGTGGCAGGTCCGAGCGGCGGCGGTGCAAATGAGTGGAAGGGGAACTCCGGTTCGTCCGCTGGCGGCGCTTGAGGAGGCGATGGCTGGGGCGACGGTCGATGCTCTGGGGCAGAAGCGGTTGTCGCAATGGCTCGCGCCCGAACCAAATTGCGAGTTCGGGCGGAGTCATCCAACCATGCCTACGCCTTAACCGAAAAACGGTACGCTCCTGTCACACGGTGACCGTCCCTCGACACGGCGTGCCAGTGTACAGTGTAAGCTCCTAGGGCCAGCGGCTTGCTGAGAGGGATGACCAGCGTCGCCGCATCTCCAGCCTTTGACGTCGCTGGTCCAGCCGGGGCGGCATGATTGTCCGATCCCACGATTTCGGCCCCGGACGATTTCGCCTCGACCGGCTCGTTGAAGGTGAGTTCGACGGCCTTCAAGGCTGGAGCGACTGTGGACCCGGCTGCCGGAACCGACTTGGCCAATGATGCATGGGCAAAGGCCGCTGTTGGTACGAGCGCAGCCGCCGTCAAAGCGAGCAGCGTCCGGCGCGAGGGACGGAACATTTGAGAGTTTGTCATAGGTAGACCCCTAGGGTTTGAATTGCGATTGGGAAGTTAGGCGAGGCGTGCGCGGAGCGACCTGGGCAGCAGCCAGTCGATGGCCATCATGACAAGCATCGAGAGGCCGACGAGTGGAAAGGCCAAGCCCATCGCCGTTGCGATGACCAGGATGCCGCGCGGCACCCGGTAGTCGGCAGGGAAGGCTGGCGCACCGAGCCTTCCCTTGGGACGTCTCTTCCACCACATGACAGCGGCGCTGACAGCCATGAGGACGATGGCCATGCACGCCGCCAACATCAGCAGCTGATTGAACCTTCCGAATTCCTGGCCCGTGTGAACGCTGACGCCCCATTCGATACCCTTGGCGACGAGCCCCTCCTCCTTGAACCCGCCGTCAAACAGGGTCTTGCCGCTGTACTGATCGATATGGACAACACGTTCACCCGCGACCTGCTTCGGAAAGATCGAGGCCGAATAGACGCCCTCGGCGCCACCTGGCAGGTCGATTGAATAGCCCTTTGCCAGGCCCAATGTTTCGAAGATCGCGATGGCTTTATCGATGCCAATGGGAGCTAAGCCGTTGGGCATCGAGACCGGCATGGGCTGGTTCTCCAGCGTCCAGGAGGTCTTCTCCATCGCTTCCTTCATCGGCACCGTCGATTTCGGCACGTTGTCCCAGAATTGAGCGGGGTAGCCGAAACCCCACGCATTGGCGTAGGTGTTGAGGTGGTTGCCCCAATAGCCTGACCACGGCATTCCAGTAAGGGCCAGGAACAGCAAGAATATCCCGACGAACAAACCGGTGACTGCGTGCAGATCGCGCCAGAACACACGCCTTCCCGGCGTGCCGCGCACGGTGACAACACCGCCGGTTTGAGTTCTCGGCCACCATAGATAAATGCCCGTCATCACCAGGATCATGGCCCATCCGCCGACGATCTCTACAAGCCGCTCGGCGAACCAGCCAAAGACCTTGAGGCTGTGAATATGCCTGATGGTCAGCATAAGGGGCGAACCGGCAAATCCTCCATCTTCCGACGCCCCGGTGACTTCGCGCGTATGGGGGTCGACAAAGACGACTTGGGTGCTACCAGAATCAGCGGCGATGCGGACCTGGGCCGCCCGGTCGGCTGCCGGGGGCGGCATGTATCCGATTGCAGCACCGGGCACCTTTGCCAGGGCCGCGGCCAGGAGTTCCGACGGTTTGGCCTCAGCCGCAGACGACGGTGCGACGTGCATTAGCTGGCCATAGATCATCCCGTTGATTTCATCCTTGAACAAATAGATGCCTCCCGTGATGGCAATCGACACCAGGAAGGGCAGCACCAGAAGACCGGCATAGAAATGCCAGCGCCATACAGCGCGATAGAGCGCCGAGACGACCGGAGTGGACGCATTTTCAGCGTCCGCAGCGAAAGACTGCGACATGATAGGGTCCCATAGGCTAAGCCCCGGCCAAAATCGGCACCGGCTGGCTGACCTTTGAATTTACGAAGATTGGAATGGACTAGGCGGAATGCCGGGGCGGACCGCGTGCGCTTGACGCACTGACAAAGCGGCCGTCCGGACTCCAAGTCGCGGCGAACGGCTTTTCGCCTGGAGCGTTGGTTGGCTCAATGAACTGAGTACCGCTCCAATCCACCGGCAACACCGGTGTCGCGCTTGAACAAGAGCAGTAGCTACCACAGCAGGGACAGTTCTGATTTTGCGGTGCGTGTTGCCCTGGGTGGTGCGGCCCGCTTGCAGGCAACATCATGCCCGCGTGCATCGGACACGGAACCTCGCCAGGCCCGGCAAACGCAGGAGTCAACGGCAGGGCGACAGCCACAAAAATTTGCAACACAACCGCGAGCAGAGCAATCGCCCGCTTCCGGCTGCTAAGCCGCGCCACCCAGATTTTGCTTATCGCTCGCACATGCGGGCCTGTTCATGCTGCAAACCAACCGATTCATACGCCAAGCGGCAAGCTTGGCCAATTGATATGTTGGCGCAGCGTCAACGCGGACAAATACTTCCGATCCAAGCTGGATGTCTTAGAGTCACTAGATGAGATGCCAATCCATGCCACCAGCCTCCCAAACGCTCGTCCGCTTCGGGTGAAAAGCCCACCCCCCGACCAAAGCCGCGCCACCTCCCATCGGGCTCCAAGACCGGACACTCGCAGGGAGCTTCGACCCGCTGCGGAGGGGCGGCTGGAATTGGACGCGAGACTTACCCCGGCCAAGTGAGGGACGCGGCGGACGCCGGGGTGTCCGGTTGGTCCGCTGGCGGGGCGGAGCCGCAGGCGAACATGGTGCCGTGTCACTTGTCGTGAAGCTTTGGGCAATTGGCATTGGGTCCATGGCCGCAGAGTGGCGAGCCGCTGCCCGATGGCAACTCCCCCCGGTGATCGCGCACCAGCACACCGTTGCGGCAACCGCGCCCCGTCCAATGGCCGTTGTAGAGGACGCAGGACCCCGGGGGGTGGATTGCGCCGGCCGTCGTCTGGCCGCGATGGTCGCGAATGTCGCCGGACGCGAAGGCGCCGGGTATCAGCAAGGCAACAACGGCCGCGACCGCGATGGCAGACGGGCCAGCGGCAGCGACATTGTGACGGGTAGCGTATCGCATCTGGCTCTCCGATAGGACGCCAAGTGATCCAATGGCCGAAGGCTGACCGCCTGCCGCCGTGTCCGATATCAGCTATTGTTGGAACAATACCTTGGCACCATCTTCTCTACTTCCGATGCTCGTGCTGTTTGGAGTGCCGCATCAGGAACTTCTGCATCTGCCATTCAGGCACTCAACGGTATTGCCACCTTTGCCGGTACAATAGTAACTGCCCGTGCCAGTGGTCCCGAATGTTCCTCCGACGCCATCGCATATTTGCTGAAGCTTCGCCTTCGAGGTTCTACCCGATAGATTGGTGACCATTGGCTTGCTTGATGCCGTGTAGGTCAGGGAGGCCAGCGCCCCGATTGTAATCAGGCCTGTCATCAATCTGCGCATGGTGATCTTCTACCTCTATTCATGGGTCCAATTGTTCAGCGGTTTCTTGCAACCGCGCAGCCAACATCGCGCTCGCCAGGTGCCGGTGAACGGTGCCTCGCGAAGCGTCCGCCGGATCAGACCCGCTCCGTCGGCAGCCCCAGCTCAGCCCAATCCTTGAAGGCGCCGAGATTTCGAACGTCCTGGTAGCCCATATCGAGCAGCGCCTTGCCGGCAAGCGCCGACCTTCCGCCGGACGCGCAGTAGAGGATCACGGTCTTGTCGCGCGAGAACGCCTTGTCGTGATAAGCCGTGGCGTCGTCGGCGCGAAATTCGATCATCCCGCGCGAGACATTGATGGCGCCCGCGATCTTGCCGCTCTTCTCCACTTCCAGAGCATCCCGCACGTCGACCACCAAGATATTCCCGTTGGCCATCAGCTCTCTTGCCTGGGCTGGGGCTATTCGCGGAACAGCGGCATTCGCTGCCTCCAGCAGTTGCTTGACACTGGTTGCCATGTAGCTCTCCTGAATACAAAGTTGCAGGCTTGTTCGACATGCGGACGTGACGGCAAAGCTAGGCTAGACTGCGCACCCAGTGAATGATCGTTCGGCCAATTCACCTGACAGCTCGTCCAAATCGGAGCGCGGCAATGGTGGATCCACTTTCCGAGGTGCTTCGTTCGGTGCGCTTGACCGGCGGGGTCTTTCTTGACGCCCATTTCACGGCCCCGTGGTGCGTGTTCGCGAACATGACGGCCGAGGATTGCGCGCCCTTCCTGGCGGCTCCGGCGCAGATGATCGCCTATCACGTCATCATCGAGGGTAAACTGCTTGTCGCCATCGGCGCTGAACCGGCGATCGAGGCGCGGGCTGGCGAAGTCCTGCTGTTTCCACGCAATGATGCGCATACGCTGGCAAGTACCCACGGTCTCGAGGCGGTGAGGGCGGGCACGCTCATTCAGCCTGCCGACAATGGCGGCTTGTTGCGAATTTTGCATGGTGGGGGCGGCGCAAGCACGCGGCTGGTGTGCGGATTTCTCGCCAGCGAAGACCTCTACAATCCCCTGATCGCGACCCTGCCGGCCGTGCTCAAGCTCGATGTCCGCGTGGGGGCATCGCGCGACTGGATTGAGGCGTCGGTGCGCTTTGCGGCCAACGAATTGGCGGAGGGACGGCTTGCCTCCTCGGGCGTCATGTCGCGGCTTTCCGAGCTGCTGCTCGTGGAGGCTGTGCGGAACTATTCGTCCACACTTGGCGATCATGAGACCGGATGGTTGAAGGGCCTCTCCGACCCGCAAATCGGGCGAGCCATGGCGCTCATCCATCACGATCTCGCCACGGCCTGGTCGGCGGAGGCTCTCGCAAAAGAGGTCGGCATGTCACGCAGCGGCTTTGTTGAGCGCTTCACGACATCGGTTGGTGTGCCGCCGATCAGGTATTTGACGGTCTTGCGGCTTCAAACCGCCAAATTAAGCCTTCGAGAGACGCGAAAGACGATCGCCCAACTCGCTCAGGCCGTCGGCTACGAGTCCGAGGAGGCTTTCAGCCGGGCGTTCAAGCGGGAATTCGGATTGCCGCCTTCATTGTGCAGAGACGAACCGCATGGGACGCACACGTCTCCTGATAAGCAGGCCAAGCATGGTGTCCGCATCTGCTGAACCCAGCACCGTGGACGGGACGCTGCCAGCGCCCTGCCCCGGGGCCTTGGCCGAAGTGCTTTGACCGGGGGATTGGGTCGGCCATAGACTGGTGCTCCGAGCCAGGCGACCTGCCGGGCTTTGACGAGGTTTTGCATGGCCCATGATCTCATCCTGCGCGGCGGCCGCGTGATCGATCCGTCGCAGTCGCTCGATGCGGTGCGGGACGTCGCCTTCGTGGGAAAGACGGTCGCCGCGATTGGCCAGGCGCTGCCGGCCGGGACGGGGACGACCGTTCGCGATGTCTCCGGCCAGATCGTCGTGCCCGGCCTGATCGATCTGCATACCCATGTGTATGATGGCGGCACCTCGCTGGGCATCGATGCCGAGGATTTCTGCCGCCGGTCGGGCGTGACCACGGCCGTCGATACCGGATCGGCCGGCCCCGGCAACTGGCGCGGTTTCCGCCAGCATGTCATCGATCGCTGCCAGGTGCGCATTCTTGCCTATCTGCACGTTTCGCACGCCGGCATCTACGGCTTCGACCGCCGGGTCATGGTGGGCGAGAGCGAAGAAATGCGGATGCTCAATCCGATCGACTGCGCGGAAGTGGCCGACGCCAACCGCGATGTGATCGTCGGCATCAAGGTGCGGGTCGGGCGCCACGCCTCGGGCGCCTCGGGCATCGCGCCGCTTGTCATGGCGCTCGAGGTCGGCGAGGAGGTCGGTATGCCGGTGATGTGCCACATCGATCATCCGCCACCGTCCTATGACGAGGTGCTGGAGCGGCTGCGGCCGGGCGACGTTCTCACCCACGCCTTCCGGCCATTCCCCAACGCGCCGATTTCGCGGCAGGGGCGCGTGCGCGAGTCCGTGCACGCGGCGCGCAAGCGTGGCGTGCTGTTCGACATCGGCCACGGCATGGGCTCGTTCGCGTTCAAGACCGGCCGCGCCATGCTCGCGGCGGGGTTCCTGCCGGACACCATCTCATCGGACGTGCACAAATTGTCCATCGAGGGTCCGGCCTTCGACCAGGTCACGACCCTGTCGAAATTCTTCTGCATGGGCATGGGCTTGAACGAGGTGATCGCCGCGTCCACGGTCAATGCGGCGATGGCGATGGGGCGGCCGGAACTCGGCTCGCTGAAGCCGGGATCGGTCGGCGATGCGACCGTGCTCGAAATCGTCGAGGGCGCCCACGACTATGTCGATGCCGTCGGCGAGCACATGACAGGCGACAGGCGGATTTTGTCCAAAGGCGTCGTCATTGCCGGAAAATGGTGGCACCCGGCGTAGGCACACTTCCTCTTCTCCGCGTAGTTACACGGTGCAGTTGGCGCACCTTGCTCTGCCGCCCCGTACCCACGCTTCCCGGCCGGAGCGCGGCGGCGCGCAGAGCCGGGATCATTACCGTCAACGGCACGCGGTAAGGTCGCCCCAATCACTGTCGGGAAAGATCCCGGATATTCGCTTTCGCGAATTCCGGGAAGCGTGGGCACTATTTCCTTGCTTTACGGTTTGGGTGGCGTCCTCGCCCACTTGCAAGCGATGTGGCGAGGAGAGGGCTTCGCTCATAAATCCTCCAGCGTCAGCTCGCGGGTCATCACGATATTGCCGGAGGTCAGGCCGCAGTCGACGGGCAGCGCCACGCCCGTGATCGCCGCGGCCGCGTCGGAGGCAAGAAATCCCACGGCCTGCGCCACGTCGTCGGGTTCGACGATGCGGCCGAGCGGATACCAGCGCTTGAGCGTTTCCAGAACCTTGGGATCCTTGGCGGCGCGCTTCTGCCAAAGCGGGGTGCGGACGGTTCCTGGAAGGACGATGTTCGACCGGATGCCATAGCGTCCGTATTCCTGCGCCAACGAGCGGGTCAGCGAAATCATGCCGGCCTTGCCGGCGCTGTAGGCGGCATCGCCCAGGGCGCTGAGCCCGTTCACCGAGCCAACGGCGAGAATGACGCCACCGCCCTTGGCTTTCATGCCCGGAATGACGGCGTGGGCGCAGTAATAGGCGCTGTTGAGATTGTTGTTGATCTCCTGCTGCCAGCCGGCGGGGTCGGTCTTGGCGAAGGTGGCATGGTCCGAACCCCCCGCATTGTTGACGAGCACGTCGATCGGCCCGAGGTCGCCAGCGAGCATCGCGAAGATGCGCGCCACCTGCCCGGCGTCGGCGATGTCGGCGACGGCGGCCCTAAGGTCGCCGGCGGGGGCCTTCAATTCAGCGCCGAGCCGTTCGACGTCTGACTTCCGGTCGATGGCCGCGATTTTGGCGCCGTGCTTGAGGAAGTAGCGGCACAGGCTCTGGCCGATGCCACCCGCCGCGCCCGTGATGGCGACGACCTTGCCTTGGAATGTCATGGGCTACCCCTTCAACGCGCCTTCCATCAAGCCCTTGAAAAACAGCTTCTGGGCCGCCGTGAATGCGATGATGCCTGGCGTGACAACTATGACGTAGACGGCCGCGAGATTGGGCCAGGACCATTGCCCCTGACCGCCTTGCGCGGCGGCCAGCACGACCGGCATGGTGCGTTTTGCCTCGTCGTCGATCAGCGTCACGCACAGCAGATACTCACCCCAGGCGGCCACGAAGTTGACGATGAAGATCACGACCAGGCCATTGCGCACCATCGGCAGGCCGACCTCCCAGAGCGTGCGCCAATGCCCCGCCCCGTCGATGCGGGCGGATTCGACAATCTCGTGCGGCACGAGCTGGAACATGCTGCGCATGATCAGGATGCTGATGGCCAGCTGCAGGGTGACGTAAGGCAGGATCAGACCGCTGGTGTTGTTGATCAGGCCGAGCGAGTTCTGCGTCTCGTAGATGCTGATGATGGAGACGACCCGCACCGGGAAATACAGCGATACCAGCAGCGCGGTGACAACGAGGCCGGCGCCGCGCGGGCGGATATGCACAAGCGCGTAGCCGGCCAGCACGGCGCAGACCGTGGTGATCAGCACCGTCGCGGCGGTGACATAGATGCTGTTGAACAGGTTCACCGGCAGGGTGTGAATGCGATCGAAGACGTAGGCATAATGGGTGAAGTCGAAGCTGCGCGGCCAGAAATCGCCGCGCAGCGAGTCGGGCAGTGTCTTCACCGACATCAGCAACACCCAGGCGAGGGGCAGCAGGATGATCAGGTTGAAGAAGTTGATGATGCCATGGCGGACGACCGCGCCCCAGTTGCGGGTCCACCAGTCTTCGGCGGGTTGCGCTGTTCCCTGATGATCGGCCGCGATTGTCATCGCCCACACACCATGCGAAAGAACTCGACCGCTTCCCGGAATTCGGCGCGCGAAGAAAAACCCCGCCGAATTCCGGGAAACGTGGGGACAGTGCGTTTCAACATGGGTTGGTGCTTTCGCTCCATGGTATCAGCCCTTGGGACGGAAGATGCGCAGCAGCAGCACCATCACGGCCATCATCGCCACCGCCCCGATCATGCCGATGGCGGCGGCGTAGCCTTGGCGCCACAAGCCGAGCTTGAAGGCCTGGTCGTACATCATCACGGTCCAGGTATAGGTCGGCGAGGCGCGGTTGAAGCCGCCGAAGATGAGATACTCGTCGATCACCGCCATCGCCGTGCCAAAGCGCAGGACCACCAGGATCATCATGATCGGGGCCAGCTGCGGCCGGACGATGTGCCAGAATACCTGCCACTCGCTGGCGCCATCGATGCGCGCGGCATCGGGAAGATCCTTGGAGATGGCGGCAAGGCCGGCGATGAAGAAGATGGTGTGGTAGCCTAAGCCCCACCAGATCTCCATAACCGCGATCGAGGGCAGCGTCAGCGCCGTGCCGCCCAGCCATTGCGGGGCGTTCTGCAGGCTGAACAATCCGGTCGTATCGACCAGGAAGTGATTGATCGGGCCGGCTTGGTAATTGTACATCCACTTCCACAGTACAAAAATCAATGTGCTGGGGATCACCGCCGGAATCAGCAGGATCACCCGGTAGAGCGTGGCCAGGCGCGGGTTGGTCACGCGGTCGACGAGCACGGCCAACAGAAGCGGCAGTACGATTGTTCCGGGCAGGAACATGAGGGTGAACAGCGCCGCCCGCCCCAGGCTGGTCCACAGCAACGGATCGATGAAGGCCTGGAGGTAGTTGTCGATGCCGACAAACCGCGCCGGCTTGTCGGACAGGAACTCGTAGTTGGTGAAGCTGAGCCACAGCACACGGAATATCGGCCAGACCTGGTAGCCGACAAAGAACACCAGCGCCGGCAGCAGGAACAACCAATGGCCGAAGCCTTGGCGCAATCGCGCAAGCTGGCCGTCGGCCCGCGCGGGGGCGAGACTCAGCTCGTCGGATGCCGTGGTATCGACCATGTTCGGGTCCAAATTCTTCGTGGCGACGAGGCGCTTGGGTTTGCACCCCCCTCTCCCTTGGGGAGAGGGCCGGGGTGAGGGGTTGAGAGGGGACCGAGCAAGCCGCGAGTACCGCGCCCGACCCGACCCCTCATCCGGCCTTCGGCCACCTTCTCCCCAAGGGAGAAGGGATGGTGGCGCGCACCTGGCTGAATCCCAACGGGTTGTTGCACCAGATGCGTCCCTCTCCCCGCAAGCAGGGGGAGAGGAGAGCCGCGCCTCAGCCGCCCTTCTTCATTTCGGCCTGGACCGCCGCGACCACCTTCGTCATGGCGGCCTTCGGATCGGCCTCCTCGCCCTTCAGGTAGGTTTCCCAGATCGGCTTGCCAATGACGAACTGGTTGAGGCCGAACAGGTGGTTGGTGATGGCGGCCGCCTTGTCGAGCTGGCCGCGCACCAGATCAACCGACGGCGGCATCCAATCGGGCTTGTTCGCCTTCCAATCGGCATAGATCGACTTGTAGGGCGGCAACTGGCCAGGGTGGCCGCTCTTGGTGCCGACGATCGAGTCCTTCCAGATGCCCGGGTCGTAGGTCAGCGCCTTGATGTATTCGGCCGCCTTCTCCTTGTTCTGGCCGTTCTTGAACAGCGCGCAACCGGTGGTCCAGAACACGGTCGAGCCTTCGCCATTCGCGAATTTCGGCAGCGGGCCGAGATGCAGCTTCTTGGGGTCGTCCCAATTGGCGGCCATGCGCAGGGGGGCGTTGAAATACTTGAAGTAGAGACCCACGCGCTGTGCCGCGAACGCAACCTCGTCGGGCGTTCCGTTCACGCCGCCGTCCGACGCGCCCTCAAGCAGGATGTCGGGATTGCCGAGCGCCATGATCTGCTTCATCAGCTTCAGGGCTTCGATGGCCGGCTCGCCCGTGAAGTCGAACAGCCCGTCGGCCGTGTAGGCCTTGGAGCTCATGGAGTGGGTGATCGGCACCAGCGAGCGCCAGCCGTGGGAGTCGAATGTGGCGCCCCAAGGTGCCGCCTTGCTGTCGACGATCTTCTTGCCGCTGGCCAGGAACTCGTCCCAGGTCGCGGGCGCGGCATCGGGCAGACCCGCTTTGGTGGTGATGCCGGAATGCCAAGCCGAGCCGATCACGTCGAGCAGGAAGGGCCAGCTGTAGAGCTTGCCGTCGACAGTGCACTCGGCCCGGATCGAGGGGATGATGTCGTCGATCACGTCCTTGGGGATGTAGTTGTCCCAGGGCTCGATCACGCCGGCCTTGATCAGGGAGGACATCTCGACGAACGGCGTCTGTCCAACGTAGACGTCCCAAGTGCTCTGCTTGTTCTTGGCTTCCGCCACGAACCGCTCGATGCCAAAGCCTTCCACGGGCGCGATCTGGTAGTTGAGGCCGGGGAACTTGGCGTTGACCGCCGGAATGCCGGGATGCAGATCCTGGATCCACTGATAGAATGTGGGGGTAAGCGGACGATCAGCGGCGGCGGCCGTGCGGATGCCGCCCTTGGCGAGTGCGCCCACACCCGCAAGGCCTAGGCCCGCCATCAACGATCGCGTCAGGAATTCGCGCCGGTCGATCCGGCCCAGCTGCAGCTGCCGGAAAGCGGCCGCCTGCAGCACGTGTTCCTCGTCTTTGCGTCCTGGCATATGTGACCTCCCAAGGGTTCGGTGCATCTTGCGTCATCTCATCAGAACGACGACCGAACTGCTTGCAAGGCATGCACGCCGTACATCGCCGACCTGCCCGGAGGCCGTGGCTTGAGCCGCCGCGCCCGGAAGCTGCAATGGTCCGGGCCTCGGGGTGAGGTCTGGACAACTTGCAGCGTCAGACTAACAGCATGTAGGATCGCACGGCAAGTAGGCCCCGGAGAGCGCCATGACCGTGCTGGATCGCTTCCGACTGAATGGCAGCCGCGTCTTCATCACCGGCGGCAGCCGCGGCTTTGGCCGGGTGATCGCGCTGGCGGTCGCCGAGGCCGGCGCCGATGTCGTGCTGGCCGCCCGCGACCCCGACGCGCTGGCCAACACAGCCGCCGAGGTGCGTGAGCGCGGGCGGCGGGCCTGGACTTATCCCGCCGATGTCGGTCAACCGTCCGTATGCGAAGATCTGTGCCGGCGCGTGCTGGCCGAGGCCGGTCCCATCGACGTTCTCGTCAACAATGTCGGCGGCCGCAATCTCGATGTGGCGATCGAGGCGACCGACCTTGCGACCTGGCAGCGCTTCGTCGATCTCAACCTGACCCATGTGTTCCTCTGCACGAAATTGATCGGCGGCGCGATGCTGGCGCGCGGGGCGGGACGGGTGATCAACATCGCCTCGATCAGCGGCATGATCGCCAATCGCGGCATCGGCGGGCGCCACTACGAGGCGTCCAAGGCCGCGGTCATCCACTTCACCCGCGCCACAGCCGCCGATTGGGCGCCGCGCGGGGTCACGGTCAACGCGATCTGCCCGGGCCTGTTCATGACCGAGCCGAACCAGGCCTGGGCCAAGAAGAACCCCGAGGTGATCAAGACGTTTGTCGGCGCGGTGCCGATGGGCAGGGCGGGCGAGCCGGACGAGATCGGGCCGCTGGCGGTGTATCTGGCGTCGGGCGCGTCGAGTTACGTGACGGGTGCGAGTTTCGTGATCGATGGGGGGTATACGCTGTGGTAGGGGCAGCAGAATACGTTGGGCCGCATGGCCACATTGCCACCTTGCCGCTGGGTCAATTCCTCGCGCGCCCCAGCTGTTTCAACCTGCATCCTTGAATGATGGCTCATGCGAAGGTTTGACCGGACCAACGAACTTGTCCAATCGATACAGTCGGGTGCTGAGCGCCCCATTCGTCTGCTACTCTCAGTCCTTCGAACGAACATCAGGATGGGCGAGCGAAAGAGCCCCAGGCGCTCAAGACTTTAGCTCGAATGAAAGCAATTCCTGCGTTTTGCTCTCGGTCACATGGCCGCCGATCTTTGTAACGAATGTTCGTTTTGCCCAGCGAAGAGTCTTCGGGGCATACCAAGTGGTGATTTCTGTCTCAGTAGCGACCCCCGCGCCGCTGGGAGGTTTGACCTTGATGACGTTCACGCATTTGAGCGCATCAAAGGTTCCGGCCCCTGTTTCGATTTGCTCTTTGGCCAAGCATTTTCCTGTCGCCTCGCCACGGCCACCGCCGCCCGCGTTGAGAGCTTTCCATTTGAATGTCGATTTCCATTCGCTCCCGACATCGGCATTGCTGGGTGCTCCGCGCCCGTCATTCGGCGCATAGACAATGGAACCTTGTTGGATTGCGTTCCAGTCATAGTCAAAAACAATCAGATTGCCACCGGTTGCGTTGGCCGCCCGCACGCGGACTGTGAATTGCTTGTCTGTCGCTTCGGTGACGGCCATCACGAGATTGGGATGCGCCGTGGATTCAATGTCGTCTGTTTCTTTGTATGTCCATATGTCGCCTACGTGAACCTTGAAGGCTGGAGGCTGAGTTTCCCCACCCAAAGCAAGGGTCATGGACAATGCCAGGGCGGCGGATATGGCGCAAATGCCAGCAAAAAGAAGACGCATGAACTTTCCCTCATCTCATTCATTAATTTTAGCTAGTTTGTTGCTGGAGAGTTGTCTGTGAGTTCCATCGAATATTGTGAAAAAACGTGGCTACTATATTTCGACACATAGGTTCTCTTGACAACCCGGTTGATATCCGGCGCGTACCAAGTTTCCGCGTGTATCTCGGATTTCAAGCCGACTCCGTTCGCCCCAAGCCACTTCATATCGCTTACGATTCTGAATGTTTCGAACGTGCCCGCAGGTGTCGTGATCTTGGCTTGCTCCACGACTTTCGATTTTCCCTGGTGCTTGAAAACTCCTCCATTTAAAGTGTTCTTGTTGGAGCCACTGGAGGACCATTCTTTGCCGACGGATAGGGGAAGAACAAATCCTAGTCCATCGTCCGGCTGGTTTTTCCATGTATTGTCCTGCTTGAGGTTCCAATTGGCGTCGAACACGAGAATGGCCCCGATCATGGGCCCTCCGAGCTTGGACACCTTGACGGTCGAATCCTTGTCGGTCACTTCGGTGACTGTATATGTCAATGTGGCCGAGGGGTCGCCAGTCGTCTCATCGGTATAATCGTATGACCACTGATCGCCTTTGGCGAGTTTGGGAGACGCGCCCGGAACTGCCGCCTGACCGGCAGTGGTCGCCGCTGCCGCGGTCGTTGACTTTTCCTGGCCCTCGCAATAGTGAGAGGCCGCCGCGAAGGCGATCAATGCAATTGCTGCGCGCGCCAATTTCATGTGGCTTCCCCTTTTGACATTGCAAGGCACGGACGCTCAATCGTTTATAGACCGGCATTGCGCTAGCGACAATGATTCCAACTTGGCACCCTCGCAAGCGCCCAAAATCTAGCGATATCCTTTCACATTTTCGGCAATTGCAACCAGCAACGTGACGTTGCGAATTTCCCCCGCCCAGCAGTGCTTCATGACGACGCCGTCGAGATAGGCGCAAGGGTGTGTGCCCTCGATTGGCGCGTTGCGCGAGACCTCGATCGTTTCGCAGATCTTCTTGTTGAGTTCGGTGACCGTGGGCGGTGAAACCCACGTTTCCCACAAGGCCTCGTTGCTGTCCTCGACCCGGTCCAAGTGCCCCTGATCCGCGCAACGTCGATGCGAATGAGGTTGTTGAGCGATCTAGGAATCGGCGTATCCTCGTTTCCCATGGTGGCCTCGTCCATCTCCTGGGGTCAATCTCAGCAACCACCAGAAGACCGCGATTCGGGGCCGCCAGCTTCCTCCAATTGTACGAAACCATCTTTGCGTCATCTAGACCACTATTTGGGGACCTTTGAGCATATGCCCTTGGCTCCGCAATCGACGCTCCTGCACCAATTCAGATACCGCCCCCCTACACCTTCAGCCGCCCATACGTCCCCATCCACGGCCGTCGCCGCTCGAACTCGGCGCTTGCGGCGAAAACGTCGGCGTCCGCGTATCGCCGACCCACGATCTGCATACCCACCGGCAGGCCATCGGCCAACCCCGCCGGCACGGTCGCGGCCGGGTAGCCGATGAAGTTGATCAGATAGGTCATGCACCAGCCGATCAGGCGGTCGATCCTTTCGCCGTTGATCTCGGCAGGGCCAAGCGTGTTGCCGTCGGCCGCGTTGTCGACGGCAAGGCAGGCCAGCGTCGGCGAGATCAGGTAGTCGTAGCGATCCAGGATGCCGCGCAGCGCCGTGACGACCTCGCTGCGCACGATCTGATCGTTGAGGAAATCGACCGCCGACAGGCGCTGGCCGATCTCGTCCCAATGCCAGAACTCCGGCGGGAAATCGTCGTGGTGTTTCGCGCGTAGGTCGAAGCCCTCGCGCTTGAACCCCTCAAGTATCACCACTTGCTTGGCGCCGACAAAGCGGCACCACACATCGCTCAGCTCGGCTTGCGTGCGCTTGATCCCGACATCGACTTCCTCGACATGCGCACCCGCTTCCTCGAAGGCCTTCACCGCCTTGTCGACCATCGCTATGACGCGCTTCTCGACCGGGAAGATGCCGTAGTCGCGCGTGTAGGCGATCTTCTTGCCGGCGATCGACGCCTTCAGCGCGCCCATGAAGTCGACGCGGCCCTCCAAGGCGAACAGATCGCGCGAATCGTAACCCGCCAGCGCCGACATCGCGAGCGCGCTGTCCTCGACGGTGCGGCTGATCGGGCCCTCGAAGATGAAGGGCGTGGTGCCGCCAAGGGCATCGGCACCGGGCAACAGCGGCACGCGCCCGAAGGCCGCCTTGTAGCCGAACACGCCGCACCAGGACGCCGGAATGCGGATCGAGCCGCCGCCATCGGTGCCTTCGCACAGCGGCAACAGCCCGGCCGCCACCGCGCCGGCGCTGCCGCCGGACGAGCCGCCGGTGTTCTTGGCAAGGTCGAACGGGTTCTTCGACGGGCCAAACATATAGTTGTCCGTGGTGCCGCGGAATCCGAACACCGGGCTGTTGGTCTTGCCGACGATGATCGCGCCGGCCTTCTCCATCCGTTCGACGAACAGGCAGGAACCCTTGGCGACATAGGTCTTCAATCCACGGACGCCACCATGGGTGGTGACCCAGCCGGGCTTGTAGTCGAAGCAGTCCTTCATGGCGATCGGCACCCCGTGCAAGGGGCCCACGGCCTCGCCACGCATGATCGCGGCCTCGGCGGCCTTGGCTGACGCCCTTGCCTCGTCGAGATGCAGGATGATCAGCGCATTGATCTTGGGGTTGTTCGCCTCGATGCGGGCAATGGCGGCGTCCATCACCTCGACCGGCGAAATCTCCTTGCGGCGAATCCTGGCCGCCAGCGCTGCGGCGGACTGGGTTGTCGCCAGATTTTCGCTCGATGCCATGGCCGTCCTCCCATCCAGCTTTGTCTGCTGCTT
>Ga0075021_10000418_pt1 | contig 22722 bp, 22 predicted proteins | sample ColStrG_CSR_2012_FD_72749 | JGI IMG/M metagenome (GOLD analysis project Ga0075021, IMG submission 72749) | Freshwater sediment microbial communities in response to fracking from Pennsylvania, USA - Cold Stream Run_MetaG_CSR_2012 | ecosystem: Environmental > Aquatic > Freshwater > Creek >...
GCCGCACAAAGCGAAGGTCATGCGCAAGGCCAATTCCGTTTATCTTTTCCTGGCGGGAATGTTCATCGCCGCATTCGTGTCGATACCAATAATCAATCTGGCGACGCCGATTTTCGCCATGGTTTTCATGGTGCACATTCACAAGAAGCTATCAGGCAAGCGGGCCGAGCTGATCGAGCGTCCGCGCTGATTATCAGCCCCTTGACCGCAGATCGATAACCCGTCTGGCCTTGCCGAGGGAACGCTCAACGGTGCCGGGTTTCACGGTGCGCACCGCCGCAGTTACTCCAATCAACGCCTTGATATGGTGAGCCAGATCGCGATCACACGCGGCAAAGACAGCTTTGTCGGCATCAGGCCTCGTCTCCACGATCACAGTTATCTCATCCAGTCGCTCGACTCGACGAAGCTCGATCACGAAATGGGGCGCCAGCCGCTCGTCCTTGAGAATGATCTCTTCGATCTGGCTCGGAAATACATTGACGCCGCGAACAATCATCATGTCATCGGAGCGGCCGGTAACCTTCTCCATCCTGCGCATTGAGCGCGCAGTTCCGGGCAGCAGGCGCGAGAGATCGCGGGTACGATAGCGCACGATCGGCATCGCTTCCTTGGTGAGCGTCGTGAAGACGAGTTCGCCGACTTCACCGTCTGCGAGCGGCTTGCCGGTCGCCGGATCGATTGTTTCCGGATAAAAATGATCCTCCCAGATATGCGGGCCGTCTTTGCTCTCGATGCATTCGCAGGAGACGCCAGGGCCAATGATTTCCGACAGCCCGTAGTTGTCGATGGCGTGCAGGTCAAAGGCGTCTTCTATCTCCGCACGCATGGCATTGGTCCAGGGCTCAGCGCCACACATTGCGATCTTGAGCGAGGATTGACGCGGGTCGACACCTTGAACATGAAATTCATCGAGGATTGCCAGCAGGTAGCTCGGCGTGACGAAGATGACGTCGGGTTTGAAATCTGCGATCAGGCGTACCTGTCGTTCGGTCATGCCGCCTGACACCGGTACGACCGTCATGCCGAGCCGCTCCGCGCCGTAATGAAAGCCGATACCGCCGGTAAACAAACCGTAGCCGTAGGAGTTCTGTACCAGCATTCCGGGCTTGCAACCGGCCGCGCGCATACTGCGGGCCATTAGTTCAGCCCAGGTATCGAGATCGCGCCGGCTGTAGCCGACGACGGTCGGCTTTCCGGTCGTGCCGGACGACGCATGCACGCGCAGCACCTGGTCGCGTGGGATAGCGAACATGCCGAACGGATAGTTGCCGCGTAAATCGTCTTTGGTGGTGAAGGGAAAACTCTGCAGATCGTCCAGCGATTTCAAATCGTCGGGATGTATGCCCGCCTTGTCAAAACCTTTCTTATAGTGCGCGACCTTGCTGTAGGCATGATTGAGCGTCCATTTCAGCCGCTTGAGCTGAAGTGCCTCAATCTCGTCGCGGGACGCAGTTTCGATCGGATCGAAACTATCGCGACGCGGCGTGAGATTGGCACCCTTGAGCTGCAAACGCGACATACGCTTCCCCGGCGTGCTTATTCTCAAGCTAGAGTTTTCGCTGCGCGGCGTTCCAGTGCTTTTCGAGATTTGCAATCAACGCCGGGCTGAAATGGCAATAGGCCTGCTCACGGCAATAGACCGCCATGTAGCGGCGGAATATGTCGAGTGGCTCTTCACCCACTCGAAAGGCGCGCCGGTTGCCGGCAGCGCTGACCACCCCCGAGCCAGTGAAATCGTCGACCACGCGTGCGATGGCTTCGTCCATTTGGTCCGGTGGCACAATCAAATCGCAGATCATGCGCCCCTCGGGACTGTCACACTCAAAACGGCGGCCCATCATGATCGCCTGGCGCGCCGCCCGCGCGCCCACGAAACGCGTCAGGCGCAAGTTGGCAGCACCCGGAATGATGCCTTCTTTGCGTGCGGGCAGCGTCATGTAGGCATCGCTTCCTGCAACGACGTAATCCATCGCCAACAAATATTGGCACCCACCGCCGATCGCGAATACGTCGACGCCGGCGATCCAGGGCTTCTCGTGTGTGCCACCGTACACTTCGTCCGGATTTGCACCGTGCTTCGCTAGACCCCGGAATATCTTGTTGACGATGCCCATGTCACGGCGGATGTACCAGAGATATGGAATTCTGCCGCGATAGAGATGCGTGAGATTGATTCCGGCCGAAAAAATCTTGCGGCCGCGGTATTTGGGCTGATCCACCACGTCGCCGCGCAAGACACAAATTTCGCTCAGCGGATCGAGAATGGCGATATCCGCTGCTGTCTCTGTGTCGTCGAGTGTGTCGTCGTCTTCGGCATTGAGAAAGCGTGGATTGCAGACGGTAACAACCGCAGCTTTCCCCTGCCGCTCGAGCTTGGCCGGCCCAAAATTGATTGCGCCGCGTTTGACGAACTCTGCACCACGTTCAATTGCTTCCGGCTTCGGAAGCAGCATTGCGTTACAAAGGTGCATGCCGGTATCGGGAATGGCGAGCACCTGCGAGAGAAAAATGCCCTGGTCGACTTCAACGCCGTCTTTCTCGCTTTGCATCAACGGACTTTCGGCGTTCACTTCCTTGTGCGTCGGTGTCAGGCCGGGGACAAGTTTGGCGGCGGCATAGACGAGGTCGTCCACGCGCACGAAACTGCCGAGGTTTTTTGTGAGTTTGCTATAGACGGCATGCGCGTGCCGCTGAAGAAAATCTTCCCGCGCGCGACGGCAGTTCAGAAGGATGAGTTCGGCTGCTAATTTTTGTTCGGCGGTGCGCTTGGGCTTATCCGGCAGCTTTGCGAGCAGACCGGCGCCAACGCGCCAGTATTTCGTTCCCGCTGCAGCGTCGCGCTTGAAATTTCCACTGACACGAAAGCCGGCCCTCTGCCACGCGATAGCCGATTTGACTGGAAGGCCCGCACGCTCGAAATGGATTTTTGGATCGACGAGTCTGCTCTTGCCGCTACCGGAGCCTTCCATACGCACACTCCCGGACCTTTATTATTTTAGATGACCGTCTTACCTGGCCATTGGCACAAGTCGCTGATGATGCACTTTTCGCACAGCGGCTTGCGCGCCACACAAGTGTAACGCCCGTGCAGAATAAGCCAATGGTGCGCGTGGCGCTTGTATTGCGCCGGCACCACCTGCTCCAATTTGGTTTCGACCTCAAAAGGAGTCTTGCCGGTAGCCATCCCGGTGCGGTTGCCAACACGGAAAATATGCGTATCGACCGCAATGGTCGGCTCGCCGAAGGCAATGTTAAGCACGACATTGGCGGTCTTGCGGCCCACCCCGGGCAAGGCCTCCAATGCTTCGCGCGATCGTGGCACTTGCCCGCCATGCTCGGCGATGAGCTTCTGCGACAACGCGACCACGTTTTTGGCCTTGGTGCGAAAAAGACCGATGGTCTTGATCAATTCGCGGACGCGGGCTTCCCCCAGCGCGGCCATCTTCTGGGGGGTGTCGGCGAGCGCGAACAGCCCAGGCGTTGCCTTGTTAACACCAGCGTCGGTCGCCTGCGCTGAGAGCACAACCGCAATCAATAATGTAAATACGTTGATATGCCGGAGTTCGCCCTTGGGCTCCGGATTGGCCGCCTTGAAGCGGCGAAACGCTTCCTCGATCTGCGCCGTTGTCCATTGCGGCAGCGCGCCCGCAGCGGCCTTGATATCGGCGGCCACGCGCTTACTCACGGACTTCACCTTGGCGCGCTTCGCCCTACGGGGCTTCTCTCTGCGCGATTTTGCCGCCGTCTTGCTGCCGGGTTTTTTTGCCATGATTTCGGTATACTGAGCGCGATGATGGCCGACAACGCTGACGATCTTGAACCCACCATCTTTTCGGCGACGCTGACACCGCACCGTTCACTCGGACGCGTGGGATTTCTGGTTTTAATGCTGTTGTTCGGTGGCGTCAGCTTCAGCACCGGCGTGCTGTTTCTGCTGCTCGGCGCCTGGCCGGTGTTCGGCTTCTTCGGGCTCGATGTGCTGTTGCTGTATTGGGCATTTCGACTGAACTATCGCCACGCAGAGGCTTACGAACAGGTGACCGTCACACCGTCGATGCTCAAAGTTCGCAAGGTGAGTCATCTCGGTCGTGCGCGCGAATGGGTCCTCAATCCACTCTGGGTTCAACTCGACAAGGTCGAGCTGGAAGAGTTTGGGATCGACCGGCTTTTTTTGGTTGCGCGCGGGAAAAAGCTGACGATTGCAAGCTTTTTGGGTCCCGACGAAAAGGCGAGTTTCGCCAAGGAACTCGCGAATGCGCTCAGCGAAGCACGGCGCGGACCGACAAGGACCGTGTTTGATGACCAGAAATCGGGTGGTTTCGCTCCGCAAACTCCCTAAATTGCGGCCATGAACATGACCCTAGCAAAAACGGCTTTTGCCGACCGGTTTCCCGCACTCGCTCCGCTCTCCACAGCGGCAGCCGATTACGACATCGTGCGACGCGCGATTGCCCATATCCGTGGAAACTGGCGCGCACAGCCGGAAGTCGACGTGATTGCCGACGCCGCCGGCGTATCCTCGACCGATCTTCATCACCTGTTTCGCCGCTGGTGCGGCCTGACACCAAAGGCATTCCTGCAGGCCCTCACCCTCAATCACGCGCGCGAGCTGCTTCGCTCATCGGCAAGCGTGCTGGACACGGCCTACGAAGTCGGTCTTTCCGGTCCCGGGCGGCTGCATGATCTGTTTGTCACGCATGAGGCAATGTCTCCCGGAGAATGGAAAACGGGTGGCGAAGGTCTGGTCATCACCTACGGATTTCATCCCTGCCCATTCGGCATGGCGTTGGTTATGACCACGCCACGCGGGTTAGCGGGCCTAGCGCTCGCCGACGCCGGCAAGGAGCGCGCGGCGCTCAGGGACATGCGCGCGCGCTGGCCGAAAGCACGTTACGTGGAAGATTTCGCTGCGACGGCTGCGACGGCGCGGCGCATTTTTGATCCGTCGCTCTGGCAAAAAAATCAGCCGCTGCGCGTCGTGCTGATCGGCACCGATTTCGAAGTGCGTGTGTGGGAAAAGTTGCTCGACATTCCGATGGGAAAACTCACGACCTACTCGGACCTCGCTGCCAAGGCCGGCTCACCCAAAGCGGCCCGTGCAGTTGGCGCTGCGGTCGGCAAAAACCCGATATGCTTCGTAGTGCCTTGCCACCGTGTCATCGGCAAAAGCGGCGAACTCACCGGCTATCACTGGGGCCTCACGCGCAAGCGCGCGATGCTCGGCTGGGAAGCGGGAATGGCGGTGGCCGCCTAGCTACGCGGCGAGATCGAGTTTCGATGCGACCGTCGAATCGGCATTGAGGCGATAGATCATCGGAACGCCAGTATCCAAATTAAGCTTCGTGATGCTGTCGGAAGTGTGCTTGTCGAGCACCATGACCAGTGCGCGCAATGAATTGCCGTGCGCCGACACCAGAACATGCTCGCCACGCAGCACGCGCGGCAGGATTTCCCGGATATAGTAAGGCAGAACGCGCGCAGCGGTGTCGCGCAAGGATTCACCGCCAGGTGGAGCAACATCGTAGGAGCGGCGCCAGATATGGACCTGCTCCTCACCCCATTTTTTGCGGGCGTCATCCTTGTTGAGCCCGACAAGATCTCCATAGTCGCGCTCATTAAGCGCTTGATCCTTGAGCACCGGAATCTTTGTCTGGCCCAGTTCCGTGAGCATCAAATCAAGCGTGCGCTGCGCACGCTTGAGCGCAGACGTAAAGGCCACATCGAATTTGATTCCTTGCGCTTTCAGTTTGCGGCCGGCGTCGCGCGCTTCCGTGACGCCTTTTTCAGTCAGATCAACGTCACGCCATCCCGTGAACAGATTTTTGAGGTTCCAATCACTTTGGCCATGGCGCACAAGTACGAGAAGACGATCGGTCATCAGTATTCCTCAGAAGTCCTTCAATCCAAGAACGTCCATCATCGAATAAAGTCCCGGCTTTTGGTTGCGCGCCCATAACGCAGCGTGCAGCGCGCCCCGCGCGAAGATCATGCGATCTTCCGCTTTGTGGCTCAGTTCAATCCGCTCCGCGGGGCCCGCAAATATTACGCTGTGCTCGCCGACCACACTGCCGCCGCGCAAATTCGCAAAACCGATGTCGCCGGCGTGGCGGGCGCCAGTATTGCCGTCCCGGCTGCGCACCGAATTTCTGTCGAGGTCGATACCGCGGCCATCCGCCGCCGCGCGGCCGAGCATCAGTGCCGTGCCGGACGGCGCGTCGACCTTCTGATTGTGATGCATTTCTAGGATTTCGATGTCGAAGGACTTATCGAGCGTCTTGGCGACGCGCTTGGTGAGCGCCGCGAGCAAATTGACGCCCAGGCTCATATTGCCGGACTTGACGATCACCGCGTTCTTGGCGGCGTCCTTGATCTTGGCCTCGTCGGCCGCACTCAAGCCAGTCGTGCCGATGATGTGGACCTTGCGCGAGGACGCGGCGACCGCAGCGAAAGCAACCGTCGCCACCGGTGCCGTAAAATCGATGAGGCCATCGGCCTTTGCGAGCAGCGGCGGCGCGTCGGCAACGAGCTTGATCCCGTTCTCCGGAAGCCCGGCCAGCGTGCCGGAATCCCAACCAATCAACGGCGAACGCGCGTCTTCCAACGCGCCCGCAAGCGTAAAGTCCTTGCTGTCGGCGATCGCTTTGACCAGCGTGCGGCCCATCCGCCCGCCGGCACCGGCAATCACAAGCCGCATTTCGGCCATAGGTTCGACTCCCGGAACGTGGCGTGGATATAGCGCGACACCGCCCAAAAGGCACTACGGTTGCGGGCCGTCGTAGCCTTCAATAATAACGATATCGGCTGTCGAGTGCGGGAGGCGAACCTTGATGTTCGCCTGATATTCCGGCGAGCGATAACAGGCAAGTGCGCTGGCGTAGTCGGGAAACTCGATGACGACGTTGCGCGAGCGGGCGGCACCCTCGGGGCACTCGAACGTCCCGGCGCGGACCACGAAGCGTCCGCCAAACTTCTTGAAAATCGCCGCGTTTGCAGCGGCGTAGGGTTTGTAGCCCTCCTCGCTCTTCACATCGACCCGGCCGATCCAATAGCCCTTGGGCATCCTCACGTCCTCCTTTGACTTTTTGCTCGCTCGATCTCGGCAACGATTGCATTGGCTGCTGCTTTCGGATCGTTGGCCTCTAGCACCGGCCGCCCAACCACCAGGTAGTCTGCGCCAACACCTATCGCCCGTCCTGGCGTCATTATTCGCTTTTGGTCACCGCTCGTGCTGCCGGCTGGTCGAATTCCGGGAGTTACCAGCACCATCCCAGGACCGGCGATATCACGTAATGTCGCCGCCTCCTCAGCAGAGCAGACGAGACCGTCGACCCCGATGTCGCGCGCCTGTGCCGCGCGCGCGGCAGCGAGTTCATTCACGTTCAGCTCATAGCCCGCAGCAGCAAGATCAGCATCGTCATACGACGTGAGCACGGTCACCGCGAGAATGCGCAGCTTGGAGCCACGCTTGCCCTCGACCGCCGCCTTCATGGTTTGCGGATAAGCATGCACGGTAAGAAATGTCGCACCGAGTTGCGCGACACTCTCGACACCCTTTGCGACAGTATTGCCGATGTCGTGCAGCTTGAGATCGAGAAAAACCTGCTTGCCGGCCGCGATTAATTCCCCCGCAAATGGTAAACCGCCGGCAAAGGCCAACTGATACCCGACCTTGTAGAACCACACCGATTCGCCGAGCCGCGTTACCATAGCCTCAGCCGCATTTACCGAAGGCACGTCGAGAGCCACGATCAGCCGTTCGCGCGCGTCCAATGACACGTTATCCTCCTCGTACCATCAACCTCGCCATCTCCACCAATCGCTCGAGCTGCGCACGAAACAAATTTGCGATGCCGGTATCGGCAATATTGTCCATCTCATCGAAGGCGTTATCCGCGCGCTGGATGGCCACCTGTTCGGGTATGACCAGCGCGCCACAGCCGAGTTCGAGAATTTGACGCAGTGCCATGAGCGAGCGAAGACCGCCGGCTCGGCCTGGCGAAGCCGAGCTAATTGCGAACACTCGCCCCTTGAAGGGGGCATAGGTTGGATCACCACGCTCACGCACGCGCGACACCCAGTCGATGGCGTTCTTGAGCATCGGCGTGACAGATGCGCTGTATTCCGGACTAGCGATGAAAACACCGTGGTGCGCCATGATCATCTGTTTGAGCTTGAACGCGTTGACGGGCGGGCCGTCGCGCGCGTCGAGATCGGCCTCATAGATCGGCAGCGGATAGTCGGCGAGCGAAATGCGGGTGACATCGACGTCGAGCAACGTCAGCTCTTTCGCCGCCAATGCTGCCAGCTTGACGTTATGCGAGCTGGTGCGCGTCGAGCCGGGTAAGACCAGAATTTTGGGGACCGGCATCAACGGCTCCGCTTTCGCGGGCGATGACACCACACCATCAGCGGCCGCGATAGACCCACACGCGTGCCGGCGGCAGGTTCATCCAAATCAGCTCCGAGGCTTCCGCCCGCACGCCGGATAACCCTTTTGGAATCGGCGGCAGCATCGCGTAGGTGAATTGCACGAATGGCGCACCCGTCGCCAACAACGTTACCGCGTCGGAAATCAGACGCAGCCGTGTGCGCAGTGGTTTGGTCACCAATGGAAGGCCGGATACGATCGCGGCAGCCGGTTCGTCCACATAAGCTTCTAGCAAGCGCCGTAGCCGATAGGCGTCGCCTTGCACGACTGTCGCCTGCGGGTAGCGCGAGCGTAACAGCCGGCAGAAATCAGGATTGAATTCGACCAGGATCAGCCTGGCAGGATCGATGCCTTGGTTGACAAGCGCTTCGGTTACCGGACCGGTGCCGGGGCCGAGCTCGATCACAGGGCCTTCCGCTTGCGGATCGACATAGCGGGCCATAGCGCGCGCAAGCGCGCGGCTCGACGGCATTACTGCGCCAGTCGATAACGGCTTCTCAATCCAAGAGCGGATGAATTGCACCTCGTCGTCGAGACGCAGACTCTTTTTTTCGACGCGGGCGAATGAATGTGAAGGCATGTGATGCGAGGTCACGCGTACAAGCGGCGGGCCACGCCGCGATATAAACGGGTATAGGGACCGAAGCAGAGGGTCAAGATAGATCAACCCGATTGGCTGCCCCGGCTTGCAAGACCGTCAAGAAACTCTTTGACTCGACTGAAGAATCCGGCCGATTCCGGCTGGGTCGCCTCAGATGATAGTTTTTCGAACTCCGCCAACAGCTCGCGCTGGCGTTTGGTGAGGTTTTGCGGCGTTTCCACCGCTACTTGAACGTACATGTCGCCGGTTTGTTTCGTCCGCAGCACCGGCATACCTTTGCCCGTCAGTCGAAAGCGGCGCCCGGTCTGGGTACCGGCCGGCATCTTGACCCGCACCTTGCTGCCATCGATTGCCGGCACTTCAAATTCGCCACCCAAAGCCGCGCTAATCATCGAAATCGGCACTCTGCAATGCAGATCGGCGCCATCGCGCTGAAAGAACTCGTGCGGCGCCACTTCCAGAAAAATATAAAGATCGCCAGCCGGGCCACCGCGCAACCCGGCCTCCCCCTCGCCCGCGAGCCGAATGCGGGTGCCGTCTTCTACGCCGGTCGGGATATTGACAGAAAGCGTGCGCTCGCGCGTTACCCGGCCGCCGCCGCCACAGACCTTGCAAGGGTCGTCGATGACCTGCCCGCGGCCATGGCAGGTCGGGCATGTGCGCTCGAGCGTGAAGAAGCCCTGTGCGTGCCGGATCTTGCCGGCCCCGCCGCAGGTCGCGCACGGTTTCGGCTTAGTGCCAGCCTTGGCGCCGCTTCCCGAGCAGGCTTCGCAAGTCACCGACGTCGGGATGCGAATTTGCGCGGTCTTGCCGATAAAAGCCTCGTCGAGGCTGATTTCCATGTTGTAACGCAGGTCGGAACCACGCTCACGACCGGAGCTCCGCCCGCGCGCGGAGGCCATTCCGAAGATGCCCTCGAAGATGTCGGCGAAAGTAGATCCGAAATCAGCGCCGAAGCCGTGCCCGCCCATGCCGCCGTGTTCGAAGGCCGCATGGCCGAAGCGGTCATAGGCGGCGCGCTTGTCGCCGTCCTTGAGTACGTCGTAGGCCTCGTTGAGTTCCTTGAAGCGATGCTCGCAATCCTTGTCACCCGGATTGCGATCGGGGTGATGCTGCATGGCAAGCTTGCGGAACGCCGCCTTGAGTTCGATTTCGGTGCAGCTGCGGGTAACGCCCAGGATCTCGTAGTAGTCGCGCTTGGACATCCGTTCCGCCCTAATTCACCGGACAGCCGTACTTGATTCGGCCGCGCATCGTCCCTGCAAAGATGCACCCCCGGACGCATGCCCGGGGGTGGCACATTTGGCGGGTGACCTGCGCATGGCTCACGCCCTGCGATCAGGCGGACTTCTTTTTGTCGTCGTCGACCTCGGTAAACTCCGCGTCGACCACGTCTTCCTTTTTCTCGCCTGGAGCTGCGCCATCGCCGCCAGCACCGGGAGCGTTTTGCGCTTCCTGCTGCTGCTTGTACATAGCTTCGCCCAGCTTCATGGAAGCCTGCGCCAGTGTATTGGTCTTGGTCTGAATCGCCGAAGCGTCGTCGCCCTTGAGCGCCTCTTTCAGATCGGCGATGGCGTTCTCGATTGCGCTGCGCTCGGCATCGCCAACCTTGGAGCCATGCTCGGCCAGCGCCTTCTCGGTGGAATGGACGAGTGCCTCGGCGTGGTTCTTGGCCTCAACCGCAGCTTTTCGCTTCTTGTCCTCTTCAGCGTGCGATTCCGCATCCTTGACCATCTTTTCGATGTCAGCTTCGGACAATCCGCCCGAAGCCTGAATGCGGATTTGTTGCTCTTTGCCGGTGGCCTTGTCCTTGGCTTGAACGTTGACGATGCCGTTGGCGTCGATGTCGAAGGTGACCTCGATTTGCGGCACACCACGCGGCGCCGGCGGAATACCGACCAGATCGAACTGGCCCAGCATCTTGTTGTCCGCCGCCATCTCGCGCTCGCCCTGGAACACGCGGATGGTGACCGCGTTCTGATTGTCCTCGGCAGTGGAGAACACTTGCGACTTCTTGGTCGGGATTGTGGTATTGCGATCGATAATACGAGTGAACACCCCGCCCAGCGTCTCGATGCCAAGCGAAAGCGGAGTCACGTCGAGCAACAGCACATCCTTGACGTCGCCTTGCAATACACCCGCCTGAATGGCGGCGCCGACGGCAACCACTTCATCCGGGTTGACGCCCTTGTGCGGCTCCTTGCCGAACAGCTGCTTCACGACCTCTTGCACTTTCGGCATACGCGTCATGCCGCCGACCAGCACGACCTCGTTGATCTGCGCGGCCGAAATGCCGGCGTCCTTAAGCGCCTGCTTGCAGGGTTGCATCGTCTTCTGGATGAGATCGTCGACCAACGCCTCGAACTTGGCGCGGGTGAGCTTCATGGTCAGATGCTTCGGCCCTGAAGCGTCCGCCGTTATGAACGGCAGATTGATCTCGGTCTGCGTCGTTGACGAGAGTTCGATCTTTGCCTTTTCGGCCGATTCCTTGAGGCGCTGCAGCGCAAGCTTGTCGCGACGCAGATCGATGCCCTGCTCTTTCTGGAATTCATCGGCGAGATAGTTGACAAGTCGCATGTCGAAGTCTTCGCCGCCCAGGAACGTATCACCGTTCGTGGACTTCACCTCAAACACACCGTCGCCGATTTCAAGAATCGAAATGTCGAAGGTACCGCCACCAAGGTCATAGACTGCGATGGTGCCAGTCTTTTGCTTGTCGAGACCGTAAGAAAGCGCGGCCGCTGTCGGCTCATTGATGATGCGCAGTACTTCAAGGCCGGCGATCTTGCCGGCGTCTTTGGTGGCCTGACGTTGCGCGTCGTTGAAATAGGCCGGAACGGTGATGACGGCCTGCTCGACTTTCTGCCCGAGATAGGCTTCCGCCGTCTCCTTCATCTTTTGCAGGATGAAGGCAGAGATCTGCGAGGGCGAATAGGTTTTGCCATCGACCTCGACCCAGGCGTCGCCGTTCGAAGCCTTGCTAATTTTATAAGGGACAAGTTTCTTGTCCTTTTCGACCATCGGGTCCTCGTAGCGCCGGCCGATCAGGCGCTTGACCGCGAAGATGGTCTTTTCGGGATTGGTTACTGCCTGGCGCTTAGCCGGCTGTCCGACGAGGCGTTCGCCGTCGTCGGTAAATGCCACGATCGAAGGCGTGGTGCGCATGCCTTCGGCGTTCTCGATCACTTTTGGGGTCTTGCCCTCCATGACGGCGACACACGAGTTGGTGGTGCCGAGGTCGATGCCGATGACCTTGCCCATGGTTCTTCCTCTCAAATTGCGGCAGGCCGGTCGGGCCGCTTGGCGCCCGAGTGGGATTGTCAGCGGCTCATCCGCAGACCCCCGGTCCAGCCCCCTGGATACGCGATTCGCCGCGTTTTTGCGGCTTACTGGCTCATATAGGAGGGCCCCGTGGGGCCGCAAGTCAACCGGTCACGAAATCGCGAGTGAACGGCCGCAATGAGTTTTGAATGGTTATCGGGCCATTGCCGCACCAGATAAGGCCGGCTAGTCACGCAGCACGATCTCGCAGAAAGTCCCCATGCTCATGCTCTGCCGCCTGTTCATTTACCTCTTTTTTGCAGCCTGGGTGGGGCTGGGCCTAGCCCCTGCCGTCACCGCAGAACCGGTCTTTCCGCCCGGCCTGCGGATTGGGCTTGAGCCGCCCGTCGATTTGAAACTAAGCACCCGTTTTCCGGGGTTCGAGGATAGCGATCGCAAGGTCGCGATCGCTATCCTCGATCTGCCAGCCGGCGCATATCCTGAACTCGAGACCGCGGCCTTTACCAAGCTCCCGCAGGACCTTCAGAATGTGAAGCGCGAAAGCTTTCCATTCGAAAGCGGCATCGGCTTTCTGATCAGTGGCACCGCGCAACAAAACGGCGTCACATTGCATCGGTGGTCGTTGCTGGCACAAGCGGTCGGGGCAACTGTCCAAAACCTCACGATGTTGATCAATGTGGAGGTGCCCGAAGCGGCGCTGTCTGCATATCCCGATGCGGTTATTCGTAAGGCGCTCGCAAGCGTCACTTTCCGACCAGCGCCGATTCAGGAGCAACTCAGCGTACTACCTTTTAAATTCGGCGATCTGTCCGGCTTTAAGGTGATGCAGGTCATCCCAACGGGCGGTGTGATCCTGGGCGACGGGGCGCCCGAAAATGCCAACCCACAGGCCTTCATGATCGTCTCGATCGAGCGTGGCGGACCTGCTGAGGCTACCGACCGTGGTATGTTCGCGCGTGACCTCCTCGCGAACACGCCGGTGCGCGAGCTCGCCCTGCAATCGGCGGAGCCAATGCGAATCAACGGCGCGCAGGGTCACGAAATCCGCGCGCTGGGCAAAGGGCCGGCCGGCGACCCGGTGTCGCTTGTACAATGGTTGCGATTTGGCTCTGGCAGTTTTTTGCGCGTGATCGGTGTGAGCCCTCTCGATAAATGGGACCAGTCGTTCGCTCGTTTCCGAGCGGTACGCGACGGCATCAGTGCGCGTTGAAAACTACCCGGCCGGGTCGTCGGGCTGCGGGTTGTCGTTGGCGGAGGCCGGCGACTTCGCCGCGGCTTTGCTGACCGCTACAAGCGCCGGCCGCAAAACGCGGTCGCCGATCATATAGCCAGCCTGGATAACCTGCGCGACATGGCCCGGCGGTTGATCGGAGGTCTGCACTTCGTACATGGCCTGATGGACGTTGGGATCAAACTTCTCGCCTTGCGGCGAGAATTTTTTGACGCCGTTCTTTTCGAGCGTCTTGAGCAGCTCGCGCTCAGTGATTTCGACGCCGTCAATAAACGCTTTCACCTTGGCGTCCGCCGCTTCACGCAGCTCGGGGCCGATCGTTTCGAGCGCGCGATGCATGTTATCCGCGACCGCCAATACGTCGCGTGCAAACCCCGCGATGCCATAGAGTCGCGCATCGACGACCTCGCGCTCGGTGCGCTTGCGCAGATTTTCCATCTCGGCGAGCGTACGCAGAAGCTTGTCCTTGAATTCCGCTGCTTCGCTCCTGGCCTCAGCCACGGGATCGTCCGCCTCGGCGGTAGCAGGGTTATCGGTCTCGGCAGCCATGGTTTTGGCCTGGCGAGCGGTGGGGTCCGTCATCAATCCATCCTCGGCAATATCCGGATCCCCCGGATATCAGGGCTCCGGCGTGAAAAATCAAGCGCTTAAGGTGTCAGCAACCTGCTCACGACCCGTGCGGTGTAGTCAACCATGGGAATGACGCGGGCGTAATTAAGCCTGGTAGGGCCGATAACCCCGATCACCCCCACGATGCGCCCTTTGCTATCGCGGTAAGGCGCAACGATGGTGGAAGAGCCGGAGAGTGAAAACAAATTATTCTCCGAGCCGATGAAGATGCGAACGCCATCAGCACGCTCAGCTCGGCCAAGCAAGTCGATAACGCCGCGCTTGGTTTCCAGCGCATCAAACAATGAACGCACACGTTCCAGATCCTCAAGCGCATGAAGATCTTCCAGAAGATTGGCGTGCCCACGTACGATCAATTGGCGATCTTCGCTGTCGCCACCCGACCAGCTGGCCAGACCAGCCGCGATCACCTTCTGGGTGAGCTGGTCGAGTTCCGCCTGGCCCGCGGTCACGGCTTTTTCGATTTCGCCTTTCAGCTCTGCCAGCGTGTTCCCGCGAATGTGAGCGTTTAGAAAATTTCCCGCTTCCGTGAGCGACGAGGTCGGCAGGCCGGCTGGAATATTGAGCACGCGGTTTTCAACCTGCCCGTCTTCTGCGACCAAAACGGCCAGCGCCCGTTCCGCTTCCAATCGAACGAATTCAACATGCTTGAGCCGAACGTTGTTTTTCGCGGTGAGCACAACGCCTGCCGAACGCGTCAAGCCCGACAGCATTTGCGAGGCTTCGGTGAGTACGGCTTCAATCGATTTTGCCGTACCGGTGCCCGCCACCTGTGCCTCGATCGAACGTCGATCTTGTTCTGTCAGGTCGCCGATTTGCATCAACGCATCGACAAAAAACCGCAGCCCAAGTTCGGTCGGCAGCCGGCCGGCCGAAGTGTGCGGGGCATAGATCAGCCCGAGTTGTTCCAGATCCGACATCACGTTTCGAACCGAGGCCGGCGACAGCGTAATCGGCAACAGCCTGGACAAATTGCGCGAGCCGACCGGTTCGCCGGTCGCGAAATAGCTCTCGATAATCTGGCGGAAAATCTCGCGCGAACGTTCATTGAGCGCCGCCAGACTCACTTGTGTCGCGCCAATCGGAATATCGTGGGATGCCAAGGGCTAACTCCTCGAAAACAGCCAACAATTGACCATTGGGGCGGTCTTGTTCAAGCCGGGCGTATCAGTATGGTGTGCACCCAATATCAGGAGCACGCCAGATGCGGCCAAGCCGCCGACAAGTCGATGAGCTGCGTGCGGTCTCCCTCGAGCGCGGGGTGGTTAAATACGCCGAAGGCTCATGTTTCGTAAAATTTGGCGATACTCACGTGCTGGTGACCGCCAGCTTGGAGGAGCGGTTGCCACCCTGGCTCAAGGGTCAGGGCCGTGGCTGGGTGACCGCCGAATACGGCATGCTGCCGCGCGCCACCTCGGAACGTACGAGACGCGAGGCGAGTGCCGGCAAACAGGGCGGTCGCACCGTTGAGATTCAAAGATTGATCGGGCGCAGCTTGCGTTCTGTGGTCGATCTGCCGGCCTTGGGCGAGCGGCAGATCACGCTCGACTGCGACGTAATCCAGGCTGATGGCGGTACTCGCACCGCGTCAATCACCGGCGCCTGGGTCGCACTCGCTGATTGCCTCACCTGGATGAAAGCGCGCGACATGATCAAGGCCGAGGTGCTGCGCGATCATATCGCTGCGGTTTCCTGCGGAGTATGCAAGGGTACGGCAGTGCTCGATCTCGACTACGCTGAGGATTCCGAAGCCGACACCGACGCCAATTTCGTCATGACGGGTACCGGCAATATCGTGGAAATCCAGGCGACCGCCGAGAAAATCCCGTTTAGCGAAGACCAATTTTCGGCGTTACTCGCGCTCGCGCGCAAAGGCATCGAAAAACTCGTTGGCTTGCAGAAAATGGCGGTGATGTGAGCAGAAAACTCACAGATACGGTTGTGATCGCCACCCACAATCCAGGCAAGCTTAAGGAAATGCGCGAGTTGCTCGCACCTTACGGCGTGGTCACGCAGTCGGCTGCGGAACTGGCGCTGCCTGAGCCGGAAGAAACCGGGAAAACCTTCGCCGCAAACGCACGCATCAAGGCGCTGGCCGCTGCGCGAGCGAGTGGAAAGCCGGCGTTCGCCGACGATTCCGGATTGGTTATCGATGCGCTCGGCGGCGAGCCTGGAATTCATTCCGCGCGCTGGGCGGGGCCTGACAAGGATTTTCGCGCCGCGATGAACCGCATTCAGTCGTTGCTGATCGAACGTGGTGTCAAGACTTCCGAGCAGCGGCGGGCACATTTCGTCGCTGCGCTCTGTATCGCTTGGCCCGATGGGGACGTCGAAGAATTCGAAGGGCGCGTTGACGGCATCGCAGTCTGGCCGCCACGCGGCGACAAAGGCTTTGGTTATGATCCGCTTTTTCGGCCTGACGGGTTCGACCGTACCTTTGGTCAGATGGATGCGCAGGAAAAGCACGGATTGCCACCGCAAGGCCAAGGCTTGTCGCACCGTGCGCGCGCTTTCATGAAACTAGCGGCGGCCTGTCTATCCAGGCCTTGAACTTGCTCCGATCGTTACAATTTTAATCAACTATTGTCGGCGAGAGCACTACCAACCTAGCTGTCATGCGCGGCGCGGACTATGATGCTTAATATGAGTTTAATATCGCCATTCGCTGTCTATGTGCACTGGCCATTCTGCCTGTCGAAGTGCCCCTATTGCGATTTCAACAGTCACGTGCGTCACGGCGGCATCGACGAAGCACGCTTCGTTCGCGCCTACGAAGCCGAAATTGCCGCGACTGCCGAGCGCGTGCCCGGCCGCACCGTATCGAGCATTTTTTTTGGTGGTGGCACGCCGTCCCTGATGCACCCGTCGTCCGTGCAGGCAATCCTCGATTGCATCGGAAAACACTGGACTATCGCACCAGGCGTCGAAGTAACGCTGGAGGCAAACCCGACCAGTGTCGAGGCCACGCGTTTCCGCGGCTTCCGCGCGGCCGGCATCAACCGGGTATCGCTTGGAGTGCAAGCACTCGACGATGCCGCACTGAAAGACCTCGGGCGTCTGCACACTGCGCAAGAAGCGCTCGACGCAGTTGCGGTCGCTCGTTCTATTTTTGAGCGCTACTCATTTGACCTGATTTACGCGCGGCCGCGACAGACGCTGGAGGCGTGGGCCACTGAGCTAAGGCGTGCCATCGCGGAGGCCGCCGAACATCTATCCCTCTATCAATTGACCATCGAGCCGGACACGCCATTCTTCGGCCTGCACAAGGCCGGCAAGCTCACGGTGCCAGATGAAGACCTCGCGCGTGATCTTTACGATCTCACGCAGGTTGTTTGTCTCAATGCCGGCCTGCCAGCCTACGAGATTTCCAATCACGCGCGGCCCGGAGCGGAATGTCGGCACAATCTCGTCTATTGGCGCGGACACGACTACGCCGGTGTGGGGCCGGGCGCACATGGACGGCTGACAATTGATGGCCGTCGTATCGCAACCGCGACGGAGAAGCGCCCGGAAGCCTGGCTGATGGGTGTGGAGGAACGCGGCACAGGCCTGACCGTCGACGAAAAGCTTACCTCTGGCGAAACCGCCGACGAATATCTGCTGATGGGGTTGCGGCTCGCCGAAGGTATCGATCCCGCCCGCTACAGCGCATTATCCGGCCGGGCGCTCAATCCCAAACGTATTTCCATATTGCGCGAGGAAGGTGCGGTTGAAACGACCGCCGATGGCCGCCTGCGCGTAACGCAGAGTGGTTTCCCGTTGCTCGACGCGGTCGTCGCAGATCTCGCCGCTTAGACTGATTTACGTCCCTGACTGGAATGAGCGCGGTGCCGGACTCACGACCTGGCCACCGGAGGGCGTGACGCGCAGCACAGCCAAGCCACGCTCATTGGGCCCTTCGGGACGGAATCGAAAAACACCGTCGATGCCTGCGAACCCCGACGGGCTGGTCAGGACTTGCTCGCTGAATCGCTGCGGTCCTTGCGTCTTTACGAGCGCCGCGACCAACGCCACCGCATCATATGCAAGCGTTGCCGTGCGCACCGGGTCCTGCCCAAAGCGCGCCCGATAGCGTCCCGAGAAATTGCGGAACCCAGTTGATTCTGGTGCAGCATACAAGCCACCATCGAGCGCCGGGGTCGAGAAGATGCGGGGGTCATCCCACAGCCCGGTGCCGAGCAATTGCTCCCGTTTGAGATTCACACCACTGGCGGCAAGCGCCTGCACGACCTGCGGCACGGCATCGGCGCCGTCAGGGATGAAGATGCTGTCGACCTGATTGGCGGCCTGCGCTACACGGCGAGCGGCCTCGGCCATTCTGTTTGCATCGAGCGGATATTTTTCCAGCGCCAGCACACGGCCGCCACGACGCGACACTTCCTGCTGAAATGCCGCTTCCACGACGGTACCGTAGGCGTTGTCTGGCAACAACGCCGCGAATGAGCGCTTGCCTCGTGAGACTGCAAATTCAACGATACGGCGTACGTCCGTCTCCGGCAGGAAACTCAACAAATAAACACCGCGTCCGGCCACGCTGGCATCGGTCGAGAACGCGATCACCGGAATATTGCGCGTGCGCGCAACTTGCCCGACGGCACTGACCGACTGCGCGAACAGCGGCCCGATGATAATTTCCGCGCCCTCGGAGATCGCCTGCTGAGCGCCGGCTTGCGCGCCTTGTGGCGTGCCGCCGTCATCTTTTACCAGCAGCTGGATGTTCGGACTTTTGAATTCCGCAAGCGCCATTTCGGCGGCGTTCTTCATCGACTGCGCCGCGACGCCCGCGTTACCTTGCGCGGTCAGGGGCAGGACTAGACCGACACGGACTTGGCCTTCACCGACTGAAGCGTTGGCGGTCGCCTCCTCGCCTGGCTGAAGCGTAGGCCCGCCACCACCCGACTGCGTGGTGCACGCTGCGAGGACCATTGCCGTTGCCGCAACGGACAGAGCCGTGCGCACGCGAATCCACGCAAACGCCAAGTCCCCCTCCCTACGCAACAAATCAGGCATGGTCGCTCCCCAAGCGACAATTCTGTGTCAGTCGTAACCGGTATCTCCCAGAATGTTAAGGGTATGAGTGGGCGATAGAATTTGTCCCCGATGACGTGCCATAGGTAGCCGTCTAGAGTTCCTATTATGGCAATCGAACGTAAAGCACGGCGGCATCGCTATGCCCCGTTTGGCACGGCAATTGAGGCGGCCAAGCCCACGGCCGGCCTCTATCTGGTCGCCACCCCGATTGGAAACTTGGGCGACATCACTTTGCGCGCGCTCGAGTTGCTCGCCAGCGCGGACATCATTGCTTGCGAGGATACTCGCGTCACCCGCAAACTCACCGAACGCTACGGCATAGAGACGCCGCTCACGCCCTACCACGAACACAACGCTGCCGAAGCGAGGCCGAAACTACTCGCGCGCCTTGCGGCTGGACAAACCGTAGCATTGGTGTCGGACGCCGGCACGCCGTTGATATCAGACCCTGGCTACAAGCTGGTGCGAGCGGTCTTTGAGGCTGGTCATAAGGTGACCGTCCTCCCGGGCGCATCGGCAGTCTTGGCTGCATTATCGGTCGCAGGGCTGCCGACCGACCGTTTCTTTTTCGAGGGTTTTTTGCCGGCCAAACAGGCAGCGCGCCAGAAACGCGTTGCCGTACTCGCAAATATTCCAGCGACTCTTGTGCTGTTCGAGAGCGGATCGCGCGTGGTTGCCATGCTCGCCGATCTTGCCGCCGCCTTTGGAACCCGCACAGCAGCAGTTTGCCGTGAGCTGACAAAATTGCATGAAGACGTGAAACGCGGCGATCTAGAAGCACTGGCGCAGGAATACTCCGCAGGCGCGGAGACGCGCGGCGAATTTGTCATCGTGGTGGCGCCACCGCGCGATGATGAGGACAAAGCTGACGATGTCGACGACATGCTACGGCGGGCTTTGACGCGTGTGTCTGTCAAAGATGCTGTCGGCGAGGTCGCACTCGCAACCGGGCGTCCACGCCGCGAGGTTTATCAGCGCGCACTCGTGCTCGCCAGAACTGCCGATGATGATGCAGAGTGATCAACCGCCGCGCCAAGTAAGGCCTGCGCCGCGTCCGGAACGGCAAGCTGCCTTTCGGGTCGGCATCTCCGCCGAAAGCCGTGCCGCTGCTTTCCTGATGGCAAAGGGATTTCGCATTCTCGCGCGGCGTTGGCGAAGCCCACTCGGCGAAATAGATATCATCGCGCGCCGACGTCAACTTTTGGTCTTCGCTGAAGTAAAAGCCCGCGCGAGTCTTGATGAGGCTGCGGAATCCGTTAGCGAGCGGCAACGCCGGCGAATTGCCGCCGCCGCCGAGGTGTGGCTTGCAGCCCATCCGGGCGAAATCGTCCACGATATCCGTTTCGACGCAATCCTGGTGGCGCCGGGCAAAATTCCGCGCCATATCTCGGCTGCTTTCGAAACAAGCTAGGCGCTGAGCCGTTCGAAGAACTGGTCGACCTGCGCACGAATGCGGCTGGCAACGCCGCCAAGATCGTCAGCCACAGATTTTACCGTGGCAGCGCTCGAGCGCGTATCCTGGGTCGCGGCACCCATCAGATTCACTTCCGTGGCGGTCTCAACCGTGCGCTCTGCCGCAACCTCCACACCGCGTGCGATTTCTTGGGTGGCTGCGCCCTGCTCGGTAACCGCGGCCGCGATGGCGCTACTGATATTGCCGATTTCGCGGATCGTCTGCTCGATTCCGGTGATCGCCGCGATCGAACGTTGGGTTGCACGTTGCATCCCAGCGATCTGCGCGCCGATTTCCTCAGTCGCCCGGCTGGTCTGCCCGGCAAGCGCTTTTACTTCGCCGGCCACCACAGCGAACCCGCGGCCAGCTTCTCCGGCACGCGCCGCCTCGATTGTCGCATTGAGCGCGAGCAGATTGGTCTGCTCGGCAATATCGGTAATTAGCTTGACCACATCACCGATACGCGCAGCTGCCTCGTCCAGCTCCTTTACTGCGACATTTGTGGACTCGACTTCGTTAACCGCCTTGGTAGCGATGGCATTGGACTGCGCCACCTGCCGGTCAATCTCGTTGACCGATGCCGACAATTCATCCGCGGCTGAAGCGATGTCGCGCACATTGGCGGACGCTTCCGACGACGCCTCTTCTGCCCGTGTTGTCTTGCTCGAGGCATTGTCGGCAGCCGCGGCGAGCTGTGTCGACGCCGCGAGCATCTCATCTGAAATACGCCCAAGTTCGGCCAGTGTCGCTTCTACGGCTGCCGAGAAATTTGCGATCTCGTTTGACATACGCTCCTGGCGCCGCGCTCGCAGATCCGCGTCGTTGATCACAGTACGATTGAGCTCTTCATTGCTGCGCATAGCTTTCTGGAATACGCCGATCGAACGCGCGAGCGCCCCGATTTCGTCGCGACGATCGCTGAACGGAATGGCGATTGCGGCGTCGCCACTGGCAACGGCTTCCGTAATACTCGTAATGTCCGCGATCGGCTTAGTCACGCTGCGTGCAATGATTGCCGCGCCCGCCAGTGCGAGAGCGACCGCGACACATGCGAGTACGCTTAGCAGCAAGGCCGTGTGATCGATACCTTCGTCGATCTGTGTGTAGATCTGGCTGGCAGTGTCGCTGTAATGCTGACTGAGTGCTGCCAAGTCCTTGCTGAGCACAGAGCGAATCTCGGCCGGCTGATTTTTGTCCGCCCATTCGCGTGCAGCTTGCGATCCCGATTTCTTGGCGACAGGGGCAAGTGCGTATAACGAATCCTGATATCCGTTAATTCGGACGGCAAAATTGCTGAATGCGAGCGCGTCGCTGTTACGGACGCTGCGCTGCCAATCACCGATCACACCACTGATCTGATCGGTAACCTTGAGGAGAGAGTCGGCATATTTGGCTGCTTCGGCCTGGTCGGCCGACATATAGATCCCACGCGAGTCCATCACCGTGGCGTAGATCAGGCCGTTGATGCGTTCGACGTTCCAACTGCCCGCATTGGCGGATTCGAACTCATCGGTGAGTGCCGCATGGTCGCGCGCGTTCGATACGGCGACCGCCGACAACGCAACGGTGGTGGCGGCCAGCAACGCAAAAATCGTATAGAGCCTGGCGGCAATCGAAAGCTTTGGCAGACTCACCGGTGGCCCCCCGGCCGTGCAACATCGGTCCCGAAGCGGCTATAGTGCGGGATAATGTGTTAACGCTTTATTCGCCTAAAGGTAGTCATGAGCCTCAAAATCGCGGTGCAAATGGATCCGATCCAGCGGATCAATATCAAAGGGGATTCCACCTTTGCCCTGTTGCTGGAAGCGCAAAAACGCGGTCACCAACTTGCGTATTACACACCCGACCGGCTGGCTTTGCTCAACGGCCGTCTGTTCGCCCATGTTGAGTCCCTGAGCGTCCGCGACAAGGTGGGCGACCATTTCTCCCTGGATGAGCCGCGGCGGGTGGAGCTCGCAGAATTCGACGTGGTGCTGCTGCGCCAGGACCCTCCATTCGACCTGGCCTATGTGACCACCACTCACCTGCTGGAGCGCATCCATCCAAAGACGCTGGTGGTCAAT
>Ga0075021_10000420_pt1 | contig 22678 bp, 18 predicted proteins | sample ColStrG_CSR_2012_FD_72749 | JGI IMG/M metagenome (GOLD analysis project Ga0075021, IMG submission 72749) | Freshwater sediment microbial communities in response to fracking from Pennsylvania, USA - Cold Stream Run_MetaG_CSR_2012 | ecosystem: Environmental > Aquatic > Freshwater > Creek >...
GGCAGGGTGTTGTTGGATGGGGTCAAATCGGCCGAACCACCAAGCAGCGTTGGCAGCTTTGGCACGATGGCGTCGATGACCGCGCCGCTGGCGGCCCGGGTCGCGATGGGTTTGTCCTCGGGTTTGAAGGCCGGCAACACATCCGTCCAACCAGCGGGCAGCTTGCCTGCGATGGCGTCGGCGAGTTCGGCGGCGCAGGCTGCGTCGATCCCAGCATAGCGCTGCATGAGTGCGTCCCAACTGGCTTGAAGACCAGCGCCCTTACGACCAATGTCGCGCCAGGCCTTGAGCACGTCATCCGGCACTTCAAAGATCTTTTCGGGGTCGTAGCCTAGTATCGTCTTGGCCGCTTTGATCTCGTCCCAGCCAGGGGCATCGCTGTGAGCCTTGCTTGTGCCTTGGCGGGTGGGCATGCCTTTGCCGATGATGCTCTTGCAACAGATAATCGTCGGCTTATCCGTCACAGCCTGGGCCTCTTGAATGGCAGCTTCGACCTCGGCCATGTTGTGGGCATCGATGCTGATCGTGTGCCAGCCATATGCTTCGAAGCGCATGGGCACGTTGTCGCTATACGACAGCGAGGTCGGGCCGTCGATGGTGATGCTGTTGTCGTCGTAAAACCAGAGCAGCTTGCCCAGCCCCAAGTGACCGGCTAGTGATGCCGCTTCATGGCTGATGCCCTCCTCCAAATCGCCGTCACTGACAATCGCGTAGGTGCGGTGGTCGATGACCGTGGCACCCGCGCGGTTATATTTGGCTGCAAGCCACGCTTCCGCCAGCGCCATGCCGACACTGTTGGCGGTGCCGCTGCCCAGCGGGCCAGTCGTCACTTCGATGCCGTGCGTCAGCTCGTTTTCGGGGTGTCCGGGGGTGATGCTGCCCCATTGGCGGAAGTGCTTGATCTGATCCAGCGTCATGTCGCTATCGCCGGTGAGGAACAGAATCGAGTATGGCAGCAGGCTGCCGTGACCAGCCGAGACGATAAAGCGGTCGCGGTTGAACCACTTGGGCTGAATGGGATTAAAGCGTAAAAAGCGCGAGAACAGCACATATGCCACATCAGCCATGCCCAAGGGCATGCCTGCATGGCCGGAGTTGGCCGTTTGCACGGCGTCGAGGGTGAGCGTGCGAATCACGTTCGCGCAGCGTTGGTCAAAAGGTGTGTAGTTGGACATGACAATGCGTGTATAACTGACTTCAGTCGCCGTGCGTGCTGGAATAGTCAAACGGGTGATAAGCGCCGGATGACGCAATGCCCCTGACTCCAGTTCAATTATATCGGCGTAAGTCAGTCGTGCGCACAAACGATACGGCAACGTTTCAAGATGTATGTAGGCCGTATGGCGCACCGTATGCCAGAAAACTTATACTTTTACAATGAGATTCTTTCACCCCCGTATCCAGACCCGTATCGTGTTGACTTGGCTGACCTGCGCCGCGCTGGTCTTTGGCTACGCGCGCCCTCAACCCGCGAGCGCCACGCCTGGAAGTGGCGAGGCCGCCTCACCCATGGCTCCGGGCGTCAGCGTGTCATTTACCAAAGTGATGACCGGGTTCACCAGCCCGGTCGTGGTCACCCATGCCGGCGATGCCCGGCTGTTTGTGGTCGAGCAAAAGGGCATCATCAAGGTCATCAAAGATGGCAAAACGTTGCCAGCGCCCTTCCTCGATATCAGCGACAGCGTGCTGTGCTGCGGTGAAGAGGGTCTCTTGGGCCTAGCCTTCGAGCCCAATTACAAAGCGACCGGCCGCTTCTATGTGTATCACACCGTCATGCGCAACGGCTTTAGCGACGAGGTGATCGAGCGCTATCAGGTGTCAGCCAGTAACGCAGATGTGGCGGACAAGACTACCAAGCAAGAGGTGCTCTATATCCCCCATCACAAGGGCACGGTTGATAACCACAACCACAACGGAGGCTGGATCGGCTTTGGCCCGGACAGTTTGCTGTATGCGGGGGTAGGGGACGGCGGCGGCGGCGGTGACCCGTTTTGCTCGGGCCAAAGCGCCGATACGCTCCTGGGCAAAATGCTGCGCCTGAATGTCGTTGGCCAGGTGACCTATACCGTTCCTAGCAGCAATACGTTTCTGCCCCACCAACAGCCAGAAGACTGGGCCATTGGCCTGCGTAACCCATGGCGGGCGTCGTTTGACCGGCAGACGGGCGAGCTGTATATCGGCGATGTGGGTCAGAGCGAGCGCGAAGAAGTGGATGTCGTGCCGGCCGCCAGCCCAGCTGGCTTGAACTTTGGCTGGAACCGCTTTGAAGGCTTCAAACCCTACAGCACAGCTTGTGCGGCCAGCCCGATCACGATGACCCTGCCGATCACCGATTACACCCATGCCGTCGGCAACGCCATCATCGGTGGCTATGTGTATCGCGGCCCGTCATACCCCTGGCTGAACGGGGTGTATTTCTACGCCGACTTCGGCACCGGCCGGCTGTTCGCCGCCTGGCGGGCTGGGTCAAGCAGCACCTTCTCCACGACCATGTTCAACGCGCCGCTGGGTTTCCAGCCGTCGTCGTTTGGTGAGGATGCGAGTGGCGAGCTGTATACGACCGGTTACGTCGACGGGGTGGTATATAAGCTGACGTCGACCTCGAAGGGCAATCACGCGTATTTCCCATTTGTGTCGCACTGAGGCGTGCCACGCGGCGTGAGACGTGAGGCGTGAGACGTGATGGGGCGGATGATGGGGGCATCCGTCTGGATTGCCTAATGTCACGTGCACGGAGGTCGCCGTGCCGAATCAACTGGTTTCTCGACCCTGTGCCTGTAGCGACCCGTTGCGTCGAATGGCGCACGGCGTAGTGGCGCTTGGACATTACTCACTTGAAATAATGCGCTGTGCCCAATTGACGACAGCCAGGGCCACGTGTGCTGCACGTCGTTGATCGTCTTCGGTTAGCTCACCAAATGCGCCCGGGTAGCGCATCACGACTGCATATTGCGTCAAACGAATGGCCTCATCGTGCTGGGGTAGTGGCGGTATGTTTGTTGGAAGGATTCTGATCAAATAGCTGATCGAATGCACTCTTTCAAATTCGACAGCGAGATGTGTCAGCACGGCTTTGATCGATTTCCTGGCGGCTTGTTGTGCATGAAAGCAGGCAGCGTTATAGAGTGCACCTTCGGGCACGGGCGCAGTTGCGTAGATGAGGTCGGTTTGTGCAAAGCGCAACCAATCTTGAGCATCACCCGGCGCATGCATTTGCGGCGACATAGAGTTCTTTCCCTTCGCGGAGCACCGTCCTATAAATAAGCCCGGCTTTGTGCCTATACTTCGCGAGCATGGATGGGGTCGCGACCAAAATGTCAACAGGCACGTTCATATTCGCCGTGTAGACGTATAAGTCGCCCATTGCATCCCGCTCACGCGTGCCGTCCGGCATCACGACCAGGAACACCCCTTCTAGGGGGTGCACGTCCAAGTCGGAGGACGGCCTCATCTCGCCTCGCGCTGCTGAGCCGAAGAGAATGATGCGCAGTGGATGGACCGCATCTACGATGCACTTCACCAATTCATCTAGGGTTTTGGCGTCAGGTTGCACATCGATATTTTACTGGAAGGGCACAGTTTCATGCACTGTGCATAAACCCGTGCCGACTCAGCCAACCCAGCCAACCCAGCCAGCCCTGACTGACGATGTGGTGGACATGGCCTGCATATCGAGCAAGCGGGTGCGTCCACACAGCCCTATGATCGCGCAGGCTTCCGCAGCACCCAGGCGATCGTCTGAATCTTGCCGAGTAACAGATACAGCCCCCACTGCATCCAGCCCACCCAGCGCTCGTACCACATCGTGCCCATCTCGGCTTCGAAGCGGGCCCGTTCGCGTCGCAGCCGGCCGAGTAGGGCCATTTCGCTGATGAGATCTGGGTCCTGGCCGCGGAGGGCATGCTCGGTATATTCTGGGCTGATGACCTCCCGTAAGTCGATCTCAAACCCAGCTGACGTGATCGCTTTTTCGACCGGGGCACTGACTTGATCCCACCACGCCGGTTGGTCCACCGCCCGTATCAACTGGGCCAGTTCTTTCGGTTCAAAATCTGGCGTGCTAAAAGCGGCATAGAGCATCACGCACCCAACTGGCTTGAGCACGCGCCAGAACTCGCGCAGTGTCGCGGCTGGGTCGGCCACGCACTCGAGCATGTCACGACACCACACAAAGTCGAACGCTGCCGACGGTAAGGACATGGCCTGCACGTCACCGGCGACGGTTGTGAGCCCAATTTGGGCTGCCTCGCGCAGAGCCGACTGGGCAATGTCCAGTACGACCATCCGGCAGCCATATCGGTCTATGAGCCGCTTGGCCCACTTGCCGTTGAAGCCGCCCGCGTCGAGGCCCAGTTGTCCGGCGTGCGCGCCTGCCTTGAGGCCAAGGTCGAGGAGCGAGAGCGGATCACGGGGTGGGCGAGTCTCGGCAACCAGCCGATCAACAATAGGCACGATGTCCAAAAATGAACCGAAGGACTCGGCCAGTTTGTCGCGTTGGGATGTATCGGTCGTTGTCAAAATGTGTCTCCTGTAGCGCAGGCAAATGCCGACGTGCTTGCGACACGCCTATCGTTTCACCATCATGATCAACCATGATCAATGTCCTCGACGAGACTGCGCCTGCGTGCGCATATTCTCGTGCGCACGCCAGCCCGGCTTGAATGGCAGAAATTATGAAGCACCCGCTGCGACCAGGCAACGTCGAAGCACTGTCCCGCGGCCGCGGTCACCGTTCGCGCGGCAATCGGGCATCCACGGCCACGATGGCCTCGGCCAGGGCCTGCACACCCAGCGCCAGATCGGCTGGGTCGGTATGCTCTTCGGGCGCATGGCTGCGGCCGCCGACGCTGGGCACAAAGATCATCGCCGCGGGCGCGATGAGTGACAGGTAATTCGTATCGTGCCCCGCGCCGCTGGGCGTGATGATGGCCCCAGGGTCAAGCCGCTGACATACGCCCATGATGGTCTCGTGCAGCCAGGCCGGTGGGCGGACGCTCTCGAGCCGGGTCTCGTTGGCAAGCGCGAGCGTCACACCCCGTGCATCGCACGCCTGGCGCGCGGCGCGCATGAATTCTTCCCACATCGCGTCAAGTTCGGCCATGTCGAGTGAGCGCAGCTCGGGGATGGTCGTCACGTGGCTAGCGATGACGTTGCCTTGATTGGGTATCACCTCAATCTTGCCAACGGTGCCGACCGCGCCGTTGCCGTTTGACACACGGCGCCGGGCGATATCCTCGAGCCGGGCGATCATCTGACCGAGCGCGGCGATGGCATCGTTGCGCATATCCATCGGGGTGCCGCCGGCGTGATTGCTCTTGCCGCCTAACTCAAAGATTGCGCGCCGGATGCCGACGATGCCGTTGACGGCGGCCAGGCGTGCTCCCTTGGCCTCAAGCACCGGCCCTTGCTCGATGTGCAGTTCGAGCGAGGCGGCAATCTCGCCCGGCTTCATGAGTGGGCCGATGGAGTGATCACTGCCATAACGCGTCCCACCCATGCTGGCGATGGCGTCGCGTAGTGGGACGCCGTTCACGGTGCGGCTGAGCCAGTCGACTTTGAAATCACGCGTGGCAAGGATCATGCTGCCCATACAGGCGATGGCGTAATCGGTCGCCTCCTCGCTCAGATAATCAGCCACGACCAGCGGGTGGCGTAAGGTGATGCCTGCTTCACGGATCGCGCGGGCGGCCTCGAGCGCCCCCAGCACGCCCAGCACACCATCGTAGCGGCCCCCACCCATCACGGTGTCGGTATGCGAGCCGCAGTAGATCGGCGCAAGCCGATCCCCGAGCGCCCCGGCCCGCTCGCCAAACAGGTTGCCGGTTTGGTCTAGCCGGGTGACCAACCCCTCGGCTTCCAAGCGCCTCTGCAGCCAGGTCCGGCTGCGTTGGTAGGCCTCGGACGGAAACCGGCGCGTCCAGCCGCGGGTGTTGGGCTCGGTAAACTGCGCGATTGCGCCGATATCGTCCATCAGACGTTGACCGCTCACGCGCAGCGGGCTGGGGACAGGGGTATTTAAGTGGCTCATATGGGCTCGCGGTTGATCAGCTGGGTGCTGATGGCATTGTGTCGCTCGATGACGGGCATCAGGTCCAGGGTCGTCAGTCGGCCATCCTTGACCACGACCCGGCCGTTGACCAGGCTGAAGTCCACGCCGCGTGGCGCGCAAAACAGCAGGGCGGCCAGCGGATCGTGGCGGGCGCCGGCATACTCGACCCGGTTCAAGTTGATCGCGATCAGGTCGGCGCTCATGCCCGGCGCGATCTGGCCTATATCGTCGCGGCCCAGCACGCTCGCCCCGCCGCGGGTGGCGAGCCACAGCGCTTCATAGGCGGTGAGCGCCATGCTTGGGCCCCCGGCGCCGGCTGCCTCATACATGGCAAAGCTCCGGTCGTTGACCCGGGATAAGAGCATCGCCTGCCTGGCTTCGGCCAGCAAATGATTGCCGTCATTGCTGGCGCTGCCGTCCACTCCTAGACCGACATTCACGCCGCTGGTCAGCATAAATTTGACCGGGGCGATGCCCGAGGCTAGGCGCATGTTGCTGCTGGGGCAATGTGCCACGCCACAGCCGCAGGCACCCATGCGCTGGGCATCGCTGGGACCAAAGTGGACCCCATGGGCAAACCACACATCCTTCCCCAGCCATTCCACGCTCTCGGCGTAATCGAGCGGATGCTTCCCGAACATGCTCAGGCAAAAAGCATCCTCGTCATCCGTCTCGGCCAGGTGCGTGTGCAGCCGCACGCCGTAGTGCCGCGCTAGGCGGGCGCTCTCGCGCATCAGGTCTGTGGTGACGCTAAAGGGTGAGCACGGTGCGAGCGCGACGCGGATCATGGCGTGCCGCCCGACGTCATGGTGTGCCTCGATCGCCGCCTGTGAGGCTTTGAGGATGAAGGCCTCATCCTCGGTCGCCTTGTCCGGCGGCAATCCGCCCTTGCTCTCACCCAGGCTCATGCTGCCGCGCGTGGCGTGAAAGCGCAGACCGATGTCGCGTGCGGCCCGGATTTCGTCATCGACAGTGCAGTCGTTGGGGTAGATATACAGGTGATCGCTGGCGGTGGTGCAGCCGCTGAGCATGAGTTCGGCCATGCCGGTCAGGGCGCTGGTGTAGATTGCGTCGCTCGTCAGCCCTAGCCAAATGGGGTAGAGGGTCTTGAGCCAGTTGAATAGGCCGCTGTCTTGCGCAATACAGCGCGTGAGGGTTTGATACAGGTGATGGTGGGTGTTGATGAGCCCGGGCAGAACGACGCAGTCACGTAAATCGATGCTTTGGAAATGAGAATCAAGGGCGTAGCGCACGCCATCAAGCTGCACCGTTTCATTCTCGACCTGCCAGGCTGCGTGCGTGCCAACCCAGCGGATGACGTTGTCTTCTATGAAGATAGCAGCGTCATGGACTGGTGGCGCCAGCTGGTTGCGCGTTCCAGTCATGGGTATCAACGTGTGGATATGGGTCAACAATGTCGATGACATAGGCCGGCATTGTAGTCAGCAGCGGCTTGTTGTGGCGCCTCGGCTCGTCTGCCGAATGTGTCGCACACGGGTCCTTCAACCGATGCAGGCGGAGCCACATGCTGGGGCTAGAAGATCGTCGTTAGCGGTGTGCCCGGGTGTGACCCAGAAACGAAATGGGTGTGACGTGGCTGAGATGGGCCGAGTTTTGTGCGGATTTTAGTATCCTTCGTTACAATAGCTGCGCTGTGATCGAAGCCTTCCGAGTGATTGTCAAGACCGTCAAAGATGTGTGGGGCGACATGTTTATGCTCGTCCTTATGAATCTGTTCACGCTGCTGTGCACGGTGGTGGTCATTCCCGGCCCGCCCGCCTGGGCGGCGCTGTATGCCATGTGTAACCGCATCGCAAATGAATACGCGGTTTCCTGGGATGGCTATTTTGAGGCGTTTCGCAAATACTTTGGCAAGTCATGGCTGTATTTTGTGCTGCTGGCGGTTGTCAGCGCACTCATTGTCGTCAATTTTTTCTGGTATGGTCAGGTCTTCGGCGACCAAGTATGGGTCGCGTGGGTGCGGGGTGCCTGGCTAGCGGTTGGGTTTTTCTGGCTGGTCGTAAACTTCTATGTATGGCCGTTCCTGATGGAGCAGGAGGACAAACGTTGGCGCGTGGCGTTGCGGAACTCGGCCCTGATCGCGGCGGCAAATCCGTTGTTCACGTTGACGTTACTCATCGTGTTAGGCATCGTGTTGGGCGTGTCGTTGGTATTGACGCCTGTGTTTGTGTTGATGGGGCTGGCGATTTTTGCTATGACGGGCAGCGAGGCTGTCGTCAACCGGGTGACCGTCTATCGCAAACGGCTGGCGGCCGAAGCAGATGCAACGAGCCAAGCCGGTAAAGCCTAGCAAAGCCTAGGGATAGCCGAGCTACATGTATGCAAACGTCCAGAAGAGCAGGGGGATGCGAACAGGGGATCGAAGGAGCAAACGATGCCATCTCGACCTGAGGATGACTACGGTGAGGTTCATAACGAAGACGATCCCGGTGACCACGATCCATTAGAGTGGGAGCTGGATTCGGTGCTTAACGCGGCCGAATTGCCCGGTGACTTTGTCCATTATCTGGCCGAGCAATGGCGGGCCGACGAAGAGAACAAGGCCATCAGTGTGCATTTGCCGCTGGATGTCGCGCTGAGCCAGTGCCCAAACGCCTGGATCGATGCGGCCTGCCGCGCCAACCGCGTGATCTTACGCGGACGGATGCGCCAGGATCGCCTCGCAAAAATTGCGGCGTTGATTGTCAGTCTCACCGACCAAAAGGCGCTCACCCGCTCGGTGATTGAGCTGCCCTTGCACGCCCGCGCCGCTTTGCGCCGCATCCTCGACCGGGGTGGCTGGACGCGCCTGAGTGAGTTGACGCGGCTGTTTGGTGGGATGAAGGGCGACGGCTGGTTTTGGGACGAGCAGCCGCCGCGCTCAAGTCTGGGCGAGTTGCGCCGACGGGGCCTACTCTACATCGGCAAAACCGCGCTCACGCGTTCTGGGGCGGCGGGCAAGCGCCTGTTCAAAGTCGCCGTTATCCCACAGGATTTACGCCCACTGTTGCGTAGCATCATCGATAACGCAGTGGTGCGCCAGGAAGAGGAGCAAGCGATCACCGCCAAGCTTGCTACCTCGACCGACCTGCTCCGAGACGCGATCGAATGCGCACGCAATCACTACGCCACGCTGGATTGGCACCCGCCGATTCGTTTAGCCGATGTCGAGCCGTTTTTGACCAGCCTATCCGGACAGGGGTATAACCCGCTGCTGGCGTGGTATGCGGTCGATATCCTGATCAACTTTATCGAGCATCACCTGCACGAGATTCAAGCGCCCGAAAATCTGTGCGCATATCATGTCAGTGAGTTGGCAACCAGCTTCGTCGATTTGCAATACATGCAGCGCTGGTCGCTCGAAGAGCGCCGTAGCCTGGTCGAAGTGGTCCGGCATTTGTATCGCCACCTGTATACCGTCGGGCGCATCCCTCAAGAATCGCTGGAGGAGATCGAAGATGCGTGCACACGCATCACTAGCGGCAAGCGCAAATTGTGTCCCATTCATCGCCCGCCGCCGCTGGGTGGCGAACTGATCTTTACCCGCATCAACCCCAACACGGGTGAAGAGGAGCGCTACACCTTCAATCACCAACGGTTGCTCATGGTGTGGGCAGGCGCGTTTCACCAAGATTGGAAGACGATGCTCAATGTGTGCAACACTGTGCCTTCTGGTCAGGGCAAAGCCGCGCTCATTCACGAACTCATCGCCCTAGACCCCGGCATCTGTGACTTGATTATTTCGCAAGCCGATGAGGATGACTTTGATCGGGCCATCCTGTGGTTTTATGAGGAACGGATGCTCGAGTTGAGCGCTTGGTGAGGTAGCGTCCAGTCTTTATCAATGAGGCGTGCTCGGACTGTCGAGGGGCGATGCTCGGGTGGCTAAGCGCCCATTGGCGCGATTTTCGCGCCAATATTTACCCTGGCTGTGACACACGCTCTCGAAGCGACCGAAGCGACCGAAGCGACTCACCAGGCCGTGGTGCAACAATTGATAACGCCACTCCCCGCTGTTGCAGCGCTGGAAGTGCGACAGTACTGCACTTCCGACAATTCATGGCCACGGCCACACGCATGTAAGCACAAGATGCTTATTGGGATGCAGTGTTGTCGGGCACGACACCTGACCAATTTGCAACAATATGGACGCGCATCAATAGCCTGCGTCCGCGGGCGATGCCGACTTTTCACGATGCTGGCAGAGTGGCTGGACCCTGTCATGCATGACGTCTATGACTACGCCTGATTTCTAGGACTGGTAGGACGCATGTGTATCGTCCGGAACAAAGGCAATCAGGCGCGGCCGGTAACAACCAGTCACGCCCGTGTGTCGACACGCCCTATCCACAAACCCGGACGCAGCAATGCGCCACAGGTCCCAGGCAGCTAACGTACGTCGTTATCCAACGTCACCTCGCCCACCCGGATCATGACGATGTCGCCGCGCTCAAGCGTAAATGTCTCGGGTGGCACGATACCGGTGCCAGTCATCAAGTAGGCCCCATTTGGAAAGGCCATCTCGCGATACAGGTAGCTGGCAAGTTCGTCGAGCGTGCGCTTCATGCGGTTGATGCTCGTTTCGCCTGAGAAGACGAGGCTGCTTTGAGCCTTTCCGCGTGTGCCGCCGGTTAACGACACACCGCTTACCTCGCCAATCGGCCGGTGAATCTCGAGCGTCACCGGCAACGCGCGCATCGCATCTGCACGACACACCACGATTTCTGTGCCAAGCGCGCACGAGCCGTTATACATCTTCGCCTGTGGCAAATAGAGGGGATTGGCACCCTCGATATCGCGCGAGGACATGTCGTTGCCAGCGGTGTAACCGACGATCTGGCCGTAGGCGTTTATGACGAGCACCAATTCGGGCTCAGGCACGTTCCACGTGCTGTCGGCGCGGATATGGACCGGTGTGCCGTGCGTGATCACGCGCCAGCCGATGGCCTTCATGAAGAGCTCCGGCCGCTCGGCGTCATACACTTTTTGATACACGTCGGCCACGCTGCTCTCAGCCTTGCGCGCGTCGCGGCTGCGCAAATAGGTCACGCCGCTAGCCCATACCTCCTGCAGCGGCTCGATGGGGGGCAGTGTCGTCCCATCGATTGGGCCTGATGCGCCTGATGCGCCTGATGCGCCTGATGCGGACTCAAGTGTCCGCGCCATATCATCGGCGCCGAGCGCCAGGAGCGTTGCCAGCGTCGTTGTGACGCTCAGCGCGTGGCCATCGACGGCCCAACGCGGGCCGGTGGCGGTTTGGTGTTTGGTCAGTTTCATGGTGTCGTAACTTTACGCTTTCGTCCGTCCTATCACCCTTCGTCCCCTAATCCATCGGATACAAACTACACCCGCCGTCGATCAATAAGACGCTGCCGGTCATGTCGTTCGCGAGATCAGAGCACAGGAACACAAAGCCGTCGGCCACGCTCTCGGGCGGTTGCATGTAACCAAGCGGAATTGCCTTACTGGCCCGGTAGGCCGGGTCCGTATCCCACTGGCGTTTGGCGAGCCCCACACCCACGATGCCAGGCGCGATGGCGTTGGCCCGGATGCAAAAGGGCGCCAGTTCGCGGGCAAAGCCGCGCATCATGGTTTTTAGGGCACTCTTGCTCATGGTGTACGGTGTGATCTCCGGCCAAGGCACATCCTGCACCCAACTCGTGGTGAAGATGAGCTGGCCGGGCGTATTCGCCGCTTTCCAGCGCCGGGCCGCCTCCTGCGCGACTAGAAAGGCCGAACGCACGTTCAGGTCCATCAGCGCGTCGAAGTTCTCGAGTGGATAGTCCAAAACCGGATGCGCCTCGACCATGCCGGCGTGGCAACACACGACATTGGGCATGCCCCAGGCCTGTGTGGCCCGGTCGAATAGCGTTTTCACCGCCTCGGGCTTCGTCGCATCGGCCTGGGTATAGATGACCTGGTCGCTTTTGGGCAACACGCGCTCGGCTTCATCATGTGCGAGTACGTCGTTTACGATGACGCGGGCGCCGTGCCCAGCGAGCGTCTGCACCACGACGCGACCGATCGCCCCAGCCCCGCCGGTGATCAGCACGGTCTTGGTTGAGAGGTCCATGTCCATACGTTCGATTGCGCTTAGGTGGTCTCGGTTGACGCGCACGCCGACCCGTCAGGTCTGTGCTTCGGGGGTTGGTTTGGCGTGCGTGGCCAGCAATATCTCGACTTCGCGCGGCACCATTGGCCGGCCACTGGAATTCATCGAGGAGCCGGTAATGCGGGCGTTGATACAGACCACTTCGTCGGGCATGCGGTAAATATCTTGGACGAAGGCAAACCGTAGACGGGACACGCGCTCGAGATTCGAGCACACGACGAAGTGGTCGTTTGGCCGGAGCGGCGTTTTGTAATCGACTTCGGCTCGGGTGACGATCAGATACACGCCCTGGGCTGTTAACGCCGCGAAGTCTAACCCGAGTGCATTCAAGCACTTGTGGCGAGCATGTTCGAGATAGTTCAGATAGATGCTGTTGTTGACAATGCCTTGCAGATCACACTCATGATCACGCACCTCGAAGTCAAGCTTGTGCAGATAGTCTTTCATGGATATGCGTCTGGCTATTCTGGCTAACCTTTGATGGTAGCGGTGAGAGTGGCCGAGATCTTGACTGTGGTCGTGACAGCGACCTTGGCGATAGCCTTGACCGAGGCCGGTGACGGTAACGTTGGTTGCGGCACGGGATTTTTGTCAGCAGTCCGATATGCATTTGCCATCTCGCACGTCAGCTTGAGATACAAGTCGCCATACTTGCTGCCGGGCTCGATGGCCGTGCCCTCGACCCACTCGTTAAACGACTTGACCAGCATGAGGTCACCGCCGGTTTGGGCCGTGACGCTAAAGGTGTCACGATAGTAAGCGCCAGCCCCGCGGTCACGCGCAAACGCCGGGGCGGGTGTGCGGACATCGGTGGCGCGCACCTTCACCGAGCGCGTATCGTCGAAGCCGGGGGCGATCGTGTCGGCAAAGTATTGTTTGATGCCGCTTTGCTGTTCGACGGCCCGCAGTTGCGAGGCAAATACCGGTTGCTTTAACCAACTGCGTGGCGCCGTCTGATGGTCGATGCGATACACGTACAAGCCATCGAATAACGGGTTGAACGTCGGTCCAAGACCTTCGGCGAACCAGATCATCTTGCGATTTGGATCAGTAGCTTGGCGCACGTGTGCCCAGCCGGATTTGGCGGCGCTCACACCGCCCCACGGGCGCATCATGCCTTCGAAGAAAATCACGGGTTTGCCGTCAATCTTGAGGTAGTTCGGGTGGTTGGCCCAGTTTGCCAGCACGTAATTGACCGACGCGATCAAGTCCTTCTCGGTTGTCCCGCGCAGGCTATTTTCCAGCAGCACCACGGCATGCTTCAGGCCTGTGCCGCGTGACACGGCCAAGAGCTTACTAAAATTAGCCGTCGTACGCGGCTCTTTTGCGCCAAACCAGTGCGCGGTAAAGCCATTCAGACAGGCTTGCTGGGCGAGTGCCACCTGGCGCCGAATGGTGTTGATGTCGTCGGAGTTGTAGCCGCCGCTGGCCGGCACATCAAACGTTTTTGTGCCGTCGAACAGATCGGGTTGATACCACATCATAAAGTCGGCCTCGATCAGCCGATTGTTTGATGGTTTGCTCACTTGTGCGATCGCTGGACGATTCGGTTCACCTGCACGAGCAGGCACAGATGGCGAGTAAGCGAGCGCCATCACCAGGGCAATAGCGCCAGTATGGATCAGTGTGTGTCTGTTGATCATGAATGGCCGGCAGTTTAATCGAGGTCGCGATTTTCGACCCGTCACATACGGATCAGAGCATCTTACGGAATATGCGTGTGGGCGAGCCGAGAAATGCGCAGTGAGAAAACACGATGCGCTGACTTGATCATCCGCTGTAGCGGTTATATCGCCAAACGCCAAACAAGTTCACCCAGGCCCGCCGCCAAATGCGAGCCCCATTTAAGTTGTCCGGCTGCTTGGCCGCTTGGGCGCATTTTAGCAAACGGTGGTAGTATCCTGCTCACATTACTCAAGCAGTCAACTGCCGTTTCAGGCAAACGATGCAAACCACAGGGCATTCCAAGCCATCCCCCACAAGTATTCGGCCACCGCGTCCACAGTTCACTGGCGTTGACACGTTTGTCGATGGTCAAGGCCGGTATCAATTCCGGTTTGCCGCGGATTGGGCAAAGTATGAATTGGAAGGTCATCCGGAAGGTGTGCTGTTTTCACCCTATCCCAGTCTCGCATCGCCAAAGACATTCGTTTCGGCCTATGCCGAGCCGCTTGAATTTGAAGTTGTGGCCGAGGACCTAAGGGATCTGTCCGACGCCGTTCGGGCTGGTTTGGAACAGTTTGATGCCCTAACCATTGAGCACCAGGCCGACGATTCCTTTGGCAACCTCCTAAAATTCGATCGCACGTTTAGCTTTCGGGAAGGCGAGGCCGTGCGCAAGCGGCACACCTGGATCCTATATGTCGGCCAGTGGCAAATCGTGTTTGCGTATCAAGGCGAGTCGATCGAAGATTATGACTATTGGCTGCCTATGGGTAATACGATGTTCTTTCACATCCAGATCCCTGAGTCTTTCTGGTTTGCCACCGATCGCGATCTGAACGGTTTTAACAAGATTTACGCACAAAAGCCCACGCAGAATAACTGAGCTTATTTCCCATAACCCACAACGGCGCATCGTAGGTTCTTTCAGACATCAGGCACCATGATCGCACATACTGCCAACCAGGGTGTTGACACGGATCGCAGAACGCGATTCTGGGTGACTATCTTCGTATGTGTTGGCATCCTTGAATTGCCTTACCTTTCCTGGCCATGGGTTGCGCCGCTATTACAACCCAAGCAATTCACAAATCGCCAGGAGCAGATTGCCGATGCGCTTCGCCAACACGGCGTGGCGCTAACCCAGGTCTATCTCGATCAAGGTTGGCCAGATCGAATCAATAGCCAGACCTATGGTGCCAATTTGACGATCTACGTGGCACATAACTCAGGCACCACACCGGTGGCTGGGCGCATTGAGTGCCGCGTGCAAAAACGCCAGTGTTGGTTCCAAATTACCAAACTCAACACCGGGCGGGTGGACTTGCCCGATTTGGTAACGGTTTCAGCGGCACAAAAGGCGGTTCCATCCGTGTTAGATCGCATCCGCGACATGCTCACCGGGCTGGGAGTCCATATGTAATTGTTTGCATTTGTGACGTATTAAGACCGCATTTGACAAACGTTGCCCTCGCTTCTAAACTTTTTTGGCCTTATCCGGTAAACCGATTTTGCGATGAAATCCGCCCTTGGCTTTAGCGTATGTGGAATACGGTGTATCGGTGTCTGCGTATGCGGACAAACTCAAAACTGCTCATTTTAAGGTAGAGCACGCCAGTTAGTTTCATCCAGGAGAAATGCAATGTCCCAGAAACGTCAGTTGAATCGCCGCGATTTTCTGCGTCTGTCGGCCATGACAGCAGCAGGTGCGGCACTCGCGGCCTGCGGCAGTGGTGCCCCCACTGCGGCACCTGAGGCTACCAAGGCGCCAGAAGCGGCTGCAACGGCTGCCTCCGCCGCGACAGAAGCGCCTGCGGCCGCAGCCGCGACCGCCGTGCCCATCGCGCCCACGACCGTCGCCAATGCCACCGCCGCGCCCGCCATGACAGCCACAAAGTTCAAGCAAGCGCCTATGCTCGACGATCTCGTGAAGTCTGGCAAGTTGCCAGCCGTCGACCAGCGTCTGCCCAAGAACCCCTACGTACCGCCCCATGCTTGGCTGGCCACGGGCAAATATGGCGGCACACTGACGAAAGCCTATAACAACAACTGGGGCATCACCGGCTTCATCGCTGAGATGCAGTATGGTCACTCACCCTTGCGCTGGCTGAAAGACGGTCTGGCTATCGGCCCTGGCTTCGTTGAGAGCTGGGAGAGCACGTCCGATGCCTCAAAGTGGACGTTTAAGCTCCGCGAAGGCATCAAGTGGTCGGATGGTCAACCATTTACCACCAAAGACATCATGTTTTGGTGGGAATACACCGTCGGCGGTAACGGCAAGGAGAAGGAATTCGGTGGCCTGAAGCCGATCAACACACCGCCCGATGAGGCGCGCTCCGGCAAGGGCACGTTGATGAAGCTGTCTGCGCCTGATGACTATACATTCATCATGGAGTTTGACGCGCCGGCGCCGCTGACCGCCGATCGTCTCGCGATGTGGACGAATGCCTTTATTGGCCCAGCCTGGGTCATTCCCCAACACTATATGCAGCAGTTCAACCCCGTCCTCAACAAGGATAAGGTCAAGGACTGGGATGCGTACAACAAGGCCTTTAACCACAACAACCCCGATTACCCACGCCTGGGCGGCTGGATGCTGACCAAATTCGAGGATGGTGTTCGCTCCGTTTGGGATCGTAACCCATACTACTGGTGTGTGGACAAAGAAGGCAACCAGTTGCCCTATATCGACCACATCGTCTGCAACGCGCTCAAGGACAAGGAGATCGAGAAGCTGGCCTATACCTCGGGCAAAGTGGACCATGCTCATTTCCATGGTCAAGCCTTGGCCGACATCCAAAGCTTGAAGGAAGCTGAGCCGACCAGCAACCTCCAAGTGCGATTCTGGGACTCAGGTTCGGGCACGGCCTCACTGTATTTCTTCAGCCTGGATTACAAGGACGCCAAGTATCGCGAGGTGTTCCGCGACAAAGCCTTCCGCCAAGCGCTCAGCCTGGCTTACAACCGTGCCGATGCCCAAAAGGCAGTGTATTTCGGCCTGGGCGAGCTGACCACTGGCACGATGAGCCCGAAGGCCATCGAATACAACATCAACGACCAGGGCAAGAAGGCCTTCACCGAATGGCGTGACAGCTTCGTGAAGTACGACCCGGCCGCAGCCGAGAAGATGCTCGATGCTGCCGGTTACAAGAAAGGTGCTGACGGCAAGCGCACGATGAAGGACGGCAGCAAGCTGGAGATCAACCTAACGATCGGCTCCGACGATGCCCAGCCTGGCGCTGAGCACTTGACGAAGAACGAGCACTTGGTGCGCGACTGGCAAGCCATCGGTCTGGATGCCAAGATGAACGTCGTTCCCTCACAAGGTTATGATGATAAATGGCATGCTGGCGACTATCCGATGAAGACGGCCTGGGAAGTGGGCGATGGCCCCAACCACCTGGTGTTCCCGTCATGGGTCGTGGCTGACGAGCCAGACCGCTGGGCACCACTGCACGGTAAGGGCTACAGCCTGAAGGGCACCGATTCCGAAAAGCAGGAGCTCGACAAGAGCCCGTGGGACCGCAGCCCAGCCCGGATCAACGACGGCGAGAAGGACGCGTACGCGCCCATTGCCGACATCCACAAGATATACGAGCAATCCAAGATCGAGCCAGATCCGATGAAGCGCAATGCACTCGTGTGGCAGATGATCAAGATTCACGTGAGCGAGGGGCCCTTCTTCAGTGGCACGATCAACAACCCACCCCGCATCATTCTGGTACACAAGGGGCTCTTGAACGTCCCAACCCGGGAAGATCTGCTCAAGGACGGTTTGGGTGGTTTCGTCAACCCCTGGATCATCCCCAGCCCAGCAACTTACGACCCTGAGACGTGGTTCTGGGACGACCCGACAGCGCACGCGGGCTAGAAGGGTGTTCTAAAGATGACGCTGCAAGAAGGGCGGAGACGCCCTTCTTGCTCTCTTTAGCCAGCGTAAGCCGATGATCGGTGGGCCGTCGCGGTCCGTCTGGCGAGTCTCGCATATCCCACAGGCATGCTTCTGAATTCCCATCTGGCTACTCATGTGAGTCGTCACTCTAGTGGCCGAACAAACTTTGCCGAACGGCTATCGCGCTGGTGATAGCTGGTTTCCCAGTAAAGTGTGATCGCGCCTGACATCAGCACTGACGTAACGGGGGAGGCTGCCTAAGCGTATGAGCCAACATTCTCGTCATCGGATGTGAACCCAAAGGAAGAGCGTATCTATGATCAGCTATGTTGCCCGCCGGCTCGTGAACATGGTCATTCAGTTGACCGTTGTATCGATCGTCGGCTTTTGGATCATCCAGCTCCCGCCTGGGTCGATCCTCGATATCAAAATCGCGCAGCTCCGCTCGCGCGGCGGAAATTTGACGGAGTCTCAGATTCAAGCGCTGCGAATACGCTACGGCGTCGATGATCCCTTCCTAGTCAAATATGGGAAGTGGATGACGCGCACGCTCAAAGGTGATTTTGGCACGTCCTACGAGACCGATCAAAGCGTTGCCGATCGCATCTTTGGCCGGTTGGGCGTGACGCTTGGGCTTTCGTTGACCTCCCTAATCATCACCTATTTGATTTCGATCCCAATCGGCGTGTATTCGGCTACACACCGTTATACACTATCGGACTATGTGATCACCGTCCTCCAATTTTTAGGCTTGTCAATCCCCGGATTCTTGTTTGGGCTGATCTTGCTCATTGTAGCGACCCAATTGTGGAATCAACCAATCGGGGGACTTTTCTCGTCACAGTATATCGATGCCCCGTGGAGCCTGGGCAAACTGGTGGACTTTTTCAAGCATACCTGGATCATCCTGGTCGTGCTGGCGGCGGTATCAACGGCCGGTCTGACACGCGTCATGCGGGGTAACCTGCTGGATGTGCTCAATGCGCAATATATTCAGACGGCGCGCTCGAAAGGGTTGAAAGAGAACACCGTCATCTGGAAGCACGCTGTCAGAAACTCGATCCACCCACTCATCATGGGTATCGGCGGCATCTTGCCGGCGCTCATCACAGGTGATGCCCTCATCGCCACCATCCTAAGCTTGCCCACCATCGGCCCGATGTATATCGATGCCCTAAAGACGCAAGATATCTATCTGGCCGGCACGATCTTGGTCATGCTATCCGCGCTACTCTTGATCGGCAACTTAATTGCTGATCTCGTGCTGGCGTGGGTTGACCCGCGTGTGCGCCTCGAATAGCTGTGAATTGGAGTGAACTGTCATGGCAACAATTGCAACCACGCTTCCGGCCGGAACGAAAGCCAAGAAACTCGAGGATGTCGGCAAGATTCCACAATGGAAGCTCATATTGCGGCGCTTCCAAAAGAGCAAGCTGTCCGTGATCGCACTGTATGTGCTGATATTTTTCTACCTCGTTACTATCTTTAGCGACTTTCTGGCACCCTACCCGCACGATCAAATCGACACGGGTTCGTCGTTCGCAGCCCCAAGCAAACTCGTGAGTGGGCCAAAAGGGGTCGGCATTTACGGTCTCAAGCAGGAACTAGACCAAAAGCTGTTTAAGTGGGTCTACACAGTCGATCCTACCGTGATCTACCCCATCAAATTCTTTGTCAAAGGTTTTCCATACCGACTCTTAGGTCTCATCCCGCTGGATGTGCATCTGTTTGGTATCGATGCGCCCCCGAGCACTGACCCGGCCGCACCGTCACCCAAGCTGTTCTTGTGGGGCGCCGATCGCGAGGGGCGCGATCTGTTCTCGCGGGTGATGAAGGGCAGCCAAATCACCATGTCACTCGGATTTATTGGCGTCATCATCGCCGTCACGATTGGCACGCTGGTCGGAACAGCGTCGGGTTATTTTGGCGGCCGGATGGATGACATTATCCAGCGCTTGGTCGAATTAGTTCAATCGTTCCCCGATTTGCCGCTGTTTTTGGCCCTGAGCGCGAGCCTGCCGCCGAATGTGACGATCGAAGCGCGCTTCTTGCTGATCACGCTCATCATCGGCTTGATTCGCTGGACTGGGCTGTCGCGTGAGGTGCGTGGCAAGGTGCTCTCCTTTCGCGGCTCGGACTATACCAATGCGGCCAAGGCTGCCGGCGCCTCTGACTGGCACATCATCACCAAACACATGGTGCCAAACGTGATGAGCCACGTCATCGTGGTAGGCATGTTGGCTATCCCAGCCGCTATCGGCATCGAGACGGCGCTGACCTTCCTCGGCCTTGGGATTTTGCCGCCCGCAGTGTCGTGGGGCCTGCTGATACGCGATGCGAGCAACATGCAAGCGGTCCTCAACTACCCTTGGCTGTTGCTCCCTGTGGCTGTTCTGCTGGTGGTCGTGCTGGCGTTCAACTTGCTTGGCGACGGCGTGCGCGACGCAGTCGACCCATACGCTTGATATTCAAGGGAAATCACCATGGCAACTCAAACAGCACCCGCACGGACAAACGGCAAAGCGACAACCTCGGCGACCGCTTCGACCACAGCTGACAAATTTATTACGGCCGACGACGTGATCCGGGTTCAGGATTTACACCTGAACTTTTACACCACCATCGGCACGGTGCGTGCGCTCAACGGCGTGAGCTTCAACATCCCACGTGGCAAAGTGCTGGGTGTCGTTGGCGAGTCAGGCTGCGGCAAGAGCCAAACGGGCCTGGCCATCATGCAACTCACCCCAGCCGTTGGCAAGTATGAAGGCGGCGAGATCCGCTTCAAGGAGGACCCCGAGACAAAACAGCCAGTCAATATCTTGTCGCTCGAAAAAAATAGCGACGAGATGCGCGCCATCCGCGGCAACAACATCTCGATGATCTTCCAGGAGCCGATGACGTCGCTCAACCCAGTCTTCACGATCGGCAGCCAGATCGAAGAGGCGATCCTGCTTCATCAGACCAAGGACAAGGCCGAAGCCCGCAAGCGCGCCATCGACGTCCTCGACAAGGTCGGCATGCCAAACCCTGAGCGCATCGCTGATTCCTATCCGCATCAACTCTCCGGCGGCATGCGCCAGCGGGCCATGATCGCCATGGCGCTGTCCTGCACGCCGGTGCTGCTCATTGCCGATGAGCCGACGACTGCGCTGGACGTGACGACCGAAGCCCAGATTCTGGACTTGATGCGTGGCCTGCAGGCCGAATTTGGCACATCGATCATGTTTATCACCCACAACATGGGTGTGGTGGCGCAGATGTGTGACGAGGTCGCCGTCATGTATCTTGGGCGCGTGATCGAACGAGCTAACATCGACGACATTTTTTACAACCCCAAGCACCCGTATACGATCTCGCTCTTACGCGCGATCCCGATCCTGGGCGCCGAGCGCACTGAGACGCTCGAATCGATCAAAGGCTCGGTGCCCGATCCGTATTCGACCGTGACGGGCTGTCCCTTCCACCCGCGCTGCCCGGCCCACATGCCGGGAATTTGCGATGTCACAATGCCGGATGAGATCATGATCGGTGACCGGCACAGCGTCCGCTGCCATTTATATCTGTAGGACCGAGGAGTTCAGGCCATGGAAAAGAAAATCGGTGAACAACTACTCCAGGTAAGCGGACTAAAGAAGCACTTTCCCATCCAAGCCGGGTTTCTCCGGCGCACGGTGGGCTATGTCAAGGCGGTGGATGGCATCGACTTCTATATCAACCAAGGCGAGACGCTGGGGCTGGTAGGCGAGTCGGGCTGCGGCAAGAGCACGACCGGGCGAACGGTTATGCGCCTCTACGACCCGACCGCGGGTGAGATCATCTTTAACGATCCACACCAGGGCAAGATCCACCTGGAGACACTAGACCAGGCCCAGCTCAAGGCCGTCCGCCCCAACATGCAGATCATCTTCCAGGACCCCTTCAGCTCACTCAACCCGCGCCTGACGGTCGGCGATATCGTCAGCGAGCCGCTCAGTGTGCAAGGTGTGGCTCGGGGGCAGGCCCTGAAGGATCGCGTGGCTGAGCTCCTAAGCGTCGTGGGCATCCGTCCCGAGAACATGAGCCGTTATCCGCACGCCTTCTCCGGTGGTCAACGCCAGCGCATCGGGATCGCGCGGGCCCTGGCGCTCAACCCCAAGCTCATCATCTGCGATGAGCCGGTATCCGCGCTGGATGTGTCGATTCAGGCCCAGGTGCTCAATTTGCTGGAAGAATTGCAGCGTAAGTTTGGCTTGACCTATTTGTTCGTGGCCCACGATCTGAGCGTCGTCGAGCATATCGCCGACCGGGTCGCGGTGATGTATGTGGGCTACATCGTCGAGATGGCCAAGACCTCGTCACTCTACTTTACGCCCAAACACCCCTATACCGAGGCCTTGCTCGCATCGATCCCCAAAGCCGACCCACGCGACCGTCACCGCCCGATGAAGCTGCCAGGCGATGTGCCCTCACCGGCCAACCCGCCCAGCGGTTGCTATTTCCATCCGCGCTGCGCTTACTGCGAAGATGTATGTAAGACGGAGCGGCCGCCGCTCCGGAATATCGGTGACGACCATTGGGTTGCCTGTCACTTTGCAGAGAAATTGGACTTAAAAGGGGTCAAACACTCCACCGACGGACGCGTGCTCGAGATCCCCAAGCCCTTGCCCGGTAAGGGCCCAAAGACGGTCGATGCGGCTGACACGATGGTGGCCTAAAATTTGCGCCGGGCATGAAAGTGGCCCGGCGCTTTTTTTACCATCGTGCTGCGCTCACACGCAACACCTGGGGGTGCTTAAGCAAACCCGTCTAGAATTGGGTGATAAAACGGATCAGGGAACCGTTACGCTTTCGCTACGAGGTGAAGTTTGTTTTCGTTAGGTATGGTTCGCGCTGTGCGTGTCGTCGTGCTTTCATGTCTAATCGCTGGACTGCTCGCTGGTTGTGGCGTCACGATCAATCAAGCCGAACCGACGCCGACGCCACT